>Ga0315274_10006104_pt1 | contig 17565 bp, 14 predicted proteins | sample YL17G02_20_MG_FD_203700 | JGI IMG/M metagenome (GOLD analysis project Ga0315274, IMG submission 203700) | Sediment microbial communities from Yellowstone Lake, YNP, Wyoming, USA - YL17G02_20 | ecosystem: Environmental > Aquatic > Freshwater > Lake > Sediment | place: USA: Wyoming | collected...
AACTATGATAAAATAATCGACCGGCAGGAGGCCGTCGCGAAGGCCGTCCAGATGGCTCAAGACGAGGATCTCGTGGTCATTTCCGGGAAAGGACACGAAGCCTATCAGATCCTGAAAGAGGGAAGGATTCCCTTTGACGATCGGGAAGTGGCAGGTGCCTGTATTCGAAAGAAGCTGAGGGCAGAAGGATGAGAGACTATCTCACTTGGGGAGAGATACTGGAGGCCACTGGAGGCAGACTTCGCCGGGGAGATCCGGAGATGCATGTCCAGAGCTTCTCTACTGACACGCGCACGCTGAGGCCGGGAGACCTGTTCATTGCCCTCCCCGGCCCGAACTTTGATGGCCACCATTTTGTCCTGGAGGCCCTTCGCAGAGGGGCCATAGGGGCCGTTGTCTCCTCGATCGAAGGACTCAAGGTCGATCAGGCCGCTGGGCTCCTGGAGGTGGAGGACACGCTCTCTGCCCTGGGAGAGATCGCCTCCCTCTGGCGCAGGCTTCATCCTGTTCCCCTGGTGGCCGTCACCGGAAGCGCTGGAAAGACGACCACCAAGGAGTGGGCCACCCTCCTCCTTGGCCGGCGTTATCGGGTCCTCTCCTCCCCCGGCAGCTTCAATAATCTGATCGGTTTGCCCCTAACCCTCCTGCAAATTCGCCAGGACCATCAAATGGTGGTGGCGGAATTGGGGACGAGTGCCAGGGGGGAGATCCGTCGCCTCAGCCAGATCTGTCAACCCGACATCGGGCTGATCACCAATATCGGGGCCGCCCACCTTGAATTCCTGGGGTCCCTGGAGGGGGTTTTGGCCGCTAAGGCAGAGATGTTAGAATTCCTGGGGGCCGAGAAAACCTGTATCCTGAATGGGGAAGATCCATATCTGAAGACCCTGATGAGAGGGGTCCGCGGAAGGTGCTTTACCTACGGACTCTCTGCCGAATGGGATCTGTGGGCAAGCGGGATTGTGGTCGGCAAGGAGGGAACGGACTTTCAGCTTCGCTATGGCCCCCAAGAGGCCCCGGTCCACCTCTCGGTGTGGGGTTGGCATAATCTCTATAATGTCCTGGCAGCAGCGGCCATCGGGGTCATGGCTGGCCTTTCCCTCCAGGAGGTTGGGGAGGACCTGAGTGCGATCCGGCAGCCACCCATGAGAATGGAGAAGGTCCTCTTGCCCGGGGAGGCCGTGCTGATCAACGATGCCTATAATGCCAATCCCGTTTCCATGAGGGCCTCCCTGGGGACCTTTTTCGAGATGAAGGGGGAGGCCCGGGGCATCCTGGTGCTGGGAGATATGCTCGAGCTTGGATCTCAGGGGGAGCGCCTGCACCGGGAGATCGGGGCGATTCTGGCGTCTTACAATAATGTGGGAGCCCTGATTGCGGTGGGGCCGCACACCGGTGCCCTCGCCGAGGAGGCGCAGAGGAATGGGTTTTCTGCTCCCATCTTCATCTGCCAGGATCAGAATGAGGCCTCCCTTGCCCTGAGGCAAAACCTCAGGCCTAAGGATTGGGTTTTGCTCAAGGGTTCGCGGGCCATGAAGATGGAGAAGGTGTTGGAGGGCCTTAATTAGTCATGCTTTATCACCTGCTCTTCCCTCTGCATAAGTATCTGATCGTCTTCAATGTGTTCCGCTATGTGACCTTCCGCACGGGAGGCGCCATCTTCACCGCTTTCCTCATCAGTCTGCTGGCAGGCCCCTCCCTCATTAAGAAGCTGAGGCAATATCAGATTCAGCAGCAGATCCGTCCGGATGGTCCCCAAAGCCACCTCTCCAAGGCAGAGACTCCCACCATGGGAGGCATTCTGATCCTGTTGTCTATTGTGGTCTCCACCCTTCTCTGGGCGGATCTGGGGAATCGCTTCGTGTGGTTGTGCCTCTTCTCCCTTCTGGGGATCGGGGGGCTGGGATTCTTCGATGATTTCTTGAAGCTCACCCGCAAGAACAGTCAGGGGTTGCCCGCCCGCTACAAGATCTTCTGGCAAATCCTGCTTGGCCTCTCCGTGGGGCTTTATCTGTGCCTCTGGCCGACCGGCATGAGTTTCAGCAGGCTGGCTATCCCCTTCTTCAAGATGTGGCTCCCCGACCTGGGGTGGTTCTATATTATCTTGGTCATGGGGGTGATCGTTTCTACTTCCAATGCCGTGAATCTCGCAGATGGCTTGGATGGCCTGGCGATCGGGCTGTTTCTCATGGCCTCCGCCACCTACACCCTTATGTCTTACCTGGCGGGGCACGCCTCGGTGGCCAAGTACCTGCAGATTATCTTCGTTCGGGGAGCCAGCGAAGTGACGGTCTTTTGTGGGGCCATGGTAGGCGCTAGCATTGGTTTTCTGTGGTTCAATGCCTATCCCGCCCAGATTTTCATGGGAGATGTGGGCTCCCTGGCCCTGGGGGCGGCCCTGGGGACTGTGGCGGTGATCATCAAATCCGAGCTGCTTCTGATGATTGTGGGTGGGGTCTTCGTGATCGAGGCCATATCCGTCATCCTTCAGGTCTTCTCATTCCGAACGACGGGAAGAAGGGTTTTTCGGATGGCCCCGATCCATCATCACTTCGAGTTGAATGGGTTGAGGGAGCCCAAGATCATAGTGCGTTTTTGGATTATCTCCTTCATCTTCGCTTTGATCTCCCTTACCACCCTGAAGCTGAGATAGCCCTTGGAAAACCTTCGAGGCAAGAAGATTATGGTGATGGGATTGGCACGAAGCGGCAGGGCCGCGGCGCGCCTTCTGGTGGAAGCCGGCGCCAGGGTAAAGGTGAGTGAGGCCCAGCCCCGGGAGAAGATCGAAGGGGATCTCTCTCCCCTCGAGGATTTGGGGGTGGAGTTCGAGTTTGGGGGTCATCGCCAGGAGAGCCTGTTGGGAGCAGACATGATCGTCATCAGCCCCGGCGTGCCGTTGGCGCTTCCGGTTTTGAGGGAGACCCAGCGCGCAGGGGTGCGGATTATCGGGGAGGTAGAGCTGGCCTCCCTCTTCACCTCTGCTACCTTCGTGGGCGTCACCGGGAGCAATGGGAAGAGCACCACGGTTAGCTTGATCGGGGAGATGTTGAAAGAGGGAGGAAGGCCAGTCCTGGTCGCAGGCAACATAGGGACTCCCCTGTGCGAGGTGGTTCGTGGCCTCCCCCCCCAGCATGTTATCGTGACCGAACTCTCGAGCTTCCAGCTGGAGACGATTGAGACCTTTCGGTGCCACATCGGCCTGCTGCTCAATATCACCCCTGATCATCTGGATCGATACCCCGACTTGATGGCCTATGCGCGGGCCAAGGCCCGGATCTTTGAAAATCAGCGGGAGGAGGACTTCGCTGTCCTGAATGCCGAGGATCCCCTCACCATTTCCCTCTCCTCCGAGATCAAGGCCCAGCGCCTCTTTTTCAGCCGCAATGGACCAGTCGATGAGGGCTGCTATCTGAACGGCGGAAGCCTTCTTTTTCGCTGGAGGGGCCAGGTTCGGCAGATCTGTCACGCCGCGGAGATCGCGATCAAAGGCGTGCATAACCTGGAGAATGCCATGGCGGCCACGATCGCCGCCTCGCTCCTTGGGCTGGAGCCGAAGGCCATCAAGAAGGCCCTCAGGGAATTTCCCGGCTTAGAGCATCGGCTGGAGTGGGTCCTGGAGAGGGATGGAATTCAATTCGTGAACGATTCCAAGGGGACCAATGTGGGGGCGGTGTTGAAATCCCTGGAGGGCTTCAACTCTCCCATCATTCTTATTGCCGGGGGGAAGAACAAGGAGGGCGATTTTGCCCCCTTGGCTTCGATGGCGCGAGGGCGCGTCAAGGCCTTCATCCTGTTGGGAGAGTCAAAGGAAAAGATCCGGGCGGCGGTCGAGGGATCGGCCCCGGTCTTCGAGGCGGCCAATATGGGCGATGCGGTACGCCAGGCATCCTCACTGGCGGAGAGGGGAGATGTGGTCCTCCTCTCTCCTGCCTGTGCCAGCTTCGATATGTTTGCCAATTTTGAGGAGCGGGGAAGGGTCTTTAAGGATGAGGTGCGGCGCCTGAATGGACGAGGGGATCAAGGTCCTGGCCATGTTTAAGGGTCTCTCCTTCGACAAGTTGATCTTCACCATCACCCTGGTGCTGATCGCCCTGGGCATCCTGATGATTTACAGTTCCTCGGCGATCCGTGCCCAGGAGAAGTTCGGGGATTCCTATTTCTTCCTGAAACGGCAGTTGGTATGGGCCTTTCTGGGGATCCTGATCATGATCTGGATGATGAGTTGTGATTATCGGGGCTGGCAGAGATTGGCCTTCCCCCTCTTCCTCCTCTCCCTGCTCTTCTTGACCTTGGTCCTCATTCCCCAACTTGGCGTCAAGGCAAATGGTGCGCGGAGATGGCTTTCGGTGTTCGGTCTCTCCTTTCAACCCGCCGAGCTGGCCAAGATCTCCCTGGTCCTCTTTCTATCTCATCTCATGGCTAAGAAGGGGTCCCGGGTTCAGGAATTCACCCATGGCCTATTGCCCCTGTTGGCAGCGGCCGCGGTGATCATTCTCCCCATTCTGCTCCAGCCGAACCTGGGCAATGTCGTGGTGCTGTTGATCGTGGCGATGATGATCTATTTTGTGGGCGGGGTACGCATCTCCCACCTCTTGCTGCTGGGTGCGGGATCTATGCCCCTCCTGTTCCTGGTGATGATGCACTTCTCTCATGCTCGCTCGCGCCTCCTGACTCTCATCGACCCTTCCCGTGTGCCGGAGGGTGCGAAATATCAGATCAAGCAATCATTTTATGCTTTAGGACCGGGAGGCCTTCTGGGACGGGGATTGGGAGATGGGATGCAGAAACTCTTCTACCTTCCCGAACCTCACACCGATTTCATCTTTGCCATCGTCGGTGAGGAGATCGGATTCCTGGGCACCTCATTGGTCGTCCTGCTTTTTGGAATCATCCTCTGGAGGGGCACGCGCATTGCGCTGCAGGCCCCTGACCCCTTTGGACGCTTTGCCGCCATAGGGATTACGATTCTCATCGTATCGCAGGCGGCGATCAATGTGGGAATGGTGGTCGGGCTCCTTCCCACCACTGGCCTCCCTCTCCCCTTGGTCAGCTTTGGCGGATCCTCCCTGGTCCTCACCCTCATGGGGATAGGGATCCTTTTGAACATCTCCCATCACGCGGGGTCAAGGGTGCGGTGAGGATTCTCATTGCGGCGGGGGGGACGGGAGGACACATCTTTCCGGGGCTGGCCATTGCTCGCGCCCTGCGAAGGAGGACCCCGGACGCACAGGTTGAGTTCGTGGGCACTGGAGGAGGGCTGGAGACGGATTACTTCAAGGCATCAGGGTTTCCTCTGCACCAGGTACAAATCCGGGGCCTCAAGGGGAAGAAAGCGGCCAAGCTGATGGGATCCCTTGCCCTCTTGCCCCAGGCCTTCTTGCGCAGTTGGATCATTCTCTCTCAGGTCCATCCCGATGTAGCCGTGGGGGTCGGGGGGTATGTCTCTGGTCCACTGCTTCTGCTTTCAGCCATGAGGGGGATCCCTACCCTGGTCCATGAACAGAATTGCTTTCCGGGATGGACGAATCGAGCCTTGGCTCCTTTGGTCAGACAGATCGCTTACTCCTTTCCCGAGAGTGCGGCCCATTTTGCGAGCGGAAGAAAGAAGATGACCCTTACCGGAAATCCCATTCGTCGGGAGATCCTGACCGGCGACCGTGAGGAGGCTGCCCGCCGATTTGACCTGAGCCCGCATCGGTTCACCCTGCTCAGCTTCGGGGGATCACAAGGGGCATCTAAGATTAATCTTGCCCTGTTGGAGGCCTTGCCCTATCTGGTGCCCTTGCGAGAGCAGATCCAGTTTCTACACGCAAGTGGTGAGAGGGATCTCTTGCAGGTGGAAGAGGGCTTGGCTCGGAGCCATCTCCAGGGCAGGGTATGTCCTTTCATCCAGGAGATGGCCTCTGCCTATGCCCTGGCCGATCTGGTCCTCTGCCGCGCAGGGGCCACCACGATTGCCGAGCTAGTGGCATTGGGAAAACCCTCCCTCCTTGTCCCTTATCCTTATGCCGCGAACGATCACCAAAGGCACAATGCGGAGGCCTTGGTTCGACTGGGCGCCGCGCAGCTCATCCTTGACCAGGATTTTAACGGTAACATCCTGGCCCGGCTGGTGGAAGAGGCCTTGCGGGATCCTCAAGGCAGGGAGCTCATGGGCAGCAAGGCGAAATCCTTGGCGAGGATCGATGCCGACGATCAGATTGCTGATTTGGTTTCAAGAATGGCAAGCCGTTCTTGATGCAAGGGAGGTTGAGAAGTTTGAGGGGAAGGGTGGAGCGAGAGAAGAGGGCAGAAAGTGTTGAGGATGGCTGGGCTGGCTTGGCAAGAGCACTGAGGGTCAATCGATGTTGAGGAAGGTGCAGCAAATCCATTTCGTGGGGATCGGGGGGGTGGGGATGTCCGGGATTGCCGAGGTCCTGGCAAACCTCGGTTACCGGGTTTCTGGATCTGATCTCAGGGTTTCCGAGAACACGGTGCACCTCGAATCCCTGGGCATCCGGGTTTACATCGGTCACGATGCCTCACAGGTCGAGGGTGCGGATGTGGTGGTGCGCTCCTCCGCGGTTGCCCCCAACAATGCGGAGCTGCTGGCCGCCCAGGAAAGGCTGATTCCCATTATCCCCCGGGCGGAAATGCTGGCGGAGCTTATGCGCATGAAGTACGGGATCGCGGTGGCAGGGACCCATGGGAAGACCACCACCACCTCTATGATCTCTGGCATCTTGGCCAAGGCAGGATTGGATCCTACCATTGTCATTGGGGGAAGGCTGAACAGCCTGGGGTTCAATGCGCGATTAGGCAAGGGGGACTTTCTTGTGGCCGAGGCCGATGAGAGCGATGGCTCCTTCCTCAAACTCTCGCCCACCATCGCGGTGGTGACGACCATCGACGAGGAGCACCTGGATTTCTATCGAGACCTCGATCATATCAAGTCCACCTTCATACAGTTTGTGAATAAGGTGCCCTTCTACGGGGCAGCCGTGCTCTGTTTGGACCAGGTGAACATCCAGGAAATCCTGCCTGCGATTGAAAAGCGCTTTGTCACCTATGGCCTGCATTCTCAGGCAGACCTCACCGCGCGGGGGATCCGGCTGATCAACCTCAACGCCAGCTTCGAGGTTTTGTCGCACAATCAATTCCTGGGGAAGGTCTCCCTTCAGGGTCCGGGATTGCACAATGTGCTCAATGCCCTCGCAGCGGTCGCGGTAGGCCTGGAGCTGGAAATAGACTTCCCTATCATCCGGGAGGCGTTACAGGAGTTTAGTGGGGTGGCCCGCCGCTTCCAGGTGAAGGGAATATTTGCCCAAGATGTGATGCTGGTTGACGACTACGGCCACCATCCCGCGGAGATACTGGCGACCCTCAAGGCAGCCAAAGATTCCTTCGATCGGCGATTGGTGGTGATATTCCAACCCCATCGCTACACCCGCACCCACTTCCTCCTACCCGAGTTCTACCGCGCCTTTCATCAAGCGGATGTGCTCATTGTCACAGAGATCTATCCGGCTGGAGAGGAGGCCATCCCCGGAATCAGTGGATCCCTTATTGTCCAGGGGGTCAGAGAACGCGGCCACAAAGAGGCATATTTTGTGAGGGAGAAGGGAAAGATCTGCGATCTGGCGATGGGTTTGATCGAAGAGGGAGACCTGGTGCTGACCTTGGGGGCGGGAGACATCTGGAGAGTAGGAGAGGAGTTGGCGGGGAGGTTAGAGACCGAGGGCGGAAGCCTCTGAGCCAATTGGCGACCATTGGGCAGGGAAGCATTTAGATCCTGGGTGAAGGAGAGGTGGAAGGGTGCCGCCTTTGGTGATGAGCCTCTTGCTCATCATACCTACTTGAAGGTCGGGGGCCCCTGCGATCTGATGGTCTTTCCCCAGAGTTTAGAAGACTTGAAGGAGATCTTGGGGGAGGCAAGCAAAGCTGGGGAGCCTCTCTTGGTCATGGGAAGGGGAACCAATCTCCTGGTCCAGGATGGAGGGATCAGGGGGACGGTGCTCAATCTCTGCCGGGGCTTGAAGGAGATGAAATTCTCCTGCGATGTCGTCCAGGCAGGAGCAGGAGTAGATCTCCCCTTGCTTGCCGCGGGGGCGGCGAAGAGGGGCCTGTCAGGCCTCGAATTCCTGTCGGGTATCCCGGGAACGGTGGGCGGAGGCGCAAAGGGGAATGCGGGGGCTTTTGGAGGTTCGATCGATCAGGTCCTGGAGAGGTTGTGGATTCTAAATTGGCAGGGACAGCCCCATACCTTTCCTCGAAGGGATTTGGCCTTTTCCTATCGCAGGTGTCTCCTTCCCTGCGAGGGGGTGATTGTGGAGGCGGAATTCCGCCTGCGGCAGGAAGAGCCACCCGTTGTGCAGGAAAAAATGGAGAGCATTCAGGCGGAGCGCAGGAGAAGTCAACCGCTGCCGGCGGCTACTGCCGGATCGGTATTTCGGAATCCGCCTGGGGCTCATGCAGGACAGATCATCGAGTCTTTGGGGCTGAAGGGGAAGATGGTGGGCAGAGCCAGGATATCCGAGCTTCATGCCAACTTCATTGAAAACCTGGGAGGGGCAAGGGCCGCGGATGTGCGCCGTCTGATCGAGCTTGTTCAAGAGCGGGCAGAGAGGGAACTGAATATCAAGCTGGAGCTGGAGGTACAGGTGGTGGGGGAGAGATGAAGATCGACCGGCGCATCGGGGTATTGATGGGAGGGACTTCGGCGGAAAGAGAGGTCTCCCTCAGGTCGGGCCGGGCCATTGAGCGAGCCTTGAAGGCACAGGGTCTGGAGGTGGAGGGGATCGATGTGGGCCCCGATGTTGTGGAGCGGCTCCGGGCGGGAAGAGTGGAGGTGGCCTTTATTGCCCTGCATGGCCGCGGAGGCGAAGACGGGACCATCCAAGGACTCTTAGAATTGTCGGGGATTCCCTACACTGGGTCAGGGGTCCTGGCAAGCGCCTTGGCCATGAACAAGCTCTATTCCAAGCAACTCTTTGAATTCCATGGGCTGTGGACGCCCCCTTATCGGGTCTGGAAAGGAGATTGCAAGACGCCCATTCCCGTTTCCAAGATCCCCTTTGGTTTGCCGGTGGTGGTCAAGCCCCTGGAAGAGGGTTCGACGATTGGTGTGAGCATTGTGCGAGAGGAGAGGGAACTGGGTCCGGCCCTGGAGGATGCTTTTCATCATGGTTCTTCGGCCCTTATCGAAAGATACATCCCGGGGAAGGAAATCACCGTAGGTATTCTCGGAGAGGAGCCATTGCCTCCAATCGAGATGGTTGCGGCTTCGGGATTCTACGATTATCGAGCCAAGTATACTCCCGGAATGACTGAATATCTGGTCCCTGCTCCCCTTATGGATGCCTCGCTTCGCCAGGTTCAGGAAATGGCTACTGCGGCCCATCGGGCCTTGGGTTGTGCGGGCTTTTCTCGCGTGGATTTTCGCCTGGATGAGAATGGGACCCCCTTCGTCTTGGAGGTCAATACAGTGCCGGGCATGACGGAAACGAGCCTGCTCCCCAAGGCGGCGGCGGCCGCAGGTTATGACTTTCAAGCATTGACCCGCAGGATCCTGGAGTTAGCCCTGGAGAAGGGGAGCTGGAGATGACGAGGCGTTGCGCTCCCCCTCCCTGCAACAGGCCATCAATTTAGCGAAGGAGCAAGGTGATCAAGAGAAGCCTTGCCTTTGAGGACTCTTCCCGGCTGGCCGCGGGGAGCTTCGGTGGGATGACAGATTACTGCCGAAGGCCGTCCAGTGGCCCTTCTTCTCGAGGCCAAAGGCGTGGAAGGCGCAAGCTCGGAGGAAGGAGGGCGGGGAGGGCCTTGCTTTTCCTCCTGGTCCTCCCCCTGCTCGGGGCTGGGATCGCCTCCTGGAGTTATAAGCAGTTTTGCACTTCGCCTCTTTTTCGGGTGGAGGCGGTCCAGGTGGAAAGGTGCTCCCAGGTCTCGCCCCAAGAGGTCTCGAATTCGTTGAGTTTAGAGCCGAACGCAAATATACTGCTCCTTGATCTCTCCGAGCTGGCAGGGAGAGCCCGGCGTAATCCCTGGGTTCAAGAGGCCTCCATCCGCCGCCTCCTCCCCCATACCTTGTTGGTGAAGGTGGTGGAGAGAAGGCCAGCCGGCGTTCTCCTCGGAGGTGATCCTTTCCTGGTGAGCGAAGATGGGATGATCTTAGCCTCCTTGAAGGGGCAGGATAGTCCCAAGTTGCCCTTGATTCGGTTGGAAGACGAGCGCAGCTTCCAGGTAGGGGATACCGTCAGATCTGCCATGTTTCAGCGGGATTGCTACCTGTGGCGTGGTTTCAGCCAATTCCTCAAGGGTGCAGGAAGACAGATCCGGGAGATCTACGAAACTAAGGATGGCAGCCTCCAGGTGAAGCTGGACCAGGGGATGCCTTCCCTCAAATTGAGGCCGGAATCCTTGGAGGAGCAATTTGCAAGGATGGGAAAGGTCCTTTCGCGGCATAGTATTGATTGGGCCTCAGTGGAGTATGTCGATCTCCGATTTTCGGGGAGAGTCATTTTGAAGCCCACAGGAAAGGGAGGTGAAGGACTTGGCAAAGGATAGGGATCTGGTGGTGGGCTTGGACATTGGAACGACCAAGATCAGCGCGATCGTGGGAGAGATAGCCGATGGTGGAGAAATCGATATCATCGGCATCGGGGTTCATCCCTCCAAAGGCCTGCGCAAGGGGGTGGTCATAAATATTGATAGCACGGTCGATTCCATCCAGAAGGCCGTCCATGAAGCCGAATTGATGTCAGGAGTGGAGATCAACTCGGCCTTCGTCGGGATTGCCGGGGGGCATATTAAAGGATTCAACAGCCGCGGGGTGATCGCCATTTCCGGCAAGGGCCGCGAGGTGACGACCCACGACGTGGAACGGGTCATCGAAGCGGCGAAGGCGGTTGCCCTTCCAGTAGATCGGGAGGTCATCCATATCCTACCTCAGGAATTCATCATTGACGATCAGGGAGGGATCAAGGAGCCTCTGGGCATGGCGGGGGTGAGGCTGGAGGCGGAGGTCCACATCGTGACCGCAGCCGTGACCTCGGCCCAGAATATTATCAAATGCGTCAATCGGGCCGGGATCGAGGTCTCCGATATTGTGCTCGAGCAACTGGCCTCGGCGGAGGCGGCGCTGCTTCCCGATGAAAAGGAATTGGGGGTGGTGTTGCTCGACATCGGAGGGGGAACCACCGGGATGGCGGTCTTCGTGCAGGGCAGCATCTGGCACAGCTCGGTCATTTCCCTGGGGGGAGAGCACCTCACCAACGATATCGCCATCGGACTCCGCACCCCAATGCATGAGGCGGAGCAGATCAAGAAGAAGTATGGGTGCGCCATGACCTCCATGATTAGCGGGGACGAGACGATTGAGGTTCCCAGCGTGGGGGGGCGCAAGCCGAGGATCCTCTCCCGGCAACTGCTCTGTGAGATCATTCAGCCGCGGGTGGAAGAGATCCTTTCTCTGGTGAGTCGTGAGATCCAGAAAACGGGCTATGACGATGCGGTGGCCGCCGGGGTGGTGATTACCGGAGGGTCCTCCATCATGGAGGGAATTCCGGAGTTGGCGGAGCAGATCTTCGATCTCCCGGTGAGGAGGGGAGAGCCTAAGGGGGTGGGAGGATTGGTGGATATTATCTCCAGCCCTCTTCACGCAACGGGCGTGGGGTTGGTCCTTTATGGGGCTGCCCATCGAACCCAGCGTCGTTTCCGGAAGGTACCGGAGCGTGCCATCTTCAATAAGGTATTCGCGCGCATGAAGGAATGGTTTGAGGAGTATTTTTAGGATCTCCATGCGCCCAGAGGTTTTCCTCCTGGGGTCCTCAATGCGTTGAGGAAGTCGTTCGTTTTAACTCAAATGGGCCTGCCCCGAGGGCAGCCGTAAGAAAGGAGGCCGCGGATGGGCTTTCGATTCGAAGAGGAACCGGAAGGATCGGCCAAGATCAAGGTCATTGGGATAGGTGGAGGCGGGAGCAATGCGGTTTCCCGGATGGCCACTTCCAATTTCGAGGGGGTGGAATTCGTGATCATCAACACCGATGCTCAAGCCCTTATATCCTCTCCGGTCTCTTCCAAGCTGCAGATCGGGGAAAAGCTGACCAAGGGTTTGGGGGCGGGCTCCAATCCCGAGATTGGAAGGAAGGCAGCCATAGAGGACACCGACAAGATCCTGAGCATCTTGGAGGGCTGCGACATGGTCTTCATCACCGCTGGCCTGGGCGGGGGGACAGGGACCGGGGCCTCACCCATCGTGGCCAACCTTGCCAAGGAGATGGGCATCCTCACGGTCGCGGTAGTCACGAAGCCATTCCGGTTTGAAGGCAAGGTCAGGGCGAGGCAGGCAGAAGACGGCCTGATGGAGCTTAAGGCGGCGGTGGATACCTTGATCGCCATTCCGAACGAACGCCTGCTCAATGTGGTGGAGAGGCAGACCTCTTTTCTGGATGCCTTCCGGATCGCCGATTCCATTCTGCAACAGGCGGCTCAGGGGATATCCAATCTGGTGGTGGTCCCGGGCCTCATCAACCTGGATTTCGCTGATGTGCGCACCATCATGGCGGAAAAGGGCCTGGCCCTCATGGGAACCGGGACTGCCAGCGGGGAGAATCGAGCGACGGAGGCGGCTAATCGAGCGATCAACAGTCCCCTCCTCGAGAATGTTTCGATCGAAGGGGCCAAGGGTCTGCTCATTAACATCACCGGATCTTCTAACCTCTCCCTCTATGAGGTCAACGAGGCCTCTTCCGCCATCTTCGAGGCAGCCCACCCTGAGGCGCATGTCATCTTCGGGGCAGTGGTGGATGAGAAGATGGCGGATGAGATGAAGGTAACGGTAATTGCCACCGGATTTGATTCGGCCGCCAAGATGGCGATGGACGAGAACAGTAAGGCCATTGATTTCCGGACGATTCACGGCAGGAATCTCGATCGCCCCACCTACCTGCGGAGGAAAGGGAGCAAGTCGCCGGAAGGAAAGCCGGATCAGTTGATCCTTCGGGCCTTTGATGATGAAGACCTGGACATCCCCACCTTCCTGCGCAAACAGGCGGACTGAGGGGTTTCCTGATTTAGAGGGGAAATCCCCCAAGGGGAGGAGGGCTTAGAAACCCAACCCGCATCGGCTTTCCTGTCTTTCTGAGATGGGCCGCTGCAAATCTTTAGCGCCTGTATGGTCAAGAGCCCGACCGGGGGGGGAGGGTGTCCCTTTGGTCAGGAGGAGGAAGGTCCCTGTCACCCGAGAGCGCGGAGGCAGGGTTTTTTCATCAGCGAAGGCAAGGTCAAGTCCTCATCCTTGAAATCTCTTCTGCCCCAAACCAAGAATATCTCACCTCATATCCCTGGGGAAGTGCCGCAGAAGGGTCCTCTGCGCAGAACGAGCCACTGATCCGATGTCCTGGAAATTGAGAGAAAAAGTCAAAAAGCTCCTGGACGAGGAGAGAGGCACGAGTCACAAGGCCTTCGGGGGGAAGGTCTCGGTGGCCTTGGTTTATCCCAACACCTATTATGTGGGGATGTCCAATCTCGGATTCCAGGCCATCTATCACTATCTGAATCTCCATCCCCATATCCTCTGCGAGCGTGGCTTCCTCCCCGACCCTGAAGACCTCTCAGAATACGAGAGGACCAGGACGCCCCTTTGCTCCTGGGAGTCAGGTCGTCCCCTCTCCTCCTTCGATATGGTGGCCTTTTCGGTCTCCTACGAAAACGACTTCCTGAATATCCTGAAGATCTTGGATCTGGCCCGGATTCCATTGCTCTCTGAGCAGAGGGGTCCGGGTTACCCCCTGGTGGTCATGGGAGGAATCTGCGCCTTCTCCAATCCGGAGCCCATGGCAGATTTCTTCGACCTCTTTTTCCTCGGGGAGGGAGAAGAGGCCTTCCCTGAGGTTGTCGGGCTCTTTCGCGCCCTGGGCGGAGAAGGAAGGGGAAGGGAGGCCTTCTTGAGGGAGGCGGCCACGGCGGGAGGGGTCTATATCCCCCGTTTTTATCGAGTCTCCTACGGAAGGGAAGGGATCATTGAGGGAGTGGAGGCGATCGCTCCGGCTCCCCCTCGCGTGAAAAGGCACTATGTGGCCCAGCTTGATCGCTGTCCCGTCTTGAGCTTCCTCCGAACCCCCCATACCGAATTTGGGGACATGCTGCTTTTGGAGATCAATCGGGGTTGCAAGGGAGGGTGCCGTTTCTGTTTGGCCGGGGGGATCTATCGTCCCTTTCGCTTTCGAACCCGGGAGGCCCTCCTTCAATCCCTCGAAGGGATTACCCTGCCAGAGAGGGTAGGGTTGGTGGGGGCCTGCATCACGGATCATCCCCAGATTGAAGGACTCTGCCAGGATTTGCTGGAGAGAGGCTTTGCCGTCTCTGCCCCCTCCCTGCGGGCAGGGGCCATCCCGGAAGGCCTGCTGCGTTATCTGGCCCAGAGCGGGCAAAAGACCATCACCCTGGCCCCGGAGGCGGCCTCGGAGAGGCTTCGCCATGTCCTGGGCAAGGGGATTAGTGAGGAGGATTTCCTTCATACGGTGGAGCAAATCCTGGCCCAGAAGATCCCCAATATCAAGCTCTATTTCATGGTGGGCCTTCCTTCCGAACAAGAGGAGGAGGTGCTGGCCATCGCCGCGATGGCCAAGAAGGTGAAGCATCTCATGCTGAGCGCCGCCAAGAGCAGCGCCCGATTGGGCCAGGTCACCTTGAGCCTCAATGCCTTCGTGCCCAAGCCTTGGACCCCCTTTCAGTGGCTTGGCTTCGAGGAAGTGGGTAGGTTACAGCAAAAGGTGGGGGCGATCAAAAGGGCGCTCAAGGGCACCAGCAACATCATTTGCTTCCACGATCTCCCCCAATGGGGCTACATCCAGGCTTTGCTGGCCCGCGGGGATCGGCAGCTCGGTGGCCTTCTCCTCTTGGCCCATCGCTTTGGCGGGCGATGGAAGAAGGCCTTTCAGGAATGGAGCCTGAACCCCGATTTCTATGTCTATCGCCGGCGGCAGCCGGAGGAGGTCTTTCCCTGGGATCACCTGGAGGACGGGGTGAGCAAAGGGCACCTGCTGGAGGAATTTCGGAGGGCAGGCCTTTGATGAGGAAAGGCGGGGTCCGAACGGACTTAAGACATTTGCAGCTCTTAGGGCTCTGCGAGCATCCTACACTGGCTCATGGATTCAGCACCCGCAGGGGAGGGACGAGCAGCCCCCCCTTCTCCTCTTTGAACCTGAGCCTCGAGGTGGGGGATCATTCCGATTCGGTGCGCGAGAATCGCAGCCGGCTTCTTGGGGAGATGGGGATCGAGGGCAACCCACTGGTGAAAGTCAAGCAGGTGCACGGGGATGAGATCTTGGTGATCGACCAAGGGAGGCTATCCCGACCCGACTTCCCCGAGTGTCTGTCCACCCGTCCCGCCGATGCGCTCATCACCCGGATACCAGGCCTCATCCTCACCGTCTCGGTGGCCGATTGCGTCCCGATTCTCCTCTACGACCCGAAGAGCAGGGCGATCGCCGCGATTCACGGGGGGTGGAGGAGTACGGCCAGCGGGCTGGCTGCAAAGGTCGTGCGGCGAATGTCAGAGGTCTTTGGGACCCAGCCTGAGGACTGCGTGGCCGCCATCGGGCCCTCTATCCGGTCCTGCTGCTACGAGGTGGACGAGCCGGTGATCGAGGCCTTTGCCCGTCTGTCCCCCAGGTGGCGCGATTGGGTGCAGGAGAAAGGGAGGGGGCGGGCCCACCTGGATTTGTGCCAGGCCAACCGGGATCTGCTCCAGGGCGCTGGGGTCCCGGAAGGGGCAATCCACGCCGCTGAATATTGTACCTCTTGCTGCACCGACCTTTTCTTCTCCCACCGACGGGACGGGGGGAGGACCGGGCGCATGATGGGGCTAATTATGATGAGGACTGAGGACGATGAGCATTGAGGAAAGGCTGAGAGAGGTGGAGGGGCGCATCGAAAAGGCAGCCTTGAAGGCCGGAAGGAGCCCGGATGCCGTGCAGTTGGTGGCGGTCTCCAAGACCGTCGACCTGGGTCGTATTCAGGAGGGGATCGCGGCCGGGATAAAAACCCTGGGCGAGAACCGGGTGCAAGAGGCAGAGGGCAAGATCGCTGCGCTGGGCCGCTCAGTGAGCTGGCATCTAATAGGTCACCTCCAGACTAATAAGGCGAAGCTGGCGGTCTCCCTCTTCGATCTCATCCACTCCGTGGATTCTCTTCATCTGGCAGAGGCCTTGCAGCGACAGGCCATCACCCAGGGAAGGGTGGTTCCGATTCTGGTTGAGGTCAATTTAGCAGAAGAGGAGAGCAAGTCCGGGGTCCATCCGGAGTCCCTGGAGCCCCTGCTCCGTTCTGTCTCCTCCATGAGCCAATTGCAGACCTTGGGGCTCACGGCCGTTCCTCCCTTCCTGGAGGAACCGGAGCAGGTCCGACCCTACTTCCGACGGCTGAGGGAATTGGCCGAGGAGATGGCCAAGGCACAGATCAAGAACATAGAAATGAAGCATCTGTCCATGGGCATGAGCCACGACTTCGAGATCGCCATCGAGGAGGGGGCCACCTTGGTGCGCATCGGGACCGCCATCTTCGGACCGAGAGGGTGAGGGCGAAAGGGAAAAATTCAACCAATGGGGCACTCGGGTCATGGGTATTGACACGAGGGGCGAAGGGGAGTATATAGCCGAATCAGAGTCGCCATTCTGATTTCCGAGGTTTCTGTAAGGAGTTCACTTTTTCAATCGGGTACTCCAACCTCTTCCATCAGGAGGCCGAAAATGCAAAGGCACCGAATAGATCTTGAAGCCTGAAGATCCCGGTGCCTTTTGTGTTCCGGGTTGCCGCCGCGCTGCGCGCGTCGGCAACGGCGGAGATCAGCTACCGCTTTTTCGCTCTTTGCTGGCGCTCTGATCAGAAAGTCCGGTGATGATTGAAGTATTATATAATAGAACTGCCTCGCGCGCTGATTCGCGCAGCGCCAACAAATCGCTCAAGCGGTCGTCACTTCGCCTGCTTTGGCCGCTGCGCGGCCCGCAGGCTCGTGCCGCCGCTTAGCTCCGCATTAGAACGCAAAAAAGAATTGGGAGGCATGAAGAATGAAATCACAACTTGAACCAGAATTTCATGAGGAAATGGTCTCAATTTTTCACAAGTCTGGTAAAGCCACTGGCTATTGGCCAAGAAGGTTTCTTCAAAAGGTTAGAAAGGTTGGGGGACTTCAAGCTGCCCGAGAATGGCTAAGTCCTGGAAAGGGTCTTTCTCCCGGTCTTCAGAGATTGGCAAAAGAAAAGCGGATTGATCTATCCATGGAAGCCCTCGTTTTGAAAGAACCGTGGTCTCAGCTCTTCACAGAAGATGAAATTAAGCAAGCGAGAAGGCGTTTAGCTGCAGCTTCGAAAATGGTGGAACCATAAATTAAACAGGTTCTAACAATCGGCTCCACCGGATCGCCGATAAATCCGGCTCCCGGTGAGCCTTAGCGTTGTACGAATATAAAAATGAGGTTCATCCGGGTTTTCAGTGGGTAATGCGATAGTGTACAATGGCTCCGAGGAGGACTGGAGCCATGCAAGATACCGAACTTTACCGTTATCTTCTGGGTATTGAGCCGCCGTG
>Ga0315274_10006105_pt1 | contig 17564 bp, 18 predicted proteins | sample YL17G02_20_MG_FD_203700 | JGI IMG/M metagenome (GOLD analysis project Ga0315274, IMG submission 203700) | Sediment microbial communities from Yellowstone Lake, YNP, Wyoming, USA - YL17G02_20 | ecosystem: Environmental > Aquatic > Freshwater > Lake > Sediment | place: USA: Wyoming | collected...
GCGGTCAATATTCATCGACGGGGATATCGACTTTAGCAATGAAAAGGAATATTTTTATCGGGACAGGCTTACCTCCACCCTCCGGGCAGAGAACCGTGGCTATCAGACAGGTTCAGCCCTGCTCTGGTTCCCCTTCTTTTTTCTCGCCCATATCATCGCCCTCGTATACAAGGGACTCGGGTATCCGGTGCCTGCCGATGGTTATTCATTTCCTTATCTGGTAATGACCGGCATCGGGTCTGTTACCTACGTCTTCCTGGGCTCAGTACTCTGCTACCTCTGTTTCAGGCGTTTCTTTTCTCGAGGCGCCTCGCTCATTTCTGCCTCGACGATCTTCATGACCACCCATCTCCACTACTATACCTTCATCCGTTCCCGCAAGGAGCACGCCTGTGAATTTTTTTCCGTAGCCCTCTTTTTCTTGGTATGGCTCTGGGCAAGGGACAGGGAGAGACGATTGCTGCCTGTCCTCCTCCTCGGCCTGGCAGCAGGATTGATGGCGTTGGTGAGGCTCAACAATCTCCCTTTCTGCATCCTGCCCCTCATGGATTTCTTCGTTCTTGCCTACCGTCAGATCAAGGAGAGAGATTATCGCGGATTGAAAAAAGAACTGGCGCTTCAGGCATGTTTTGTTACTACCATACTCTTCATGCTCCTTCCTACCTTCCTGGCGATGAAGGTGATCTTCGGAAACTATACGAGCCATGTTGCCGAATCCGGCCCTGAGGAGATCAAAAAAACTTCTACCCTCTCTGGCGCCTTTTTCCAGATAATGGAACAGGTCTGGCTTATCATAAAGAGGGTGAACGTTATACAGGTCTTCTTTAAAAAAAATTGGGGTCTCCTCTGGGGATCCCCTGCCACGGTTTTGGGATTTATCGGGCTTTTTCTTTACGCCTTCTCTCACCGCCGCATGGGGGTCACGCTGCTCGCGGGCATCTCTTCCACGCTGCTCATCGTATTCGGCTGGGCCGGGGTTGGAAGTGATTATGGGTACCGCTATTTAACTCCTGCCCTCCCTTTCCTCGGATTCGGTTCTGCTGCCCTGATTGACCGTCTACGCTTTCGCTCCTCAATGGTATTTTTCGCCCTCCTCTTTCTCGTCTTCTCGATCTGGCAGTATCTCCAGATTGTTCAATATAAGATTGTTATGGAGTTTAACCACCCCACCTTTGTCACAAGCGCATTCCAGAATATAGCTCCTCTTTTTTCTCAGGCCCCCCGGCTCCTGCTGCGTTCAACCTCCTGGATGGCAATAGCATTCTTGAAAGGGTTGCAGTTAAGTGACTATAAGGATGTATTTTTTCTTGTCTTTACACCGGTGATCCAGATTGTGTTCCTGCTCCTCCCCCTCCTTTTTGTAGCTACGAGAGATATGTTCACTTCACGACCGCTCCTGGCGAGGAGAATTCTCTGGTTGTGTGTCTTTTTAACCTTTGGTATCTTTGGGTCGATCTCATATGCCTTCATAAAACAGGATAGAGAGAAGACCCCGGATGAGATCTATCAGACCTATAGAGAACTGGCGGTCTTTGATGCAGAGTGGGGGCGCATGGAAGATGCTTTCAGATTTTTTGAAAAGGCAAAGATGATGAGAGAGCCGGAGCCTGCTTTCAAAAAGGAGCTTGCCTTTACCATAGTCCAGCAGGGTCTCGTCATGAAGAAGAAAGAACTCGTGGAGCGTGCCCTGGCGATAGATCCTGACTCCCTGGATGCCCGTTTTGCTCTGGGGATATTCTCTTACTATGAGAATCGTCTCGACCGTGCCCTTGAGGAGTTTAAGAGGGTTGCAGAACTGAACCCCAACTATCCGGGGGTGCAGAATAACTTGGCCGCAGTGTATGAAAAAATGGGAGAGAGAGATAAGGCGCTTTATCACTACCGGTTATCTCAGGGTGTGAAGTAAATGAGATTGTTAAAGAGAGGTTAGCCATGAAACTCTTTATCCAGATTCCCTGCTTTAATGAAGAAGAAAGCCTGCCAATCACGCTTAAAGATCTTCCCAGGCAGATCCCGGGTGTGGAGGAGATTGAGATCCTGGTGATCGATGATGGGAGCACAGACCGCACTGCTGAAATAGCAAGGAGTTTAGGGGTCAGACACATCATCCGGTTTACCAGCCATAAGGGACTGGCCAAGGCTTTCATGGCCGGACTGGATGCCTGCCTGCGCCTGGGTGCTGACATCATCGTCAATACGGACGCAGACAACCAGTACCGGGGGGAGGATATAGCCCGATTGATCAAGCCTGTCATGGAAGGCAAGGCAGATATGGTAGTCGGGGACAGGAACATCGAAGCGATCAGGCACTTTTCTCCTTTCAAAAAGAGGCTCCAGCAGATCGGCAGCTGGGTTGTGCGTCAGGTCTCCGGTACCGATATCCAGGACACTACCAGCGGCTTTCGCGCCTTCAGCCGCGAGGCAGCCTTGCGGATCAACGTCATCTCGGAGTTCACGTATACCCTTGAGACGATCATCCAGGCCGGCAAGAAGAATATTTCTCTTGAACACATCCAGGTTGGCACCAATCCGAAGCTCCGCGAATCGCGCCTTATCACGAATATAGGCGACTACGTTACAAGGTCAATTGCTAACATCATTAGAATCTACACCATGTACAGCCCTCTCAAGATATTTTTCCTGATCGGGAGTTTTATCTTTTTCCTTGGTTTCCTCATCTCCCTGCGATTCTTATATTTCTATTTCTGTGACCCTGTCGGTTCCCACATCCAGTCCCTGATCCTTTCAGCCGTCCTCCTTATCCTCGGCTTCCAGATCGTGATGATCGGCCTCCTCGCTGACATCATCTCAGCCAACCGGAGATTGATTGAAGATGCACTCTACCGCATCCGGAAGATGGAGCTTTCCTCCGGCAGGCCGGAAAAAGAAGATAGCGGGAGGAAGGATGCTTAGGTGAAAAGGGCAACTATAGCCGTTCTCACAACATCTTTCCCGCTGCATCAAGGGCATTCTTCCGGTCAGTTCATTTATCAGCTCTGCCTTCGCCTGATCGAAAAGGGGGTGGAGGTCAAGGTCTTGGCTCCCCACGCCTCTGGCTCGGAGACCCAGGAGCTCCTGCACGGGATAGAGGTGAAGAGGTTTGTCTACTTTCTCCCGAAGCGGCTGCAGAGGGTGGCGTATGGCTCGGGTATTCCCGCCAACCTGAAGCGGAGCGTATTCCTCTGGCTTGAACTGCCTTTCTTCTTCTCAGCCTTTCTTCTCAACGCCATTCGGCTGGTAAAACAGTCTGACATCATTCACTGCCAGTGGACGTTTTCCGGTTTCCTGGGGGTGGTGTTAAAATGGGTATTCAGGAAACCTCTCATCATCACGGTCCATGGGAGCGATATAAATCTGGTGCTCAACCGGGGATTTCTGAAGAGATTGACTTCCCTCGTATTGAAACAGGCTGATCGGGTGATTGCGGTCAGCGAAGACCTGAGAAAAAAGGTGCTGACGCTTGGTGCCGCGCCTGGTAAGGTCAGGGTGATTTATCATGGCGTTGACCCGGAGAGGTTCTTCCCTCAAGAAAGCGGAACGACCCGGAAATTGAATCTCCTCTGGATCGGGAGGCTCTCTCCTGAAAAGGGTCTTGCCTATCTCGTGAAGGCGATGAAGAGGGTGCTTAAAGAATTCCCCGGGGGAAGTCTTACGCTCGTAAGTGCAGGAGATGAACATGCCATGAGGGAGCTGACTGATCTCATTGACCGGGAAGGGGTCAGGGAGGGCATACGGATTGAGGGGAATAAAAAGTCTGATGAGCTTCCTTCCCTGATGAGACAGGCAGATCTCTTCGTCCTTCCTTCCCTCTCCGAGAGCTTTGGTGTGGTCGTGATTGAGGCGATGGCTTCAGGCTTGCCGGTTGTGGCTTCCCGGGTTGGCGGTATTCCTGAAGTGGTAGAGGAGGGGATTACCGGTATCCTGGTGCCCCCGGCAGACAGCGCTGCACTCTCCGAGGCACTCCTTCGCCTGCTCAAGGATCCTGAGAGGAGAAAAAAAATGGGCAGGAACGGGAGAGAGAGGGTTATAAAACTGTTCAGCTGGGATAAGACCATAGAGGCTACCTTAAACGTTTATCAGGATGTATTGAGATGAGAAGGTTCTTGAGGCGGTTCCGTAATCACCTGACGGGCCTGCTCCGGTTCTCCTTTGATCTCTTAACCTTGCCTCATGCGGAGAAGAGAGAGGTTTACGTATGTCTTACCGTTGACGGTGATGCGGGAAGGAATCTGCATGCCATTGGAAAAGGATTTCCCCTGCTCCTCAAAATCTATGACCGGTTCAATCTTCAGGGCAGGGTGAGCTGGTTCGTCAATAATCAGGACGAATGGACTACCCACTACCCTCATTTCCTTGAAGCCATCCTCAAGCGCGGTGACAGAATTGAGCTCCACTGCCATATAGAAGATTTAATCAGGGAAGATGATTACCATAAAATTTATGATCACGTGAAGAAAGAGAAAGAGGTGCTGGAGCGTTTTTGCCAGGATATTATCCCTGGCTACCGGGTTGAGTGCTTTCGTTCGGGGAGGTTCGACCGCTCTGAAAAGATGTTTGCTGCCCTAAAAGAAATCGGAATCAGATATGACTCCTCCCTCACTCATGGATCTTCATTTATGATCGGTGAGAGGAGGATTGATGACAGGGATATTCCTCCCTCGACCAGCTGCTATTTCCTCAAGCCCCATGCTTATAAGGCTCCCTGGAAGGATCAGACCACGCTCGTGGAAATCCCGGTCTGGGAACCATTCCCCAGGCTTAAGAAAATAAAAAATGGTGAAAACGATTCACCCGTCGTGATCGCCAATCTGATCCATCCTTTTAATCTGGTTACTGCAGGGGGGGCTGTGAATCAGCTCGTAAGGGGCTATTATCAGTTCATCATCAGGCTTCTCAGGAGGGTACCGCACGCTCAGTTTCTTACTCTCTTAGAGGCAGGGGAGCGGTGGAGGAAGGTGCGCGCCTGAGGGAAAGGATGCGTTGGTAGTGCAGGATTTATACGACGATGATTTTTATCGCAATATGGAAACTTCCTACCTCTCCCGTTCTGCCTGGAGCAGGTTGAGGCTTAAGCAGGTGAAGAGAATGGTTGATCCGAAGCCCGGAGATCGCATTCTGGATATGGGCTGTGGTATGGGGAGTATAACCCATTTCTGCTCCACCTTTGGTGCGGAAGTTACGGGTATTGATGCCTCCCCCCTTGCCATCGAGAAAGCAAAGAACCTTTTCAAAGATCTCTCCATAAAAATTTTCGTCTGTGATGTCTCTGACCTCGGAGGATTTATGGATGGATCTTTTGATAAGGCTGTTGCTGCAGACCTGGTTGAGCATCTCCCGGATGGAGTTTTTTCAGGGATGCTCAGGGAGGTGAGGAGAGTCTTGAAATCAAAAGGTACCCTTTCGATATACACCCCCTGTCCCTCCCATATTATAGAACGCCTGAAGAAGAGGAACCTCTTCATACCGCCCAACCCGACCCACACTGATCTCAGGAAGCTGGGAGAGATTCAGAGGATGATGGAGAAAAACGGGTTTGAAATCAACCTCGCCTACTATACTACCGGCTTCATTCCTGTGATGAACTGGATTGAGTACCTGATGAAACCCCTGCCTGTCATCGGTGACTTCTTCCGTTACCGCATCTGTATTCGAGGGATAAAGAATTCATAGGGGAGTGCTATTTTTAATATTAAGGTTTACCTCCATACCGCTAAAATCGATCCCCACTGGGTGTATAAGGAACTGATGGACAGTCCCCCGGTACCATATCATTCTTTCAGACAGTTTGAATTGTTTAACTGTTTTCTCTCCAGGTTCCTGATCTCGTTAGGCCTGCCCAAATTAAATTACCTCCCCCTGAAGAAATTTGATCTGATTCATTCCTGTCAGAGTATTATCGTCAATGATTTCCCCTATGTTGTGGATATGGTGGATCATGTAGTTGGTTTTGGGAATTCCCGGAACTGCCGGCATCTCTTGAATAAAAAGTTTACGCGATTGGTGGAACATTATCTTAGTTCTCAGAACTGTAAAAAGATCCTCCCTGCGACAGAATATCATCGTGAATCTCTCAGAACCTATCTCGATATCTCTCGCTTTAAAGAAAAAATAGAGGTGGTGTATCCTGCTCATCATACGGTAGAGGTGGATATGCAGAAAAGGGGCAGGGATACGGTTCACCTCCTTTTTATCGGCAACCGTTTTTATGCGAAAGGGGGAAGAGAAGTATTAAAGGCTTTTGATATCTTGAGGAATAAATACAGAGTGAGGCTTACCATGATTTGTTCGGATATACCGGATGAGGTGAGAGCCAGGTATGCCTCCTGCCAGGACCTTTCTCTTTTACCCCGCCTGCTGCCAGGCAGCAGATTGAAGCTGAAAATGAGGAATACCATCACCCGGCTGGGATGGCCAGTGTATCAGGCACTCCCCCGGGAAGAGATTATGAGACTCTACCAGGAAGCAGATATTTTCGTGCTTCCTGACTTTATGGACAGCATGGTAGTGTATCCTGAGGCTATGGCACACGGTATCCCTATTGTCTCAACCGATTCACCTCCAACTCCGGAATTCGTGGAAGATGGCGTGACAGGCTTTCTCATCCCATCACCCATCTTTTTCCTGGGAGAGGGTGTTTTAAAGAGATGGATGGACTGGTATTCTTTTGTGGAGATTATTAAGAAGAGTGAGTTCCCCGCAATGGTGGGAGCGCTGGTGGAGAAATTATCAATCCTGATTGAAAACCGTGACGTGAGAGAGAGGATGGGGGCTGAAGCGAGGAGAAGGGTGGAAGAAGGTAAATTTTCCATTAATGAGAGGAATAACAGATTGAGGCGGATTTATGAAGAAGCAGTCACCCGTTAAATGAGTGGTCATGTGAAAAGGAATACACTTACCGGCTATATCTACCTCTCAGCTTCAAACTTTTTCTTTGTCATTACAAGTTATTGTATCTACCTTGGCCTGGGGAGGATTTTGAGGCCAAAAGAATTTGGCATCTATGGGGTTGTAACCTCTTTTATTTCTATCCTCACCATCGTTCTTGCCAGCGGCCCTCAGCAGGCTGTGGCCAAGTTTGTGGCAGAAGATGGTAACGCCTCTCAGGTGATCAAAAAAGGGGTCTTGCGGCTCCAGGTTATCTTTGGTACGGCAGTCTTTTCCCTCTGTTTTGTTCTGGCCGGACCGCTTTCTCTGCTCCTGAATGACCCATCCCTCAAAGGTTATATACGGGTAGTGAGCCTCGTCTGTCTTTTTCACCCTCTTTCTGCTGTTTTTCTCGGTATGCTTATTGGTCTCCGCCGGTATGGCACCCAGGCCGTCATGGATTCCCTGTATTCTCTTTTTAGAATGGCTCTGATTCTGGGTTTTGCTTTGCTTTCTGCCTCGGCCTTAAGCGCCCTCTGGGGATTTGTCATTGCTACCGCTGCCTTTTCTCTCCTTCTCTATCTCTTGTGGGGAAGGAATGGAGATGCAGGCAGATTTCAATGGAAAAGCTTTTTACAGTTTGTATTGCCCTTCACCCTCTTCATCCTCGTCACCAATCTCGTTTTGAATATTGATCTCCTCATGCTCAAGGCTTTATCACCGCCATCACTCTCCAATCTCTACAGCGGATACTATACCGCAGCCTCGACCCTCGCCCGCATACCCTATTTTTTCACCTGTGCCCTTTCGCTCGTAATCCTCCCGCTTGTTTCACGGGCCACTTCGCTAAAAGATAATGAATCAATAAAGAGATATGTTGAAAGCTCTTTGCGATATACCTTAATTCTCCTTGTTTTCCTTTCTTTTCTTATAGCGCCTACAGCAAAGGGATTGGTCGAATTTCTTTATTCCGGAGATTATCTGCCCGCCAGCGAATCATTGAGCATCTTGGTTTTTGGTATTGCCCTGTTCAGCCTCTTTTTCATCTTAACCACGATTATTTCTGCTGCAGGTAAGCCCAAGGTCTGCCTCTATTTTGCTCTCATTGTACTCTTTATTGACATCTGGCTTAATTATCTTTTCATTCCTCGCTATGAGATGAAAGGTGCTGCCGTGGCTACCACAACCTCACTGTTTATTGGTGTGATTGGAATGAGTTTCTATTGTTTTAAATGGTTCAAGGCTTTGCTTCCTTGGCTTTCCGTCATGAGAATTCTTCTGTCCGGCATACTGATTTTTGTTGTAGCAAAATTATTTTCAATCAGCGGTTTTTGGATTATTCTATTCTACGGTATCCTTTTACTGATCTATACCGTATTTCTCTTTATTATGGGAGAATTGCGAAAAGAAGATTTTCGTTATTTAAAAAGAGGTATTCAATGACATCAGATAATCAGAAATATCAATATGGCTATTCCGAGATGCATCCAAGCGAAATGTATGATGTTACGATGCGAGAGCAGAAGGCGAAGAAGATGCTTTCTGTACTTGATGAACACTATTCCGAAAAACTCGAAACACTTTCACTGTTAGATATTGGTTGAATCCATGTCCAGCATAACAAACTTGTAAATTATAACAATTCGACATAATTGTTAACTGTTCGATGATTATGCAGAATTTTGGAAAGGATCTCAACTATTTTTCGCTAAAAAAGATTAACAGAAGACCTTCATCTTATAGTAATATTGCCAACTGTAGAATAAGCATAAAAGATAATGTTAGGCATACCACAATGATGGCCCCGAACCTTCATTTGCTTCAACGCCTGGAGGCAATTCAGGCGGCCCTCCAGGCACAACGTGCCGGTGGGTCCGGCCTGCCTAGCTCAGTCGCGGGAAGCGAGCGAGAGACCTTTCTTCGCGAGTTCTTGCAGAAGGTATTTCCCGCTCACCGCAGGTTCTCGACGGGTGTCATAACCGACTCGAGCGGCCGCTTGTCCGGCCAAGTCGACATCGCGGTCGAGTACGGCACAATTCCCAGCTTTCCCATGCCGGCAACGGAACAGCGTTTGCTTCTGGCGGAGTCTGTCGCACTCGTGATCGAAGTCAAATCGGATCTCGTCTCACAGTGGAGCGAGGTTGAGTCCACGACCCGTAAGTTGCGAATGTTGAGCAGAGACTTCGGCCCCATGAGAGTCTACGGCAGTTACCCTCCTCGCCATGTCCCTCTTGTCGCCGTTGGGTACGCGGGTCAAAAGACAACCGACGCCTTGCGTGGCCGCCTGGAAGCGACCCTCGTCGAATGCCGACCTGCGGCCGCGCTGGTCATCGAGTCTGGTTGCTGGGTTGGCTATGGCCGTCATGCTGCAGGGCCGTCCGGTCTATACGAAATGTGCCTGAGCATCAACGAGCTTCTTCATCAGATTCTTTCTTCTCATCCAAATCTACAGGCATACGCGCAGGGAAGCCGTGATGCCTAATAAGCCGGTCAACCTGTCGGTTCGCGTCGTCACGTGCGTTGCAAACGGAGCAAGGCTCGCGTCGTCGCATCCCGCAGGTTATCGGCGGCGTTGGGCGCTCCAAAATGCCTATAAGAAACATGCTATAATTGTGCTCAAGGAAGGCGAAATTTAATGTGAGTAATGTAAAAATTAACAATGAGGCGCAAAAGATATGCTCAACCAACAAAGAAAAGAAGCTTTCCGGTTTTGTCGCAACTTCCCAGAAATTGCAAAAAGTGATTCGTCGAGGGCTCAAATCGAATGAGGAATTGAGAAAAATAACGGCAAAATATAGTTCCATGATGCCGGACAAAGCTAAACATGCGGCGAAAACAATAGGCATACCATTTCTACTACAATTAAATAATCTCCTCGAATATATAAATCTCATGGATTATGATCTTATTTGTCTTTTTGAAGAGATGGCTATTACACGATCCAGATGGAAAAAAAAGCTTTATGCGCGCCTCGTTGTGAACAATTTATACGAATGCGCAAATGATTTTGCTTTTCTATTGGGGAACCCATTAAAAGAACAGCTGATAGTGATTCATTTACCTAATCTCGAAGTTGCCCGAAGAACCATCCACAAGGAAATAGTTAAGTTCCACAAGTCTCATAACGCATTCCTCAAGAGAATTAGAAATTCTGTAATTGCTCACAGAGACCATAATGCTGAGTCACAAATTGAGGCTATCAAATCATTGAAGACAAACGAGATATATCGACTCGGCACAGAATACTTTGCGTGGGCCAGTAAGTTTCGGATGCTTCTGGCAACTCCGCTCATGAAAGAGTTGGTAGCCCGTCTTACCCTTTTATCAATAAAAACGAATAAAAAAATATAGAAGGAAAAGGGGAAGGAAAAGGGGACAGATTTGTTTTCTGAAGACGCCCAACCAGCGATTCCACTCGGACCGCCAGGGCCGGTCGTCCGTGCAAGCTTAAGTGCTCAACTTGCCCTGGCGGCCGGTGATTCGCAACGTTAGCGCTCATATCAAGGAGGAGGTATGGCAATTACGCTTGGTGAGGTCGTAAAAGGCAGAGAAACATGGCCTCGCATCCTTGACACCCTTATGCCAGGGGGCGCGAACTGGGAGCGATATGAGAAGAAGGGCGGCAATTGTGCGAAAAGTTGCCCTGGCTGGACTAATTGCTACGGCAGTGGACCGGGCGGTCTTGTTTGCTCAACGGAATGGCGTAAGGCCGAAGGCAATCCACTCATCTTGAATATTGTCCGCCATGTCCTTCAGAACTTTCGGCTCTACGATCGTGGTGATTGCAAAGTTCCCGGAAAGGACCAGGAAATTGCACGCCTCCTTGCACACGTTAATCGAGAAGGCGATGAAGCTAGCGACGAAGACTTCAAGGAAGGCGGCGAAAGACTCCGCCTGCACAAGTATAGAGAGCGGAGCTCCAAAGCAGCAATGACCAAGAAGCAAGACGCCCTTTCCGCTGGGCACTTGCGTTGCGAGGCCTGCCTCATTGACTACCTCGCGCTATTTTCTGAGGTGGAGGCACTTCGTATCATCGAATGTCATCACAAGAAGCCTCTGAGCAGGCTCAAGTTCACGGGCACAACCAAAAAGAGCGAGCTCGCCTTGTTGTGTGCAAACTGCCATCGGCTTGCCCATTCAAAGATTCCGCCCCTAAGCATTCGGCAGGTCAGTGCTCGGCAAATGCGCGCTAACAAGCTGCTGCAGCCGACGCCCGCAGGCGGGCGCGGCTGAGCACGACGTGTGTGCCGGGCATGGCGCAGAGCTTACGGGGTGTGAGTCCCCGTGCCAGGTATAAGCGGAGCCGAAGGCAAGGAGAAGGGCAAGGGCGTCGTCGTGAGGCGGGGTCTGGAGGAAGCCCAATCCAAAACTGCGGGGCGATGAACAAGAACCGGATACGAGGTGTGGTACACCCGGGACGAGCGGGCACGTGACTGTGAAGTCCTCCTTCCGCAATATGGGTGTGCTTTATAAATCCGGCGTCTACGCAGGGAAGGTTCTGTGTCTTACCCCGGGAGATCTCTCCTGTGCCCCGGGAAGTCGCGTGCGACGGAGGAAGGAAAAGGGGTCAGGTCTTGATTTATAAGTCAAGACCTCCTGCTGGACAAGGAGATAGTTGGAGAGACCTCCCTGCAACAGAGTTATTAAAGCATACCCCCCGCTGAGTGAACTGTTCGAAAAATGCAAAATTCAGACGGAAGCTGCGATAAACCAGATTTTCCACCCGGCACACATGCGTCATGGGTTCACCTTGAAACTAATTGCAAATCATTTGATTTTGCACGAAACTATGGTCAGCAAGACGGCCAAGGAATTGGAGAAGAGAAACTTATATCCCAAGACCTGACCCCATTTGTGCGCCGCGCACGTGAGCGCCACGTTAGGCAAATGGAAGAAGGACAAAAAAGGTGCTCATAACACGTAAGCTAAAAGAACCCTGCCCTAAGTGCGGCTCGTCAGATAACTATGGTAACGTTAATGTCGGCAAAAATATTCTGAATCGTGGATGCAATTCGTGCGGTGAGTGGACAAGGATTCCTCTCCCAGATTTCCGTAAACATGTAATCTATCTCGATCAATTCTTTCTCTCGCATGCATTTCGTCGACAAGAACAAAAATTTGTCGATGCTGCTAAGAGAATCAAAGATATGGCTTCGCGCCAATTGATAGTATGTCCATATTCGTCTGTTCACACAGATGAAACGCACCTTTGGAGGAACGATCAGCAAGAAAATTTGTATAAATTTATTAAACAAACTGCAAGAGGCTATAAATTCTCTCAGGCTTATGAGATTAAGCTAACTCAGATGACAAAAGGGTTTGAATCTTTTATCGCTGGTGGTGATATTTCTCAGAGTATTGATCAAATAGATGCTTTTCGTGAAAACGTACACAGGTGGGATGATTATTTTTGGATAGATTTGAGGCCAATATTGGGCGATTTAGATGCTATGCGCCAAGGGAAGGCTGACGCTATTGCTGCGCTGGTAGGATTATTTCCTGAGTGGTCTCAATTTAATTCCTCGTTTGAGGAAGATGTCAAGAGCGAAGCATTGGGGTATGGGGAATCTCTTTTTAATCTGTACCTGGAAATGGCGTTCAAGGTTGCACCAACTGGGGATTTTTGGGATTACTTGAATGCACCAATAGACTCAATGTACGTAGAGTCCCTGCTTCGTTTCGATAGCGCAAACGTGAACATAGACAATAGATTAAAGCGCGTATGTCTATTTGTTACGTCAGAATACTTCGTTTCAATACCATATATTGCGGTCTCTTGTGGCTTGTTTGCGGTGCTACGAAAGTTTGTGAAGAATGGGGCTTTTACAAATCAAGAAAAAGCAAAGAAGAAACTTTCAGGTTTATTCTATGATTCAGAGTGCATATCAGTGTTTGGCCCATATTGTGATGCTGTATTTATAGATCGGACTATGAGGCAATGGTGTTACGATCCGGAAGCAAGGTTGCTAGATAAATATAATACAAGAGCATTCTCGGCAGAGGTTTGGGGGGAATTTCATCAGTATCTAGATCAAATCGAAAGAGATGCCCCGGATGACATTGATAAATACCTATCGATGGTATATCCTACTATATGTTAACCATCGGATGCACGGGAACAAAAAATGTCCCCTGATCCTTGAGCCGTTTGCGTGATCGAAATAAGAACAGCCGCCCCCTTTTCTGCTTGTAACTGAGTGAGGTATTATCTTACCGACTCATTTACCCAGCCCCTTGGCCATTACCGCATCAAGAGACTGGTACAAGGCTTCGATTACGTTGTGCTGGTATTTCCCCACCGGCAGACCGTTGTAGATCACTGTAGTTTTTCATTAAACCAATGTTCTCGTGTAGGGGATTAACCAATCCGCATAATCGATTGGCTCAGGGAGATCGAACTGTTTGAAGTTTTCATAGCACTTCATGGCATGATGAAACATCGTATCAAAGTTCTGAGAGAAAAGATTGACAGGTATGGCGATAACGTATATTTAATTAACGGTAAAGTCTTCAGCAGGAAAACGGAATCCAGCAGCTATGTGCAAGTGGTTCGGTGAAAAAGGGCATCCTCATGCGCAAGATCGTTTCATCAATGAGGGAGCCATGTGTTCAATCGAGGAGGGCGGGGTGTTCGCAGCCCAGTGGATTCATTATGAATTCCTCTTAGGACGGGGGTTTATATGGATCAATATAAAACACCCTACTAAAAGGGTGAGGTAATTGTATTCCAGTGAAAATACGAGGCTTACGGAAGGTTTCTCAGAATATTGAGAGGCGTCTTATATTGCATAAACAGCTTTGTTTGGGTTTTTATACGGAACAATATAATCAATAGTTCGCCGTGAATCGCACATGACAAATCCTATCGTTGATCTCACCCCTCTATCAAAGCCGGTCACGAAGCTGGTCGAGGTGGTTGCGCAAGGAATCGGCGCGCTTTACAAGCCCGTCGGCACCGTGCTACAGGCCAAGGCCGATGCAAAGGCTAGACTCATACTTACTGAGGCAGATATAGAGGTATCAGAGCTCTGGCGTCGTGCCGCTCAGCGGCTACTTTACACCGAAATTGAGCGGCAGAAGAATCTGGAGGCGATTATCGACAAGGCACGCGCCGCGCTACCTGAGCGAGTTCGTGAGGACCCAGTCCCGAAGGATTGGATCACACACTTTTTCACTGCGGCTCAAGATGTGAACGACGAGGACATGCAGTTGATATGGGGGCGGATCCTGGCTGGTGAGGTAGCCGAGCCGGGGAATACGTCGAGGCGAACGCTGGAGTTTCTCAAGACCCTTTCCAAGCAAGAGGCTGAAATGTTCGTCGCCCTGCTGTCGGTGAGTTTCGCAGAAAAGCAAGGCTGGCGCTTTGTGGTCGAAAACAGTGTGACGAGCAGGACGCTCGTTGAAGCTTTCGGCGGAGTAGATGTCGAGCGTCACATGTTGGACATCGGGATTCTTGGTGCCGAGCCTACTCTAGTGCCGGCGTCCCAGACGAGTGCATGGCGGTTCTCCTATGGGACCCTGAGCCTTAAGTTCGTTGGACCTCCTCCTCCGCCGCGCACTCCGAAATTAGGACTGCAAACGCTCGAGCATAAGCTATTCATCCGTCTCTTCTCAGCCATTGGCCAGGAGCTTTCCAGAGTGGCGCGGCAGGAGGTACGCGAGGGATTCGTTGCACACCTTTCTGACTCTATTCAGAAGCAGATAAGGGTTCGGATTGAGGCGGATGATGGCGAACCAAGCGCTGCACTGAATGGCGGCCCTGGGATGTCCCATGGCAATTCGGGAGTCTCGGAGGGGCCGCCATAGGTGAGCTGATCGTTATGCGTGATCGAAATAAGAACAGCCGCTCACCTTTCTGCTTGTAACTGAGTGAGGTATTATCTTACCGACTTACTTACCCTGCCTCTTTGCCATTATCGAATCAAGTGAGTGATAGAGGGCCTCGATCACCTTGGGCTGGTATTTCCCTACCGGCAAGCCGTTATAAATAACGGTGGTTTTGTCCTCAACCAGTGTCCGGGTATAGGGTACTGACCAGTCCGGATAATCAACCGGATCCTCAAGGTGGAACTGCTTGAAGTTTTCGTAGCACTTCATGGCGTGGTGGAACATGGTGTCAGAGTTCTCAGCCAGGAATTCTATGGGGACGGCAATGGCATAGTCATATCCATCTTTAATCGCTGACCAGTAGGCCCGGTTGGTAGAAAGATACTTTTGCTTGGGATCCCAAATGGGGTCGGCGAACTCATCCTGGCAGACCACTACATTGGTGCGGCTGAACTTGTACCTGGCAAGGAGTTGCTTGGCTTCCTCGGCGATCTTGTCCCGGTACGGAGGCCCGAGCTTGAGCCATGCCTCGTGCTTGAAATAGTCCCAGGGCATGCCGTGGACGGTGATAGCGACTGTTACGCTGGAACCTTCAGGCAGGGTATCCAACCGGTCCTTGAGCATATCCAGGTATGCCTGACGCAGAGGCTGGAAGTCTCCCATCTGAGGTGAGAGAATCACCTTGACCTTTTTGCCGGGATGGACGTGCTCCCACTCCTCAATGTACTCAAAGCAATGACGGAAGCCGGAGTTGAAGTCTTCGAAGTTGGAGTAGACGGGCATGAGAGAGGAGAGGACAATGGTTTCACACCCCGCATCGAGCAGCTCGTCGATCTTTTTTTTCATCTCATAATAGTACATGTTGCTCTCAGCCCTGCATTCAATGCCGGGATATTTTGCCTTGAGCCTGTCAAAGGTGGTATTGATGATCTTGAAGCTCTCCTGCCAGTGGGGCAATTTTTTCTGGGTGTTTACCCTGTCGTAATAGAGAATCCTTGCTTTATTGGCTACCTTTCCGCAGACAGAGGGCTGTCCGCCGGGCCGGCCCTTGTAAATGAAGTAACCGTGGTCAAGGTAGAGTTGCTTGGAAGGGGGCTTCCAGAATACCTGTCCCTGCTGGTATTTTACGATATAGGGGGTGCCGTCGTAGTCACGGTCGTTTCCGAAGCAGTCTTCAAGATGCTTGGGTACAAATTCTTTCCGGGAATGAACGTGTTCCGGATCAAGAAGGGATACTCCTTTGTCTACCATGGCAAACTTGTTGGCAGGCCAGGGGACTATTACCTTGAATATCTTGTGGACAACATTGTAAAAAAAGATGTGGTCGTGTTTTTCCGGCATGATCAGTCCGGTGACGAAAATGCCAACCTTGCCCACAGGCGTTGTGTCCTGGGTCTTGTAATATTCATAATAGTCAGGCTTTTGCGGCTGGTTCTTATACTTGAACAACCCATATCCCGCACCAATGAGCACCACCAGTACAACCACAAGGCTAATCAGAAATTTCTTCATAAACACTCTCCTGTTGAACTTTTATTTTCAGATAGAAATATTAGGCATAAAATATTTTGGAATTAAAATCATATATTCCAAAGTATCTTGTCAAGGATTTTTTGAGGTGGATCTGAAAAAGTCAAAACCAGGGTCCCGAGTGCGAATTGAAGATTTTTTCGATAACAATTCTTATCGAGTGGAACGACTGCAAATTCGGCTGTCTGATCCGCCGCAGGCGGAGAGTTTCGAATTTGCAGTGGAGCGAGATTTAGAATTGTCGAAAAAATGTTGTTGAGCAACGAGGAACCCTGGTTTTCAGAGACCTCTTTACGGTAAGAAGCAGCGATGTATAATAAATGTTGGACGAATGATGAGAAAATAGAAATGAGAAAAAACACCTTGCATCTGTGTTGCAAAAGTGACACAATAATACAATGAAAACTGCAGTCGTCCACGCGCGCATTGAACCGCAAACAAAGCAGAAGGCGGAAGGGGTCCTTCGGAAACTTGGCCTTACTCCAACGGAGGCCATCCGTATTTTCTACCGGCAAATATCCCTCCGTGGTGGATTGCCTTTCCCGGTAGCGATTCCGAATGAGCTTACGGCGTCCACCTTAGAGAAGAGCCGTCGTGACGAAGACATTCAGGAATTCAAGTCATTAGAGGCAATGTTCAATAATTGGGAGAAATGAAGAAGGTCTCGCAGACCAGGCAGTTTTCCCGGGATGTCAAGCGCATGCGGAAACGAGGGAAGGACCTGCACAAGCTGCAGGAGATTGTCAAGCTGCTGGCCGAGGGTACTCCGCTTCCAGCGTACCATAGAGACCATCCACTCATGGGGCCGTGGCAGCCATCGCGAGACTGTCACATTGAAGCCGACTGGATCTTGATTTACACTGCATATAGAGGCTCGCTTCGGCTTGAACGGACCGGCACACACAGCGACCTTTTCAAGAGATGAGATCTTCCAACAACTCACTCCATCGGACGGCTGATAGCCGCCGCTGACCCAAGTCTTTAGGTGTGAGCGAAATAAGAACAGCCGCTCCCCTTTCTGCCTGTAACGGAGTGAGGTTTTATCTTACCGACTCATTTACTCTGCCGCTTGGATATCACCGAATCCAGAGACTGGTAAAAGGCTTCGACCACGTGTTTCTGGTACTTCCCCACAGGCAAGCCATTATAGATAACCCGGGTTTTCCCCTGCACTAATTCCCGGGTAAAGGGGACTGACCAGTCAGGATAGTCTATGGGGGTGTCAATGTTGTACTGGTCAAACTTTTCATAACACTTCATGGCATGGTGCATCAAGGTATCAGAGTTCTCAGACAGGAATTCAATGGGGAGGCCAATGACATAATCGTACCCGTCTTTAATGG
>Ga0315274_10006106_pt1 | contig 17564 bp, 14 predicted proteins | sample YL17G02_20_MG_FD_203700 | JGI IMG/M metagenome (GOLD analysis project Ga0315274, IMG submission 203700) | Sediment microbial communities from Yellowstone Lake, YNP, Wyoming, USA - YL17G02_20 | ecosystem: Environmental > Aquatic > Freshwater > Lake > Sediment | place: USA: Wyoming | collected...
TCAGAATGTCCAGCATCCTGCCCACCGTCGCGCTGTCGCGCGCGTTGCCGTCGAACACTTCGTGCGCCAGCGGAAAACCCTCGCGATTGACCACCAGCCCCACGACCACCTGTTTGCAATCCGGTCGCTTGTCGCGCGAGTAGCCGCGCTTGGCCTTTCGGTTCAGCGGCACATCGCCCTCAAAGTACGTCGAGATCAAATCATACAGATACACTGTCGTGTCCAGGTCGAACAGATCGCGCTCGCGTGCCACCAGCGCCGCCTCGATCCCACCGCGCTTGTCGTGCAGCCGATCCATGTTCCGATACAACGCCTGATTGCCCAGCGCCGAGAAATCCTCGCCCACCAGATCGCCCAACGCCGTCGAGCGAATCCACTCCGGCATCGCATACTCCGCCGCCGGAGCGATCAACCGATTCATCGCCATCGCCAGAGTCAACAGCCGCGTCGGGGCATCCAGACCCGCCTCCCGCAAAATCTCGTCCACGCCCAGGCGCTTCCAAAACTGCCGGCCCACATGCACCGGCCCCGCCGCGCGCTCATCCTTCTTGTCCACCCGATCCGTGTGGATCGCCACCAGGTCCTCGTCGCCCGGCGCCGCCGTGCGGTCTTCGGCGGTCGGTTCGTCCGGCGCCTCGCGCGTGCGAACCTTCGCCACGATCGCCTCCACCTCCGCGTCCGGCACCTCCAAAAGATCGCCCTGGCCGACCAGAGACTGCTCGACCTTGTGGGCCCGCTTCAGCCACGCCGACGCTGGGCGTGGCGACAGATCGCCCAGCGAACAGATCGTCCGCTGACGCGGCCCCTTGGCCGTAGCCACCGACTCCACCAACAGGTGGTTGACGTAGGTTTTTCCTTTGACCGTCTTCTGTGTCTTTCGAACATACATGCGCCACTACATATCGCAGCGAACACAGTCTGGCAAGAAGAAAATGCATGTCATTCGTCACTGTTTTCGCCGCTCCAAAACAAAAAGCACTGATATTCCACCACTTAGTGGGCGTCAATCAATTAGCTTTACGAATCAAATCCTTTTTGCATGATCTGGAGGTGTGACAAGAGAAGCGACAGAGCTCGAGCGATATTTGGGCCAGTTGTGGCCGCACTTGAATGAGCGCACGCGGCGGATGGTAGCGGCCGTAGAGGCGCGGAAGTTTGGGTTCGGCGGTGTCTCCGCGGTCCGCCGGGCGTGCGGCCTGTCGCGCGTGACGATTCACAAGGGGATTCAGGAATTGGACCGCGAGCCGTTGCCGGTCGATCGGATCCGGCGCCCCGGCGCGGGACGGCCGAACGTGGTGGCCGTGTTTCCGGACCTGCCGAACGTGCTCGAATCGCTGGTCGAGCCGCTGACGCGGGGCGATCCGATGTCGCCGTTGCGATGGACGTGCAAGAGTACGCGCGCGCTGGCCCGGGAGCTGACCCGGCGCGACCGTCCCGTCAGCCATGAGAAAGTCGCGCAGCTGCTGCGGACGATGGACTACAGCCTGCAGGGCAACCGCAAGACCGAGGAGGGGGCGGATCATCCGGACCGCGACGCGCAGTTCCGGTACATCAACAGGCAGGTCTCCAAGGCCTTGGCCGCACGACAGCCGGTGATTTCCGTGGACACGAAGAAGAAGGAATTGATCGGAAACTACGAGAATGCGGGACGCCAGTGGCGCAAGAAGAAGACGCCGCAGACCGTCAACGGCCATGACTTTCCCGCCCCGTCGGTGCCACGGGCCTACCCGTACGGTATCTATGACTTCCGGCACAACCACGGCTTCGTGAACGTGGGGACGGATCACGACACGGGGGCGTTTGCGGTGGCTTCGATCAAAGGCTGGTGGCGCTACGAAGGCCGCCGCCTCTATCCCCACGCCGCGCGGCTGCTGATCACGGCCGACGGCGGGGGCAGCAACGGCTACCGCCTGCGCGCTTGGAAAGTCGAGTTGCAGAAGCTGGCCGATGCGACGGGGCTGGCCATTCATGTCTGCCATTTTCCGCCGGGCACCAGCAAATGGAACAAGGTGGAGCATCGGCTGTTCTCCTTCATCTCGTCGAACTGGCGAGGCGAACCGCTGCGCGACTACCAGACCGTCGTTCGCCTGATCGCCGGCACGACCACGGCCAAGGGGCTGAAAGTGACCTGCCGCCTCGATCATCGCAAGTACCCCGTCGGACGAAAGGTCACGGACGAGGAGATGGCGGCGGTCAACCTGACGCCCCAGAAGTTTCACGGCGAATGGAACTATGTCATCCGTCCGAAGGGCATCTCGCAGTTGTAAACTTAATTGATTGACGAGCACTTACCTCCCCCGCACCCCGAAAAAACGGCCAAAAAAAGTCGTCCAATGTCGAAGTTGGGTTAGCAGCCGCTCCTCTTCTCATTTCAGGCGCGGGGCTTGAGCCGCCAAGTGAACGCCAGCAGCACGAGAGCGACGGCGGTGCACACGAGAATCGCGGCGATCACCACGACCCACGCCGTCTCCTTCCCATAAAGCGCACCGACATGGTCCAACGTCCAGCCGAAACTCTTGTTGGCCGCCGCGCGACCGAGATAGCCGAACAGACCGATGAAACCGGCCGCCGTGCCGATGGCTTTCTTGCCCGTCAGGTCGAGCGCGATGATCACGATGAAGTTGATCACCGGATAGACGAACAGGCCGATCACCGACAGCATCGTCATGTCGAGCCAGAGGTATCCGGCCGGGATGAAGAGAATCGTCGTGAAGGCCGCCAGAATCGGGATGACGCACAAGACGGCGACCATGCCGCGGCGGCCGTGCGCCAGGTCGGAAAACCAGCCGAACAAAATGGTCGAGGGGATTCCGCCGAACTCGGCGACCATGACCGCGATGCCGCCGCCGGTCAGCGTCGCCCGCTTGACTTCGCGCAGATAGGTCGGCCACCAGTCTATGATGCTGTAGCGCGCGATATAGGCGAAGAAGTTGGCGAAGGCCAGCAGCCACACCCACTTGTTCGTCAGGACGTAGTCGAACAGCAGTTCGCGCGTCGTGAGCTCGCGCTCAGGCTCGCCGCCCCTGCCGCGATTCTGAGGATAGTCCTGTTTGTACTCTTCGATCGGCGGCAGCCCCACCGATTGGGGCATGTCGCGCAACCGCGCCAGCAAATAAACGGCCCCGAAGGTCGCCAGCACGCCGGGCACGAAGAAGGCATACTGCCAGCCGCCGAGATAGTAGGCCGCCCGCGCGGCGAGGTAGCCGGCAATCCCGCCGCCGACGTTGTGCGACGTGTTCCAGATGCTGAAGGTCAGCCCGCGCTCCTTCTCGCTGAACCAATGGCCCATCGAGCGACCACACGGCGGCCAGCCCATCCCCTGCACGAAGCCGTTGAGCGCCCACAGCGCGAGGTGAATGGGATAGCCGGCCACGGCCCCAAACGCGAAATTGCACGCCGCCGTGGCCAGCAGGCCGAACACCATGAACATGCGCGGATTGCTGCGGTCGGAGATGGCCCCCATCACGAACTTGCCCAGGCCGTAGCTCAGCGCCGTTGCGGCGAGAATATCGCCGATCTGCGCGTGCTGATAGCCAAGCGCCCCTTCGATGTCCTTGGCGACGACGGAAAGATTGTTGCGGACCAGATAGAACGCGGCATAGCCGAGAAACGTGGCTTCGAGGATTCGCCAGCGGTAGCGCGGATAGAGCCGCCGGACCTCGGCCTCGGGCAGCCGGGCGATGTGGGGCGCAGGGGCGAAAATGTTGTGGAGCCTTCTCACCATGTTGAGTGAAGAGAGTGAACTCATTCTCCCCAAGAATGCGGCGTTGTCGGGGACAAGCGCCTCATTCACAGTGATACGGTTCTCAGGCTTGTGGGTGCCCCTTCAGCGTTGCTGCCTTCAGAGCTTGTTGAATTCCGCCACGGACATGCCCATTTCCCGCACGATGGCACGCAATGTGCCGATCGGTACATCGCCGGCATGGCGCGGAACGGGAATGGTGATACTTCCCTGCGCAAGGTAATACACAGGGTGGCGCGTAGTTCGGATCTCCAGATATCCGGCCCGACGCAGCTTGGCGGCCAGCTCGCGATAGGAGATCCGAATCAGTCTAGACACCCACCGGCCTCCGATAGATGTTCAGCCGACCATACTTGGATTTCCGCAGCTTCAACGCCGCGACTTTCTCCCGCGCTTCGAGGCAGCTTTCGATGGCCTCAATGGCGTTGCGATAGGCTTCTTCCAGCGTCTTGCCGGAGGCCACACAGCCGCGAATGGCCGGCACCTGGGCGGTGAAAACTTCATCCTCGTCCTGATAGTAGTTGATGTCGAATTCCTGATACTTTTTCACGGCGACTAAACCTCCGATTCCGGGGGCGGTACACAAAATCCCGGGTTCGTAAGTGCGGCGGCGGGTGCTTCATCTGTGGCGGAGCGCGTGGTAGCGTTCGAGTTCCGCCCTCCTTGTGTTCTCGTCCCAGCCGAGGATTTCACCCGTCCAAACCGCAACTTGTTCGGCGATCAAGGCCGCGTCAACGAAATAGTAGTGCCAGCTGGTGCGGCGGATCATCACGTCGTCGAGATGGACGGCCCATTCGTTGCGACAAAAGTGCTCGACAAGGGCGCGCGAAGACTCGGGAGGAATGATCGCACTGATCCCCGGGGTTTCTTCGGGCGATAACAGACGAACTTCGGCGGTCGAACACGGCGCAACGGTTCGGCCAAGGCGGCGAACGATCCGGTCCACCGTCTGCTCGGCCATCAGCCGATAGGTGGTCAACTTGCCGCCGACCACGTCGAACCAGCCGGGCGACGGCTCGCGGATTTCGTGCGCCCGCGAAATATCCGACGGTCGGTCGCGCGGGTCGGCCAGCAACGGGCGCAAGCCCACCCAGTCGCTGATCACGTTGCTCTCCGTGAGCCGGGCGCCGGGGAAGGCCGCGTTCACAATGTCGAGAATATAGCGCGCGTCCTCCGGCTCGGTGCGCACTTCCTCAATGACGCCGTCATAGTCGGTGTCGGTGGTGCCGAGGATCACGCGCTCGCCCCACGGAATTGCGAACAGAATTCGCCTCCCCTCGGTCATCACGACGGCATCGGGGATCGGCAGCCGTTCGCGGGCTACCACCAGGTGAACGCCCTTGGTCAGCCGCAGGCGCACCGAGCTGTGGCGCAGTTGCGGCGCCCACGGGCCGGCGGCGTTGACCACGGTCCGGGCCGTAATGTCGCAGCGGGTGTCGGCCAACGTGTCGCGCAGCGAGCAGCGCCACAGGCCGCCCTGCGCTTCGGCGTCCTCCATCCGGCAATAGTTCACGAGAAACGCGCCGCTCCGGGCCGCCGACCGCAGCGTGTCCATGACCAGTCGCGCATCATTGGTGAAGCCGTCGAAGTAGCGGACCGCGCCGGTCAGGCCGCGCGCGTCGAGCGACGGAAGAAGCGCCCGTGCCCCGTCCGCATCGAGCGAACTGGAGCGGCCGAGGTTCTCCCCGCTACAAAGCCGGTCGTACAGCTTGACCCCGATCCGCAGCTTCCAGCGCGCCCAGGGTGCCCACGGCGCCGCGCGGTAGGTCGGCAGAACAAACGCCAGCGGCGCGGCCAGGTGGGGCGCAATCCTGTGGAGGACGCGCTTTTCGCGGCTGGCCTCGCGCACCTGGCCGACCCTTCCCTGCGCGAGGTAGCGAAGCCCGCCGTGCAGCAGGCGGGTGGAACGTCCGCTCGTGCCGGAGGCGAAATCATACTGCTCGACCAGGCCGACGCGCAACCCGCGCATCGCCGCATCGCGCGCGATCCCCGCGCCGACGATTCCGCCGCCGACGATCAGCGCGTCGAGCGGCTCGCGAAGCAACCCATCAATAACGTCTCGACGTTCTCCGTTCATCGTCCTGTTCGAAATAATCGGTCCGCTGCGTTGCAAAGCCAACGGCAAGTTCAAAATCCAATTCGACACGATAACAAGATGAACAAGATTCGCGATCCACGGAATCCTGTTTATCCTGTTATCCTGTCAAAGGCTTCATTTCCCCGGCCAGCAAATCCCCGAGTTCCTTCAGGCTCGGCACGACCAGGTCGGGCGGCGTGGGACATCGCCGCGCCTCCTCGGCGGTCGCCTCGCCGGTCAGAACCAACACGCCGACCACGCCGGCCCGGCGGGCCATCGCCATGTCCGTGTAGAGCCGGTCGCCGACCATCGCCAACTCGTCGGGAGCCAGCCCGTGGCGGTCGAGAATCCCCCGCAGCATCCACGGGTCGGGTTTGCCGAGCACCGCGGCGGGCGCGCGGCCGGTCGCGCTTTCGAGGCACGCGCAGACCGCCCCGCAGTCCACCAGCACCGTCGGCTGATCGGTCGGGCAGACGCGATCGGGGTGGGTGGCAATGAACGGCTTGCCCTGTGCGATCCACCAGGCCGCCTTGCACAGCCGAGGATAGACGAGGCCCGTGTCGAAACCAACCACGACGGCCTGCGGCGAGCTGTGTCGAAGGGCCTGCGGCGAGCCCTCATCGCCGACGTCCTCGAAGCCCGCGGAGATGAACTCACGCCGCAGACTCGGCGTTCCGAGGATATAGAGCCGCCGAACGTCCGGCAGCTCCTTTCGCAGATAGTCCACCGTGCAGTGCATGGACGTGCGGATTTGATCGTCGCGCGCTGCGATGCCCAACCGCCGGAGATGCGCGAGGTGGTCGGCGACGCTCTTGGACGAGTTGTTGGTCAGAAAGGTGCAGCCGATCCCCCGTTCGTCCATCCGGGCGAGAAAGGGGCGCGTGAAATCAAAGAGGGTCCCGCCCCGGTACAGGGTTCCATCCATGTCGAGGGCAAGGTGCCGAATTCGTTTGAGCAAGTCTGGACGCATGGGCGCCGTGGACGGGTCCTATACAATTATTCGAGCGCTCTCCGACGCTTCGGTTTCTCCCGATCCTTTACGGGGTATGCGTGGGGTATTTGCGCGCGTCAAGGATGACGAGGGTGAGGCCCTCGGACCGCTCCAGCAGTTTTTCCACGACGCTGCGCTGGCCCAGGAGTCGTTTCCACACAGGCAATTCGCCGGGCCTGCCGATGACGATGTGGCCCACCCGGCGTTCCTTTGCGAACTGCAAGATAGCCGAGGCTACGTCGTTTCCCTTCCGGGTAAACACCTCGCCGCCGAGCTGATGGGCAAGAGTCAACGTTTCGGACAGCAGCCGCTGCGTTTCGGCGTCAATGATAGTGGGTCCCTCGCGGGGGGTTTGGATGTACACGGCATACCAGTTGCGGTTGAGACGGCCGGCCAGCCGCGACGCATAACGAAGGAGCATCTGGCTGTCGGGGCCGCGCGAACTGAGACAGACCATGACCTGATCGGGAGCGCCGGCCGTGTCGGCCGCCTCGGATTCGCGGCGGCGCTGGTCAATGTGGGCGGCGATTTCGCGCAGGGTCAGTTCACGAAGTTGTTCGAGGTTGGATTCGGCGAAGAAATGGTCCAAGGCGACCTCGATGCGATCAGGCGTATAGACCCTGCCTTCTTTGAGCCGCTGGCGAAGGTCCTCGGTGGTCAGGTCCACGTTGACGATCTGGTCGGCCTCCACGATGACGCTGTCCGGTATCCGCTCGTGCACTTTCACCCCCACGGCGCGCTCGACTGTGTCGTACAGACTTTCGAGATGTTGGATATTCAGGGTGCTGATGACGTGAATGCCGGCGTTGAGGATTTCCTGGACGTCCTCATAACGCTTGGCGCTGCGCGAGCCAGGCACGTTGGTGTGCGCCAGCTCATCCACCAGGACAATCTGCGGCTTGCGGGTCAGAATGGCGTCGAGGTCCATCTCCTCGACGGCGATGCCGCGATAGGTCAACCTCCGCCGGGGCAGCACCTCCAGACCGGAAAGCAATGCGGCGGTCTCGGGCCGTCCGTGGGTTTCGACAAGCCCGATGACCACCTCAACGCCCGCGGCTTTCAGTCGTTGGGCCTCCTGGAGCATCTCATAGGTTTTGCCGACTCCCGCGCAATAGCCCAGATAGATCTTCAAGCGGCCGCGCCGGGCGCGCTGAATCATCCGCAAGAAGGCATCGGCTCGTTCGTCGTTCATGCTGCTTCACCGCGCGCCATCCAGCGCGAGATTGAGGGTGACTACGTTGACCCGTGGCTCGCCCAGCAAACCCAGAGCGCGACCTTCGGTGTGTTCGGCGATCATGCTCTGCACCGCCTGCTCGGTCATGCCGCGACTTTGCGCAACGCGACGGGCCTGGACCTTGGCATTTGCGACGCTGATGTGCGGGTCCAACCCGCTGGCGGACGCGGTCACGGCGTCGGCCGGAATCGCCGTCGCGGTGGTCAGGCCGTTTTCCGCCCGATAGGCCGCCGCGCGCTGGGCAACAGCCTCGATCAGCTTCCTGGACGTTGGCCCGAGGTTGGAGCCGCCCGAGTTGGCGGCATCATAACCCTCGCCCGCCGCAGAAGGGCGCGGATGAAAGCAGCCCGGGCCAACGAATCGCTGGCCGATCAGGCGGCTGCCGACGACTCGCCCGTCGCGATAGATCAGAGACCCGTTGGCCTTGTCCGGAAAGGCGGCTTGGGCGATTACCCAGACAGCCAGCGGATAGACTCCGCACAGGACGATCGCCAGTCCGACGACCGCCAGGAGCGACTTGCGCAATTCTGCAATCAACGCTTTCATAGTCCCGAGGCCCTTGAGAGTGGGACAGGTTGCCAACCTGTCCTACAGGGTATGGATCAGATTGATCAGAAGGTCCAGTATCTTGATCCCGACAAAGGGCGCTACGACGCCCCCCAGGCCATAAACAAGAAGATTGCGCCGGAGCAAAACGACGGCTGGCAGCGGGCGAAATCTTACGCCCCGCAGAGCCAACGGTATCAGGGCGACGATGATCAACGCATTGAAGATGACCGCGCTGAGAATGGCGCTGTTGGGCGACTGCAACCTCATGACGTTGAACGGGGCGATTTCCGGAAAGGCGCCGATCAGCATCGCTGGAAGAATGGCGAAGTACTTGGCAACATCGTTGGCCACACTGAAGGTCGTGAGCGCCCCACGAGTCATGAGCATCTGCTTGCCGATTTCGACGACTTCGATCAGCTTCGTCGGGTTGGAGTCCAAATCAACCATGTTGCCCGCTTCCTTGGCCGCCTGCGTGCCGGTGTGCATGGCCACGCCGACATCGGCCTGAGCCAACGCTGGCGCGTCGTTGGTTCCATCCCCCGTCATGGCGACGAGATGGCCCAACGCCTGCTCTTTTCGAATCAACGCCAGCTTCTCCTCCGGCTTGGCTTCGGCGAGAAAGTCGTCCACACCGGCCTCCTGGGCGATGGCCGCGGCCGTCAGCCGGTTGTCGCCGGTGATCATCACGGTCTTGATGCCCATGGAACGAAAGCGATCGAAGCGGCCTCGCAGCCCGCCTTTGACAATGTCCTTGAGGTGGATGACGCCCAGGACCTTGTCGTTCTCGGCGACAACCAGAGGCGTGCCCCCGGACTGCGCGATGCGGTCAACGGTCCGCGAGACTTCCGGCGGAAAGCCGGCACCGACAACGCTCTGGATAGCGTCCGCCGCTCCCTTGCGGATTCTGCGGTCATTGATGTCCAGGCCGCTCATCCGCGTTCGGGCGGAGAAGGGAATGAACGCCGCGCCGGGCAGGTCGGCGATGGATCGGCCGCGCAAGCCATGTTGCTTGGCCAGAACCACAATGCTTCGGCCTTCGGGTGTCTCATCGGCCAGAGAGGCCAGCTGGGCGGCATCGGCCAACGCGCTCGCGGAGACGTTCTCAGCCGGAACGAACTCCACCGCCTGGCGGTTGCCCAGGGTAATCGTGCCGGTTTTGTCGAGGAGCAGCACATCCACGTCGCCGGCCGCTTCGGCGGCGCGCCCGCTCATGGCCAAAACGTTCTTCTGCACCAGCCGGTCAATCCCAGCGATGCCGATGGCGCTGAGCAGACCGCCGATCGTGGTTGGAATCAAACAGACCAACAGCGATACCAAAACGGTCACGGACAGGGATACGCTGGAGTATGCGCCGAAGAACCAAAGCGTCATGACGGCCACCAGGAAGATGATGGTCAGGGCCGCCAGCAGAATGGTCAGCGCGATTTCGTTCGGCGTCTTCTGGCGCTGGGCCGCCTCGACCAGGGCGATCATGTGATCCAGGAAACCTTCGCCGGGGTTCGACGTAATGCACACCTTGATTCGGTCGGAGAGAACGCGCGTGCCGCCGGTGACTGCGCTGCGATCGCCGCCCGACTCGCGGATGACTGGCGCCGATTCGCCGGTGATCGCGGACTCGTCCACGGTCGCTGCGCCCTCGACCACTTCGCCGTCGGCGGGAATGATCTCGCCCGCCGAGACGATCACCAGATCGCCCTTGCGCAGATGCTCGGCCGGCACTTGCTCGGTGGGCTCTGTCGGACCTGTTCGACGCAGCCGGTTGGCCATCGTTTGTGTCCGCGTTTTGCGCAGCGTTGCAGCCTGGGCCTTGCCGCGGCCTTCTGCCATCGCCTCGGCGAAGTTGGCAAACAGCACGGTGAACCACAGCCACAGAGCGATCTGAAGCACAAAACCCGGCGACTCGCCACCGGAACGGAAGAACAAGGCGACCGTGGTGATCACCGCCCCGACTTCGGTCACGAACATCACGGGGTTCTTCAGCATCGCTCGCGGATGGAGTTTCTTGAAGGCATCCGCGACGGCCTGGCGGACTATCTCCCGGTGAAACAGGGGTATGGCTCTTCCCGCCACGAACTCCCATCCTTTCAGAACAGCGTTCCAGACCCGCTCATCAGGAAGTGCTCGAGAATCGGCCCCAACGACAGCGCCGGCAAATAGTCGAGCGCCCCGACGATGAGGACGGTTCCCACAAGCAAACAGACAAACGTCACGCCCGTGACCGGAAAGCTGCCCGCTCCCAGGGCCGTCATCTTCTTCCGCGCCATGTTTCCGGCCAACGCCAGCACGGGAATAATCATGAAGAAACGCCCCAAGAACATGGCAACGGCCAGCGTCACGTTATACCATGCGGTGTTGGCATTGAGTCCCGCAAAGGCGCTTCCGTTGTTGCCCACGGCCGACGAATAGGCATACAGAATCTCGCTCAGCCCGTGTGGGCCGCCGTTGTTCAGACTGCTCACGGCCCACGGGCTCACACTGGCCCATGCGGCAAAGCCCAGAAGCGAGAAGATCAAGATCAGGATCACCAGCGCGGCGGCCTTAACGTCGTATGCCTCGATCTTTTTACCCAAGTACTCGGGCGTTCGGCCCACCATCAATCCGGCCAGAAACACCGCAAGCACCGCAAACACCAGGATGCCGTAAAGCCCCGCGCCCACGCCGCCGAACACCACTTCGCCCAGTTGGATGTTCAAGAGCGGAACAAAACCGCCCAGAGGGGTGAACGAATCGTGCATCGAATTGACCGCGCCACACGACGCGTCGGTGGTGATGGTTGCGAAGAGCGCCGAGTTGAATACGCCGAACCGAACCTCCTTGCCCTCCATGTTGCCGCCGGCGGGATCAACTCCCAGGGCGCGGAAGCGGGGGTTGCCCGAAGACTCGGCCCGCCAGCAGATCATAACGCCCAGCAGAAAGATGATGGCCATGGCGGCCCAGACGGCCCAACCGTGATTCTGACTCTTTACCGTCCTCCCCAGGTAATACGTCAGCCCGCTGGGGATCAGGAAAATGGAAAGCATCTGGATGAAGTTGGACAGCGGCGTCGGGTTTTCATACGGATGAGACGCATTGGCATTGAAGAATCCGCCGCCGTTGGTCCCCAGCATCTTGATGGCAACCTGCGATGCGACCGGTCCCTGGGCGAGGGTCTGGGTCGCGGTCGTGCCCTCGATTGGCAGCGCCGTCACATAGGGGTGGAAATTCTGGACCATCCCCTGCGAGACAAGAAAGACCGCATAAACCAGCGAGATGGGGAGCAGCAGATAAAGAACCAATCGGATCAAATCCACCCAGAAGTTGCCGATGGTTTGCGCCTCGTGGCGGGCGATCCCGCGGACAAACGCGGCGGAGACCGCGATTCCCACGGCCGCGGAGGTGAAATTGTGAAACACCAGCCCGACCATCTGTGAAAAGTACGAAAGGGTCGTCTCGCCGCCATAGCTTTGCCAGTTGGTGTTCGTCGTGAAACTGGCCGCCGTATTGAAGGCGAGATCGGGAGCAACCGGCCCGAAATGCTGGGGGTTCAGCGGCAAGCACCCCTGAACTCTCAGAATCAGATAGGTGAACAGCATGGAGACCAAGCTGAACGCGATCAGGGAAAACGAGTACCCTTTCCAGTCCTGTTCTTCTTTGGCGGCAATTCCCAGGGTGCGGTACAAGGTCCGCTCGACCGGGCCGACGATGGGGTCCAGCCATGTCCGCCCTTCGGGATTTAGCACGCGAGTCAAATAGAGGCCCATCGGTTTGGTCAGCGCGACGAGAACCAGCAAGTAGAGGCCCAGTTGAAGCCATCCGGACGCTTCCATGGAGGTTCCTTCTCAGAACCGTTCAGGGCGGAGCATCACCGCCAGAAGATAGGCGATCAGGAGCAAACCGATGATGCCGACGACAACGTTGAACATGCACTCAAAGCCTTTCACACAGGCGTGTGTACACGACACACAGCCCGAAGAAGAGGAGCGCGCCGAGGACGAAAAGCAAATCACCCATCCGATCAATCCTCTTTCGATTCAGTCGGGCATCTTGGGTCGCGCGACAGGGCAGTCAAGGCCTTTCCGTGCGGAGGGGGTTGCGAAAAGGCCAAATTGACGAAAAGTCAGCCCGCGAAAGCAGCACGCGCCGCGCACTCGCCGCCGCGGCGCTTATTTCAGGAAATCCGGCAGATAGGTATCGCTCGCGCCCGGTTGCGTGCGGCCCTTGTCCTGTTCGCGCTTTTTGCGGCGGCGCTCGGATTCCCGCAGGGCGAGATAAGAACCGCCCATGAGGCGGTCTTCCCTGCCCGGACCGGCGACGACGTGGATGGCCGTGTCGTCGAGCAGGCGTTTCTGGATGACGTTGATTCGCCAGCAGCGCGTTTCGCACAGACCACAGCCGATGCACTTGTCGGCGAGAACGACGGGCGCGAGAAAGCCGGTGTCTTCGATCGGTTTGCCATCGTTGTCCACCTCGGTTCCGACGCGCAAAAACTCGATCGCGTCGTAGCCGGCGGCCCGGCATTCGTCCACGCACATCTGGCAGGCTTCGCGGCGCGCGTACGGCAGGCACGTCATCTCGTTGACAATGGCCAGGCCGATCCGCGCCACGCGCTTTTCCTCGATCGGCAACGGACGAATGGCGCCGGTCGGGCAAACCTGGCCGCAGTTGTTGCAGCGCGGCTCGCAGCCCGACCACTTCGCGACGACCTGGGGCGTCCAGACCCCTTCGAGGCCTTGCTCGAACGCCACCGGCTGAAGCACGTTGTTGGGACACGCCTGAAAACACTCGCCGCAACGGATACACATCTGGAGGAACTCGCGCTCGGGCACGCTGCCCGGCGGGCGGACAGGCAACACGGCGTCGGGCGATGCGACTCTCGCGCCCCACAGTCTCTCAACGCCCGCCGCTGTGGCCACACCTCCGAGCGCACCGGCGAGAAAGCCGCGCCGCGAAAGGGCGAGCTCGCGGCCGGCGGGGGCGACCGACGCTTCATCCGCGACCGGCGCGGGCGGCGCGACGTTCTCTCGATTCCAGCGGCTGACGAATTGGATCGCCTGCGTCGGGCAGACGCCGCCGCACGTCTGGCAAAACGTGCACTCGGCCGTGCGCGTTGTGTAGTCGCCTTTGATCGCATCGAACGGGCACGCCTCTGCACATCGCCCGCATCGGATGCACCGGGAATTCACCCGCCGGTCGCTCAGGCGCACAACGTTGCAGGCCGCGAAAAACGCCCCCGTCGGGCAGACGTGGCGGCACCAGAAGCGACGACGCAGGAAGCCGACCACCAATATCGCCAGAAACAGCGCGATCGAGACGTAGTGGCCCGCGTTCATCGGCGGGATGAGGTACCACCCTTTCAGCAAGCCGATTTGGAGCGGACCGAAGAGAAACATCATCCCGCGCGTCAACACAGGAATCGCGGCAACGAACCCCGCGATCAAGACGCCAAACGCTGAAGCCGCCAACGTGGCGATCAATAGGTAATACTTCAGATGAACCCACCCACCGCGCCGGCTCGCGCGTGATTGTTTCGATCGTCGGCCGGTTGCCCGGTCGAACAGGTCTATGAGCGCTCCGAACGGGCAGATGTACCCGCAGAACATTCGCGGATAGAGAATGCAGAGCCAAATGATGATATGGGTCAGCGGCGGCGCCCACACCCACGTCTTGGCCGCCAGCGCCGTCGTGATCGGAACCAACGGATCGAAATCCAGAAACGTCTCGGCCTCGGCCATCTCCTTGGATTGCATCGTCTTAACGTAGTCGGGCGAGCCATAGGGCCAGGACACGTAGAAAAACAGGACGAGAAAGAAAAGAAAGAATATGGACTGGATCAGTCTTCGGACCGGCGACGCCAGCCACGTCGGCCCCAGCTTGGCAAGCACCGGGCGCAGGAATCGCCCCGCGCCGGAAGGCGAGCCTTTCGGAGCGGGTTTCGCAAAGGGCAAAAAGAGATTCAGACTCATGGCGGGCTACTTATCGGCAAAACTTCGATCAAACAAGAGAAGTTCTTCCTCTTCGCGCTTGGAACAGAGTTCCCTGAATCTCCGACTCGCAGGCAATCAGCTCTGCTTTCCAGAACTCATAACTCATAATTCAAAACTCAAAATTGCTATCTCATCCCACTCGCCAACGCTTTGGCCGTGGCGTTGACAATGGCTTCGGCGGTGATGGTCGCGCCGCTGGTCATATCCACGCCCTTCACGCTTTGCTTCTGAATGATTTGATTCGTGGTGTCGGTGATGGACGAGTAAAATTGCTTTTCGGAGTGCTTGGTGACTTTGACGGATTCGATGCGGCCTCCCTTGACCGTGACCGCGACGTACAGAATCCCGGCATAGGCCGGGCTGCTGCTTTGGTACGTGCCGTCGGGAATCCGCGACAAATCCAGGGCGTCGAAGACCTTGATCCCTTCGATGCTGGCGCGGGCGCGTTCCTGGTTGCGTTTGATCAGCCCGGCCCACTGGGCCTTGGGGTTGTTCGGATAGGCGAGCACCTTCCGGTAGAACGCGAGGGCTTCGGGATAGCGGCCCGCGAGCCGACAGGCGTCGCCGGCGGCCAGATAGCCGATGAAGGGAAAGCCGTCGCGGGCCATCAGTTCGGCCAACTGGAGCGCTGTGTCCATCTCGCCCATATCCGACCAGAGTTTGATGATGCTGCCGTCGTGCGACTCGTCTCTTGGGATCGGCGCGAGCGCGGCGGCGGCCATCTCCTTGCAGCCGAGTTTCCAGTAGCATTCGCTGAGATCAATGGCGAAATCCTCGATGTCAAGGTCGCCGAGCTGCGCGGTCTTGCGCCACCAGAAGGCGGCCCGCGGCCAGTCCCGCAGCAGACTGTGATACATGCGCGCCAGCGCTTCGGCGGTCTGGTACAGCTTCCCCTGGTCGTTTCGGTTCGCCGTCAGGACGTAATGGAGGAGTTTGATGCCTTCCTGCCAGCGCGGCGGATTGGGATTGATGATGTCCCAGACATACTGGCCGAGGTTTTTCTGCGCGTTCCATTGTTTGCCGGGGTCGGCCCACGTCAGATTTAACGTCGGCGGATAGTTGAGCGGGGTCGAGTCCCACCAGTCGGGCGGCGTGGTGCCGGCTTTGGCGATCAGAGCTTCGACCTCCGCCGGCGTTCGCACTGTGACAGGGGGCACAGCGGAGGAAGGCGTGAGCGTGGCTCCCGGCGAGACGGGAGCGGCCTTCGCGGCGGCGGTGGATTTGGGAGCGAGCGAAGCGGTCGGCGGCGATGGAAGCGGCGTCGGCCTGGCCGCCGCGCGGGCGGGCGTCGGCGTCGGGGCCGGCGTTGGCGTCACGACCGGAGTCGGCGTGGGCGCCGGAGTCTTGGCGGGCGGGACCGGCGTTGGTTTCGGCGCGGGAGGCGTCGTTGTGGCGTCAATTCGAACGGCGCGGACGTTCTTCGTGGGGATCCTCGCCATAGTCCCCCCGTCTGCAAACTGAAACGTGATGAACTCGGCGGTTCGTTCGATCACCTTGCCCTGGACGCGTTTGCCGTTGAGCATTTCAAGTTCATCGGCAAAGCCGCTCAGCGAAAAAACGACAAGCGCCATCGCCGTGAAAATGACACGGTCAAACCGCACACAAGAAGGGGAAATAACGGAGCCTCGACTGGCAACTCGCATTCACTTTTTCCTTTTCACTTTTGACTTTTGCCTTAATCAAGCCCCACAGGGTCAGGCAGCGGAAGTCTCTGGAAAACCCTCCGTCGCCAGGGTGCGGCCATCTTTGAACACAAAGAACGCTTCCCTGTTGGCCGACGATCGGACCAGATGAAGTCCCTTTTCCGGCCCCAACACGAACACGGCGGTCGCCAGAGCGTCGGCCTCGGCGCCGCCGGGCGCAACGATCGTCACACTCGAAAAAGCGTCGGGCGAACGTCCCGTCGCCGGATCGAATATGTGATGATACAGATGATCGCCGCTGAACGCCGTGGCGTAGTCGCCCGAGGTGGCCATGCAACGGTCTTCGAGCGCGACGAGGGCCACATAGGCGTCGGGCCGGCGCGGATGCTGGATGCCGACGGTCCACGGCTTGCCGTTCTCCTTGCCGCCGAGCGCGCCGATCTCTCCGGTATTGACGAGGGCGTGTGCGACGCCGTGGTCGCGCAACTCGGCCAGCACGCGGTCGGCCGCAAAACCCTGCGCGATCGCGTTCAGCGTCACGGCCATCCCGTCGCCCGTCAGACAAATCCGTTCGGGCGCGACCTCGATCTTGTGCCAGTCCACTCTGCGGCGCGCGGCCTCGATTTCGCCGGTCTCGGGAATCCGGCCCGCCTTCTTTGCCGCCGCATACAATTCCCACAGCGGCTGAACCGTAACGTCGAACGCCCCGCCGCTTCGGTCCGACATCGCCTGCGCTTGGCGAAGCACCTCAACCAGGTACGGATGGGGCCGATCGAGACGGCCCTGACGATTCAGCCGGCACAGCTCACTGTCGGGGCGATAAAGACTCATCAGCCCGTCCACTCGCTTCAATTCCTCCAGCGCCGCCGCGACCGCCCGGTCCGCCACGTCGCGCCGCTCGTGAAGCGCGACCACCGAGACCTCGGCGCCCAGCGCCCACGCGGTCTGCTTGACGGTGTGCAGACCCCCAGTGCGGGCTGACGAATCTGCCACCTCGCCGTTGCCCACGGTCTCGCAGAACCCTCGCGCGAAACCACCCGCCCAAGCCGCGGCAAGACCGGCTTCGGCGGCGTTCAACAAGAATTGGCGACGATTGAGGGAAGGCACGACGAACTTTTTCGAACCACGCGATGGCCAAGGTGTAACGCGGCTTCTGGCGATCCTGCCGGCGTCGCTGTTGCCCACAGCACCGCTACGTCGCGCCGTTCGCATTCGCAAGCGGAAAAACGCTGTGGCCACCACCGCGCCAGGAGTTTCACATTATCCACGAGCGCCCCTGGAGCAGGCCGGCGACGCGGTTGAGATTGGTCGCCAGGTACGCCATTTTCTGCGGATCGGTCTCGGCCGGCAGATCCTCATTGTCGA
>Ga0315274_10006107_pt1 | contig 17564 bp, 13 predicted proteins | sample YL17G02_20_MG_FD_203700 | JGI IMG/M metagenome (GOLD analysis project Ga0315274, IMG submission 203700) | Sediment microbial communities from Yellowstone Lake, YNP, Wyoming, USA - YL17G02_20 | ecosystem: Environmental > Aquatic > Freshwater > Lake > Sediment | place: USA: Wyoming | collected...
CAAAACCTTCTTTTAAAGAAAGAATCGGCATCCGAATTGTAATTTTATTCCTGATTCTGCTGATTTTCTTCGGACTCATCACTTTTTGGTATTGGTTTTTCAAAATAAGAAAACCCTCGCAACCGCCACCTCTTTTCCCTCAAGAAGAAACAAAACCGCCCGAACAAGAGCAAGAAAAACCGGAGATACTTATTCCCGCTGCCCTTATTGCAACCGAAGGAACAACCACCCTGGAAATTTCCAATTTAGAAGAGCTGGCCACCACGTTCTCTCCAGTTCTTGAAACGAAATTACCAGAAAGCCAATTCACCAGAATTGTGGTTAAAAACCTGACAGAAAATAAAGTCATTTCTTTAGAAGATTTTTTTGAAGCCTTTCAAATAAAAACTCCGGAAAATTTTTTAGATAAATTGGATGGTGACTTTACCTTATTTATCTACTCTCAGAAGGTAGGAAATCGCCTGGGTTTTGTAGTCAAAATTAAAGAAGGGGCAAACCCGACCGATTCCTTGAGGTCATGGGAAAAGACAATGGAAAAAGACACGGAAAACCTCTTTGTTTTGATGAATAAAGAAGGTCCGGCCATTGTTCCTTATTTCAAAGACGGCAAATATAAAACAACAGTTTTAAGAGTTCAGACTTTCTCCCGAGCTCATTTGGGAATTGTTTATTCAATAACAAAGGGTTATTTTATCTTTACCAGTTCTTGGGAAAGCATGACAAAAGTTTTGGATATTTTAAAATAATTGTGAAACCGACCATCTCTGGCCGGTTTTTGTTTTATCGCCAAAAAGGACAGCTCAGCTGCCCAAAGAGGTGATTTTTTGGTAGAATTGAGCAACAGTCGAAGAACATTCGTTCTTCACTGAGCTTTCGCTCGGGTATGCAATTGATTATTCAAAAAAAAACAAATTGGAAGTTTCTTCTAATTGTAATCGTTCAAGCCATTATTTTCGGCGGAGGAGTTCTATGGTATAAAAATAAATCAGAATTAGTTTATAAATCTATAGAAGTAAACGAACTAAAAGAAGCAAGCTTAACAGATGACCAGCTTAAAGAAGAAATAGGGCAGATGATAATGGTAGGATTTCGGGGCACGGAAGTGGCAGAAAATTCTGATATCAATAAAACGATTAAAGAAGTAAAAATAGGCGGTGTAGTACTTTTTGATTATGACGTCCCTTCAAATAGTTTTCCAAGAAACATTGCGAATCCGGAACAGACAAAAAAACTTATTTCCAATCTTCAAAAATATTCCACTACTCCTTTATTTGTGGCAGTAGATGCGGAAGGAGGAAATATAAACCGATTGAAGCAAAAATATGGATTTCTTCCGATTATTTCGGCAGAAAAAATGGGGCAGGATAAAACCTTAAAAACCACAGAAAAAGAATCTGCAAAAATTGCCGAGGAGTTAAAAAATTTGGGCTTCAATATGAATCTTGCGCCAGTTGTTGATTTAAATATTAACCCCAAAAATCCAATTATCGGCGCTTATGGCCGTTCGTTTTCTTCAAATCCCAACGAAGTTGTGAAGCAAGCCAGTATTTTCATAAAAAACCATTTAGACAACAATGTTATAACCGTAGAAAAACATTTTCCCGGGCAGGGAAGTGCGACGCAAGATACTCATTTTGGGATAGTAGACGTAACGAATACATACAGACAAGAAGAACTACTTCCTTACCAAAAACTTAATGATGAAGGACTACTTGATGCTGTTATGGTAGCGCATGTGTTAAATAAGAAAATTGATAATAAGTACCCCGCAACGCTATCTAAAATTTTTTTACAAAATATTTTAAGAAACCAAATAGGATTTAAGGGGATAATTATTTCTGATGATATGCAAATGTCCGCAATCAGCAATAATTACAAATTTGACGAAGCAATTATAATGGCAGTTAATGCGGGGTGCGATATTATTAGCTTTTCGAATAATAGCCCAAATGGGTATGATAAAGATATATCCTATAAAATTAGAGATACCATTTTTAACGCCGTAAAAGAAAATAAAATTGAAGAAAAAAGAATTATAGAATCCTATAATCGCATTTTGAATTTGAAAAAACAACTTAAAGAAAAACAAGAGGAAGAAGAAAAAGAAATTGCGAAAAAAGCAGCTGAAATTAGAGCAAGAAAATTTGAATTATTGGGAGTATCTGAAGCTTTTACTTTCGGAGAAGTATTTGATATTGTAAAACAAGTTGAGGGAATAACTGGAGTTAGATCGGCATTTTTACTAGCTATCTTTCAAGAAGAATTAAAATTAGAGAAATTTGACCTCTGCTATGTAACAAATTTTGATACCGGAGAAGGTGTCAGAGCTATTGATGGCAAAAAATTAGCAAAAACCATGAAGCCGGACAGAGATGCGCAAGATTTTTTAGATATTACTAGAGAATTAGAAAAAGATCCTTTAAAAACTTTAGTTACCTGTCCAATGAGTTTTGGCTGGGGAGGAGCAATGGGTCCGGCTGATTTTATTCCCTCTACCTGGATGCGATATAAAGACCGGTTAGAAAGCATTACTGGAAAACCGGCTGATCCTTGGAATATTCGAGATGCTTTTTTGGCTGCGGGATTATACCTGTCAGATTCTGGAGCAAAATCGAAAACCCGCAATGGAGAATGGAATGCGGCAATGATATATTTTTCTGGATCAACCGATTCACCATATACTTGGTATGCGAATGGCACTCTTACAATCGCAGATGAGATTCAAGCAGATATTGAGATAATTTTAAAAAGCCGTTAGTTGGTTTTAATTAAAATTATCCAAATAAAACAAAGTTTGTTAAAATAGAAGCAGAAAGAAATCAATTCTTCGACTCTAAAAATGTTCAATGAATCTTCGATTCATTTCAATGTTCAAATCTTCTCTCGAAAAAATCAAAGAAAAACTGGAAACAGAAGGAAAAATAATTGAAGGAGAGCTTCAAAGATTCGCCAAAAAGGACGAGAAACTAAAGGGCGATTGGGATACAAAATTTCCTCATTCCGATAGCGGGACAGGCAGCCAGATGCTGGAAGATGAGGCCGGGGAAGTGGAAGAATATGTAACCAAACTCCCCATTGAATACAGTTTAGAAACGCGGCTGAAAGACATCAATTTGGCTTTGGAAAAAATAAAAGCGGGGAAATACGGAAAATGCGAGAAATGCTTAAAATCCATACCTAAAGAAAGATTGGAAGCCGCTCCCGAAGCCAGATTTTGCTTAAAGTGCGCCCCGAAATAAGTTGAAGTTGATAAAATAAATGCCTTCCAAAGTTTTCTCAGCCGCCATTGTCGGCTTAGACGCCCAGATTATTGAAGCGGAAGTTGATGCCTCATACGGATTGAGGCATTTTGAAATTGTGGGACTGCCGGATAAAAGCATTGAAGAAGCCAAAGAAAGAGTGGGTTCGGCAATTAAAAGTTCGGGGTTCATCTCCCCCTATCAAAGGCCATTACGGGTTTTGGTTAATCTGGCGCCGGCCGATTTGAAAAAAGAGGGCTCTTTGTACGACCTGCCGATCGCTTTGGGATTTTTGGTAGCTTCCAGGCAAATAAAATTTGATCCTCAGGGGAAAATTATTCTTGGAGAATTGGCTTTGGACGGAAAATTAAGAGAGGTCCGGGGAGTGCTGCCAATTGCTTTAGCGGCCAGAGAAAATGGGTTCAAAGAAATTATTCTGCCAAAGGCCAATGCTCCCGAAGCCGGCCTAGTTAAAGGATTAAAAGTGATTGGGGCGGAGAACTTAAAGGAGGCGGTTAAATATTTAACGGGCGAGAAAGAAATTCCTTCTTTTGAGGTAAACATTGAAGATTTCTTGGAAAAAACCGATTATCCCTTTGACCTTGGTTTTATCAAAGGTCAAGAATACGCCAAAAGAGCCGTAGAAATTGTGGCAGCCGGCTCTCACAATTTGTTGATGCAGGGACCGCCAGGAGCGGGAAAAACCTTATTGGCTAAAGCCATTCCGTCAATTTTGCCTCCTCTTTCTTTTGAAGAATCGTTGGAAGTCAGCAAAATTTACAGTGTGGCAGGACTTTTAACAAAAGAAAGGCCTTTGATTAGCCACCGGCCATTTCGCTCTCCTCACCATACATCTTCTGAAGTCGCCTTAATCGGCGGCGGCAACCCTCCAAGACCAGGAGAAATAACGCTGGCCCACCGAGGGGTTTTATTTCTGGACGAATTTCCGGAATTCCACAGGGACGTCTTGGAATCGCTGCGCCAACCAATTGAAGAAGGAGTAATAAGCATTTTAAGGGCGAGACACTCTCTCTGCCTGCCTAGCCGTTTTACTCTGGTGGCGGCGGCTAACCCCTGTCCTTGCGGAAATCTTGGAAATCCGGAAAAAAAATGTAATTGTCTTTCTTCTCAAATTCAAAAATACAAAAGGAAACTATCGGGTCCCCTAATGGACAGAATTGACCTTTTTATTCAAGTCCCTCAAATAAGATACGAAAAGTTAGTGGCGCCGGACTCGGAAAATTCCAGTAAGATTATAAGGCAGGAGGTTGAAAAGGCGAGGGCAATACAGCGAGAACGCTTCTCGGGGGACAAAATCTTTACAAATTCAGAGATGGGAATTCCCCAGATAAAAAAACACTGCGAGGTTGACGCAAAATCCCGAAATCTTTTGAGAACTTACGTTGATTCCGGCAAACTTTCAGCCCGCGGCTATCACCGGGTTTTAAAAGTGGCGAGAACCATTGCCGATTTAGATAACTCCAAAGATATTTCATACGACCACCTGGCCGAAGCCCTGATGTATCGTATTCGAGAAGATTAAAAATGGAAAACAAAACAAACCGCGAAAGCGGTTTTTTAATTCGTGTCATTTGTACTGAATTCGTATATCGGCGGCTGATCGGCGCCGTGTTTTTATCTGTTAAAAGGGTTTCCGGCACCCTGAACACCGAAATGCAAATGACAACCGGTTGAGTTTCCGGCGCCCGGCGCGCCCGGTTGTCCTCCCATTAAGGCAATCATCTGCCCCTGAGAAACGGTCTGTCCTGGAACCACCAAAATTGTTTGTAAATGGCCGTAAGTGGTAACTACGCCGTTCGGATGCAGAATCGTCACGGTGTTCCCTGCTCCGCTGTTCCAGCCGTATTTCACCTTCAAAGTCGTTCCGCCAGCCGCCGCAAAAATCAGCTCCCCGCAATTGCCATTGCTGAAATCAACGGCGTTATACCAATGAAGACCTTGAGTGATTCTACAGGGGGAAGGGATAGGACAAATAAAATAGCTTGCGGCTATTGGAGTTTGAGGGTAACTCGGCGTTGGAAAAGAAGGCATTATGCCGTTTGGAATGACTAAAATGTCGCCGATATAGATATCCCCTCTTTCTGAAAGTTCATTAAAAGAAATCATGTCCGCTGCGTTGCTTTTGTAGGTTTCGGCGATCTCTCCCAGGGTGTCGCCTTTTTTCACGTGGTGAAGGGTTCCTGAAACAGGCGGGATAATCAACTTTTGTCCTGTCTGTAAAATGGCGTTCCTGCTTAAATTATTCGCCCAAACTATGGTATCAATGGAAATGCCGAATTTCTGAGAAACACTTGAAAAAGTGTCTCCCGACTGAACCAGATACTCAATAATCTCTTTTGAATCAGAGGTTTCAGTTAAACTGCCCAGGACCTGAAAAGACAGGGTGGTGGGCGAAGAAATTCCTGCCAAACTGTTTTCTTGAACCATATTTAAGTCAGGCGTTTCTTCTTTCCCTTTTTTGGAAATGAATAAATCCTGATTGCTAAACTTATTAAAAACCTCTGAGGCGGCGGCGCTGAAAAAAGAAGTTCCCCCTTCCTGGAAAGGGGGATTTAAAATTGAACCTGCGCCGAAAGTCAAGGTCAAGAATAAAATAGAAGAAAATACCCCTAAATAAAGGAAGGGGTCTCTCAAAGACCTCTTGTTTTTCTTTAGTCCCTTAGTCAAAGAGATAAATCTCTTTTCCACCCTTCGCTTCGCTTGGGTATTCAATTTTTCGGAATAGAGCCTCAGGTTGCTTTTTACCGAAGCACATAACTCTTTATGTGCTTGGTATACCAGAGGCCAGACAGACATGAGCTGCCTGAAAAGGAAAAAATTAGAAATATTTGGGCCTCCTTTTTCCCCTTTTGGCGATGAGCCTAATGGCTCATCTTTACCCTTCGCTGTCACTCGGGTAAGGGAATTTTATAAGTTTAACCTGTTTTAGTCCCTTTTTTTAGGATACTCCTGTCAGAACCAAAGGTCAAGAGGCAGAACAGCGACTTTTCCACAAGATAAACCCCCGTTAGAAGTCCGTTCTGTTAACGGAACGGCATCCCGCCCTTTTGCATAAAGAGCGGGATTACTTCTAACGGGGTAAAAGGAGTGGTAAGCGATGAAGATAAGTCTTCATCTTTACCCTTCGCTTCGCTCGGGTGTATAATGTCTTAATGCCCTCCAATTTAACGTCAAAAAGAGAAATTAAGGGAGTTCTCCAGAAACATGGAGTCTACTATCCATCAAAGAAGCTTGGCCAAAATTTTATAGTTGACAGGTCGGCTATCAAAAAATTCCTAAAAGCGGCTAACTTTAACCCAAAAGATACGGTTTTGGAGATAGGTCCGGGTCCTGGAAATTTAACCCAAGAAATAGCCGGGTCGGTCAAAAGGGTTATCGCCGTGGAAAAAGACCCCCAATTGATAAGAATCTTGAATGATGAATTAAGAATAAAGAATATAAAAAACGTTAGAATCGTTGAGGGCGATATTTTAAAAATACAAGATACAAAATACAAAATACGAAATACATATAATAAGGTGGTGGCTAATCTGCCTTTTTATTTAACCTCTCCGGTTATCAGAAAATTCTTGGAATCTGAAACCCCGCCAGAACAAATGGTTTTCTTCGTTCAGAAAGAAGTGGCACAGAGAATCTGTTCCCGTCCGCCCAGTATGAATCTTTTGGCAGTTTCTGTTCAATTTTACGCCAAGCCCGAGATTGCCGTCTATGTTTCTAAAAAATCATTCTGGCCTCAGCCAAAAGTGGATAGCGCGATTCTGCGAATCGTACCGCTGATTAACGCTGATAGGAAACTGATTAACGCTGATTTATTCTTCAGAATCGTTAGGGCGGGGTTTTCACAGCCGAGAAAACAGATTTTAAATAATTTATCAAGAGTGTTAAAATTAGAAAAAGAGAGGGTAAAACCCTGGCTTTTAGGAAGCGATGTCCGACCGAAACAAAGAGCGGAAACTTTAACTATGGAAGATTGGGTAAAACTCACAAATAGTTTTAAAGAATTATTCTGAACAGATTAGATGCTAAATAATAAAAAAGTAAAACTAATTTTTTTATTCGTTGTCTTCTCCTTTTTTTTGAGTACGGGCTTTGTTTTCGCTTTGGAAATAAATTACCCGAATGTCCCCGGAGCCACTCCTCCCCAAGAATTTCTTCCAACCGCTCCCCCCGAACAAATCCTTCCGCTTTATGTAAAATACATTTTTAATTTAATCATCTGGACAGGAGGGATAATCGCCTTTGGCGTTTTGATTTATGCCGGCATTCGTTATCTAATTTCTGCTGGCAAACCCGAGGTTATAATCTCTGCCAAAAATCAGATTTCTTCTGCTTTTTTGGGTATTCTGCTTTTATTATCCTCTTCTTTAATCTTGAAGTTACTTAATCCTCAACTGGTTGTTTTAGAGATACCAGAACCTGAACCGGTGGAAGGAGTTGAAAGACAGGAAGCATCTCCTCCGCCAGCCGAATTCCATTTAAGTTCAATCAACACTGAAATACCTTTTGCTAAAATAATAGAAGAAAAAATTTTTGAAGCAGCGAGAATGACAAGAATTAAAGAGAAAACTGCCCCTACCCCGGAAATTGCCGGAGAGCTTGTAGAAATAAATAACCAACTGAGTCAAGAAACAGAAGAATGTGCCTGCTACGACAATACCGTGCCAAACCCCCGCTGCCGTTCTTGTGGCAATTGTCCACCTAAGGAATGCACCTGCGACCCCTGTAAACCCGTAAGAAGCAACATTGAGAAATTAGAACAAAAAAATCTTGAAAAACTTGATGAATTAAAAGAAGAACAAAAGAAAACAATAGAAGAAATTCGGCCTTTAAAAGAAGAGTTGGGTAAATTAGAAAGGGCGGAAAAATTGATGTTAGAGTGCAAACTGGCGCCGCTGGCCAGTTTAGCTGAGTTTTTGGGTACCAAAAAATTTTATATCACCAATAAATGGCTAATTTTAGATATTAAGTTCTGGGATACCATATTAACAATTGAGGATTGGGCTAATTTTTATTGTCCGGTGAGCGGCACTATCTGGGGCGGAGAGCAGCCGCCTGCCGAAAGTACCACCACCGCCACCACCACAGGGCTTTCTTATGCAGAGGTGCCGCAGGGAGCTGAAGAAACAATGGCTTGCTCCACCGAAATACCGGTTGGCGAAATTATTGACAGAGCTAAAAGAATAGGTTCTAAATTAGTGGAAAGATTGGAAGCGCTCGTTGCCGCCGATAATGAGTTAATCTCGGCAGTTGACGAAATGCAGGTTTTAGTCAGCCAATGCAGTTCAAAGAATTGTTTTCCCGTTTGTTATTGTTACAAGGGAAAATGTATTGAGGTGGGTTGTTTTGGTTCGCCTTGTCCTTCTGCTGAAATTTCGGAACAAGCAAAAAAAATTGAGCAAATCCAAAAAGATATAGAAAAATTAGTTAAAGAAGAAAAAAAGGAAGAAATGGGAATAATTCCAATTATTGATAAGGTAGTGCCTAAACTGCTTGAAGATGTGGATAAACTAATCAGAAAACCAATGAAACAATGTATTTCCGAAATCTCTCCTGAAATGTTAGAGGGGCAACCCCAAGTTATTTTGTCTGACTGCGAATCAGCTCTCCGAGCAATCGGGCCAAAAGGAAAAATAATTGAGAACTGCTGCTACGAACAACCGGAGTTTAAAGAGTGTTTAAACAATTGTTATTTAGAAAAAGGCCAGGAAAAGTATAAAAAATGCCTGGAAGAATGCCTGAAAAAAAAGTCAGACGACTTAAAGGGAGCCGGTAAAACAAGGGGAGGTGAAATCATCGCCACCTGCCGCCATAAAATTAATTTTTATTGTTGCGGAAAGTAAAAATGAAAAAAATATCTAAAAAATCTTTCATCTTTTTATCGGCGCTGTTTTCCTTTTTGGTTTTATCTGGCTTTCTCTTGTTAGCGGGGGAAATTTTCGCCCAAAGACAACTGGAAGTAACATATCCGTCAATTCAGGGTTTTAGACCGGAAACAGCTTCCAGTTCTCTGCCTGGCTATGTAAAATATATTTTTAATTTTACCATCGCCATTATTGGGCTAATTGGTTTTGGCGCTTTAATAGTTGGGGGATTCCGTTATTTAACTTCAGCCGGTAACGCAGAAAAATTAAAGAACGCAAAAAAACAAATTAAATCTGCCTTTTTAGGAATTCTTATTTTGCTCTTTTCCTATCTAATTTTGACTACCATCAATCCTCAATTGATTGTTTTCCGAGAGCTGACAATAAGACCTACCCCCGAAGCCCCTCCGCTCCCTGAAATTCCGATTTCGCCGTTTCCCACGGCAGATATTTTAGAAAGAATTAAAGAATTTGCCGAGGCAGTGGAACAAACCGCCGACTCCATTGTCGATATCGCTCAAGAAATAAAAACCTTAACTGATAATTGCGACTGCGACACCACCCAGTCAATGTGCCTCTGCGAAGATTATCAAAACGGAGATTGTGAACCTCAATACTGTTATTCTGCTTCAAATGACCAACCCTGTCCGGACGACCAAAAAATTAAAGAAGACCAGCAAAAAATCGTTGATTTAAGAGATATAATTCTTTATTATAAAAATAGGGCTTCGGCTGAAGCGGCGGACTTAAAAGAGGATATAGAAAAAATTCTCAATGTAAAAATCGGGTGGTACGAAGATAAAATAAAAAAAGAAAATGAGGTGTCAGACAAACTTGGAGAGGGAGCGGAAAAAGATTTAGAGGAAGTGATAATAAATAATTTGGAGCAGGAGAAAAACCTGCTGGATAGGGAAAAGGGCTGCAAAGAAGAATTAAGAAAAAAACTTGATGAATTAGCCAGTACCATTGAAAAAATCAAAGAGCCGATAAATAATTTGATGCCCCTGCCTGACCAATGCCTGGCAAATGTCAAAGAGCAATGTGGCGCCAGTTGCGAAGGAGGGTGCCATGACGAAGAAAAATGCGCTGGTGATGAATGCTCGGGTGGCAATCCCTGTCCCACCGATGAGATTCAGAAACAAACTGATAACATTAGTTCTATTGTCCAAGACATAAAAAAAGTTGCTGATGAAATAATTCAAATTCAAGGGAAAGTAAAGAAGAGGGAAATCTGTATAGGAGAAACCTCAACCACAACGCCAGCTACTTCAACCTGTCAAATGCCTCAAGAATTGGCTCAGCAGAATAATGAACCTTACCCAAGAAAAAGAGCGACTTCTCTTGACGCCTTATTGAGTTGTATCAGCGGTGAGACCGGACAATCTCTTCCGGCAGAAAACGGTTCTAACCAGTTTTATGGCTCTTTATTCACTTACGAACATAGTAATGAGTTGTGCAATTACACCAGAGGCAAAACAACTTGCGGTAAATGCGCTCACGCGTTTAACTCTTGTCATTATGGCGGAGCATCTGGTCAAGGAGGCGCTTTAGCGGCTGATTTTGGCAATGAGAATAACGGCGACAAAATTATTCAAGCCTCTTTGAAATGCGGGGCAAAAGGCGCCCGCTGCGAAAACTCCTCCGGCAGAACTGTAAATTGCAGCGATTCATCGGCTGACCACATTCATATTAATGATAAAAACTGCGACCGAAATTAATTTCTCAAAATTACAATGAAAAAGTTTTTAGTTTTATTTTTCTTATTTTTCCTTTTCTTTGTTGCCGCTGAATCTTACGTTTTAGCAGATGGGTCGAGACCATTAGAGGTTCAATATCCGACTGTTCCGGGAGTTTCTTTTACACCCACCAGCACCGCAACTGAGTTGCCTAACTATGTAAAATATATTTTTAATTTTTTCCTTTGGGCGGCTGGTTTTGCCGCCCTCGGGGTTTTAGTAATTGCCGGTTTTCGCTATCTCACTTCAGCCGGTCAGCCAGGAATATTAAAGGACGCCAAAGACCAAATTTTTGCCGCATTTGCTGGCCTCTTAATTTTGTTCTCTTCATGGTTACTTCTTACCACCATCAATCCTCAGCTGATTAACCTGACGATTAAGAAGCCGCCTGCTGTTCTACCCGCACTTTCGGCCGGAGTTTATCTTTGCAATAGAGAAGTGTATATGGAACAGTCCTGGAACAAGATCCAGCAAATAAAAACGCTAGATATCGCTGATCCTCAAAGGGGCCAGCTAATCAATGAAGTCAATAATTATTTGAAGGACATTGAAAAAGAATGTTGGCTGGCCCCTGCTGCCGGAGAAATTGACTCAAAAGTTAATGATAAAGCCATACGCACCTATATTGTTCCTTCAGAAGAAAGTGCAACCGCAAGCAGCACTTTGTATGGCGCCATTCTTTACGATGAGAGTGGGTTTAAAGGGAAAGCCCAGGTGGCTTACATCTTAACCCCTGAGCCAGCCGGTTTTGCCATCAACGCAATAAAACCTTCCTCGGTCAGGCCTTTTGTTTTAAAACAACCACGGTCAGAAGCCTATGTAGAGGTATATGAATTAATTGATTTTAATAGGGCTGACTCTAGCAAAAAATCAGCAAAACATACCCTTAACGGACTTGCTTCCCCTTATATTTCTACCAGCGATTTCTCTAAAGTTGGCTCAGTGAAAATTGAAGGTGATTTAATTGTTATTTTCTTTAAAGAAGCGCAGTCAGGCGATTGGGCATCTAATGTCGACCTAGACGTGTCTATCCTGTCTGATGCCAATCTTAATGACAACACTATGGGCCTTTGGTGTTCTCATGAGGTCTGGAGCTTGCCGGAATATTACCCCTGCCCCCAGCAAATGGTTATCGTCAGTGGCAGCATTTATTAGTTTGTTTTATTTTTTTTATAATTATATAATTATTTAATGAATTGGCTACCTGAAAAAATTTTCTCTTATCTCTTTCATAAGAAAAAAACTCTTCTGCTGGTTTTGTTTTTTGTTTTTTTGGGAATCCTTATCCCAAATCATACCGCCCATGCCCAATGGTATAATTTTTTAATCGGAGCAATTACTTTCGTTCCCATGGCACTGATAGGCGTGGGTCTTTCGGTCATTATCCTCCTTTCCGGCCTATTAGCCGCTTTTGGCGGCGTGGTGTTAAATTGGGTCTTGAGCCCGACTTTTATTAACTGGTCTTACACTAATCCAGCTACCAATCCGATAATAAAAATCGGTTTAGACATCACCCAGCCCTTTGTTAATATGATTTTAATCTTGGTGCTGGTTTTTATCGCCCTGGCCACTATTTTAAGATTAGGGGGCTATGAAACAAAAAAGCTTTTGCCCACTTTCATCATTGTCGCGCTTTTGGTCAATTTTGCGCCAGTCATCTGCGGCTTAATTGTTGACGCCAGCAATATTGTGATGAATTTTTTCACTCAAAATATTACTGGCGGGAAACAATTAATCAGCACTCTAAAAGCGCTGGGTGATTCCTGGTTCGGATTGATGGGCCCTCCGACGGCGTTTGAAGCAACAACACAGATGTCGTTAGTATTAAATTTAGTTGTTTTAATCATTGTCAATTTAGCTCTCTTTTTAATCCTGCTCCTTTTTGCTTTTGTTTTTATGGTCAGGTATCTGGCTATTTGGACATTGGTTATTTTGTCTCCGCTGGCATTCGCCTGTTATATTCTGCCTGCCACCAATAAAATCTGGAAATTATGGTGGAACCAGCTCCTTCAGTGGTCAATCATTGGAATCACTATGGCTTTTTTCCTTTATCTGGCAGATCAGTTTACCGTTTTAAACCCGATTCTCACTCCCCAGGGCACTACAATTGCTACCACTACAAGTGACACTGCAACTAATTGTTATACATGTACTGCTTACGAGGGCTCAAGGTATAACAGCTTGGAGGAATGCCAGACACCCTGCAATGAGGCATTAGGTTTAGGTGCATGCGAACTATGCACCAGCACTAGTACCCCTATTGTTACTGGCATAGGCGGCGCCATCTTACCCTCTTTATTGCCTGTAGTTTTTCTTTATCTCGGATTTATGTTCGGCCTTTCAACAGGAGCTATGGGAGCTTCCGGAGTCATCGGCCTTGCTAAAGGAGCCGGCAAATGGACCGGCGCCAAAGTCTGGCGCGGAGCATCAACTTGGGCGCAAGAAAAAACAAAATTCCGAGAAACGGCCGGCGCCGTCACTAAAAAATGGGAGGAGATTCCTGTGGCTCGCTGGTTCCTCCCGGAAAAAATGAGAAAATACGCTGAGATGAGACCGGCGATAGATGAAGCCCAAAAAAAGCTCAGTATACATTCCTCCCCGGAAGTCAGCCACAGGGCGGCAGTTGGAGATATTTACGGAAAAGACGCGGTCGGCGGATTAATGGAAGTAATTGAACGGGGAGACTCCAATGATTGGATAAAAGAACATGCGAGAGCCAATGGCATAAACCCCGACACAGATAAAGATTACGAAAAGAAACTCGACGCAATACCAGAGTACCGAGAAAAAATGGCACGGCTCTTTCAAATAGCCCGCAGTGGCGGCCGACACAACTCCATAATAAGAGCCGCGCCACGTTTAGCCGAGTTTGCGGTTGACGCAGGGCTCACTGGATACAAGGACATTCCTGGAAATCTTGCTAAATCAGTGCCCGATTTTGATAAATTATCTCAAGATGAAAAAAGAGAGAAGATAAGAGGAGCGGCAATCGCCATGGCGGTTGACGAATCCAGAACTCAACACGTTAAGAATTGGGAGAGAGAGGATATTTTAGACAAAGCAGTCGTTAGCAAGACAATGGAGAGAGGAGAAGATTTCCAAAGAGCAATCTTTACCCAAGTTAAAAAAGGGCACGGCGTTGTTCTTGAGACAGTGGCTGAGATTTTCAAAGATTTCGCCAAAGAGAAAGGGGAACCCATAGATTCGGCTCTTTGGGGAAAATTTAGAAAAGATTTCAGTGATAAGCACGAAGGAAAAGAAGGATTTTTCCTTTATTTGGATAGTCCACAAGCGAAAAGGCAAGGTTGGACACCAGACCTAGTAATCAAGATGGCAGGAGGGGCAGTCAGCACAGGAGGAGCCGGCGGTGGAACAGGCGGGGGGCGCAGAGGAAGAGGTCGTAGAAAAGGTACAAAATCTCCCACTGCCGGAGGAGCAACAGGAATGGGGGAACAATCTGAACCATCGGAAGGACCCCAAGATTAAGAACAACCAGAACGGCCGCAAACTCAAAGCGATTAAAGACAAAAGAAAAGGGAAGTCAATTTTTGACTTCCCTTTGTTTAAACTTCAAGTTTAAACATTTAATCTTCTTCCGATTCCTCTTCCTCCTTTCCTTTTTTTTCTTTTTTCTCTCCTTTTCCTCCCTCGTCTCTTTTCGGGCGGTTTTTCTGAGACCGAGGAATCCCGCCGGAAAGAATTACAGCAATATCCGTTAGAGCATTTGAGGTCCGTAAGTCCTGATAAGCATTTGCCTCAATACCCATCTGCCTTTGAGCGATATCCCAACACTTCTCCCAGACTGTTTCGTGCCTTCTGATGAAAGCTTCGGGATTTCTTTTAAATTCACTTTGAACCTCACCCTTCTTTGCCCCTAATTGCGCGCAAAACATATCTATTACCATGCCTGCGGTCTTGGCTGCACGCCCTTTTGATTCAAACTCCTGTTCTCTTTGCCTTGCCGCGGCTCTTTGGATTTCTGGAGGCGGCGTAATCTTCCAAATCTGAATCCCGTTTTCTTCAACCTTTAATCCCCAATCATTCTCCAAATCGTTAATCAGCTGGATTTCATTTCTCGTTTCTAAATCTTTCCATATGTCCTCGCCTCTTCCCTTCAAAAGAAACAAAGAGTCAAGGTCTTTGGCAGTCACGATCGCGCGGAGCAGAGGAGAAAGCTTGAGCAATGAGTTTTCTATGTACCCTACCGGCGCCCTAAAGAGCGCCTTTTTTGGATTAACTACTCTCATTGTAACCAACCATTCAACCGTCACCGCTATCCGTTCCATCTGCCCCTCTCTAACATAACCCGTCTCAACATCAGTTTCTTTTGTCCAATAGATATCCGGCTGGAGCAGAACATAATCCATGTCTTTCTTTTCGTGAAATTGCGGCTCCATCCCTTTTTCAGTTCGCTGGATATCGTGCCAACGAAGGGTATGCACCAGAATATCCTTAATCGGCCAGAAGCCATAATAGCGGAACCCGCCAAAAGGATGCCAAGTCTCTTTGTATTTTTTGGCGCCAGGCGTATTTTCAGCTACCGCTCCTCCATTCACTTTCGTCTTTCCATCCAAGGCCCATTGATTCTCCGGAACAACATTCTGATCGTCATCTAAAGTGAACCCTCCCCACTGAATTAACGCCTTACTGAAAGCATCCCCCTTAACGACAATATTTGCTTTTCCTTCTTTCGCGAATGTGAACCAATAATTCCTATTCGCTAAATAAAAATAAGCGAATAAAAACAGCCCTACGACTAAAACCATTAGTCCAAGGAAGAACAAAATACTAGCCACGAGAGCCCCAAAAATCACCCATCCCACAAGCAGGACGACGAAGATCAACGAAGCCCCAATCACTGTCCAAACCAGCCACATGGTCAGTTCTTTTAGAAACCTGCCAGTCGTTTGACGAATACGTTTCATCCCATCTCTTAAGTTCATTTTTCATCCCTCCTTTCTTAAAATTAAAATCTGGAACGTCCCCTGGCCTTTCTCTCCGCTTTCTTTTCTTCTTTTTTCTCTTCTGTTTTCTTTTCCGCCGCTTTCCAAACCCTTTTGGCAACCACGACCGGGATTACCAAAATCCCCAACAACACAATAATCAACCCAACGTAAATTGCGATAATCACCAACGGCTTATCCTCAAGGGTGTCTAAAAAAAGCTTTGTCTTCCCCCACTGGTTATAAATATTAAACGACTTATAACCAAGTAAGTAGGGCCCTTTCGAAAAAAAAGTCCAAACAGCGGAAAGGCAACCGACGAAAACAAGAGCCACCATACCAAAAGGCAGCCCCTTGCGGCCACCAAGAGCCAAAGCAATGAAAAACCACCCTAGGGCGGAAATAAAGATAACGACAGAAGTTGCTGTTTTGGTGTCCACCAAAACAGCACAGACAATCCAGCTTCCAACAGCCAACAACGCCCAAAACCATCTTCCTAATCTTTTCACGTCTTTTCACCTCCTTATGAAGTTTTTAAGGTTTCCGAGAAAACTCGGAAGCCAAGAATTCCTGTTTTTCTTGACTTTTTATTATATTAAAAATTACGTGATTTGTCAAGCTGTCCCCTTCCTTATGTACGACTTGTAGTTTCTTTTTTAAATTTGTGATAAAATTATAGAATAATAAAACAAATCTATGGCAGAAGAATATCCAAAAGAAGAACTCCAGAAAATTTACGAAGCCCTGCCCGAAGATTTGAAAAAGGCACTTTTTTCCGATAAAACCGCTGACGACATTCATGATGTTTGTGTTGAAAACGACATAGAAGAAAAAAATCTGGAACTCGCCAAATATGTGGGACATGTTTTACTTGGACTGTTATCTCCTGACGAACTTGAAAAAACACTTAAAGAAAAATTAACCATAGCAGATGAGTCGGCAAAGAAAATTAGCCAAGAAATCACTCACATTGTGTTCTTCCCTTTGAAAACCAGCTTAGAACCGCTTTACAAAATAAAAATAGTGTCACCTCTGCCCCCAGAAACGGCCGAGCCCGCAAAAGAACTTCCTAAAGAAGAATTGCCCATAGAACAAGCGCCTAAAAAAAGGACGGGAAAAGACACTTACCGCGAACCCATCGAGTAGCTTGTATTTTGTATCTTGTATATTGTCTTTTGCATGGAAGACAAGAAACCAAAAATTAAATCCTTTACTGACTTAAACGCTTGGAAAGAGGGACACAAACTAGTTTTAGCAATTTATAAAATATCGGAAAAGTTCCCTGAAAAAGAAATGTTTGGCATAACGAGTCAAATGAGACGCTGCGTTATATCAATTACTTCTAATATTGCTGAGGGTTTCAGTAGAAGTACCAATAAAGATAAGTGCCAATTTTATTCAATGGCACAGGGTTCATTAACGGAATTACAAAATCAACTGCTAATTACTCGCGATGTTGGATACCTTGGCAATAATGAATTCCAAGAAATTGCCCAGCAAACAATCGTAGTCAACAAGCTAATAAATGGCTTAAAAAGAATTAAAAATACTAAATACTAAATACATAATACAAAATACAAAGGTATGGAATATATAGTTCCTCAATTTATTGAAAGAGAAGCAAAAATAGTCGGACCCTTCACTTTCAAGCAATTCATTTTTATCGGCATTGCCGGAGGGATTTCAATTTTTATTTATTTTACGGTTAAATCTTTAACTCTTTTTTTGATTTCGGCCATTGTTCTGATGGGAGGCGCCCTTGCT
>Ga0315274_10006108_pt1 | contig 17562 bp, 12 predicted proteins | sample YL17G02_20_MG_FD_203700 | JGI IMG/M metagenome (GOLD analysis project Ga0315274, IMG submission 203700) | Sediment microbial communities from Yellowstone Lake, YNP, Wyoming, USA - YL17G02_20 | ecosystem: Environmental > Aquatic > Freshwater > Lake > Sediment | place: USA: Wyoming | collected...
TCAGTGATTCCCTTACTAACAGGCGAATCGCCGTTGAGTAAGACCACCAATGTGACGACTTGAGAGAATGGCCTACATATTATCTCGACAACGGTCGTTCCCTATGAGCCGATAGAAGCTTCTTGGATCGGTCCTACCAGCCTATGAGAGCCGGTGCGCGCGCACGGATGACCCCCGAAAACTGCCCTTTTCGGCGTTTGCCTTTTTCGCTTAGCGATTGACTGCGAGGTGCCATATTGTATCTTGCTGGATTGTACGCGTGTCTAGGCGCGTCGGTTTTGTCGCTTTAATCAGGCTGGATTGGGCCTGGATTCAGATTCCTAATGGTCTTTTGACCGACGTCTCCCTAAGTATCAAAGAAAAGTATACAAAGGTAAAAACGCAATTCGAGCTTACAAAAACAACTGGTTTGCGATATCTTGGCCGAAATTTATCATTTTCTTGGTATTTAGTTGACATTTTCATATCAGCAAATATACTTATTTAGGATTTAAGGAGGAGTGGTGGAGTAGACCTCCCCACACAAAACGCCAACCTGTTGGAGGGCAAGCGGGGTGCGTGTATATGGTAAATCCTATATATCATAGATTGATTATTGACTATCGTTTTAAGATAGAACATAAAACGCTACCTATTCATTGTAACTGCTCATGTCCCCAAACAACAGGCCACCTAAATCATGCAACTGACTAATAATCTACAAACCCAAAGGAGAAACACTATGTTAGTCAAAAAGTCCACTCGTGCCACATCGTTACTGACAATAGCTCTATTAGTTTCTTGTCTGACTCCCATTGACTATGCCGAAGGCAGTTACGTTATGTATGGGACCACCGACGCGTTGTCGGCCACTAATCCCAACAGCTTGGTTACGATCAACCCTAACAATGGCCAACAAGCACTCGTAGGTTCACCTGGGTCAGCACAACACAGTAGGGCTATTGATGCTGATCCATCAACAGGGTCATTACTGGGCTCAGACTTCTATAACAATCCGGGAATAATTACTCGGATTGATCCATCCACAGGTATTTCTGAACCTATCGCTGCTATTAATGAATTTGGTGTGCCCGTTGAAATTCGCGCCATAGCCTTTACACCTGACGGAACACTCTACGGGGTTGCAGGCCTGACTCTCGGTGTGATAGACGTCGCTATGGAGAGCTTTCTTCCATCTTCCTTCCAATTTCCTGAGAGTTACAGTGTGGCAGGGATAGACTTTTCTCCGGACGGCGATCTGTACGCTGTTCTTTTTGGACATACCCCTTCATTCGTGCAAAGACTTCTTAGAATTGACATGGAAGACTTCTCCATAATCAATGACACAGCGATCGGAACCTTTAATGTAGATGATATCGACTTTGCTCCAGATGGATTCATTTATCACACAAATTTCAGTTATACACTATGCCGTATCGATCCAACATCTGGAGAACAGAGCATAATTGGTTCCGGACAGATAGGCGCATTAGATGGAATCGCGTCTATTCCCGAACCAGCCACGCTCATGCTCCTTGGTTTTGGCGGCTTAGCATTGCTGAGAAAACGCCAAGGATTAGTGGATTAGAGGAATGGTTGATTAAGGCCATAGATGAATACGGCCTTTTGTCCCCCGAATTCCACTATTAACTCGTCAATCAGCTGTATTCTTTATCTGCCAGCTACCAATATACCTGAATCGAGTAGCCATAAAGAAGCTCATTTTTCAAGAATTGAAATGCTGTGGATTAGCATGTTGATCAGAGTCGGATTATCGCCTGTGGTGTGTTTCCTACACCTTTGCTTTGCACTCCTCATTAGCTCTATTGGTTCTGAAGGCCCGAAGGTCTGTCAGAAGGTCAGGACCAGTCCTGCCAGCCAGTGCGCGCGCACGGATGACGCCCGATAACTGCCCTTTTCGGCGTTAGCATGATTCTTGGCCAGTTGTCATCAACATTTGTCACTACTGATTTAATCTCGATTTCCATGAAACTTGGAAACTGCGACTATTAAACTATTTGGTAAAAGGTCGGTGATGGCACCCTATAAGAGAAAGGGCCGACAGCGTCTCACACTGCAAGCCCTTTGACCTTCCTTGTGGCAAGGCTCTCGTTTCTACGGCACCATTGCTCGGTCGTAGATGCGAATGTCGTCGACCAAACCGGGCCGGAAGCTGCCAGGCTCAAACAAAGAGACTATTCGGGTCTTGGGCAATTACCTGAAAGCTCCGCAGCCGTCTTCTTCCAGTTGGTAATAAGGATATTTAAGTCATTGATGTACACCCGATGCCCAGCCACGGTCTCGGCTCTGTGATCGAAATCACAGCAGGCGTCGAATCCCGCATCTGTCACTGTCTTTTTCCAGCTCTCAATCACGCAGACAAGGTCGTTAATGTACACCTGATGTGCTGCCGCTTCCTGGGCAGCGTTATCGGCATCGCCGTGACCGTCCGCTATGTCCCGACGAACAAGCCGCCAGCACCACAAATGGAGACCAGTGAATTTGATCGTTGGGTCGGCAATTGGTATAGTGAACTCTCCACTGAGCCATTTGTTCCGCTGATCCGCAAGGGCACCGCCTTGGTTTTCGACGATGCCTCGGACTCCGACGTTGGCTCAATCGGCTCGAATAATATCATGGGCTGGAAACTCCGAGGATGTGTCGGCGTGGTCACCAATGCGACCGCCCGCGACACCGATGAAATCGCCACCGAGAAGGTCCCGCTTTACTTTAGAGAGGTCGGCAGGGGCATTCGACCGGGCCGGAACGAAATCGAATCCGTCAACCGCCCTATCGTTTGCGGCGGCGTTTTAGTCGAGCCTGGCGACGTCATCGTAGCCGATGGCGATGGCGTCATCGTAGTGCCCCGCGCACACGCGAAGGAAGTGGCCGAATACGCCAGAGCGACACTTGACGGCGACAAGGCCGGGCGACGGCAGTTGTACAAGAAGCTCGGCCTGTTACCCGACGATTCGGTCAAATAAGAACAGATGGCAGACTATCTACGCCATTGCTTCTCCAAACCCGCAAAATGGAAAAGTCTTTAGCTGCTTATACAAGAACTCAGAACTTCAGGACTCCTTTCTCCACCAGTACTTTGCCATCTACCTCCAAAGTACTACTTGGCAAGAAGTTGTGCATACTGTAAATTATTGCCCTTGAAGCTGCCCTCAAATTGCCCTCAAAATACATCACGAGGTAGTAAAAAATCGTGCAAGAATAGTAAATCAACAAGAGAATTTGAATCTTTGCTTTTATTGGAATTAAGCTGTGAAATGAGCTTTATAATGATATTACAAAGAGAGGGCAAATCGAATCCCGCCCTCTCCGCCCTATAGAGCGTTATTTATACGAAAAGTGTTCACAAAATAGCTATCGTCAAGTTCTTGAACAGATCAACCCAAACCATGGGTGCGCAACAAAATGCGCAACAACTACGCTCGTCTGAACTACTGTTACGCTTCGGTCACGCTTCTGTCAGCATCATAAGTTCTTATTTGACAAGTATAAACCACTTTCGCTACAATACTTACAAAAGCCCGAAACGGATTTCTAATCCGTAGGTCGCAGGTTTGAGTCCTGCCGGGCGTGATTCTACGTATAATTGGGCGATACAGGATTCGGACCTGTGACCTCACGGGTGTAAATTCAACTTATGAAACAATACCCGATAGTCAGTATACCAAATATGCTGCCTGTGAGAATCTTGATAGATTATTGAACTTCTATTAGACCAGTTTTGCTAGGCCAATTTCTTCAAGAAATTTGAACGCTTCGACTATTTCCGGTTTTTGCACTGTCCAACCAAATCTGCTCGCCAATTCCTCAAGGTCTTTTATTTTTGCTCGCCCCCCTTTTTGCCCGAGGAGAAAATCTGTTTTGGCACCTATTGAGAGCCTTTGGTAATCCATATCACCGGCCTTCTTAAGTACCGCTGATGCTTTTTCAATTTTTCTCCAGACATCCCTGTTCTTGCGAGCTTTTAGTTCTGCCACTTTTCTGCCTTCCTCGTCCAGAGCGAAATCCCATCTCGCAACCTCAAAACCACGGGAATCGAACGCACCACCGCTCGCAACGGATTGCTCAAGAAAACCTATGGATCTTAACCGGTTTGCAGCTTCGGCAACTTCGGAGGAATACGGACCGTAAAAATGAGGGTTGTACCCCAGTTCATCGATATGATTACTAAGTCTTCCCAAAAAGTAAATCGTCTTCTGCAGTTTCGTTTTGCCCCTTATCTCGCCCCCCATCGCATACAGGGCCAAATGAACGAAGTCGTATGTGTTCATCTTTCTGGCCTTTCTATCGCGGCAGCACAATTAGTCTCAATAACTTCAAATATCGGCTGTTTGACCTTACGCCTCACAAAGTTTTTTTCTGCTTCTGTACTCCACTCGATAGGTGCGTACACCTCGACAAACTCATCCGCGTACCGCTCATTTATTGAAGCAAAGAGAGTGGAAGCATTTTCAAAAAGTTCTGGCGGGTCACCGAGAACCAAGATTCCTTGTTCATCGTTTCGCGACATTTCTCTGGCCGATCTAATACTGAACACGTTCACGACAACCAAGTCGGCGTCGAGCTTCTTACCTGTGTGTTCTTCGATTTCTCGTGATAGGGCAGCCTCAACGCTTTTTCTCAAGTCTCTCTGCTCGTCCATCAGTTTCGGTAGCATATCTCTAACGCTGTCCTTGAACTCCCTAACGCGACAATCGAAGACCCGTTTGAGTAGTTTTCGCTGTCTCACCCGCAACAGAACTTCCTTGCACTTGGACCCCTCTGCAGCATCAAGGCAGAACTTCTGCATAAATGCCGCGTCGTCGAATCGCTCATAGTATTGAATAAAATCGTCGGAGCCGTCAAAATGATATAACCTCTTCAGATCCTCGATTTCATCCTTCTCGATGCCGAGGCTTATCGCACGGATCATCATCTGATCAGTGATCAGGCGTACTTTATGCCTATAGACATTTGTTGTCAAGTAGTACTTGGCCAATACATACTGTTCAACGGCGTGGATGCCGTCCTGCCTTATCATCAACTCCTTCTCGTCTTCTGGCCCGTGCAAAATGAGCGACCTGTGCATTTGATGGATATCAAAAACACCATACTTCACCCCGCAAAACAGGCTGTCTCGGAGCAAGTAATCCTGCTTATCAGCATCCAAGGGACCGCGCACAATGGACTTGAGAGCGGGTTGTCCATATCCAATACGGAGAAGCTTGGCTATGTTGGTGCATGTGTCTTTTCCCAACCGCCTCAAGATCTCACCATCCCTCTCGACAATTGTGGCAGAGATCAGTTCATGAAGACCGCCTTTTCTGTCTGCAACGCTCAAGGTCGGATTGTAAAAGATCTCCAGGGCGCGCTCAGAGATGTGACTGAAGGGTCCATGTCCGATGTCGTGTAGCAGCGCTGCAAGCCGGACTAATCGGATTTCGTCTTCATTACATCCCAATTCCTTGGCCATCAGACCAGCCAGATGCATGACGCCCAAGGAGTGCTCGAAACGCGTGTGCACGGCGCCCGGATATACTAACTGAGCCATGGCCAGTTGCTTTATCCCCCGGAGCCTCTGCAGAGGTTGTGTGTCCAGAAGATTCACTTCATCTGCCCGAAGTTCGATAAAGTTGTGAACTGGGTCACGCAGTCTTATCGTCATAAGATCGATGCCGCCTGTGGGCCGAGCAAATCGCTCTGTTAGTGGCTCGACCCACGTACAATTCGCGTTCTCCTGACACGTCTCTTGGAAACATTCGACACTAATGGGCGATACAGGATTCGGACCTGTGACCTCACGGGTGTGATCCGTGCGCTCTAGCCAACTGAGCTAATCGCCCGATACCATACGGGACGTAATTTTCAGTTTTCAATCGTCAATTGTCAATCGTCAATTGTCAATTTTCTCTGCCGGTTGTTAGGCCGGCTCCGTTGCGAGCAGATTAATCCGCCCGAGCTTTACGCCCTTTAGACTCAATATGTTTTCGGCCATACTGTTGATTTCGCTGACTCGGCCTCGAAGCACAACCACCTCCAGACAATCGTGCTCATTCAAATGAACATGCAAAGAGGAAATCACCTGCAAAAGATGCGAGGGACCCCGCTTGGCGGGAACACAATGTTGTAGGTCTATCAGCCTGTCCGACAGCTTTGTCGCGTGATGGTCGTAAACCATAAATACCGCGGCGACGGCCTTGGTTTTCGGGTCACTCAGACGCCGCTGGCTCAACTGCTGGCGTATCAAATTGCGGATGGCTTCAGAGCGACTTTGATAGCCCTGCTTGGATATGAGCGTATCAAACGTCAAAAGCAGATTCTTATCCAGCGACACACCTATTCGTTCAAGCTGACCCATCGCTTTTCCCTCGATAAGGCACGGTCTCACTCCTTGCTGGTTACGTATATTACCTGCTCGGCAAACAAATTAGGAGCAAATCTTACCGGGCTAAGGCTGGTTTTGACCAACGGTATTTTCTTTTCCACTTTCACGCCCAGCCTTTTGCAAAATTCATCAAAATCTTTTATCGACAGGCAATGTATATTCGGCGAATCATGCCACTCGAAAGGCAGCTGCCTGGTTATCGGCGCCGCGCCGCGGAACAACAACTGTGCCCGGCACCGCCAGTAAGCAAAGTTCGGAAAGCTCACAATCACTTTTTTGCCCACTCGCAGAAGCTCTTTAAGAACCTTTTCGGGATTTTGTATCGTCTGAACTGTTTGTGACAGGATTACATAGTCGAAGCTCTTGTCGCCGTAATATCCCAGCCCCTGCTCGGCATCCTGCTGAATAATCGGCAGCCGGCGGCAGACACAATCCAGCACAAGCTCCTGGTCAAGCTCAATGCCCTCGCCCTTTATGCCCCTATCGTGCACAAGATTAGCCAGCAGCTCCCCGTCACCGCAGCCGACGTCGAGCACCGTGCTGTCCGGCTCAATGAGAGATTCTATCAGCTCATAATCCGCACGCGTCCTGTGCGCCTGCTCGAACCTGCTGAGCTTCATACTTCGTGCGTAACATGAGCACGGCGGCTGCTCGCCTGCCGGGCGGTAGGTAGCCTGCAAGAAGCAGCAAATGAACCTGCCGAGCACCTCCGGCTCCAACAAAAACGCATCGTGTCCGTAAGGCGACGCAAGGCAGCAGTAACTTACGTCCTTCCTATTGCCGGCAAGGGCTTCAACCAGCGCTTTGGACTGCGCGGGCGTAAAGAGCCAGTCGCTGCTGAAACTGATTACAAGGAATCTGGACTTGACGTTTGCAAAGGCCTCGATTAGCGAGCCATAGTCCTTTTGGAGGTCGAAATAGTCGGCGGCCTTTGTTATGTAAAGGTAACTATCGGCGTCGAATCTCTCGACAAACGTTTGTCCTTTATGGTCCAGATATGTCTCGACTGCGAATTCCGAGTTGAAGTCGTAGCTGTATTGGTCGCCGTTTCGCAGCTTCCGCCCGAATTTCTGCCGCATTCCCTGCTCGGATAGATACGTTATGTGGCCGATCATCCGCGCAATGGCCAGACCTCTATCCGGCCCTTGTTCCCGGCTGCTGTATTGCCCAGCCCCAAAATTGCCGTCCGCCAGTATCGCATTTCGCCCTACCGCATCAAACGCTATCGCCTGCGCTCCCAAATGGGCGGTCGTGGCAATTGGCATCGCAGCCTTAACAAAATCCGGGTGCTCGATTGCCCACTGCAAGACCTGCATTCCGCCGATCGAGCCGCCAATTACCGCCAGAAGTCTTTTTATGCCCAGCCTGTCGAGCAGCAGCTTTTGAACCTTGACCATGTCGGAGACGGTTATTATAGGGAAATCCAGCCCGTACGGCTTGCCGGTTGCAGGATTTATCGAAGATGGCCCGGTGGTTCCGCCGCAACCGCCCAAAAAGTTCGAGCAGATGACAAAATACTTGTTGGTGTCAATGCCTTTACCAGGCCCGACCATATTGTCCCACCAGCCGGGCTTTCTGTCGTCAAGACTATTGTAGCCGGCTACATGGGCGTTGCCGCTGAGGGCGTGACAAATCAAAACGGCGTTATCCCCCGCCTCGTTCAGCCGGCCGTAGGTCTCGTAGGCAACGTCAATCGGAGCCAATTTCTTGCCGCACTCCAACTCCAAAGGCTGCTCGGGCTCCAGCAGCCGGAGCATCCTTGTCTGGACAATACCAACCGATCCAGCCTTGGCAGCCGCTTCCTGCTCTGCGAAGCAGCGCTTCGGTCCGCAGGACGAGTCGGTGGAGCAGGCATTTTCTCCAATCTCTGGCATAAGTATTGACTATTTACTATTTTCGATTGACTCTTTGCCCATTATCAATAGTCAATATTCAATAGCCGTAACCGTTCACAGGGTAACATGTCAAATTTTGGCCATTGTTCATCATTGCGAGCGAGGCCCTTCGATTACACTCAGGGTAAACTCCGCCGAGCGCGGCAATCTCACCACTACGAGACCTTAGAAATTATCTCAAACCACAAGTTGTCATTCTGAGCGGAGCGAAGAATCTCTTATTTCCGCCGGCCAGACCCTTCGCTTCGCTCAGGGTGACAATTCTGAGATAGTTTCTTAGGATTGCTTCGGCCTAAAGGCCTCGCAATGACATAAAAACGCCGATTTATCGCTGTGAACGGTTACCAATAGCCAATAATCAATTATATTACCTCCAGCCGGCGAAGAATAGCCTTTGACCAGCGCGAGCTCCGTAGCTGCGCCAGAATAAACAACAAGACAATCAATGCCCAATAACCCGTGAACCGCAAATAGTGAATGACTATGGCGAATATGCCTTCGGGCTTGACCGCACAGCACTTCGCCAGCTCATCGGGGCCGTACATCGCCCCAACAACAATAGCGCCAAACAGCTTCTGCCACGGCAGCAAGAGAGCGACCATAACCAACGAGAGGAAAAACGCCCGAACGATGTGATTTATGCCTCCGAGCCTGCCTATCAGCGATATCTTCAGGCTAAACAGCAATGTCAGCATGTAAAGCGCAGCGGTCAGCGCAAGCACTCCATTGACAAACCGGATCAGCTGGCCCAAATACTCGAATGTTATGCCAAATAGGGCGTCAGTTTTTTGTGGCGTCTTTTGGACTTCCCGCCCAGCCGTTGATTCTTCCTGCGCCGGCTTATCTTGCTCCGCGACCGGCTCGGCTGTGGTTCTGCCGATTTGCTTTGTATCTTGAGCTGCCGCGGCGGAGAGACTGCCGGCGGACCGGCCGTCAGGTCTAATGTAGTCCACATTTACCAGCCAAAAAGACGCCTGCTGCAGGAGTAAACAAACTGCGACAATTACAAACAGGAAGTTTTTCCAGCCCCGCAGCACGCCGACGGCTTCGAGACAATCGGTGGTCTCAACCAAATCACTCGCCCTGTTATGGTTTTCATTCATTGCCAAATCTCCCACCTGTTGTGAATTGTCAATTTTCAATTTACAGTCATCAATTTACAATAGGATTGCGCTACGTGCAAGAAATTTGTTCGGTGGTAAAAAACTGGGTGTGTGACCGGATTTTATGGCAGGCCCTTGTCATTGCGAGCCCCGAGTTGTCGGGGCGCGGCAATCTCAAAACTATCAATGGTAGAGATTGCTTCGGCCTAACGGCCTCGTAATCACATAGAAAGGGTGACTTATCGCTGTGAACGATTGCACAAATCCGAATGACCAAGATTCAAGACTCCTCCGGCGACAGTCAGGATTCAGAACAACGAGGCCCGGTACGTGTTCAGCAGGGGGAAAACCATCCCCAATCCGCCAAACGGCCGGCGGATTGAGGATGCCACCCGATAGACCCAGAAGATATGTGTGTGGCAGCCTCAAGCCCGCTGCTGCGCAAGCAGGGGGCGGGGCTTGGGGATGGGACTGTGCAGCCATGTAGCCATGTAGGGTGCGATATTTCGCACCACTTTACTGTGAAAACAGGGGCGGGAATCCACTCGAGCGATATGTTAATGGATTCCTGCTTCCGCAGGAATGACACGACGAATCCATCACTCTGTAGGGTATGCAGGTTTCTGCATACCAATCTTTGGACGTAACCGTTCACAGGGTGACATGTCAAATTTTGGCCGGCTTTTGTCATTGCGAGCGAGGCCCTTCGATTGCACTCAGGGTAAACTCCGCCGAGGGCGGCAATCTCAGCACTACCAGAGGTTAGGATTGCTTCGGCCTAACGGCCTCGCAATGACATAAAAACACCGATTTACCGCTGTGAACGGTTAAAAAAACTCAATCGGTCGAACACAAAAGCACGCGGCAGGCTTGGATCGCCCTGGATAGGCCGGCCCTTATTACGGAGATTCTGTTTAGCTCATCAGTTGTCAGCTTGTTCTGCGACGAGCGGTAAATAAGTATAAAGCCCAAGGACCGACCGAGCTCCCCCAGCGGAACGGTAACCGCCGATACCTTATTCAGCCCGACTAAATTACCCTGCAGACCCATTGCGAACATATCATCGAGGCTGCACAATTTGTTCGACTTGAAGATTTGCTCCACCAGCTCAGCGGTGAAACAATTTTCCAGGCGATATTTTTCGAGCCCGATCGGCTGTTCACTTTCGAACATGTGCAATTCATACTTTTCCACCGCAGAGCACGCAGACAGCGCAGAGACAGAATCGTCAAAACTCGACTCAGGCTCGGCGATCTCCGCAGCCTCGGGGGCGAATTCTTTTGATCCGCCGTCGGCAGGCCGGCGGAGAAAGAACGTGACATTGACATCGGCGAGCTCCTCTTTGATGAGCCTGCTGACGATATGGAGAAGCTTGCTCAGATCGGTCAGGCCGATGACCGACTTGTAGAAATTTGCCGCGAAGCTTATGGCATTCAGCCTGTCTATGAAGTTCCGCTGCGCAGCAATGAAGTCATTGCAGAGTATATCTATTTTTTTCGCCTGCTTCTTGCGCTGCTTATTGAGCTTGCTTATAAGCAGGCGCAGCCTTGTGTGTCGCTGGTTGTTCATCAATCTTTGCTTTTGGATTCCCGCCAAGCGCGGTCCCGATAATCATTTTGGTCAGGGCACAAATTTATGTTCGGCATACGCCGCAGCCGGCTTTAGACGGAAACAGCCGGTTGCGAGCCGCTGCGAAAGCAGCCCAATAAATAATCGCTTATCAGCTCCGCGGTCTTTAAGGGCCTGGCGGGAAAAAACATCAAAGCAGCAGCGTCACGGTTTGCCGGGATTGATTTGAGTATGTTTTCGGACTCTATTATCCAGGCTGGGCGAGTGCTGGTTTAGCCTTGCCGGCTCTGAAATGAAATAGAAATCCCGTTGACGATAACGGTTGAACGCACTGGCAGGGACACAACATCCGCTAAAGGTCTGCTGTTTCCAACGGCCAAGGTAAATACGGCATAGAACCCCGCCATCCGCCTTTGGCGGACCGCCAAGCGAGCACCTAACTGCGGGGCGAAATACTATCCGCTATCATTTCCTGTAGATGACGACCTTGCTCATCGAGTCCCTGAAGGCTTTCAATGGCTTCTCCATTACCTCCAGAGGCGGGTCGGTAAAGGTCAGGTCTCCGCAGGCCGCCTTCCACAAATCAAGCAATGTTACAACTTTAGCCCTTAATCGTACTCCACCGACTCTGCCCCGCTTGCATTCCACTAAGCCATACTTGCCCAGCGTCTGGATGACTTTCTGCAGATAGCCAAGCGAATAGTCCAGGGCCTTGGCAATTTCCTTGGCCTGAATGAAGTCGGCGGCTTTTCTGTCTTTAAGGAAAAGAATTGTTTCGACCGACATCCCAAAATCCTGATTGAGCTTCACAATTGTCTCCTTTTTAAGATGCTGCCACACGGGCAAAATTCGAATCTCGAATCTCGAATCTCGAAATTTCCTGCCCTGCCGGCACTTTGCGTACGCGGGCAGCGAAATCATCAATCTCTTCGATTTTCTCAAAGCCTACCACCATCGCATCCACGCAGCCTGTGCTGAGCACATAGCGGACGGATTCATCTCGTTTTTCGTCGCTGTCGCGGAATTTGCCCTCGCCGACCAGCTTCATTCCGATCACGGCTTTGCCCTGCCGGCGAAGAGCTTTCAGCACTTCTACTACTTTGGGCACTTCCTCAATGTTCCTTACGTCCATCTGCGCTGCATAAGGATTGATCCGCGCGTGCACCGAATCCACCCAGGGCTCCTTAACACACGCTTGCAGCGCCTCCAGGCCGTGACACGAGACTCCGTGTGCCCGGATCACGCCTTTCTTTTTGAGCTTGGCCAAAGTGTCCATGTGGGTACTGACGTCATCCGGCCAAGTTGCCGACGATACGCAGTGCAGCAGCACCAGGTCGATGTAATCGGTATTCAGCTCCTTCAGGAATCGCTGCACAACCACGTCAAGATCCGGGCGTTCTTTTTCGGGTATGCCGCCGCCCCGCCACCAGATTTTCGAGACCAGCACGTAGTCTTTACGCGGCATGTTTTTTAGCGCGCCGGCCACGTATGGGTGTGTGCCGTACAAATCCGCCATATCGAACAGGCGTACGCCCCGCTCGTAAGATGCCTGCAGCAGCGCTTCAAACTTTTCTTTGCCCAGGCGGGTCTGGTTCGACTGCCTGTTCCCGCCGCGCATGCCCGTGCCGAAGCCCACGCGAGTAACCTTGATCTTGGTCTTTCCCAGCGGCACCCACTCATACGGCTGAAATACCGCTGTCTGCTTTTCCTGGGCCGCTGTAAACGCAGACCCAAGCAGGATACCGCCCACCCCGGCAATCGAGCGGGCCAAGAACTCGCGACGTTTCAGTCTCATTATTAGCTACTCCTTATTCCCAAGTCACAATTCGGTCGCCAGAATACCGCAGTCAGTCTGGCAATGCAAGCATATCATAAGAATTTTTCGCACGACCGCCTTATTAGGCCATCGGGCTACCAGGTTATCAGGCTGTCAGGTTACCAGAAAGCCGGCTTGGCCCTGCCTCGCCTGGTTTCCTGAGAACCCGATGCCCTGCACCCTGATTCAGTGATACGCCGATTCCCTTGCAGGATTCCGAATGCCCGATCCCCGATGCCCGAACGCGAACCCAGCATCGCAAATCGAGCTGCGCGACGTACAACCAAGCCACCGGCGAAACTCACGGCTGCATAATGACTTTATCCGCAAAGCGCGTACGCTGATCTTTAATCTCAATATATCCGGCCGGCTGCGCTTTCTCAAATGTGATTTTTGCGTCCCCGATCGTTACGGTTACCGAGCCGTCGTCAAGCTTGGCAGCGGCTCTTTCGGGAGTCTCGGCCGCGGCATCGGTCGCCGTTAAAACAGTAAGGAAGTAATCAGTGGTATTTTGCTCCGGGGGCGAAATCTCTATCCGACACTCCGGCGCCGGGCCGGTGTCTCGCTGGGCGGGGTATGACCTGCCGCCGTAACTATAAAGCTCCGCCCCTGTCGCCAGCCGTACTTGCGGATTAGCCGGCAGCAGAATCTGGATGAATAGCCTGCCTTTGTCGTTGGCAACTACAAGCCGCCCGGCGTCACGCGTCGGCGGTTTCATCGCCTGCAGCAGCGAGGTTTTTTTCAAAGCTGGGTCTCTGGCGGAGACTCTATCGAACACGACAAATGTGCCGGGCCGCAGGAATACGATCTGCCGGGTGAAATATGCCAGTTTTTTCGGCGAATATGCCCGCGTGCAGTCGGCCGCCACGTACACATAGCCGCCGCGATCCTCGAAGGCCAGGATTTCGCCAATATCATAAAGCTCTCGCTGCTTTGTCCATTGGGCGGGATCGGCGACTGCGCCGTTGTGATGGGGCCAAGCGTGTGCCTGTCCGCCGTCGTTGCCCGAAACTGAGCCGGCGCGAATACCCGGCCAGGTCTCGCAAGGGTCGTAAACCAGCATTGTATTGTGCGCGATTGTCCGCAGGTGAAAGTTTACATCGTGGCTCGAGCCGAAGGCGTCGTAGTGGCCCGCGTCGCCGAGCAGCTCGGCATATTTGTAAATGAGAAAGTGTCCTACATCCAGGTGCTGATGGGCGGTGAAACGGTCGCCGCACTTAAAGAAGAAATAGGTAGCGTCTTCATCCCAGGAGCTGCGGGCGTAGACGTAGCCGGGCCCCGCACTTATGTGCGAGAGCTTGAAGTTTTTCAAATCGCCTTTGACGACCGTTGCATCCCGCCAGAGCAGGTCTTTGTATGCGTAGACGCCGACGCTTGACCTCGGCGTAGTCTCATTAAACGTGTGCACGGCCTGGTGGGCGGGGTCATTTGGGTAGTGATTTACAAGAATCCGCCTGGCAGATAGGGCCTTGTCACGGTCGCCGCCGAATACTCGCCCGCCGCCATCGCCCATGGGAATTGGTCGGCGCGAGCTGTATATTCCGATGCCTGGGTAGGCCTCGAACATTCCGGCAATGGCGCGCTGGGCGAAGAATTCGGGGGCCTGGGCGTAATAATCGATGCCCTGGCAAAATCGCGCAACCTCGCAGAAGAACAGCCACTCGTAGAGCCAGTAGTTAATGTAATAGCCTTCGGCCCAGCCGCCGCCCGCGCCTGCCAGGATAAGTGCCGGAGCGGCCCGGCTTTGCCAATCTCGTTCGAGGTCCTTGAGAATTTCTGCGGCACGCTCATTCTCATAGTAAGTCGCATAGCAGGCCAGGCCGATGCCCCAATTTTTGTACCCATACCAGGCATTATGGAAGACATGGGTTTCGGAATCAACGTTGGCATCGACTGTCTTATTCATATACTCGTGGAACATTTTGCGCTGCTCCGGCGTCCAGCACTCGTGGCACAAATCGTAGACTATCGCACACAGAGCCAGGTCCTGCCCGAAGGTAACGTGCCCCTTCTTTATTGGGCCGCCGATGTATTTCATTGCCATCTGCACGGCGGAAGCCCCCAGCTTTTCATCCTGCTCTATTGTGCAGACTAGAGCCATCGAAATCATTTTGGAGTGGTCGTCGGCGTCAGCCTGGCGTGCGACATTGACGACACGCTGGTAAGCCTCGGCACGCTCTTTTGCCAGGCTCTGCAGGCGCCGGCGAGAACCGAGCAATCGCGGATGCTCACGAGGCACAGGATGAATCTCGGTCTGAGCAATCGCAGCACTTGCCAGACACAGCGAAAAGAAAAGCAACATGCCGGCCCGTAGCACCGGGCCTAAAGGTTTAGCTGCTGCCGTAACCATTCTCATGATATGGCTCCCGCTGACAATCAGCGTAAATAGATATATGGTGATTACCATGACAACGCGTCACTTTAATTGTATCATAGCCTGACAGAAAGAGAAATTTTTCCGCCCGAAAAAACGTTCCATCGGCGGTCTTGCAAAATGTGCGGAAAAAGGATATAAATTAGAGAATCAGCGCACCAGGAAATCAGGGTGCAGGGCATCAGGGTCTCAGGAAACCAGCCAAAAAGAGAGCCAGGCCGGCTTTCTGATAACCTGATAAACTGATGACCACTTCTTGATAACCTGGTACCCTGATGATGGGCGCATCGCTATGGCTAAAGATGCAAAGAAAAGAATCGAGCAGTTACGCAACGAAATCCGAAGGCACGACTACCTTTATTACGCGCTCAATCAGCCGCAAATCAGCGACCGGCAATACGACAAACTTTTCGCTGAGCTTAAGGCGTTGGAGCAGGCAAACCCGGAGCTTGTAACGCCGGATTCGCCCACGCAGCGCGTTTCCGGCCGGCCGCTGGAAGGTTTTGCCGCCGTCCGACACACCATCCCTATGCTCAGTATGGATAATACCTATAGCGCCGATGAGCTTAGGGCCTTCGATGAAAGGATCCGCAAACAGCTGGGCGGCGAAGATTATGACTATGTTGTCGAGCTAAAGTTCGACGGCCTGGCCGTAAGCCTTCGCTACGAAGACGGCCGGCTCGTCACCGCCGCAACTCGCGGCGACGGCGAAGTGGGCGACGACGTTACCGCCAACGTGCGAACCATCAAAGCTGTCCCGCTTGCGCTTTTGGACGGCGGCGGAATTCCGGGGATACTGGAAGTCCGCGGTGAAGTTTATATGCCCACCAAGTCTTTTATCGAGCTGAATAAGCAGCGCTCCCAGACGGGCGAGCTGGTCTTCGCCAATCCGCGGAACGCCGCTGCCGGCTCTTTGAAGCTGCTGGATGCAAGAATCACCGCCGCCAGAAATCTCTCATTCTTTGCCTACGCCGCCGGCGAAGTGTCCGAGCCTTTAGCGCAAACGCACTACGAGACCCTGCAGAAGTTCAAACAATTCGGGCTGCCCGTTAACCCTCACAACGCAAAAGCCAGGGACATAGAGCAGGTCATAGATATCTGTTTTTCGTGGAGTGAAAAACGGCTAACGTTAGATTACAAAACCGATGGAATGGTGATAAAGATTAACCATTTTGACCAGCGGGACGCACTCGGCGCAACCGGGCGAGCGCCTCGCTGGTGCATTTCCTATAAGTTTGCCGCAGAACGTGCCCAAACCACTATTGAATCAATTGACGTACAGGTCGGCAAAAGCGGAATTTTGACGCCGGTGGCGAATCTGGTGCCCGTTCAATTGGCAGGGACAACGGTCAAGCGGGCAAGCCTGCACAACTTCGATGAGCTGGCTCGGCTGGATGCTCGATGCGGCGACACCGTATTGATTGAAAAGGCCGGCGAGATAATCCCGCAGGTTGTGGAGGTAGAAAAAGAGCTTAGACCCGCCGGGGCCGTGCCCTTCAAAGTGCCGGCTAAATGTCCAAATTGCGGCTCCGCCGTTGCAAAGGATAAAGAAGGCGTTTACATCCGCTGCGTTAATCCGGACTGCCTGGGTCAATTGAAGGAACGCCTGCGATATTTTGCCGGTCGAGACCAGATGGATATTGAGCATCTTGGGCCTGCGCTGATCGAGCAACTGGTCGAGTCGGGCTTGGTGAAAAATTTCGCCGACCTTTACAAATTGCAGAAATCGGACCTGATGACTCTGGAACGGATGGGCGAAAAAAGCGCAGATAACGTCATAGCTGCGATAGAAAAGAGCAAAGCACGCCCGCTGTGGCGGCTCGTAGCCGCTCTGGGTATTCGTCACATCGGCGGCCAATCAGCCGACATTTTGGCGGAACATTTTGGCTCGCTGGATGCTCTTATGGCCGCCGACGTAGAAGCACTCCAGGCCGTAGAGCAAATCGGACCTAAGATAGCAGAAAGCGTGTATGAATATTTCCGCAACCCAGCGAACCGAGCGGTAATTGAAGGGCTGCTAACCGCAGGCGTAAGACCTGAACAGCCGAAAAAAGTGCGGCGCGCAGGTAAATTAGCCGGGAAAACCATCGTTGTTACCGGCACGCTGGAAAAGTTCACACGCCCGCAGATTGAGCAGGCAATCAAACAAGCCGGCGGTAAAACATCTTCGAGCGTAAGTAAGAAAACCGACTTTGTGCTGGCCGGAAAAGAACCCGGCAGCAAGCTGGATAAGGCCCGGCAGCTGGGGGTTAAAGTAATAGACGAGAAACAATTTCAGGAAATAATAAAGGGTTAGCTACCTCCGCAACGACCTTAGAAAGCGAAGAATAATAATGAGCAAGAAAATCATTGCTATTGTTGGTAGCTATCGCAAGGGCAGAATCATTGATAGTGCTGTCTCCGCAGTTCTGCAAGGGGCACAGGCCAAAGGAGCTGAGACAGAA
>Ga0315274_10006109_pt1 | contig 17561 bp, 14 predicted proteins | sample YL17G02_20_MG_FD_203700 | JGI IMG/M metagenome (GOLD analysis project Ga0315274, IMG submission 203700) | Sediment microbial communities from Yellowstone Lake, YNP, Wyoming, USA - YL17G02_20 | ecosystem: Environmental > Aquatic > Freshwater > Lake > Sediment | place: USA: Wyoming | collected...
CCACTTTCCACTAAAGCCATGAACAGGTTGACCATGAGCCCAGCACCACCCATGTCATTTTTCATACAATTGACATGGCCCTCATGGGGCTTCAGGTTAATACCACCCGTATCAAAGGTGATACCCTTACCTACCAATAGCAAAGGCCTTGATCCTGGCATCACGCGATGGGTAGCCAAGTAAAATCGGGACGGCGAAAGGTCACTAGCTTGGCCCACTGCCAACAGTAAGTTCATCCCTAACTTGGTCAGTCCTTCACGCCCAAACGAATTAAATTCGCAGCCATGACGCCGACAAAATGCTTCCAGCCGCTCACCAATAACGACAGAAGTTAATTCGTCCGGATTCTCGTTAACCCAGCGGCGGAAGCCTAGTTGGTGACGCAGGCGCAGATCATAATGGGGATCCGCGGACTTCAAGGTTTCCGCATCACTGGTGAGTATACGCAGACTCTCTAGCTCGCTGCGTTCATAGCGCGGAGTCATCTTACGCGTCCAGAGATCCTCGACAATGGCGAGCTCAGCTGGTCCAGATCCCGCTTCAAGATAAACCGCAATCTTCTTGAGATTGAACTGCGTGGTCAACGCAGTCACCATCTTATGGGCTACCCAGCGCCTTTCCAGGGCTGAAACACCCAACTTTTGCCAGCTAAGTACAGTGTAAGGGCGAAGGCCATCATGACTCAGAAAGCCACTGTCGCTGCGAAGATAGTGCGTAGTCCGAGCTAAGCTCGGAGCCGATTTTTCAACCAGCTCCCCCACCCAAGCCGCCCTGTCACCCGACGGCGGACCAAGGACAACTAGCAATTCATCTGGCGCCACATGGTCAGCAACACTGCCGGATGGAATCTCTTTGATCTCTGGAATCATGACGGCAACCTCAGATGCCAGGCTTTTGGCTTAAGAAATGCATCTACCCCCAGTACCGACAGAGTAGAACCTATGCCGGAATGACCGCGACCACTCCAAGGCAGACGCGGACTAACACGGTCACAGCAGTTCCAATAGACACTGCCGGCATTGAGTTGATTCATAAGCAACGTCGCCGTGGCTGCATCGCGCGTATATACCCCGGCAGTGAGACCATATTCGGTATCGTTCATGAGCTGCAATGCTTCGGCATCATCCCGCACCTTTTGAATCCCAATCACTGGACCAAAAGACTCTTCGCGCATGACAGCCATCGTATGATCGACATTCGTTAAAACAGTCGCGGGAAAATAGGCGCCTTTGCCAGCTTGGCGCTCGCCGCCTAACAGCAATTTCGCGCCTTTTTTAACAGCGTCACGGACTTGCTCCTCAAGCACACTAAGCTGCGCTTTACGTGCTAGCGGACCAAAATAAACACCTTCCTCAGTCGGATTGCCACTTTTCAAAGTCCGTGTGAAAGCGACAAAGTGCTCAACAAATTGGTCATAGACATCCTGATGGACATAAATACGTTCGACTGCGCAGCAACTTTGCCCTGCATTGTAAAATGCACCATCGGCAGTGCTTTCAGCGGCAACTTTGACATTTACATCTGGACGAATGTACACGGGATCTTTGCCGCCCAGCTCAAGCTGCACGCGCACCATCCGACCAGCAACTTTTTCCATGATTTTTTTACCGGTGGCGTAAGAGCCAGTAAAAAATACACCATCAACTGGCTGATCTAGTAGCCAACCACCAACCTCACCACCACCAACTAAACATTGAAATAGTCCGCTAGGCAAACCTGCATCGTGCCAAAGCTTCTCGATGTGACGACCGGTCAAAGTGGCAAACTCAGATGGCTTATATAGAACCGCATTCCCCGTTAGTAGAGCTGGAATAAACACATTGCTGCCAACAAAGTACGGGTAGTTCCACGCTGAAATATTAGCAATGACTCCCAGAGGCTCTTGGCTGATTCGTTCTGTCATACCTGCCGCAGCGTCATGCTGGACCACTTGATCGCGCAGGCGAGCAGAGGTTTCACTGAGGAAGAAGTCGATCCGAGCCAAGGTACCGTTAACCTCGTTGCGAGCCTGTGCCAGAGGCTTACCGACTTCACTAGTTAAGATTCGGGAACTTTCCTCACTGCCTTCGGCCAACAACTTACGAAATCGCTCAACTACTCGAACACGTTCAGCATAAGGCGTCGCACGCCAAACCGACTGCGCGACTTTAGCTGCGGCAAACTTTTGGCTTACAGCTTGCTTTTGATCAGTTTCTAAACGGGTAATCACTGTCTCATTTGCTGGATTAACGACTTCTAACATCAATAGACCTCGTGATTAAAATGCTTGATTCTAGTGTGTGATAAAAGTTCACCTTAGTCTCTACTAACATGAACCTCAGCGTTTACGGTCACGTGCTGCTGATAACAGTGCTTGCAGCACAGGCACAGGACTCAGCAGAGCTGTGTCCGCATCCGACTGCAACTCTGGATGCCATTGTAAACCGAGCAAAAAGGCTCCAGATGCGTCTTTAAGACGGAGTGCCTCTACGACACCATCAGAAGGTGAGCGTGCCTCCACCTTCAAATCTGGCGCCAGATCTTTCACGGCTTGGTGATGCACGCTATTGATCATGCCCTCGCTAACGCCGTAAAGCTTTGCTAATGCACCGCCCCGCTCTAGGGTTAGCTCGTGATGATTGCCCTCATAAACATCAAAAATCCGGTGATGCAGCGAGCCTGGATGCTGACTACGAACATCCTGGAAAAGCGTACCACCCAACGCCACGTTGAGAACTTGGTGTCCACGACAGATACCTAATATCGGTTTGTCGTACTTAAGAGCCGCCTTCACCAGCGCAATCTCATAGTCGTCACGGTGCTTATCACCAGCCCATTCAGGACGTAGCTGCTTCTCACCGTAAGACTCTGGCGCCATGTCGACACCGCCGGTGATAATGATCGCATCAAGTTCTGCGACCATGTCATCGACGCTCATGCCGCCACCTAATGTAGGTGTTGTTGGCAGCAGCAAAGCAAAGGCACCAGCCGCCATCACCCAGTGGGCCATATTTTCTTCAAGATAAAGCAGCCGCCGGCCCTTATAGGCCATGCGTGACAAATCCGGTTGGTAAATGTTGGCGCTTAGACCAATTCGTAACCGCGACTGAACCATCTCACTGCGCCTGCGCAAACAAGTTAATAAAATCTGACCTCGTCACAGGTCGCGGATTACTGCCGTGGCATGGATCTGCTACAGCAAAGTCGAGCAGTGCGTCGTTAGTCTTAGCCCCGATCGCGGCTAGGCCTGTTGGCAATCCCACTTCCTTCTTCAGCGCTGCAAGCCAGCTGATAAAGCCTTTACCTAAGGTATCTTGGTCTAGCGAGCGCACACCAACTGCTTGCCCAAGGCGCGCCATTCGTTCCGGTACGGCGCTTAGGTTAAACTCCATGCAGGCGTTTAACATGAGTGCATTTGCTAGACCGTGGTGGGTATCATAAACCGTCGAAAGTGCATGTGCACACGAGTGCGTCACGCCAAGGCCTTTTTGAAAGGCAATTGCACCCATCAACGAAGCCAACTGCATGCCAGCACGTGCTTCGTAGTCACGGGGCGCTCGGACCGCTTTAGCAAGGTGCAACGATACTAACCGGACCCCCTCTAGGGCAATACCATCAGCAAGAGGGTGGTACCCCTTTGCTAAAAAGGCCTCGATATTGTGAGTCAACGCATCGAATCCAACTGCCGCTGTCACGGCTGCGGGCAAGCCATAGGTCAACTCTGGATCGGCCAGCACCAACGGCGGAAGTAGCTTAGGATCGAAAATAATCTTCTTCGCATGGGTAGTATCATCGGACACTACTGACGAACGCCCGACTTCACTACCCGTGCCTGAAGTCGTCGGAACAGCAATCATAAATGGCACCGGTTGATCGACCGGTCGAGCATCGGGCTTGCCATCTTCGTAATCAAAAAGATGCCCCGGATGATTCACCATGAGAGCGATCGCCTTGCCGACGTCCAATGGGGCTCCACCGCCGATGATGACCAAACTGTCAGCCCCATGTTCATGGTAGGCATTGACACCGCCCTTGACCTGGCTTTCCGTCGGATTGCCGTAGACACCCGCGTAAACCGCTGGAATCAGCCCCACCTGACTGAGGCTTGCGATGACATCGGTGATCATCGGTAGATTGCCGAGAGCCCTATCGGTGACAACCATTGGCCGTTTTAGACCGCGCTGTTTCAGGACTTCAGACGCCAATTTGATGGCCCCGGCACCGAATTTAATGGTGGTTGGGTAGTTAAATTGCACGACGGCCATATGAGTCTCCTTAGATAATTTCGAAGTAGCGCTTCAGTTCCCAGTCGGTGATTGCCTTTTGACTCTCTCGCCATTCCCAGCGTCTAGTTGCAGCATAATGATCGACAAATTTATCCCCAAAAAGCTCGCGCGCCACGGCCGAGCGTTGGAATATCTCCGTCGCTTCATCCAAGCTGCGTGGAAGGGGTTTTGCATCCTTTGCGAGGTAACCACTACCCTGCACCATTGGCTCAGTGAGTTCCAACTTGTTTTCGATGCCATACAGACCTGCAGCAATAGCAGCGGCAATAGCCAAGTATGGGTTGATATCGGCGCCACCGACCCGTAGCTCTAGGCGCGTAGATTTCTCACTGCCAGGAATGACGCGCATGCAAACAGTTCTATTGTCTCTGCCCCAGGTCACCCGAGTGGGTGCCCAAAACCCCTCAACTAGCCGTTTGTAGCTATTAACCGTGGGCGCGAACATGGGCAGAATCTCAGGCAAGCAGTGCATCTGCCCAGCCAGATAACTCTTAAAAGTGGGGCTCATCTTAAGGGGATCAGAGGCATCATAAAACAGATTCACATTTTCTGAATTGCGCAAACTCTGGTGAATGTGACCGCTGCACCCGGGCAATTGATTATTCCACCGCGCCATGAAGGAGGCCGTATAGCCAAATTGGTTCGCAATTTCCTTCGCACCTGATTTAAATAGGACAGCGCGGTCAGCAGCTTCTAAGGCTTCGGTTGCGGCAATGGCCGCCTCGTAAACGCCCGGACCAGTTTCGGTATGAAGTCCCTCAATCGGAACGTCAAAATCTCGCATCTGATCGTACAGCGCATTAAAGAACTCACGTTCGTACCCAGAGCGAGTGAGCGAGTAGCCAAACATCCCAGGCGTCAAAGGCTCCAGATTCACAAATTGCTTTTGGCTTAGCGAATGCGGGGTCTCACGGAAATTGAACCACTCAAATTCCACGCCAATGGTCGGAAACATGCCGGCTACCTCAGCCTGCGCTAAAATTTGCTTAAGAAGTTGGCGCGGACAAATCGGCAGTGGCCTATCTTGATCGTCAACAAAATCCCCCAAAAAGAAGGGCGTTTGCTGATCCCACGGAATGGTACGGAACGTAGACAAATCAAGATTCACCTTGGCATCTGGGTAACCGGTATGCCAACCGGTATATTCTACGTTGTCGTAGGCATGATCGGAGCTATCCCAGCCGAAGATGACATTACAAAAGCCAAAACCAGACTCAGCGGCACTGAGGAATTTATCAACGTGAATAATTTTCCCGCGCAGCACGCCGTCAAGGTCTGTGATAGCGACCTTAACTTTAGTCGCCTCCGACCGCCTGATCTGCTTAATCACATCTTCTGGTTTACTCATCAATATATTCCCTCAAAGACCAAAACTAGCTGCAAGTGAGATAATGACAGCGATCATAATGGACCTTGAGGAAATAATGAACGACGAAGACGCAAAAAACACCTTAGCCTTGGCTAGCAACATGTCTACTCTGCCCAAAGCTTTGTTGGCAGGCCGAGCTCACAGCCACGATCCGTGCGCAGGAACGACTTCCCACTCCACGTGAACGTATCACCATCCGTCTGTAAACTCACCGGGTACAACTTAGGTACCTGATCACCATCAAGCTTGATAGAGAGCAGCGGCTGACCTACACCAATGTATGCTTCCCAAGTCCCCATTTTGAGCTGTCCGTCATCCGCTTTAATTACGGTATCCCCAGCAAATCCACTCTGTTTATAGGCAAATCGGCCTGTACACAACCACAGCAACTCGCGCCCAACTCCCCCGTTACTGCCAGCGCTACTGGATGGACCTGCAAACGACCATTCGCCAACGGCTAAATAGCGGCCAACAGCAACGTCTGGCACCATGCCTGAGAATTTGATGCTTGCAGCTACAGCCAAGACCCGCTGGTTTACCGTTTCGATATTGCCAATGAAGGTGGAGCCAAGGATCCGCACACCGCCAAACGTTGCCTTATCCTGGGTTTGACGGGTAAGTACCGCCAAATGAGAATAGGCCTTCCTGCCTCCGTCAAGGTCGGCAGAATAAGCCCTCTGCAGTCCGTTAATCTGTTTAAGTACTAGCGGAGTGGCCGCCGCAGTTGCGTTAACCTTGGTACCGTCCTCCAAGCTAACGGTATCAGGTAGGGCGGCGCCCAGTGAGTCCGATGTCAAACTAGCATCGTAATGAACGGTCAATCCCTCATCGTTCTTAGCTGAAACCCAAACCATCGATGTGGCGGTTCCGCTGCGACTTTCAAGATCCATGGGCGCAGCGAACTCTACCCCCAAACCAGAGAGGTCGCTGGCCCCACCAGTCCAACCCTCATTGCTGGCGCTACCACCATTCTGTTGACTGCTGCAGCCGCAGATAAGGACGGCAAGAGTCCAGGCCAAACCTAAATGTCGCATCGTCGCCCCCTGGTTGCAGCGCTATAATCACTGGTTGTACTACAACCCTAACTTTCCTACCAGCCAGCTCCATGCTAAAGTATCGTCGATTTTTGAGACAAAGAGGTGAGATATGCAACGCCTAGAAACGCTCCCCCAGATTTATCAAGAACGTATCGAAGCCGCACTGCGCAACCTCGGCAGCAGCCTATCCGATACTCGGCGCCTCGCCAGCGCAGTACAGAAGCTGTCAGATCACTACATCAACAACCCAGACGCCCAAACTCCCTGGCATACCGAGTGGGCAGCCTTAGCCTATACCTGCTACTATTTCCCCTTAAATTATTTGCGGGTGTCTGCTGTACTGAGAGCAGGGAAGGCCAGTGGCTTTTGGCAAGGATTGACGCAATTCACGGACTTTGGCAGTGGCCTGGGCACGGTACCATTAGCAATTGCTGATGCACTACCAGGCCAATTCAAAAGCGGCATCGCGGTCGAGCGTTCCGCTAAGACCAGCCGCATCTACCGCGATCTCTTGCGACCTAACGCAGCCCTACTACCCCTGACATGGCACGAGCAACTGGACGCGCCAAGCAGCGATTTGGCATCGACCTGGCTCACATTGTTCTCGTTTGCTTTGACCGAACTACCAACGTTACCAAAGGCAGCGCTCGCTGGTGAAGCCCTTGCCATTATAGAACCCGCCACTCAGCAGGACGGGCGCAGACTATTAAAAATTCGCAGCGACCTACTCTCAGCAGGCTGGCATGTTTGGGCTCCGTGCACTCATGCAGCGCCGTGTCCTTTGCTAACCGAATCGGCGCGCGACTGGTGTCATGACCGCATCGCCTGGGAAGCACCCGATTGGTACCAAGACATCGAGCAACACTTGCCTATGCGCAATCGCACACTAACGCACAGTTACTTGCTCATGCGGCGAACACCACCGCCAGCATCCAGCAATTTGGCACGTCTGACTGGCGATCTTCAGCGACAAAAAGGCGCTTCAAAGCAAATGATGTGTCGCGGCCCCAAACGTGAATTTCTAAGCTGGCAACACAAGCATGGCGAGCCACCATCCTGGCCAAGGGGTGCTCTGGTTCATGTCAGAGATGGCGTGGAGATGAAGAGTAACGAGGTAAGACCGAATGCCGATGAGTGCACCCTCATCGGCTAGTGGTTATGGTTAGTTTTTGCGGATTCATCAGATTCCAAAAAAATTCTAGAGAATTCAAATACACTTTAATGACAAACATGGCCGCGCGGGGAAATCCCGAGCGGCCATGCATTTTAGTCTTATTTATCAGATCTCTTCGGACGATTCGCTTGCGGAGAATTAGCAGCGGCCAATATTTCGGCCTAAACCACGGATACAAGGTCCGCCAAAACCACGACCAATTCTAGGGCCACCGAAGCCACCGCCGAAACCCGGGCCGCCGAAGCCGCCGCCGACACCGCCACCTTGACCGCCGAAGCCGCCGCCGACACCGCCACCTTGACCACCGAAGCCGCCGCCGACACCGCCACCTTGACCACCGAAGCCGCCGCCGACACCACCACCTTGACCACCGAAGCCGCCGCCGACACCGCCACCTTGACCACCGAAGCCGCCGCCGCCACCTTGACCGCCGAAGCCACCGCCTACACTGCCACCTTGACCACCGAAGCCGCCCTGGCCACCTTGACCACCGAAGCCGCCCTGGCCACCTTGACCGCCGAAGCCACCGCCACCTTGACCGCCCTGTTGACCACCTTGACCGCCGAAGCCACCGCCACCTTGACCGCCCTGTTGACCACCTTGACCGCCGAAGCCACCGCCACCTTGACCGCCCTGTTGACCACCTTGGCCGCCTTGTTGACCGCCCTGGCCGCCTTGTTGACCGCCCTGGCCGCCTTGTTGACCACCTTGGCCGCCTTGTTGACCGCCCTGTTGACCACCTTGGCCGCCTTGTTGACCGCCCTGTTGACCACCTTGGCCGCCGTTAGCATTATTATTCGCGTTACCGTTTCCTTGGTTCGTATTATTAGCCGCACTGTTGTCGCCGACGCCCTTAGCCGTGAAGGTCAAACTCGCCGTGGGGAGTGTTAAGTTCTTCGAGATAATCGTCGCACGGACCTCTAAGGTGTAACTCGTTCCGTTCTGAAGATTAATGAAGGTATAGGAATCCGTGCCATTGCTGGCATCGAATGCGGACTGAGTAGAGAGTTTGCATTCGTATTTAATGTCGCTCTGGTTTGTACTAGCATCGAGACCAATCACGCTAAATTTGACTAAGTTAGGCGTAGGGCTGGCCTGCATTTCCGTACTATTCAGGAACACCACTGTTAGTGACTGTGCCTGTGCTTGAGTATTATCATCGGCGGCAGGTGCCGGAAGCTCGGGAGTAGTCTCGTCCTCTTGTTGCTCCTGAGCCGCAGGGGTTGCCACAGGAGGCGTGGGGGCCGGGGTTGCCGTCGCCGAGTTGCTCTTGCTCCTACCGCAAGCCGACATGGCAATAGCACCCAGTGACAGTGCAAGGAGAATACATTGACGTGGTCTTAAAAAGGGCACGGACATATAGGCTCTCCTAAGGTTTTTTTAATATCAACATTACGGCAGTCATGCTTTTAACATCTGCTTATAAAATAAACAAGCTTTTTATAAAATCTATTAATAATTTAATAAAAACAGGAAATTACTGGCCAACCGGCCAATGTCAGTTCGAACCCGCAAGCATGCGAACAAGCTGCTTTTAGTTTTTGTCTACCTTTGGCGGGATCTCGGCAAAGCGACCGGACTGATAATCCAGAATGGCCTCGCGTATTTCTTGTTCCGTATTCATTACAAAAGGCCCGCGACGGGCGACTGGCTCACGCAGTGGCGCAGCTGCAAGGACAAGAAAGCGACTTTGTGCTTTCGCTTTAACAAACAACTCACCCTGAACATCATCGAACAGAGCCAGTTGATGTGCTGCTACGTGCCTGCCTTCACTACCCGCGACCAGAGAACCTTCATAAATATAAACAAAATTTGTTAAATCTTTTTGTACTTCTAAAATAAACTCAGCATCAGCTTTGAGTTCAACATCAAGATAAAGAATTGGCTGATGAGTTTGAACCTTAGCAGTGACTCCACGGTACTCTCCAGCTAATACTTTTACCCGCTCACCCAAATCTGAATCTTCAACAATGCGAACATGAGCAGCACTGAGCTCTTGATACCGTGGACTAGCCCGTTTATCTTTCGCTGCCAAATTCACCCACAACTGAAATCCATGCATCAATCCGCCAGTTTTTTGAAATGCTGCCGATGGCATCTCCGAGTGCACGACCCCCGCCCCTGCAGTCATCCACTGTAAGTCGCCAGGACGTAAAGTTCCGACATGACCGGCTGAGTCGCGGTGCTCCATTTCACCCGCAAGCAAATACGTTACAGTTTCAAAACCTCGGTGCGGATGATCGGGAGCACCTTGTGCAGCTCCTGGCGCATAAGATATCGGGCCCATTTCATCTAAGAGAAGAAATGGATCGATCTGCAGTAACTCATGAGTGGGAAATGGACGGTGAATTAAAAAGCCTGCACCTTCCATGGCCTGATGGCCAACTACGATGCGCGAGACGCTTTTCCTGTGTTTAACGGCTTTGGCGTCGTGGCTCATAAAATTTACCTATCTTGTGCTAAAATTAGATTCTAAAAATCTTCCGTGCATCAGCTAAGTCGACGCAATTTTATCACGAGACTTAGCCAGCAATTATTTGATTCTGAAGTCGCCGGTAACAGTCGGCATTATATTACCTAGAACCCCCCAATTTTACAGGATCTCACCGTGACATTTATTGAAAAACATCTTGATCTCCACCCGCCCAAAAATCAATCCTCATGGCGCAAGATTGCCATAGGGACCTGGCGTAGCGCTAAGGATCCAAGCGTTTATGGTGTGCTGGAACTGCGTTGCGAAAAAGCGATGGAATATATCGACAGCTTAAGCAAGAGCAGCGGCCAGCGTGTGACCATCACGCATTTTCTTGGCAAGGCGATCGCTGAAGCACTAAGAAGGAATCCTGAGATCAACAGTGTGCTGCGCTTTGGAAAAATCTATAGTCGCAAGAATGTCACTTTATTTTTCCAGGTGGCCACTGATCAGCAAGGCAAAGATCTGTCAGGTGTTATTGTCCGCGATGCAGAAAATAAGACACTACTACAGATGACAACCGAGATGAATAAGCGGATCGCTTCTGTCCGCGACTTCTCGGATAAATCATATTCACAAATGAAATCATTAATGTCGTTGATACCGGGTTGGTTGACCGGCTGGGTTCTAGACGTTGCAGGATTTATTCAGTACAGCCTAAATATGTGGTCACCGTTACTCGGTACCCCAAAGGATCCAATGGGTAGCGTGATGATCACCAACATTGGCTCCCTCGGACTGGACCTTGGGTTTGCACCATTAGTCGCATATTCGCGTGTCCCTTTACTCATCACGGCCGGCGCCATCAAACAAAGACCGGTCGTTGAAAATGGTGAGATTGTTGTTGGAACGACCATTCCGCTTTGCGTCACTTTTGACCACCGGATCATTGATGGAATGCATGCCTCAAAACTGTCTCAGACCATGATTAAGATTTTCGCCGATCCGGAGACGGAACTAAATGTAGCGGAAAGGGAAAAAACCCCTGCACCCGCCTTAGCTTTAACGGTCGGAGCTCACTCACGAGAGTCCACTCTGCCAAGCCCCGCCTAAATAAAAAAAAGGCTGGGATGCTTAGTCGCATCCCAGCCAAATCATACTTTTTAATGAGCTTAATTACTGTCTGGCCAAATACCAGATCTTAGTAACGGTTGTAGGAATAGTAGTTGTAACCACCGATTCCACCGAATCCGCCGTAACCGTAACCGTAGCCGTAGCCGCCCGACATTAGGTATGGGGAGTAGCTTCCACCCCAGTAACCAGAGCCGTATCCACCGTAGTAGCCGGAGCCGTAACCGTAGCCGAATCCGCCGAGGCCCCAACCGCACCATGACTGAGTCGATGAGTTACCATCGAGCTCGGACTTGCTCGCCACGATCTTTTGTGGCTCTGCACCAGCTTCGAAAGCGGCACTGAGACCTTCTGGAGTTGACAGGCTAGCTTTGTCAGCATTAACCGTACGCATGCTTGGCTCACCAGTTGGGTTACCACTTGCATCCACAGGAACGCGGATGATGGCTGCTGCTGGGACCAGGGCAGCGTTGACATCGGCAGCTGCCGGTTGGGTGTCATTGCTGGTGGACTTCGTTCCACAAGCGGTGGCACCAACGACGAGACCAACCAAGATCAGGGGTTTCACAAAACGCATCTTGACTCCTCCAGGCTGTTGTTTGAGGACGGACGTCCTCAGGCTTGAATTTGCTTACTCAGAATTACCAGGCAGGGGTGTTTTTATATTATTTTAAAAAATAATCAAAGTCTTTTTATAAAGACATAGTGTTTATAGTTATTTACGTCTTAATAAGGATAATTGGCAGACAGCAAAAATTTATAACAATTATGAAAAATTTGTTAAAATTAATAAGTTATGACTTTAAAATCCAATCCAGTACAAAAGCATCCAGCCAACGTCGATCCCCATATGATGTATGGTCGCGCGAGTAAAACCCCATGTGCCCCCCATAAGTCTCAATCCTGACAAGGACGCTAGACGAACTCTTCGATCTAAAGATGTCGACGGGGATAATCGGATCATCTGCTGCTACGAGGATATCGGTAGGCACGGTGATCGAGGATATCACCGACTGCGATGAGCATTGGGTATAGTAATCATCACGACTAACAAACCCCGCCACTGGAGCTGTGTAAACTTCATCAAACTGACGTAGGCTTAACCCAAACTCTAAGTTGCGACGATCACCCGAAGGACGCTGAAGCTCCCGAGCGCGCGCTTGACGCGTCAGCATCAAACTAAAAAACTGATCGATGGCCTTGTTATGTCGATTTGACAAAGCTAACGAGCAAGCTTCAAGGTCGATCGGCGGACAGACGGCTAAAGCCTTTTGCAAATGTGCGTGATTTGCCCTGGGCTGCTGCCCCAAAAGACGCAACAGCATATTACCGGATAGCGAATATCCAATTGCCACACACTTACGCCCAGGCCAAGTTTTGGCGATAAAACTTAGGGTCGCAGCAATATCATCGGTACGCCCTGAATGGTAAAGCCCACGGGCACGAGCCTGACTTCCCGGGCCACAGCCGCGGTGGTGAAAGCGCAGAGCCGTGTAACCAAGACGATTTAACTTCGCACTCTGCCGCACTATCAACGAACCGTCGCCGGAGCCGCCAAGTCCGTGCATGAGCAAGACTAGAGGCTTTTCTGCGTCGTCGACTGCCGGAGACTCCACATTGAGAAGCAGAGCATCACCATCAGCGAGCGGAACCCAAAGACGCTGAGTCTGCTTTAGTCGAACCAATGGCGACACGAGAGCCGCAAAAATAGTTTGAGCGTGCGCGTTAGAGAGCAGAGGGTGAGGTATAAAATGGTTGGTAGTCATTTAGATGCAGCGTAACCCTAGGCTTACCGCAAGGGCAAGTCTGCAAGTGCAGTTCTTGAGAGAGCTGCTAGTGGCTACGAAGAGGAGCATGGAGGAAATGGTAGGCGTTTACGGATTTGAACCGTAGACCCCCTCGGTGTAAGCGAGGTGCTCTAACCAACTGAGCTAAACGCCTGTGCTGCCGTCTTCACGTTGTGCCCATAGCTTGTCGCAAAGGAACACCATATCTGTCAACTGCAAAGGAGGGGCTAGCCAAAGATAGCGGCAATCTTTTCTGTCGTCGGCGGGCGTAGGATCCCCATCTCCGTGACAATCGCGCTGATTAGGGCCGCCGGGGTGACGTCGAACGCAGGGTTGAAGACCGGAGCGTCTAGCGGAGTCACCTGCTTACCGCCACTTAGCCTTAACTCCTCGGCACCTCGCTCCTCGATTCTGATCTCAGACCCTGATGATATAGCGACATCAAAGCTACTTAGAGGTGCCGCAACAAAAAATGGCAGCCCATGGTAATGGGCTTGTACCGCCAGACCGTAAGTTCCAATCTTATTTGCTGTATCCCCGTTCGCGGCAATGCGGTCAGCACCTACGATCACCATATCGACAGATCGACACTGCATTAGATATGCGGCGGCACTATCGCAGATCACCTGGTAAGGTATCCCCTCTGCTTGTAGCTCATAGGCCGTTAGCCTCGCTCCCTGTAGATAGGGGCGCGTCTCGTCCACATAAACCATAGCTAGCCGTCCGCATGCATGAAGTGACCTAATCACGCCAAGCGCCGTGCCATAACCCGCAGTGGCCAAACTACCCGTATTGCAATGCGTCAATATACGCAGCGGGACCCCAGGCGCTTCGTGCACCAAATCAAGTCCGTGCTTACCTATCGCGTAACAAGTCGCAAGATCTTCAGCAAAAATTCGCTGTGCTAACTCTGTTAGCAGGCGCGCCACCTGCACTCGCAAGGTTGACGGAGCCAAAACTCGAACGGTCCGGCGAAATTCATCCAAAACCTTGAATAGATTTACTGCCGTAGGGCGTGTCATGCTGAGTCTCTCGACTTCCGCTTCGAAGACAGACAGATCGTCTGCCAAAGTACCCGGCAGCCTCGCCCGCTCGCTGGCACTCATCGCCAAGGCAAAAGCGGCTGCGTCAGCAATCGCTGGGGCACCGCGGACGACCATGTTTTCGATGGCCACAGCTACCGATTCTACATCATGACACTTTAGCCAGATTTCAGCCTCTGGCAGTCGCCGCTGGTCTAGCAACTGCAAAACGCTGCCATCATATTTCATTGCGGAAAACATATGCCTCCTTCGCATTGGCGATGGAGGCATTATAGCGACGATATCGACTCCTGGTAATGCGAACTCTCCAGGAGGCTTATCTTTGGCTACCGAAATTAAATGGCTATATCATCCAGATCGTCAAGATCGCTCAAGGCTTCTTCCTCACCGGTGACTTCGTCGCGGCTACGTTTCGCCTTCTTCTTATCCAACTTCCTATCCAACTTCTTATCCAACTTCTTATCCAACTTCTTATCCAGCTTCTTATCCGCCTTCTTAACTGCATGCGACTGAAAGTCAACAATCGACCCGGCAGCTTCACTAGTGAATTCAGTATCTGGCAATGAGGTAAAGGCTGACATCGGTGCACTCACGTTGCTGACACTGCTCACGGCGCTTTTTTTCGACTTACCCTTTAATTCCGAGAATTCCGAGAATTCCGACGCCGGCATACTATGTGCTGTCGCCAATAAACTTGCTGGAACCGAACCCAGGGTACTAATGGCACTGAAAGAGCTGGACTCAGCTACAGTACTCACCGCCGATACGCGCGACAATTGTGTACCTACAAGCGACTCTGGCGTCTGTGTCACACCGTGATTACTGAAATCTGTTTGCTCTGCATAGGCACGAAATTCGCGACCAGCCCGGCGCCGCCTTAATGCAACTAAGAACACTCCCAACACTAAGATTACGGCAACACTGACACCGCCATACACCATCCCAACAAATCTTTGGGGCGTAGGACTACCCAATTTGCTTGAGACCATACTATCCCATGCCTCAGTCAGGTATTGGTTGGCCCCCTCGCCTTCAAAGTGTTCAGCTAAATCTGTAAACGTGAGTAGATAGTGTCGATTTAAAGAGGAAATTAGAATATGTGCTTGCATCAAATTGACGCGGTCAATCGTGAATTCCGTATAGAATAGCAGCCCTTTACGTCCATCGGAAAGATCCACAGGTACCTGATTGCGTACCCGGTAATCACTGACCAGCTGGCTTGACTGCGCAAACATCCGAGGAATCTTTTCCTCGAATTCCTTTGCTGTAACTGCATCGATATAACGAGGACCAGAGAATCCCGCTACCTGCAGGGTGCGCTGATACTTCATGCCATTCTGCAGCGGCGGCTGAGCTAGCAACGTAAGATCCGGACGCTGCGTATATACTCCCCATCCCTTCGGCGGGATGATGCTGAAATCCCCTTCCCGCAAAGTGATCCTGCTACCGTCGGCTGTCACTAATTCAGCACTAGCACCGGAAGCAGCAACATCCGGGCCCGCTGCCGCAACAACCGGTGGCGGCACGGCTGCAACTGATTCGACCGGTGGCGGTACGGCTGCTGCTGATTCGACCGGTGGCGGCACGGTCTCAGTTTCACTAGCAACGTTGGCACTTGTATCTTCCTCAGCTGCGGTTGGACTAGTAAAGAAAATAAGTGAAATGCTAGCTGCAACAGAAGATTTGATTAGAAAATTACGCATAATCCCCCCTTTCACGCAGTCGGACGACGACTCTGCGAACTACCGCGCCGTCTATCGATCATATCCTCGCGGCTCATGTGGACCGCTTCTTCAATGATATCGATTGCGAAGTTGTCTAGTTCATAAACACCGTAGCTACGGTGCTGATCGTGCGGATGCATTGCCTGGGATTTAGATGCCTCTATTTCTGGATCCTGCATCTCAATATCTACAGGCAAACCGTCTGGTAATCTTGCCACCAAGCGTAGCGCTGTATGATAACCATCGATAGGGTGCCACATTGGTACCGAGTCTACTGCGTAAATTGCAACAATCTTCCACTGCGCACCGGCTTCCGTGTGAATAGTCGTAGCAAAGAAACAAATATCGCCTGTGCGCGGCTCTGGCCCCATCGGCCTAAGCAATCTGTCAATTGCGGCAGTCGAACTGGACACTAGCTCATGGTAACGGCGCGGCGACAAATTGATCAACCATTTACGAGTTCGCTGTGGAATAGACAGCGCTGGATCCAACTGATCGCCACGTAACTCTTCCTCGACATCTGACAGCTCAATAGATAGATGGGAATGAGGGAGCCCCTGTGATTTGAGCAAAGAAACTGCACGTTGCAAACAGCGCGCTGCCTCCTCGGCATTACCCAGCTTGGCATGAGTATGACCTAGTAGGCCAATCACTTCGGCATCATCACCGTGCCCACGACTCACCAGTTCCGAAAGAGCCCGACGCGCACTGGGATAATCGCCATCTTCGTAAAGGGCGTAGGCTTGATAGTAACGATAGTCCACCGATTCAGGGTAGAGCGTAGTCAAGCGCTCAGCCACTAATGCGGCAGCGGCATAGAAGCCCGATTCAATGCATAAATGGTACTCAAACGTGTGTGCCAAAGATGCGGTAGGACACTGTTCGCGCATGACACCCAAAAGCAGATTCAACTCTACGCGGTAACCAGTTGCCAGCAAGGTCCTCGCAAGGGTCTGCCAATGAAAATAATCGACCAAAGGTACTTCAGTTAACAAAGGAAAGGTGTCTTTGCGATCCCGATTAGCCACCAACTGAGACAATTCCAGGCAATAGCTATTATCTTCATGATCGGCGCAGGCCCGAGCCAACATGCGCGCTGCCTCCATCTCATCTAATTCGTAATGAACTAGACCTCGCAAGGCGACAAAGGTGGCCTGGGCTTCAGGTTCGGAGCGACCCACTTGAAGCAGTAAATTGCGCAAGAGTCGGAGTGATGCTTTGTCGGATTGCTCCGCCAATGCTTCGATCCATAACCTGTAAACGGCGAAGCGCCCCGCCATATCGGGATCCTCAGCTAAAAGCGCGGAGGCATGACTGGCGGCGTCACTGAATTGGCCGCTCCACATCAAGCGCAGCGCCTCACCATAACCCCCATATCCCTGCGCGTACGCTTTCTCAGGGGTGAGGAGTGAACGTTGGCTATTATCGCAATGACGCTGCACAAGACTGAGCAGATCTGCTCGGATCATCCGAGGTCCTCCTGCAAGTGATTCGGTTTCTTAGGCTGTACGAGTGATTCGGCAGCACCGATCTAAACTTGAGGCGACCACTTTTGATAATAAACTAAAAGAGCCCAGTTGGGCTCTTAATTTCAACTCGATGAATGGGGGGGGTTCGG
>Ga0315274_10006110_pt1 | contig 17560 bp, 16 predicted proteins | sample YL17G02_20_MG_FD_203700 | JGI IMG/M metagenome (GOLD analysis project Ga0315274, IMG submission 203700) | Sediment microbial communities from Yellowstone Lake, YNP, Wyoming, USA - YL17G02_20 | ecosystem: Environmental > Aquatic > Freshwater > Lake > Sediment | place: USA: Wyoming | collected...
ATAACCCAAGAGATTTTGACCCGGAGGAAGTTTCTCTCTTCTTGACTACAAAGTGCTCGATGCGATGCATCTACTGTTACTCCAGCGGGGGAGAACATCCCCGCTTGATGCCCTGGGAAACAGCCCAAGCGGCGATTGGTTGGCTCATTCAACACGTTAGAAGTCGTGGGAAGGACCGATTTACTATAAGTTTTCACGGTGGAGGGGAGGTCACCCTGGCCGGGATCCTGATGAAGAGATGCGTTGCGTATGCTCGCGAACAGGCGAAAGCCCATGGATTGAAGGTCCGAATCAGGGCTGGGCTGAATGGAGTTATGAGCCCAGCCATGAGGGACTGGGTGGCCCGGAATATTGACTCCGCAACCGTTTCTCTGGATGGAATTCCTGAAGTGCAAAACCATCAGCGTCCCTTGTCCAACGGGAGGAATTCTTCAACCGCAGTTTATTCCACTTTGAAATACCTTGATAGTAAAAGTTTCAACTATGGCCTCCGGAGTACCGTCACCCAGGAAAGCTTGGGCCGACTAGAAGAATCCGTTGAATTCATGTGCCAAAACTTCCAAACCCAGATGATTCAGATTGAACCTGTTTTTCAAGCAGGGAGGGCCCGGCGAAATCGAGTGACTCCAGTAGTTCCCCGGGAGTTTGTGGAACAGTACCGGAAGGCCCAGACGGTCGCCCGATCATATGGTAAGGAGTTGAAATATTCGGGAGCTCGGTTGCAAACGATTACCAATACTTTTTGCCTTGCAGCTACCGGGAACTCTTTCTGTGTTACCCCCGATGGCCTGGTGACGTCGTGTTATGAAGTGTCCAATCCAGAAGATCCCAGGGCTGCTCTCTTTCTCTACGGCCACTTGGATTTTTTGGCTAAGGCGTTTTCCTTCGATGAGGATAAAATCCAAAAATTACTTTCTCTGCGGGTGGAAAACAAGCCCCACTGCAAGAACTGCTTTTGCAAATGGCATTGTGCAGGGGACTGCCCTGCCAAATTAGCGCTCCTTGGGAATGCTTGGGATCCTTCCTTGAATCCGCGATGCTATATCATTCAGGAACTAACCAAGGATCAGTTGAAAGAAAGATTATCTTAACATCAGATCGTTTCAGCATGAGGAGGGCTGGTTATGAAAAAGAAAGAAGACCGAATCCAAAAGAATCAATCGCCAGACTTTACCTTGGAAAGCGAGAAACGGGCAAAAGGACAGGGGGAGCCAAAAGTAATCAAAATAGGATTTCTGAAAGATCGAAACCGCTCCAAGACCATTAGCAGACGGGAGTTTCTTCGAGGAAGTCTGGCTGGTGGGGCTGGGGTCGCAGCCGCTACCCAAGTGAGTTGTGGTGGCGGAGGAGGCGGAGGAGGCGGAGGGAATTATTCAACGAATTATAGCCATTGCGCGATCGAACAAAATTTGCCCCACAGCGATCTGGTCAGTACGGTTGCTTTTAGCCCTGACGGGACAAATCTGGCCACCGGCAGTAAGGACAAGACGATTAAAATCTGGAATGTGACTAAGGGCTCACTCGAGAAAGCCATAACCGGTCATACGGGCGCGGTCAATTCCGTTTCCTTCAACTTCGACGGGACTCAAATTGCCTCCGGCAGTAGCGACGAAACCGTAAAAGTCTGGAATGCCTCTACAGGGGCCTTAACGCTAACCCTTATCGGCCATGGAAAGATCGTCGACCGGGTGGCCTTCAGTCCGGACGGAAGAAAGATTGCATCCGCAGGGGAAGATAATACAGTGCGGATTTGGAATGCGTCCACAGGGGCCCCGATCTTGACCTTCACCCATCCTACAGATTCTTATAGTCAAAAAGTTTTAGCTTTAGCCTTTAGCTCCGATGGAACCAAGATTGCCTCCTCCGCGGGGAATGATATAGTTTATGTCTGGAATGCTTCCACAGGTGATATTCTTTACCAATATGCGGGGCACTCTAAGAATACGGGTAACAGTGGAATATGGGCAGTCGCCTTCAGCCCGGATGGGAAAAAAGTTGCCTCGGGGGGTACAGATAATACAGTTCATATTTGGGACATTACCGCTACCATTCTTAAAGGACATCCTTCCGATGTAAATGCGGTAGCCTTCAGCCCCGATGGAACCAAAATTGCCTCGGGCGGTAGTGATCGGGCGGTCAAAATCTGGAATGCTTCCACGGGCGCTCTCCTCTTGACTTACATCGGGCATAGCGGAGAAGTTTATAGGGTGGCTTTTAGCCCGGATGGGACCAAAGTCGCATCGTCAGGGAATGATAGAACCGTCCAGGTTTGGAATGCTTCCACGGGTGCTCTCTTACTGACTTACACCCATCCCGATAATTTTTTCAGTAAAAAGGTTAGAGCCATGGCTTTCAGTCCAGACGGATCCAAGATTGCCTCTGCAGCAGGAGACGACATCATTCATGTCTGGAATGCTTCCAACGGATCCCTCCTCTTCACTTATTCTGGGCACACTGCTAATACCTTTGACAGCGGGATCACTGCGGTGGCTTTTAGCCCGGATGGCACAAAGGTTGCTTCGGCCAGCACTGACAATACCGTCCATGTTTGGAATGCATCCACGGGTGCCTTTATCCTAAAATACTCGGGTCATACTCCTGATATTTTTGGAAACGGGGTTTATTCGTTAGCTTTTAGCCCGGATGGGACCAAGGTCGCCTCCGGAGGAGGAGGAGACGACAAAAGCGTTCATATCTGGGATGCTTCGACGAGCGCCTTCATCTTGAAATATAGCGGACATACCTCTAGTGTTATTGCGATAGCCTTCAGCCCGGATGGGACCAAGGTCGCTTCGGCGGGGAGTGGAGAAAGCACCGTCCATGTTTGGAATGTTTCCAATGGGGCCTTGCTGAACACCTACCAAGGCCAGTCAGCAGGAGTCACCTCCCTTGCTTTCAGCCCGGACGGGACAAAGATCGCCTCGGCCAGCCTGGATGATACGGTTCATGTTTGGGATGCCTCCAGCGGAATTGTCATCTACCGAGGTCACACCGGAGACGTAAAACACCTGGCTTTCAGCTCGGATGGGGCCAAGATTGCCTCGGCCAGTGTGGATACAACAGTCCATGTCTGGAATCCCTCCAATGGGGCATTGATTTTCAAATATACCAAGCATACCAATGAGGTGAATGGGGTTGCCCTCAGTTCCAAGGAGGTAAAAGGAGCTTCGGCGGGGAATGATAAAACAGTCCATATATGGGACTCGGCATTTGGAAATATGCTTCTCTTTCTCACCGACCCCTCAATCATATATAAGCAGAACTACGTCTCCTGCGGCACTGGGGGGCAAACCCTGGCATGCACCTGCGATACGGTTTGCACCTGCGACCAGGTATGCACCTGCGATACCGTTGCTTGTACCTGTGATGACCAGCATTACTGGTATCCCAACTAGGAGAAAGGACGGATAGAGCGATGAAGTCTCGTCGTACTTTTTTCTCCACCGTGGCGGGCAGCATCCTGGTGAGCCTTGACGAATTGCGGGGCAGGCCTCAACATAAACTCGCTGGTTTAAGTAGCTTACCGGAAGAAGAGTTGAAACGGATTATCCCAAGGGTCGTGGATAAAAATTCTTTTTCTGTCGAAGAAGGAAAGCTATGGAAGAAAGACCCGAAAACCGGCAGGGCTCAGTTGATCTGCGATCTGGGGGGCATGGAGCAAAAGATTTTCGAAAGATTTTCGGGGGAAAAAACGGTGGGTGAAATATCTGAGTGGGTTGCCCGGTCTTATCATATGAGTCTGGAGGAAGGATTCGGGCCCACCAAAAGTCTTCTCCTTCGACTCATCCAGAAGCAAGTTTGCTTACCCATCAACAGTCGAATATGAATCTGCCCTACATTCCCATAGGAGAGGACTATCTGATTTATTCTCCTTTGCAGGGGCTTGCTGCGCTTGTGAATGGCGAGGCCTTCCACTGTTTGAGGAAGCGGGGGTTATCTGCTGGGCTGAAGAATCGGGATGGATCCCTAGAACAACTGCACAAGAGGCTGAAAGATCCTGGCGAGCCGGAACCGTCTCCCCGATCTGGTCCTTTTGAGCCGCATTTTTTGGGATTGATAACCACCCGGGGATGCAATATGTCTTGTTCCTACTGTGATTTCCACGATCCGGAAAAAGATCCAGAAATTATGGGTATTTCTATCGCCCTGCAGGCTCTCGGGTGGATGGCGGATCAAGAAGTAAGGCGGGGAACCCGATTTTTAAATATTCATTTTTTTGGGGGAGAACCTTTTTTATCCATTGATTGGATGAAGCAGGTGGTGGAGGAGGCAGGAGGCTTAGCTCGGAAGAGAGGATTGCAGGTGCGGTTCGTAGCCTGTACCAATGGGGTCATGAATGAGGAGGATGCCTTGTGGGTTCGAGATCATTTTGACTCCATCGTTTTATCCATGGATGGCCCCGCGGAGGTTCAGAACAAATATCGGCCCTTAAAAGGAAAAGGAGACAGTTTTTCCACCCTCAATCGAAACGCGAAAATTTTCGGGGAGGGAAGATTAGATTTCGTGATCCGGATTTGTGTGCTCGATCAAACCCTAAGTAGACTGGAGGATACTGTTCAATTCTTTTCCCGGGAGTATGGACCTTCGGCCATTGTCTTAGAAAGCCTCAGGGATTCAGATGCAGTTTCAAAAGGGAGCTTTGGGCCACCCAATCCCTGGGAATTTGCAAGGCGATTTGCTCACGCCTCAATAATGGCAGAAAGTCTGGGAGTTAAGTTGGTGCATTCAACCTGCCGCTTGGATAAGACCCAATCCAGCTTTTGTCCTGTTGCCAACGACGGTTTCATCATCGATCCTCAGGGGCGTATCAGCTCTTGTTATCAATTGGAGGGAGAGTGGCTTAGGCAAGGTTTGAGCTTATATTTTGGCAGAATTTCCCCTCAAGGGAAAGTTCATATTGATGAGGAAGCCTTGGCCCGAATTCGCTCCCTTGTCGTTCAGAACAAGCCTCGATGCCGATCTTGTTTCTGCAAATGGCACTGCGCCGGCGGGTGCCATATCCTCCATACACCTCCAGGGGGTTCTGAAGAATATTCGGACCTGTGCCATCAGACGCGATCCATTACCGTTTGGAAAATACTCCATTCCCTCGACCTGGAGGTGGTAGCAGAGCGTTTTTTGGAACATCCCAGGGTTGAAGGCGATGGTGTGTTGGAGTTTCCTGAAATATGAGATTGGGTGAATCTCCGATAAGGAATTGGGAGGTAAGATCACGCAAAATCGCTCTGCGGCCCCGCTTTTTCGGTCTCAGATCACGATTCATTTCTCCAATATTCCGCAAATGACCAAACCGGAGATGCTTAAGCATTAAAGGCCTTCGGGAAGGGCGAGGAAGGTAGGGTCTTCAACATCTCGAAAAGGAAGATGGCCTTTTTCAGTCTGCAAGGCATAGCCGATATTTTTTTGAATTTCACAGTCAAACTGAGAAAGGCTTTGGAGGTAATTTGGTTCCAAAGGACAAACTTCTGGACAACCGCGCGAGCAGTGGAATCGGTTTAAACATTTTTGGCACTTCCCAGCTTCTTGCCTCAGAGAAAGGAAAAACGATTGTAGTTTTTGATATTCAATCTGAATTCTTTTTTCCTTACCTTCATAAGAACCATATAAAAAGCGGCTATCATCGTCGCAGTTCTTTCCAGTAACACAAAAACATGCGGAAAGAAACCCCTCGGGGGTTATCACAAGATTATTCTGCAAGACTGGACAAAATTGGCGGTGTCTTTCCCCAGGCCTAGTTCCCGCATACATAAGATCAATTCCGCAGCTTCTGGCCAAGGCGCGAGCTCTTAGAAAAGCAGTGACGAACCTGCGAGGTTGAAAACTCGATCCCGCTCTCCTGCGGACATAAACAGGTTCTAAATGCAGGTTTTTCAACCCAGCCCATCTTTCCGCGAAGTAGCGGATAATGGTTTCTAAGTGATCTACTGAAGCCTCAGAAATTGTGGCTCTGACACGGAGGTTTCCAGGATTGCCCATCTTAGTAAGGAATATTTGGCCCGACCTCTCCACCCTTTCAAGCGATCCTTGGCCTGATGCAGTGACCCGAAATCTATCATGGAAGATAGCAGGGCCGTCACAGGAAATGGTGATTGAATCAAAAAGAAGGGCTGCCTCCAGTGCTATTGGCTTGCAAAGAACCCCGTTGGTAGTTACGTGAAGAAAGGGGGTAATCCCAGATTCCCGACAGATATTCTTTACTTCCTTTAGACACACTTTTATGAAATCGAAATCCAGAAGGGGTTCACACCCGCCATGGAAACCTACGATGAATGGACGATTTTGCTTCAGGCAATTCGAAATAATGAAGGAAGTCGCGGCGCTTATCGCTTCAAGTGAAATGTACTGAGGCTTTTGAAGGGTACGGTCCTGACTATAACAGTAAAGACATCGCAGATTGCACTGGTTGTGGGGATAAAGAGTTAAACATATTGGAGCAAACGAAAGAGCATTGTCCATTTTAGGAGACATCAAAAATCGTGCCTATTCCCACTTTCTCAGGTGTGTTTTGCAACCTCGGACACAACGTCCCCTTTGCTTTATTCAAAAGTCTTCCTTACCCTTTCAACTTGGTGGTGGAACTCTGTCTTATTGTTTGACACCATCGGAATTGTACTTGACCAGGAAAATATCAGCGCCCCCTGCGCTGGTGTTCCCGTCCAGACCGCCAGATGTATAGCCAGTCACATAGGCATTGCCGCTGCCGTCCACTGCAACTCCATAACCAAAATCTGAAGATGCCGTACCCAGCTGTTTCGTTCCTGTCCAAGGGACAACAACTGGCGCGATAGGGGTGCTACTACTTTCGCCCGAGGAACCTCCTCCCCCACATGCAGTGAGCGCCATCACAAAAGCCAATAAAGACAACCCAAGAACCCTCAACGTGCATTTTTTCATGGCTTCCCCCCTCTTCAAAAAAAATTTTATTCTAATCACCGCTTCAGAGCGACGAGACGCGCATTATTATAAAAAGGGGACGCAATTTTTGCAATGACTTATTCACTTCCCCAAAGGGCAGTAGTTGTTCGTTAACCCGGAAATAGGTCCCCTTTTCCCCATCGGGGGCGGAGAAATTGGGTCGCAAGATTTTGCGTTGAAAATTTTGATAATCTCTATCCTCCGAGAGCATGCATGATCCGGTTGCAGATGGCCGGAATCAATCGGAATCAGTGGCCGGAATGCGTCGGAATACGAAGGCTGGGGCATGAGGGAGGAATTCATGAATCAAGGTAGATTGAAAGACCGGGTGGCCGACATCTGGGATGATCATCATCACCAGCCCCAGGCGTAGATATGGCCAAAAATTAATCCAGCACCGCCCTCATCTCCGCCGCCGTAACCGGCAAAATTGAGGTCCGAAGAGCTATAAGAACGCCCCAATCCTTTCCTCTCATTGGCTTTCAGCCTTTTTGGGAAGCATGCATTGGCAGCCTGGTTGAACGAGCGAAATAATACATTAATTTTCCTTGACAGCGAAAACCCTATGTGTAAAAGTCTCGGAAAATGTTGATAATTACCGATGAAATTACACAATGGAAACCTCTTCTCCTTTCAGAAATATATTGAAATTATAAAGGAAACTGAGGTTCTTCGGCCCCGCGATTTGTCGAAAACCTAAGAATTTTATTTGGATGTTTTAGCATTTGGTGCTTATTTGGGATTTGGTGCTTGGAAATTGGAGTTTTTTTAGTAGGCTCTGTGTTCTCTGTGCCTCTGTGGTGAGAATCTTTTTGATAGGAGGTTATATGAGTCAAGGAAGATTACAGGGGCGGGTGGCGATGATCACCGGGGGGGCCAGGGGAATTGGCAAGGCCACGGCGGTTAAGATGGTCAAGGAAGGGGCTTCCGTGGCTCTGCTGGATATCCTCCCCAAGGAGGTGGCCCAGGTGGCGAAGGAGTTAAAGGCCATAGGGGGGAAAACCCTGGGGGTCCAGGCGGATGTGAGGCAAAAAAAGGAAGTGGAGAAGGCCGTTGAAAAGACCCTCTCCAAATGGGGGCGGGTGGACATCCTGGTCAATAACGCGGGGATCGTCAAGCCGGCCCTGCTGGAGAATGTCCAGGATGAAGACTGGGACGAAGTGGTCGATGTGAACCTGAAGGGAACTTTTTTCTGTACCCGCGCCGTGCTTCCGTCCATGAAAAAGCACCGCTACGGGAAAATCGTCAACATCAGCTCCCGGGCGAGCCTGGGCAAGGAGCTCCGGACGGTGTACGGGGCCACCAAGGCGGCGTTGATCGGGGCCACCCGGACCTGGGCCCTGGAACTGGCCCAGTACAACATCAACGTGAACGCCATCGGGCCGGGTCCGATCGCCACCGAGCTTTTTACCGCGGCGAATCCGCTGGACAGCCCCCGGACCAAAGCGATTATAAACGGAATTCCCCTGAAAAGAATGGGACAACCGGAGGACGTGGCCAACCTGATCCTCTTCCTGGCCTCGGATGAGTCCTCCTTCATTACCGGCCAAGTCATATTCCTCTGCGGAGGGCTGACCGTGGGATTGGCGCACTACTAAAATGCGGAATGCGAAATGATAAAGAGTCGGATAGCGGAATCGTCGCATAGTCGGACGGTAACGACAGTCATTTGATTAGCCCCAAACGGGAGGCGCAGAAGAGGTAGAAAACGACCCATCTCTTATCGGGCCCCCATTCTTCCATCATTTTCCGCAATTCTTTCTCCGTGACTCTGCGGCCGGGGCCCAGGTATTTTCCCACCAGGTTCTGGATCCCCAGGTCGCCCCCGGCCACCACTTCGGTCCGGCCCAGGCCGCGGGCCAGGAGGTACTCCGCGCTCCACCGTCCGAATCCCGGCAAAGAAGTTAGCGTAGAAATGACTTCTTCATTGGACCGGTTCCGGAGGCCTTCCAGGTCGAAACCCTCCATCGCCACTTTTCGGGCCAGTTCGATGAGGTACTCGGCTTTGCGGGTCGAAAAAGAGAGCTTCCGCAAATCCTGGACCGTGCGCCCGGCCAGGGTCCGGGGCGTCGGGAAGGCACGGTATTCTCTCCCTTCGACCTTCATTTTTGTGCCCAGGGATTGGACCAGCCGGGAGCGGATCTTGATGGCGGCGTTTAAGGATATCTGCTGCTCCGACAGGGCAATAACGGCCATTTCAAATACGGTGGAAGGGCGGAGGGGTTTCACGCCGTAAAGGGCCTTGAACAGGGGGCGGAGGAAGGGATTCTTCCGGGCCCGTTGGTAGAAGCCTTCCAGGGAAGCTTCGACATGGAATTGCCAGCGGACTCTTTCCTTCAGGAGGAGGGGATTTCGAGGACGGGCCGGGTGGGTCCGGACGATGAGCCGGGCCTGATCATCCTTCGACCCGAATTCCTGCTGAACCATGATCAGAATGGGCTCATCTGCCACTACGTGGAGGCGGTGGTATTCCGCCGGCAGAGTCTCCCGGGGGGGAATCCAGATATCGGTTCCATCCTGGGGAAAATGGCAAAAAGCCCAGGCGCAACGGGTCAGATCGTAGGGCCCTTCCATGAGGAGCTCAAACTTCATTTTCCCATCCGTCCTCTTTCCCCTTTTCTCCTAATGGGCAGAGTCTCCACATTTCGTAAAGAATATTTGTTATGCAGACTTGCCTCTGAAATCCCCCCAACCCCCCTTTAAAAAAGGGGGGCGAAGGGGGGATTTCTGGAATGGACCGGGTGCAAAAATCAAAGCTTTGGGCCGGAGTACTGCTGTACTAGGCTGCAATCTTTCAATTTCGGTTATATGTTCTTGGGAAGTAAGCCGTGTTTATCCATGTTCATCCGTGCCCCATTTATTTGCCTTGGTTGCGGCTTTGCCGCGCCGTATCTTTTCAGAGTTATCCTAGGATATTTTCCTGGCCCAGGCAAGTAAAGAGAGTGACGTGGTTTTAAAGGGACCCATGGCGCGAAGGCTCTCCTGGAGACCAAGAAAAAAATCTTGTTAAATATAAATTTTTTCGCTATGGTAAAAATGATTTGAAAAAAGAACCGCGGGAGGAGTCTCAGATGAAACCATATTTCGAGAAAATGCCCGGTTTCGGCAAACCTTTGTCGGAAAGGCAAATGCAGAGTTCGGAAGAGAACCTCAAAAAGATTCGCGAGGTGGAACAGGAGATCGCCGAGGCGGTGAAAAAAGTGAAAGCCACCGGGATCTCCACGGAGGAGATCAATAAACGGGGGGAGATGACCGTTTACCAGAGGCTGGAATATCTGGTGGACCCCGGCACCTGGTGCCCCCTGCACACCCTCTACGACCCGATGGAGGAGGAGTCCGGGACCACCGGCGTGGTGGACGGGCTGGGAAAGATCGGCGGGAAATGGGCGGTGATCATCGGGTTTGACAACAAGGTGATGGCCGGGGCGTGGATTGCCGGGCAGGCGGACAATGTCCTGCGGGTCACGGACATGGCCAAAAACCTCCATCTCCCCCTGGTCTGGCTGGTGAACTGCAGCGGGGTGAAGCTGCCGGAGCAGGAGAAAGTTTACGCCAACCGGAGAGGAAGCGGGACCACCTTTTTCCGTCATGCCGAGTTGGAAAAACTGGGGATTCCCGTGCTGGCCGGGATCTACGGGACCAACCCCGCGGGCGGCGGATACCAGGGAATCAGCCCGACCATCCTCCTGGCCCACAAGAACTGCAACATCGCCGTGGGCGGCGGGGGGATCGTGAGCGGCATGAGCCCCAAGGGCTCCTTCGACGAAGAAGGGGCGGAAGTCGTGATCGAGGCCACCCGGAAGTTCAAGGCTGTTCCCCCCGGCCGGGTGCAGATCCATTATGACTCCACGGGTTTCTTCAAGGCCGTCTTTGAGAAGGAAGAGGGCGTGCTGGACGGGCTGAAAGAGTACATGCGTTTTCTTCCGGCCTATGATCCCAAGTTTTTCCGGGTGGCCGAGCCCAAGGAGCCGAAGTTCTCCCCCGGAGACATCAATCGGCTGGTGCCCTTCAATCAGAAGATGGCCTACAATTTCGAGGAGGTTCTGGCGAGGCTGACCGACGGGAGCGAGCACATGGAGTTTCGGCCTACCTACGGCCCGGAGGTTTACACCGGCTTGGCCAAGGTAGACGGGTTTCTGATCGGCATTATGGGCAATAAGCAGGGAATCTTGCCCAAAGGCTACCCGGAGTACGCCCCGTATCCGGGGGTCGGCGGAAAATTCTACCGCCAGGGTCTCATCAAGTTTAACGAGTTCGTCACCCAATGCGCCAGAGACCGGGTACCCATCATCTGGTTCCAGGACACCACCGGAATCGATGTGGGCGACATCGCCGAGAAGGCGGAACTGCTGGGGTTGGGGCAGTCCCTGATCTACTCCATCGAACAGTCCAACCTGCCCATGATGTGCGTGATCCTGAGAAAAGGAACCGCCGCCGCCCATTACATCATGGGAGGGCCCCAGGCGAACAACAACAACATTTTCACCCTGGGGACGCCCACCAGCGAGATTTATGTGATGCACGGGGAGACGGCCGCGGTCGCTTCCTTCGCCCGGAGGCTGGTGAAGGAAAAGGATTCGAACCGGCCCTTGAAACCGGTCATCGACAAAATGAACGCTCTGGCGCAAGACTATTACAACAAGTCCCGTCCCATCTATTGCGCCAAGACTGGATTCGTCGATGAAGTGGTTCCCCTGCCGGAAATGCGGAAGTACATGGTGGCCTTTGCGGGCGCCGCCTACCAGAACCCCAGGTCCATCTGTCCCCACCACCACCTCATGCTCCCCCGGCTGATCAAGGGATAAACAAAAGGCCCGCCTTCGAGCGGGCCTTTTGTTTCGATCTCACAATTTTTTCGGGGTTAAGTCATCCTCTCCCCTGGAAAGTGTGAAATAATCCAATAAATCACCCCCACCCTTCCCCTCCCCCGTCGAAGGGGGAGGGGATTTTTTCAAATTTTATAATGTTTACCCTCTCCCCTGGCGGGAAAGGGTAGGGTGAGGGGGGGATTCCGATGAAGAAAATTTTGAGTACCTCCGATCAGGCTTTTAGGGCATTCCTCAATCGCATTATACCACGACTGTTTTTCCCCCTTTGCCCTGGGAGATTCCGACGGCCAGGTATTCCAGGTCTTCTCCTCCGGCATTTTTCATTTCGTGAACTATTCTCGGGGGAATGACCACCGCTTCTCCTTTCCCCATTTCAGCCTCTTCCCCATCGACGAGAATTTTGGCTTGCCCCTTCAAGATAATGAAGATTTCCTCCATGTCCTCGTGGTAATGGGCCCGAAAGGCTTTCTCCGGTTCCATCCGGCACCAGTTCACCATCTGCACCCGTCCCTCCAGCAAATCGGCCTTTTGCAGCAGGACCTTTTTCCAGACGGAAGGGGACTCCCGGTTTTCGTGACTGGCCGGAACCCACTCCAGATTCTGCAGACGAAATGTTTTCATGGCAGGTCCCGAGTCATTTGAAGTCGATGCGACAGATTTAAGTCTACTCTGAAGCGGTACCGATTGGCAATTCGAGATTGTGCCTTTTATTCCGCATTCCGCATTCCCAATTCCGCATTTCTCGGGTCTCCTTTTGGTATTGACAATTCCGAAGGGGGGGAGATAGATTTTGAATGGCCCAAAGAGGAGAAGGTCAACCGGATGCTCGATGAGTACTACGATCTGCGGGGATGGGATCAAAACGGCATTCCCACGGAAAAGAAGTTGAAGGAACTGGGACTCAGCAATGTTGCTGAAGATTTGAAGAAGATGGGGAAGATCGAAGGTTGATCAAATTCCAATCCCGCGAAACGCGGCACCAAGCACCAAATCACCAACAAGCATCAAATCTCAAGCACCAAACAAGGAGGTGGAAAGATGAAAAAAGCATTGGGTTTGACTCTCATCCTGCTTTTCGCTCTTGGCTCCCTGGCCTTTGCCCAGAACACGGTCAAGATCGGCGTGGTCGGGCCGAGGACCGGACCGGCGGCGGCTACCGGAAAAGCCTTTGAAGAAGGCATTGCCATTGCCCTGGACCACCTCAACGCCAAAGGCGGGGTGATGGGGAAGAGGGTCGAGGTGGTCTTCGAAGACACGGGAGGAGTTCCCGAAAAGGCCGCTTCGGCCCTGGAAAGACTGGCGACCCGGGAAAAGGTTCCCATCGTCGTGGGGGAGAGCCACTCTTCCTCCGCCCTGGCGGAAATCGAAGTGGCCAACCGCTACAAGATCCCCCTCATTATCTGCGAAGCCTGGCACGACGACATCACCAAGAAGGGCTACAAGTGGGTCTTCCGGGCCGGCCCGGCCAACAGCGGCGTGGTTGATTTCTACATCGCCCCCTTCGTGAAGGAGAACGGTTTCAAGAAGGCGGCCATCGTCCGGGAGAACTCCGACTGGGGCGCCGGCATTGCCGAACGGACGGAGATGAACCTCAAAAACATGAACATTTCCTTCAGCACCCTGAAAGTGGAGCGGGAGAGCAAGGACTTCTACACCGAGCTGACCAAGCTCAAGGGCGAGAACCCGGACATCATCCTCGCCTACATCTACGGGACCGGACTCCACTTCTTCATCAGCCAGGCCAGTGAAGTGGGCCTCAGCCCCAAGGCCCTCATCCTGGACGGGGCCGGACCGCCCAGCCTCTGGGACAGCTACTGGAAGAACGTGGGCGAGGCCGGGGAACTGGAGCTCTTCATGTCCAGCATGCATGAAAAGGTCCACCTGACTGCGACCAGCCGGAAGTTCTGGGATGATTATGTGAAGAAGTACGGGAAGGCTCCGACGGACTACAAGACCCGGTCCATCTACAACGTGATCCTCATCGCCGCCGACGCCATCAACCGGGCCAAATCGACCGATCCCGAGGCCCTCGTGGCGGCCCTGGAGAAGACCAACCTCGAAGTCACCACCGGCATGGTCAAGTTTGGGCTGAAGCAGGGATCGTACGAATACCACCAGTGGATGCCCCCCATGCTGGTCGTTCAGTGGCAGAACAAACAGCAGGTGGTGGTCTATCCCAAAGAGGCGGCCACAGGCCCCGTGAAGAAAACAAAGTAAAAAGCGATGCCCGGAGGGGCGGTTCGCGAACCGCCCCTACCTACGGGATGAGATATGGCTGAATTTTTGATGTATCTGACCAATGGAGTCGTGATCGGGGTGATCAACGCCATCTCGGCGATCGGCGTGTCCCTCATCGTGGGCATCATGAAGGTGGTGAATTTCGCCCACGGGGAGATGTACATCTTCGCCGGATACTTCAGCTACCATCTGAGCAGCTCCCTGGGCCTGCCCCCCGTCCTTTCCATGATCGTGGCGGTCGGTTTTGTGTTTCTCTTCGGGCTCCTGATGGAGCGTACGCTCATCCGTCCCACCTACGGGGATGACATGTATTCCCTGATCATCACCTTTGTGCTCTCCATCGTCCTCCAGAACCTGGCACTGCTGATCTTCGGCCCCTACCCGAACAAACCCCCCAACCTGGTGAGCGGGGCCACGAACCTGTTCGGCCTTTTCCATTACGGAAACCAGCGGCTGGCTTCATTCTTCATCTCCATCGGCATCCTCCTGTTCATCTTTTATCTGATCAAAAAGACCTGGTTCGGAAAGAGCATCCGGGCCATTTCCCAGGACCGGGAGATGTCTTCCCTCATGGGAGTGGATCATCTGCGGATGAACATGTTCTCCTTCGGATTGGGGGCCGCCCTGGCCGGGGCCGCGGGGGTCATTCTGGCTCCCGTCTTCCCGGTTACGCCCACCGGGAGCTCCTCGATCAGTCTGACCGCCTTTGTCGTCGTCGTTCTGGGGGGAATGGGCTCTCTCAAGGGTTGTCTGGTGGGCGGACTGGTCCTGGGAATCATCGAAAACCTGGGCGCCGCCTACATCTCCACCATGTACCGGAGCATCTTCGCCTTCGTCATCCTGATCCTGGTCCTGGTCTTCCGGCCGTGGGGACTGTACGGACAGAAAACATAAAGACGCATAGAGCATGGGGCATGGAGCATGGAGCATGGAGAAAAAAAGACAGAAGACCTAGCAGAGGGCAGGGTGCAGGGGGCGGGGTGTGGGGTGTAGGGTGTAGGGAAAACCAAGGAACGAGCAACGAATAACAAATAACGAATAACGAGTAACGGATAACCAGTAACGATCTTATTATGGATTTGAAAAAACATTGGTGGATTCCGATTTTGGCCGTTGGGGTGATCCTGCCGCCCTTCGTCCTGTCCCAGTACTGGCTCCACACGATGATCATCAGCCTTTATTACGTGATGATGGCCGCCTCGTGGAACCTTCTGGCCGGCTACACCGGGCAGGTTTCCTTTGCCCATGCGGCTTTCTCCGCCGTGGGCGCCTACGTCTCGGGAATGCTGGCCGTGTTTCTGGGGTTGTCTCCGTGGCTGGGAATCATTGTCGGAACGGCGGTCGCCGCGCTGCTGGGATTCGGCCTGGGATTTCTCTGCATCCGCATGGGGGGGATCTACCTCTCCCTGACCACCCTCGGGTTTTCCGAAATCCTGCGCATCATCATCACCAACGAGGAAAGTTGGACCCGGGGGACCATGGGCCTGCAGACCCCGGGCCTTTTTGCCGAGTATTCCAAAACGAATTACTACTTTGTCTTTCTGGCCGCCGCCGTGGGGATGTTGATCTTTATCCACCGGCTGATCCGGTCGGAGTGGGGACTCACCTTTCGGGCGGTGTTGAACGACGAGGTGGCCGCTTCCTCCTCGGGGATCAACACCATCCGGGTTAGGGTCCTGGCCTTCACCCTGACCAGCGCCATGGCCGGGCTGGCCGGCGGGCTCTACGGGCACTACCTGATGCTCGTCACTCCGGACATTCCCTCGCTGGGGCAGATGTTCCTGGTTCTGGCCATGGCGGTCATCGGGGGGATGGGCAGTTTTGCCGGGCCGATCATCGGGTCTTTCGTCCTGGAAATCCTTTCCGAATACATCCGGGTTTACGGCGAATACCATGTCCTGCTCTTCGGCCTGGTGGCTCTGGCCGTATCCCGGTTTGCCCCCGAGGGAATCATGGGAACCTGGGCCAAAATGCGGAGACAACCGTGAGCGCCATTCTGGAAGGAAAAAACCTGACCAAATCTTTCGGCGGTCTGACGGCCGTGCGAGAGGTGGATTTCCACTTGGAGGAAGGCGAAATCGTGGGCCTCATCGGCCCCAACGGAGCCGGCAAGACCACCCTTTTCAACCTCATCAGCGGGGTTTTCCCCTCCGACACGGGAACCCTCCGGTTCAACAGCCGGGAGATCCGGGGGCTGCGCCCTTTCGAAATCTGCCGGCTGGGGATTGCCCGGACCTTCCAGATCGTCCGTCCTTTTTTGAAGATGAACTGCCTGGAGAATGTTCTGGTGGGGATCGCGGGACGGGAGGAGAGAGAAACCCGGAAGAAAGAAGACCAAAGAGACGAGGCGCGGGAGCTGCTGAAGTTCATCGGACTCCCGGGGGAAGAGAATCGGCTGGCCCAGAACCTCACCCTCATCCAGAAGAAGAGGCTGGAGATGGCCCGGGCCCTGGCGACCCGGCCCCGGGTGATTCTCCTCGATGAGGTGCTGGCCGGGCTCAACCCTTCGGAAATGCATCAGGCGCTGGAATTGATCGAGGTGATCCGCAGCGAGCGGAAGATCACCATCTTCTGGATCGAACATGTGATGGGGGCCATCATGAAAGGTTCGGACCGGATCATCGTCCTGGATCAGGGCAAGATGATCCGCGAAGGAAAACCCGAAGAGGTGGTCTCCGACCCACGGGTCATCGAGGCCTATTTGGGAGAAGCGAATGCTTGAAGTAAAGGGAATCAACATTTTCCGGGGCCAGGCCCAGATCCTCTGGGGTCTCTCCATGCAGGTGGAGAAGGGGGAGGTGGTCACCCTCCTGGGGGCCAATGGAGCGGGAAAGACGACTTTCGTGGAGTCGGTTCTGGGAGTGCACCATCCCCCCAGCGGAACCATCGCTTTTCTGGGGAAGGACATCACCCGCAGGCCTCCGTTCCAGATCACCCGCCTGGGGGTTTCCTGCGTCCCGGAGGGGAGAAGGTTATTCAAGGACATGACCGTCTACGAAAACCTGGAGATGGGAGCCTATCCCCCCGGGGCCCGGACGGCTTTAGCGGAAAGCGTCCAGTGGGTTTTCTCCCTCTTCCCGGTTCTTGACCAGAGGAAGACGCAGATTGCCGGTACCCTCAGCGGCGGGGAGCAGCAGATGCTGGCCATCGGCCGGGCGCTCATGTCCAAACCGCAACTCCTGCTGATGGACGAGCTATCTCTGGGGCTTTCCCCCAAGATCACCAAGGAGATTTACGGGACCATCGATAAGCTCCACCGGGAAGGGGTCACCCTTTTATTGATCGAGCAGAACGCCACCCTGGCCCTCCGCCACAGCGACCGGGGGTACATCCTGGAAACCGGGAGGATCACCCTTCAGGGAACTTCTCAGGAGCTGCTGGGAAACGAGCACATCCGCAAGGCCTATCTGGGAATGTAAAGCAACGCCGAAACCCGAAATAAAAAAACCTATGGGGACACAGATAAACTTAGCGCGGCTGCGCCGCAACCAAAAAAATTTTATTGGACACAGATGAACACAGATAAACACAGAAAAGGATTCATGAAAAACGCTTAACAAAATTTAAAGATTTTACAC
>Ga0315274_10006113_pt1 | contig 17558 bp, 13 predicted proteins | sample YL17G02_20_MG_FD_203700 | JGI IMG/M metagenome (GOLD analysis project Ga0315274, IMG submission 203700) | Sediment microbial communities from Yellowstone Lake, YNP, Wyoming, USA - YL17G02_20 | ecosystem: Environmental > Aquatic > Freshwater > Lake > Sediment | place: USA: Wyoming | collected...
AAAACCGAGACGAAATCCGAATCAAAGTCCGAATCAAAGGCTGGCAAGTCCGAGGCGAGGTCTTCAACGCCGAAGAAGGAGTGAGCCGCTGTTCACTCGCTTTCGGGCTGTGTGCATAGTTCCGAGTTAGGGTGTCAAGAACGGATTAAGCAGGAGCAGTGTTTCCGGATGAAAACAACAGAGATTCAGGAACTCAATAACAAGCACATCATTAATACCTATGGGGCGCGCAAGCTGGCGTTCGTGCGCGGCGAGGGAGCGAAACTGTGGGACGCGGATGGCAAAGAGTACCTGGATTTCTTCGCGGGGATCGCCGTGGTAAACCTGGGCCACTGTCATCCCGAGGTAACCGAAGCCATCTGCGCTCAGGCGCGGATGCTGGTTCATGTCTCAAACCTCTATTACATCAAGCCGCAGGTCGAACTCGCAGCGCTTCTGTGCAAGCACTCGTTCGCGGACCGGTGGTTCTTCTGCAACGGCGGAGCGGAAGCCAATGAAGCGGCCTTCAAGATCGCGCGGCGGTATTGGTACGAAAAGGGCGTGTTTAGACCGACGATTCTGGCGGCGCATCAATCCTTCCATGGCCGCACGCTTGCCACCATCACCGCCACAGGGCAGCCGAAGTATCAAAAGGGATTCGACCCCCTCGTGCCCAACATCCGGCACTTCCCGTTCGACGACGTCGAGGCATTGCGGGAGGCGATGACACCCGACGTCGGCGCAGTCATCCTGGAGCCGATCCAAGGCGAGGGCGGCGTGCGCGTTCCGCGCGACGATTACCTCAAACAAGTGCGCGAACTCTGCACCGAGAGGAAAACCTTGTTGATCCTTGACGAGGTCCAAACGGGCCTTGGCCGGACGGGAAAGCTCTTCGCGCATGAACATTATGGGATCACGCCGGACATCATGACGCTGGCCAAGGGGCTGGGGAATGGCGTGCCGATCGGCGCAATGGGTTGCACCGAAGAAGCATCGAGCGGGTTCAGCCCCGGCGCACATGCCTGCACGTTCGGCGGGAATCCGCTGAGTACGGCGGCGGCCGTGGCCACGATCAAAGCGCTCACGCGACCGGGATTCATCGAGCAAGCCGCTAAGCTGGGCGAGTACTTCTTCAACAAACTCCGCGCACTTGCAGCGAAGCACTCGAAAATCGCTGAAGTGCGCGGCAAAGGCCTCATTATCGGCGTCGAGATGAAAGAACCCGTCGCCCCTATCGTCGAAAAGCTGCTCGATGCGCGGATCGTGTGCGGGCCGGCGGGGCCAAACGTGTTGCGCTTTATTCCACCGCTCATCGTCACGCAAACGGACGTGGACCATGTCGTGGCAGCCCTGGACGCGGCGCTTGGAGCATCGTCATGAAGGACTTTCTCTCATTGGCCGACTTGTCCGCGGATGAGATCCTTGGCCTTTTGGATCTCGCCGATCAACTGAGACAGATGCACTGGGACCGGAAGGTGTATCGCCCGCTCGAAGGGAAAACGCTGGCAATGATCTTCGAGAAGCCAAGCCTGCGGACACGCGTGACCTTTGAACTTGGAATGTACCATCTGGGCGGTCACGGTTTGTTTTATCAGACGCGCCTGGGGGAACGGGAATCCGTTCCGGATATCGCGCGGAATCTTGAACGCTGGGTCGACGGCATTGTGGCGCGCACCTACAGCCATGACGTCCTTATCGAGTTGGCGGACTACGCGTCGGTGCCGGTCATCAACGCTTTGACGGACCGCGAGCATCCATGCCAGATCCTGGCCGACGCGCAGGCGGTCCGGGATCACAAAGGCGGCTTCGACGGGCTGAAAGTGGCCTTCGTCGGCGACGGGAACAACGTGTTTGCCTCATGGGCGCACTTTGCGGCACGCATCCCAATCGATCTAACGCTCGTCTGTCCCGAAGGGTACGAATGCGATCGGGAGATCCTCGCGTTCGCGCAACGGGCCGCCAAGGGAAAGGTCGTTGTCACGCACGACATCCCGACGGGCGTCGCCGGCGCCGACGCAGTGTACACGGACGTCTGGGCAAGCATGGGCCAGGAGGCGGAGGCCGCCGCGCGGGAACAGGCATTCAATGGCTACCAGGTCAACGCGAAGGTCATGTCGTACGCGAAAGAGGACGCGGTCTTCATGCACTGTCTTCCGGCGCACCGCGGCAGCGAGGTCGCGGACGAAGTGATTGACAGTCCGCAATCGATCGTGTTTGATCAGGCGGAAAACCGGCTGCACGTGCAGAAGGCGATCATGGTTACATTGATGAAGTGAGGGGTTTCCACTCAGAGAGGTATCGTGCAATGGCAAAGGACGTTAAGAAGATCGTGCTGGCGTATTCCGGGGGCCTCGATACCTCGGTGATTCTGAAGTGGCTGCAAGAAACCTATAAGGCAGACGTGGTGGCGTATATCGCCGACCTCGGGCAGGGCGAGGAAATGGAGCCGGCGCGTCAGAAAGCCGTCAACACCGGCGCTTCCGCCGTGTACTTGGATGACGTGCGCGAGGAGTTCGTCCGCGACTTTGTGTTTCCCGCGATGCGGGCGAATGCGATCTACGAGGGCAGCTATCTCCTCGGCACGAGCGTCGCGCGGCCGCTGATCGCGAAAGGGCAGATTGGGGTGTATCGGAAAGAGAAGGCGGACGCGGTGTCGCACGGGGCCACTGGAAAGGGCAACGATCAAGTCCGGTTCGAGCTGACGTATTACGCGCACGAACCAAACATACGGATTATCGCGCCTTGGCGGGAGCCTGCTTGGACAATGACGAGCCGCACGAAGATGATGGAATACGCTAAGCAGCATAGGATCCCGGTTCCGACAACCGCGAGCAAGCCCTACTCTTCAGACCGCAACCTCCTCCACATATCTTTCGAGGGCGGCATCCTCGAGGATCCATGGGCGGAACCGCCGGAGGACATGTTCATGTTGTCCGTGGATCCGCGGAAGGCCCCCGACAAGCCTACGTACGTCGAGATCGACTTTGAAGAAGGGACGCCTGTAGCCGTCGACGGGCAAAAGCTTTCGCCCGCGAACCTGCTTTCCAAACTCAATGCGTTGGGCGGCGCAAACGGCGTCGGACGTGTGGACATGGTCGAGAACCGGTTCGTCGGGATGAAATCGCGCGGCGTATACGAAACGCCCGGAGGCACGATCCTGTACAGGGCGCATCGGGCCGTCGAGTCGATCACGATGGACCGCGAAGTCATGCTGGCGCGCGACTCGATGTCGCCGAAGATCGCGCAACTCATCTACAACGGCTTCTGGTATTCGCCCGAAATGGACCTGATGATGGAATTCGTCCTGAAGACGCAGGAAAACGTGACCGGCGCCGCCCGTGTGCGATTGTACAAGGGCAATTGCGACGTTGTGGGACGGCGTGCGCCACGTTCGCTATACGACGAGAAGATCTCGACGTTCGAGGAAGACGCGGGGGCCTACCAGCAGGCCGATGCCGGCACGTTTATCAAACTCAATGCCTTACGGCTTCGCGTCCGGAACAAGGCGGGTCTGTTCTAGGCGCGACCCAACAAACCGCCGAGCCTCAGCGGTTCAATCTGTCGCTTCCAATTAGAATGACAGTTACGCGAGAGGCGCGTTTTTGGCTTGTTAATTCCCTGGGATCGGCGGCACGCCGGGCCCAAAATTGACTTTGGCCGGGGGCGATGTTAACATTCTGTGAAAGGCCATTATATCCAAACGACGGAGGTACAGCGCCGAATGAATATCACGGTCACGGGTCGTCACATGGAGATGACCGATGCGCTTAAGTCATATGTAGAGGCCGGTTTACGAAAACTGCACGTCCACTTTGAGAGAGTGACGACGGCCGACGTGGTATTGATCGTCGAGAAGCATCGGCACATCGCGGAGATATGCCTCCATGCCAACGGCATCCGCATTCTGGGCAGAGAATCGTCGTCCGATATGTACGCGTCGGTGGACGCGGTTCTGGAGAAGATCGACAAACAGGTACGGAAACACAAGGACCGCATTAACCGGCACCAGCCCCGGACCGCCAAAGAAGCACGCGACTACCACCATCAGGTGATCGAGTATATCCCCGAGCAGGAAGAGGATCTGTCTTCTACCGAGCCATCGCACCGTGTCGTACAGCGGGAAAAGTTGACGATGAAGCCCATGTCGATTGACGAAGCCCTCATGCAGTTGGACCTGGTCGATGACGCGTTCCTGGTGTTCTTCAACGCCGATACGCAAGAAGTAAACGTCATATACGGGCGAGAAGACGGAACGTACGGCGTCATCGAACCGCAGTTTTAGTAAACTCATTTTGGATTTTAGATTTTTGATTTTGGATTGATGCCAGGAGCCGAAGTCTCGATGGCGAGAGGGGCAGCATCTCGGCTTTCACGGAATGAGTGTATTGCTGCCGCCTACGCGTATTCCTTCGCACGCGGAACCAATCCAAAATCTGAAATCTAAAATCATCCGGGAGCGCAAAGTGGATACCGCGAGTCTTCCTGTCAACCGCAAGCGCAGCATCGCTGTAGCCCGCCTGTTCGAAGCATTAGGGACCGCATTGGATCTAGAGGTTCTGGCCGGGCTCCAAGGGATGGGCCGGCCCGTACTGATTTCCGATATCAACCGTCCCGGTCTTGCGCTGAGCGGCTATCTCGAGTACTTCGCGAACGACCGTGTTCAGATCCTCGGCAATACCGAGGTCCACTACCTTGAAACCTTGTCCGCCTCCGTGTTGCAGACGCGCATGGAAGGTATGTTCTCTTTCGAGATTCCCGCATTCCTGCTGTCGCGGCAGTTGGCGCCTCGCAATCAGCTGCTGGACATGTGCAACCGCCGAGGGATCCCCGTGCTCCGCTCAAGCAAGAGCACCGACGAAGTCATCACGCGGATCATCCTGTTCCTGGCCGATGAGTTCTCTCCTGAAACACAGGTGCATGGAACCGCGCTCGACTGTTACGGCGTGGGCTGTGTGCTGGTGGGCGCCCCGGGCGTTGGGAAAAGCGAGACGGCCCTCGAATTGCTCGAGCGTGGCCACCGCCTCGTTGCGGATGATCTCGTCGTCTTGAAGCGCAGCCGCGACGCATACCTTTATGCCGAAGTCAACCCGGTCATCGAACATCACATGGAGATCCGCGGCGTCGGGATCATCGACGTCAAGAGCGTTTTCGGCGTTGGCCGCGTGCGGAATACCAAGCGCATCGGATTGATCATCGAGCTCGAAGAGTGGAAGCAACAATCCGACTACGACCGGACCGGGCTCAAGGAAGAGTTCGTTGAGATACTGGGCGTGCGCGTGCCTTATCTTCTCATCCCCGTGCGTCCAGGCCGGAACATCGCAATCATTGTCGAGGTCGCCGCCTTGAATTTCCGGCTGAAGGAGTTGGGCGTACACCCGGCGATCGAGTTCAACAAGCGACTCCTCTCGATCATGAATACGAACACTTAGCGGCGCATCTGCTCGCGCGCTGCTTTCCGACAGGTCGGACAAATCGCACACGTCGGACAGGTCAGACCCGTCGGATGTCCGCCTCGCGGCGGCGCGGAAACTGGCCTTCTACAAACGCTGAGGGAGACATCATGAAAAGCATCAACCTGGTTTTCGGTTGTCATTCGCACCAACCCGTGGGCAATTTCGAGAACATCTTTGCCATGGCGTACGAGCAAGCGTACCTGCCGTTTGTCGAAGTGCTCGAGAAATACCCCGCCGTGAAGGTAACCCAACACTTCACAGGCCCATTGTTTGACTGGTTTGAGGCGAACCGTCCCGAATTCCTCGAAAGACTGGCGGCGCTCGTATGTGCGGGCCGAGTCGAGATTATGGGAGGCGGATACTACGAACCTTTGTTGTGCGCCGTGCCGGAACGGGACAGCATCGCACAGATCCGGCGGATGAACGCGTTCTGCGAGAGGCACTTCGGCGTCGCGCCGAAGGGAATGTGGCTGGCCGAGCGCGTCTGGGAGCCGCACATGCCGCGGATCATGAGCGAGGCCGGCATCGAATATACCGCCCTCGACGATACCCACTTCTTATGTTCCGGACTCACGCCCGATGATCTCTTCGGGTACTATGTTACCGAAGACGAGGGGCATACCATCAAGGTTTTCCCAATTCTCGAGAGACTCCGCTACCTCATTCCCTTTCATCAGGTGTTCGAATCGATCGATTTCCTGCGGGAACACGCTTCCGAAGACGGGCTCCGATGCGCGGTGATTCATGACGACGGCGAAAAATTCGGCGTCTGGCCCGAGACCCATATGAGCGTTTACGACGAAGGGTGGCTCGAGGAGTTCTTTCAGGCCCTCACTGATAGTCAAGACTGGCTCCATTGCCTTACCTACTCGGAATACCTGCAAAGGGCCGCCGCTTTGGGTCGGGTATACCTGCCGACGGCTTCCTATAAGGAGATGATGGCATGGGTCCTGCCGACGCCCATGCACCGCAAGCTTAAGCGCGTGCTGAAACAGATCGAGGAAAACCCCGAGCGGGCGCCGGAACAGAAACTCTTTGTTCAGGGCGGCTTTTGGCGCGGCTTCCTGACAAAGTACCCTGAGGCAAACAACATTCACAAACGCATGCTGCGTGTGAGCGAGCGGCTCGAGAGGCTCAGGCGCAAGAAGCATCCCCGTCTCGAGGAGGCCGAACGGCTGCTGCATCAGGGCCAATGTAACTGCGCTTACTGGCATGGCATCTTCGGCGGATTGTACCTCAACCATCTACGTACGGCGGTTTACGAGAAACTGATTGAAGCGGATCGCGTCCTGGACGCCATCGAGCACCGGAGCCAACGATGGGTCTCGTGCCAGACCGTGGATTTCGACGCCGACGGGAATGACGAGGCCGTACTCGAGAACGCGCGCCTTTTCCTGGCGTTCAGCCCAACCGACGGCGGCACTTTGTTCGAGTGGGACTTCAAAGATAAGCCCTTCAACTTTGGCAACACATTGACGCGGCGGGAAGAGGTGTACCACGACCTCCTGCGCGAAAAGCAGGTCCAGGTCGGCGAGGCGGGAAAAGGGGACCAAAGCATCCACGAACTCGTGCGGGCCAAGGAGGAGGGGCTGGACTCCTACCTTGTCTACGATCCGTACCGCCGGGTCTCTCTGCGCGATCATTTCCTGCCCGACAGCATTACGCCGCAGCAGCTTTGGAATGGAAGTCATCAGGAGCTTGGCGACTTCGCGACGGGCGCGTACGACATGGAAACACGCGAAGACGGGGTGATCCTGAGCCGGGGTGGAACCGTCTGGACGGGCGAATCGTATCCAGTCAGCGTGCGCAAGACCGTCACGCTGCGCCCGCGTGCATCCTCATTCGAGATCCGGTATGATATTTCGCAACACGCTGCACATCCGCTTCGAGTCCTTTTCGGTGTCGAGTTCGCGGTGAACCTGCTGAGTGGTACATCGTTTGACCGCTATTACCGCTCGGATGACCGTGATTTGAACTGTCCGAAGCTCGGCGAGATGGGCTGTGACGAGGGCCTTACGCACTTGGCCCTGCGCGACGACTGGCAGCGGATCGAATGCGGCATGCGCATGGATGTGCCGGCCCGGATCCTGCGGTTCGGCATCGAGACCGTTAGCCAATCGGAGAACGGTCAGGAAAGGGTATATCAAGGAAGCATAGTTGTCCCGTGCTGGACAATAGACTGTGCGCCCGGCGAGACCATAACGCGCACGATCGTCGCGGAAGCTTTTGTGAGTCCGGGATTGATAAGCAGTTTATGGAAGAGCTGACGGAACAAATGGTCGTAGTGAACCCGCTGGGAATGCATGCGCGCCCAGCGGCTAGAGTCGTTCAAACGGTGCTGCAGTTCGCGAGTGAGGTTTACATTCAGCACAACAGCCATCGCGCGAACGCAAAGAGCATCATGGGACTGCTGACGCTCGCGGCCGCCCAAGGCAGCCGAGTGACCGTGACCTGCAAAGGGCCTGACGCGCGCGCCGCCATGGATGCCGTCCGAATATTGTTCGCGGCCGGGTTTGCTGATGAGACTTCATCGGGTTAGACCCGCGATTCCGTGCAAAGGTCTGTCATACACCCCTTAGGGTGATGGTTGTTGGTGTGATTCCAGGCCAAGGCCTGCACAACAGAGGCTCGAGTTTTTGGAGGGCACAGTGGAGATAGCGTTGCGGGGCATTGGCGTGTCGCCGGGGATCGGCATCGGTCCAGCGCTCGCTTTCGATGTCCGTACGCTGGACATCCCAAGATACAAGGTCGAGGACAGGGCCGCGGAACTCGCGCGGTTTAACGCAGCCGTGGACGCCGCCCGTAAGGACCTGAAGCGCGTACACCAGCAGACCGCAAAAGCGCTGGGCGCCCGCCACGCCGACATCTTTAAGGCGCACCTCATGTTGTTGGACGACGTGGCGATGCGCGAGGAGATCGAAGGCCGTCTCATCAAGGAGGGATATAACGTCGAGTTCCTCCTGGACGATCTTATCGCACGCTACAGCAAGCTCCTCAAGACGCTTCCTGACCCGCGTTTCCGGGAACGCACCAGCGACCTCGTCGATGTCGGGACGCGCATTCTCGGCAAGCTGATGAAAACGGAGCGCGCCAGCCTCGAACACATCGAAACGCCAAGCATCGTGGTGGCGCATGACCTTTCCCCGTCCGACACGGCCAACATTGACGTCGAGAACGCGCTTGGGATCGCCATCGACGTAGGAGGTCCCACCTCGCACACCGCGATTCTCGCGCGCGCACTGCAGATCCCGGCGGTCGTCGGTTTGAGATACGTGGGCACGCACGTAAAACCGGGGGACCAGCTTATCGTCGATGGGACGAAGGGGTACGTGTTCGTACGTCCCGCCCCGTCCACGGTCAAAGAATACTCAGCCGAAAAGGATCGGGTTGACCGCGAGCGCACGACACTCATGGAGATCGAGGAGACCCGCGGAAGTGCAACCCTCGACGGCCATGAAGTGCCCCTCATGGCCAATATCGAACTGCCCGTCGAGATCCCGGCCAGTCTGAAAGTGAGAACACGCGGCGTCGGCCTGTATAGAACCGAGTACCTGTTTCTGAACCGCGCGAACCTCCCGAGCGAAGAGGAACAGTACCAGGCATACGCCCAGGTCGCCGCGGCGCTAAAGCCCAGGCCCGTCACGTTGCGCACGCTCGACCTCGGCGGGGACAAATTTGTCTCGCATCTCCAGCTTGCGGAAGAGTTGAACCCGCAGTTGGGTTGGCGGGCAATTCGGTTCTGTCTCGAGCGGCCTGACATTTTCAAGGCGCAGTTGCGGGCAATGTTGCGCGCGAGCGCGCACGGGAACATCCAGATTATGTTTCCCTTGATCAGCGGACTCGATGAGTTGCGGCGGGTCCGGACCGTCTTCGATGAGGTGCGCGCGGATCTCGAACGCCGCGGCGTTTCGTTCAAGAAAGACATCAAGTTCGGGTCGATGATCGAGGTGCCCTCGGCCGTGGTCATCGCGGATATACTCGCGAAGGAATGCGATTTCTTCAGCATCGGCACGAACGACTTGATCCAATACTCGCTGGCCGTTGATCGCGTGAACGAGAAGATCGCACACATGTACGAGCCCGCCCATCCGGCCATTCTCCGCATGATCCGCCACGTGGTCCGCGCGGCCAAAGCGGCCGGCATCCCCGTCGGCATCTGCGGTGAGATGGCGGGCGATCCGCTGTTTACGGAGCTGTTGATAGGCTTGGGGATCGACTCCCTCAGTATGTCGGCCGTGGCCATTCCCGTGGTGCACGCCGAGATCGTGAGTACGCGTCTCTCAACGGCCAAACGGTTTGCGAGTCACGTGCTGGCGGCGAGCACGGTGAACGACGTGCGGGCGCTGCTCGAACAGCGATTCAAGCGGAAGAGCGCCCTCCAGAAGTATCTGTCAGAGTTCAAATCGGCCCGCACGGGATAGTCGGGCGATGCTTGCCCAAAGGAGTGAAGAGGCGGTGCCGAGGCGAATCTGCATTCTTGGTTCCACGGGATCCATCGGTCGCAGCGCCCTTGACGTTGTGCGCCATTATCGAGACCTCTTCGAGGTTGTGGGTCTTGGCGCGCACTCGAATGTGGATCTGCTTAAGGCGCAGATTGCGGAATTCCACCCTGCGTATGTCGCCGTGGCTGACCAGGCCGCAGGCGCACGCTTGGCTGCCATGGACGAAGGCGTGACGCTATGGACTGGCGACGACGCCATGGAGCGTCTGGCCGCCATTCCGTCCGACGTGGTGCTGTGCGCGATGGTGGGCGCCGTGGGTTTGAGGCCCGTCCTAAAGGCCATCGATGCCGGCAGCCGCATTGCACTTGCCAACAAGGAGCCGATGGTGATGGCCGGCCCTATTATCATGGCTCATGCGCGCGCCCGCGGCATCGAGATCATCCCCGTGGATAGCGAGCATAACGCCGTATTCCAGTGTCTGCACGGGCATCGCACCACGGACGTTCGCTGCGTCCACCTCACCGCTTCCGGCGGGCCGTTCTATGGGCGTTCGCTCGACAGTCTGCGAGATGTGACTCTCGAGGAGGCCGTGCAGCACCCAACCTGGGACATGGGCGAGAAGATAAGTGTGGACTCGGCCACACTGATGAATAAAGGCCTCGAAGTCATCGAGGCCATGGCGCTGTTTGGCCTTCCCCTATCTAAGATCGAGGTCGTAATCCACCCGCAGAGCATTGTCCACAGTCTGGTCGAGTTCAACGACGGCAGCATTCTCGGGCATCTCGGCGTCACGGACATGCGTTTTCCGATCTTATTCGCGCTGACATGGCCCGAACGTGTACAATCTCCCCTGGCCAGGCTGAGCTTGACCACCATGCGTGAACTGACGTTCCGCGCGCCGAGCTTCTCGGAATTCCCGTGTCTCGAGCTCGCTCTGCGTGCGGCGAAGGCCGGCGGCACGGCGCCTGCGGCATTGAACGCCGCGAATGAAGTGGCCGTGGCCGCTTTCTGCAAGCACCAGATCGGTTTCCTGGATATCCCGGAGGTTGTGCGAAGGACGCTGGATACGGCAGACATTTGTCCTGTGATTGAGTTGGAATCCGTGCTTGAGGCGGACGCGGCCGCGCGAAAAGCCGCGTTGGATACGGTTGGACGACTGAGAAAGTGAGACGGCGGCTCTAAATGTTGTTTGACATAGTGATATTCATCATCGTGCTGGGTTTGATGGTGTTCTTCCACGAATTCGGCCATTTCATCGCGGCAAAGGCATGCGGAATCTATATAGATCGGTTCAGCCTTGGAATGCCGCCCCGCGTGTTCGGCATCCGCATCGGCGAGACCGATTACTGCATCGGCGCCCTGCCCCTGGGCGGCTACGTAAAAATGGCCGGACAGGAAGACACGCCCTTGACGGACGAGGAGCGCGACCAAACCTACGGACACGTACCCCCTGACAGGTGGTTCAACAAGAAGCCTGCCTGGCAGCGGTTCATCGTGATCGCCTCGGGTCCATTCATGAACATGGTGCTGGCGGTCCTCTTGTACGGCGTCGTTGCCGCCGTCGGCGCGGAGGTGCCCCTCTCCGATGTGGACAACCGCATCGGTGAGATCGCTCCGGGTTCACCTGCCTCAACGGCGCCCCTGTACCCAATACCGGCCGACGGTTCCGAGCCCGACCTTAACCGCCCGCCGGACTCTTTCGGCTGGCAGACCGGCGACCGCGTTCTCAGCATCAATGGAGGCAAGGTGCGCAACATCATGGATGTCGGCATAGGCGCTGTGCTGGGAGCCGGCTCCGTGATGCAGGTGCGTATCGAGCGCACGAACTCCGACGGAACAAAGGCAGAGTATCTATCGCCGGTCGAGCCCGCGCCCCTCATGAAGGACAAGCGCATGCGGTTCGGCGTGGCGCCTTTCGAGACGGCCCTCGTGGCGGGCGTCCTCGATGGTTCCCCCGCACAGGGAACAGGGATCAAGTCTGGTGACGTTATCACGGCCGCCGACGGAAAGACCGTCGACAAAATCACATTCGTCGATATGGTTGAGAAAATCCCGCCGGGCGGAACTGTCGCGCTCGATATCCAGCGCGATTCCCAGATAATCCCATTGACGATCCAACCGGAAACGATCGGCCGCTGTCTCGGACTGGACATATGGTCTTCATGGAGCATGTCCCGCGAATTGGACGAGAACGCAAAGCCCGTCGTCACGCTGGTAAGTCCTGAACTCGAGACGGAGGTGGGGCTCAAACCTAAGGACATTATCAAGGTCTTCAACGGCCAGCCGGCGACCGTGAAACTGATGAGAGAATTCGAGCGGACCCATCCCGGAGATGCCGTCGAAATCCAGGTGGACCGCCCTGCCATCCTGTACGGCCTCTTGCGTTCTCAAGAGCAACTGACCGTGAAGCTGCCGATCTCGTCGGTGCGCGCGATCGGCGTTCAGCTCGGAACGAAAATGGTGTTCCACCGCGTCCCGCGGTCGCAGGTTTTCCCCGAGGCGTTGAGCCTCACCTATCAGGCCCTCGAGCGCACCGTGCGGACTATCAACATGCTCGTCACAGGCGGCCTTAGTCCGAAGGAGCTCGGCGGGCCGGTTCTCATCTACCAGATCACAACCCAGGCGGCCCGCGCGGGCTACTCGTGGCTGTTGAACATCACCGCGTTCATCAGCGTGAACCTCTGCGTGTTCAATCTGCTGCCGCTGCCCGTGCTCGACGGAAGCCTCCTCGTGTACATCGTGTTGGAGGGCGTTCGGCGCAAGCCGATAGACATCAGAGCCCTTGAACGCATTCAGCAGGCCGGGGTCGTCATGATCATCTGCTTGCTCCTGTACGTCACTTTCAACGACATTTCCCGCTGGGTGACAAATCTGGTGCCATAAGGATGAGGATACGCGCTAAGACCATGACCGGCATTACGTGCAAGTTCGGAGGGACCTCGTTAGCGGATGCAGGATGCATGCGGGAGGTCAGGGATATCATCCTGGCCAATACGCAGCGGCGGTTCATCGTGCCCTCGGCGCCCGGAAAGCGAACGCCCGACGACAAGAAGATCACCGACCTCCTTCTCGCGTGGCACAGCCTTGAAAAGCAGGGACTCGATGCTTCCCAACCCGCGTCCATCATCCGAGAACGTTACGCCGGACTGGCGCATGAACTGGGCCTCCGTTTCGACGTCCAGACTCATCTCGACGAGATCGAACGACAAGCGGGCAGTTACAGCGAGCCGGATTTCATGGCGTCCCGCGGCGAGTACCTGTGTGGGCGGTTGATGGCGGAATACCTCGATGCAACGTTCGTGGACCCCGCCGACTGCATCAAGTTCGACGAGGAGGGAATCCTCAATCCGGCGTCATATGAACGCCTCGGGAAACGTCTCGCCGGCCCAGGACTCTTCGTCGTGCCGGGGTATTACGGTTCAATGCCGAACGGGCGCGTGAAGACGTTCTCGCGCGGCGGCAGCGACGTGACCGGCGCCATCGTGGCGCGGGCGACAAACTCGTCGCTATATGAGAACTGGACGGACGTTTCCGGCGTGAGGATGGCGGATCCCCGCATTGTGCCGCACGCGAAGCACATCGCGGAGGTCACCTATGCGGAACTGCGCGAATTGTCCTATATGGGCGCCTCGATCCTGCATGACGAGGCCATCTTTCCCGTGCGCGAGCCCGGCATCCCCATCAACATCCGAAACACGAAGGCGCCGGACGATCCCGGCACGATGATAGTGCCCAGCCGCGTCGCGACGAAACCCGTAGCGGGCATCGCCGGCCGCTCCGGTTTCACTATGATCAATATCGAGAAGACCCTGATGAACAAAGAGATCGGATTCGGCCGCCGCGTGCTGTCCGTCTTGGAGGAACACGGCGTCAGCTTCGAGCATATGCCCACGGGCATCGACACCATTTCCCTTATCATTGAGGACAAGCAACTGGCGAATCATGCCTCGGCGATTATGAAAGGCATCGAACGCACCTGCGAACCGGATCGCGTCACGCTCGCGCCGGGCCTCGCGTTGATTGCGACCGTCGGACAGGGCATGAACCATCACATCGGCGTCGCGGGACACCTCTGTGCGGCCATCGCCAAGGCGAACGTGAACCTGCGCGTGATCAACCAGGGCTCGTCGGAGATGAACATCGTCGTCGGTGTCGAGGAATCGGACCTCGGTCGAGCGGTCCTGGCGATTTACAATGCCTTCGAAAACTGGGATTAGTTCTCATGGACCTCTCGGTTCACCCAGAAACGATGACAGTGTTTGTTGTACACCCTTCAGGGTGGACGCTGTGCGTGTGATCTCAGGCTGAAGCCTGTGCAACAAACCGCGAGGTTCCTGGAAAAGGACGCGGCCCGGATGCCGCGCATCGAGAGGGAAGGACTGGGTATGCGCCGCACCAAGATGGTCTGCACCGTAGGTCCCAGCTCGACCTCGCCGAACGTTTTGCGCGATCTCATCGCCGCAGGCATGGATGTCGCCCGCCTCAACTTTTCGCACGGCGCGCACGATACCCATCGTGCGGCTCACCAAACGATCCGCAGTCTCGCGGCCGAGATGGGTCGAAACGTAGCCGTGATGGCTGATCTCCAAGGGCCCAAGATCCGCACGGGCAGATTGAAAGGCGGCGGCTCCGTTACCTTAACGCAAGGGGCGACGCTGTGCGTCACTACTCGCGACATCGAGGGCGATGCCGACTGTGTTTCCACCACGTACCCAAACCTTCCCCAGGACGTAAAGTCCGGAGATCGCCTCCTGGTGGCCGACGGCGCGATGGAACTCACGGTTATACGCGTTGACGGTCACGACGTCCATTGTCGCATTGTGCGTGGAGGCCCTCTCGGCGAACATAAGGGTATCAACCTTCCGGGCGTCGAGGTCAGCGCGCCTTCACTGACCGACAAGGACGTGGCCGATCTGGAGTTCGCACTGGGGCTTGGCGTGGACTATGTGGCCCTGTCCTTTGTTCGCAGACCCGATGATCTCCGACGGCTCAGGGAGAAAATCCTCGCTTTTAATAACGCTGCGCGCGACAAGATGTTCCGTCCAGGCATTGTCGCGAAGATCGAACGGCCGCAGGCCCTCGAGCATATCGACGAGATCCTGTCGCTCTCGGACGCCATCATGGTTGCGCGCGGCGATCTGGGCATCGAAACATGCCTGGACGATATACCGCAGATTCAGAAGGATCTCATCCGGAGGTCCAACGCGTACGGTCTGCCCGTCATCACCGCCACACAGATGCTCGAGTCCATGATGGCGAGCCCGCAGCCGACGCGCGCTGAAGTGAGTGACGTCGCCAATGCCATCTATGACGGCACCGATGCCGTGATGCTGTCCGGCGAGACCGCTGCGGGCCGTTTCCCCGTCGAGGCCGCGCGCACCATGGCGGACGTTGCGGAGAAAGCGGACGATGCCATCGCAGCCGGATCCAGCGACAGATCCAAGTACCCAATCGATTCCTCCGTGTGGCGCGGCTCGCACAGCAACGCCGTTGCCGAGGCCGTCAGCCGAATGGCCAATACGTTGGCCGTAACGCGTATCGTCTGCTTTACGATGAGCGGGCACACGGCGCGCGCCCTTGCCCGTTGCCGCCCTCACGCGCCCATCACGGCCGTCACGTTAAGCGACGATACACTCCGCAAATGCGCCCTCATCTGGGGCGTCGACGCCCTCCATTCGGTCGAGGTAGTCAACGTCGATGAGATGATCGGCGCTGTAAACCGTATCGTTCTCGACCATAACCTGGCCAAGTCCGGCGATTCGATCATCATTGTCGGCGGCACGCCCCTCGCAGTCGGCGGGGTGACAAACTTTCTCAAACTTCACACTGTCGCTCAGCCCTCATGACCGCCGCCACCGGCCTGCCGTCTCCAGACCAGAGGCTGACCTTAGGAACTGGCCAAAATCCGCGCGTAAGACTTCGAAGTTCCGCGGAGGGCCTTGACATAGGGGAGTGATCTCGCTGTATGAATCATCAGGTGCATCTTGATAGCCGGTAGGGTCGCGCTCCCGCGCGACCGGGCTCAAAAACACCCGGTTTGGTGGGGGCTTCTCGCGTGTGGCCGGTCGCGCGGGAGCGCGACCCTACCGGCTTACGCGCGGATTTTGGACTGGGGACTGGGCTTGACTCGATTAAAAGCCTTGTATATCATGCGATTGGGTTATGTAAGGTTGATCTCCTCCCGCTGTCATCGCAGAACCCAAGGAGGCTCGAGGCAAACATGGCAAGAGTAGAACTGAGGAACGTGAAAAAGGTCTTCCCAGGCAACGTGGTCGCCGTCAAGCGTGCGGATCTTGTCGTTGAGGATAAAGAATTCGTCGTGCTCGTCGGTCCTTCCGGCTGCGGGAAGTCGACAACGCTGCGCATGGTCGCGGGCCTGGAAGAAGTGACCGAAGGGGAGATTTACATCGACAGCAAACGCGTCAACGACGTGCCGCCGAAAGATCGCGATATTGCGATGGTCTTCCAGAATTACGCCCTCTACCCGCACATGACCGTGTACAAGAACATGGCCTTCGGCCTTATCCTGCGAAAGTATCCCAAGAAGGAGATCCTCGAGCGCGTGAAGCGGGCCGCAGAGATCCTTGGCATCCAGGATCTCCTCGACCGAAAGCCGAAGGCGCTATCCGGCGGCCAGCGGCAGCGCGTAGCCGTTGGACGCGCTATTGTCCGCCAGCCGAAAGTGTTCCTGTTTGACGAGCCGCTCTCGAACCTCGACGCGAAACTGCGTGTCCAGATGCGCGCGGAGATCAGCAAACTGCACACAAGACTGCAATCCACCATGATCTACGTCACGCACGACCAAGTGGAAGCCATGACCATGGGCGACCGCATCGTGGTGATGCTCGATGGGGAGATTCAGCAGGTGGCCGAGCCGCTGACGCTTTACAACAGGCCCGTAAACAAATTCGTCGCCGGATTCATCGGCAGTCCGCCCATGAACTTCCTCACGGTGAGCATTCAGTCGGAGAACGGCGCTCTGCGCGTGCGCGATGATACGCGCATCGTTGATCTGGCCGTGGCTCAGGATCATTACGCCGCCCTGCAACCCTACGTCGGCAAGCGCGTCGTCTTCGGCATTAGACCGGAGGACATCCGCGAGAACACGAGCCAGACCACCGTCCCGGGACGCAGCGTCACGGCCAAGGTCGAGGTCGTCGAACCGATGGGCTCCGAGATCTATCTGCACCTGGACATGGCCGGTTCCTCTTTCACGGCCCGTATCAAGTCCGAACAGGAACCTGACGTAAACAAACCCTATGTCCTCGACGTGCTCATGGATCACGCGCATTACTTCGACCTGGCCTCTGAACAGGCCATCGTGTGAGGGTATAGGGTTTGGGGTTTAGGGTTCAAGGTTCAGCGATTAGGATTGGGATTTGAGATCCGGGACTTGGCATTTGGGGCGTAATGAGGGGGTCGTTCAACTATGCGGAAAAGCCTTTCGGCAACTCTACGGGAGCTTCCTGTACCCTGAACCCTAAACCCCAAACCCTAGACCCTACGAGAGGCGACCATTGTGAGCATTGACCTGACTGCGGTGCGAGCGGAATACACAGTCCACTTCGGGCGCGCCCCTGAAATCATCACGCGCGCTCCGGGCCGCGTAAACATCATCGGCGAGCACACCGACTACAACCACGGCTTCGTCCTTCCCATGGCGATCGAACATGAAACCGTCATC
>Ga0315274_10006115_pt1 | contig 17554 bp, 48 predicted proteins | sample YL17G02_20_MG_FD_203700 | JGI IMG/M metagenome (GOLD analysis project Ga0315274, IMG submission 203700) | Sediment microbial communities from Yellowstone Lake, YNP, Wyoming, USA - YL17G02_20 | ecosystem: Environmental > Aquatic > Freshwater > Lake > Sediment | place: USA: Wyoming | collected...
GCCATGCCCGCTATGGCGTGCGGGTATCCGATGCCCCGGTGCGCCCCGGCATCCGTTGGATCAAACACGAGGCCATCGGCGTTTTGCTTGGACCGAAGCCAAACGGTTGCCTTCTTGACGTTTTCCTTGTACCTGCCGACCTTGTCCGTATGCCCGGCGCCCAAGAAGGCAAGTAATGCCATCCCTGTTATGGCCGTATCGGTCTTCTCCCCTGATTCGTACTTTTTGGCGTCCCAGCGGCCATCCAGCTCCTGGTGCGTTGCCAGCCAAGCGAGCGCCTTCTCGACGCTGCCCTCGGTAGCCTTGGAGCCTCCATGCCTTGGGACCATGAACTTTCGTCCAGACCCTGTCCTAGTACCGAACGATCCCTTTCCAGGTCCCTTGTCCCTGCCGTATCCCTCGCCGTCCCCACCGCCCCAGCCTCCGCCGGTTCCAGGAGAACCACTTGATCCGATCCCAATGATCTCGTCGAAGGACTCTCCGCCAACTCCTCCACCTCCGGCCTTGTCGTCAGACCCGGACTCCAGGTAGAAGATATGGGCATCCTCTGTTCCAAAGGCACTCTTGTTGTCGGGCTTGTCCGGGTTATTGGTCTCCCAATGGTCTCCAAGCTCGGCCTTCTCCAGAATCTCAGGAGGGACGAAGACGTCGGACGAGATGGCTGAGGTTGGGTCGGTGGGAGGCGTGTCAATTCCAGAAACGAGAGTACTGAGGGAGTCGGACTGCTGCTTGTCCATGATCGTCTCGACGTGCTTGGGATGTTCGAGCGTGGTAACAATTATGATGGCTTCGTCCCGAAGGACAGGCGACGCAAACGTGATAAGCGTCAGCAGGAGGATGGTTAGGACATGGAATGAGATCGAGACGACCCACCACGGCAGGCTTGCGGATGCGCTCAGGAGTTGGTTGGGCTCAGACTCCTGTACCTCTACGTCCTGGACCTCTACGTCTTGGACTTCAGGGATTTGGGTTTCCATTTGCGATCCTCCTCGCTCGTTAAACGAGCGAGGAGGATCTTTATTGCCTTATAACCTACGGCTTTTCCTCTTCCTTGCGATCCGGGCGGCCCGCCTTGAGCAGTTCCTTCAGTTTGGCGGACTGCTCCTCTGTCAGGATGTCGGCCAGCGGTCCCTTCCCATGCCTGCCATCCTTGCCCTCCGGCTTCCCTTCCGGGCGACCTTCTGGCTTGCCTTCAGGCCTACCCTCTGGCCTCTTTCCGGCATGCTCCTTGACCAGCGCCTCGATCTTCGCCTTCTGGTCGTCGGTCAAGGCGAGCTCTTGGGCGTGGTCCAATACGAACTTGATGACCATGCCTGGCCTTGGGGGACGTGGCCCCTCGCCCTTGCCCTCGGCCTCCCCGCCGAACAGGGGCAACGCCAGGAAAGCTAGCACCAACGCTACTCGATGAATCATGTCCTTCTCCTTTTCAAATGGGGGTACTTTGCGTACTCCCTCATTTGTATGAACGCAGACATGGATGTGTCTTCTACATCCTGAACTTGCACTAGGAGGGGGATATAGTATGCTTGACTTGGAAAAGGAGGATTGCAATGCCGATCAAGATGCCCAAGGGAGCTTGCCTGGTTCGGAAGCCCGTCAAGTCCAAGAAGACTGTCTTCGTTGAGTACTCCAAGGGGACCAAGCGCCGGCTCTCGTTTTCCAGCCGGTCCGACGCCGCCGAGCACATCTACGAAAGGATCGTCCTGGAGGACAGGATCGTCCCAGTATATGTATACGAGAGTAACGAGGAGGACGACGACATGGGGTACCTGAAGGTCACGGTCACCATCTCGACGCTGGGCGAGGTAATGGTCAGGATAACCAAGCCATGAGGAAGCCCGTCGTAAGGAGCCGGGAGGGCAGGGAATGGCTCGACTCGAATAACCTCCTTAGCAGGAGGAATGGACCCGCCGTAGAGCTCAGGGGCGGCGGGAAGGAATGGTGGATTCGAGGGGTCCATTGTAGGGATCAGGGGCCATCCATAGAATGGGCGTTCGACGGGGTAATGCAACTTGAGTGGTGGTTCCTTGGACAGCTCCGAATGGTTGCGATGCCCCATGACCGAAGCAGCAGCATCTTCTTAGTCCAGACATTTGGCAGGTTTGGAGGAAATCCAGAACTCGAAAAAGTATCCGACATAACCCCTTATCTGGAGGAGACGAGATTTATCCTGACCCGCATTCCTCCTATATAAAATGCTTGACCCAAAGAATCGTCTTGCTACGATCTTGGTGAAGGGAAACATGCCATGAGCAAGCGTCCATGCCATTCCGACAATGGCGACCGGTTTTGGAGTAACAAACAAGGCTTCCTTCACAGGATACATGGCCCGGCTATGGAGGACGTCGACGGGTTCAAGCGTTGGCTCAGGGACGGCCTGGACCACAGAGAAGGAGGCGGGGACGCCATCGAGGACCCAATCCCGGAGACCAGACTTCCATGGGTACGAACGACGATCAGGAGCATGACGTAAAGCAGTTGACTCGCACTGGAAATATAGTATTTTTGACAGGGCGAAAGGAATTACAGGCGACTCGTAATCCCCGTCCTCGGAGGAAGAGCAGATGAGATGCTTCTTGTTAGTACTTAGCCTAGTTATCCTGTCTGGATGCGATCCTGACTCCAACGGCCTTGATACGGACGGGTCGGGAGACGTCAAAGTTCCCATCGTCGTCGAGAACTCTTCCGGCCAAGTAGTTATCACCATCCCGTACTCGTCCCTGAGGGCATGGCTGGAGTCCAATAAGTGCGTTCGAGTCGTTTCCATTTGCGGGATCGATAAGAACGGGCATGGATCAACCAGCGCGTTCTTGATCGTCTATCAGAAGGCCGTCAACAGCAAGTGCAGTAGCTGCGGGCAAGGCTTGCCTGCCGAAAAGGCTAACTAACCATACTCTCAAGGAGAGACAGATGCAGATGAACTGGAAGGTAGCGGGCATTGGATGCGGGGCAGTCGCCGCCGTAGGGCTGCTGATCCTGCTGATCATGTTCATGTACGGGGTCTCAGTCAACAACAAGGAGGTTGTCCTTCGCAATACCATCGTAGCGAAGCAAAAGGACAATACCAACGAGTACGATGGCATGTGGAAGACCATCGCCCAGACGGCGCAGGTCACGGACGCCCAGAAGAACGCCCTGAAGGAAATCTTCGTCGCCCATGCCCAGGCCAGGGCTGTCGAGAGCAAGAACCTGATGATGGCGTGGATCAAGGAGTCGATTCCCAACGTCGATACTTCTACATTCAACAAGTTGATGTCTATCATCACCGGGTCAAGGGACAGGTTCACCATGCGGCAGAAGGAGCTGATTGACCTGAAAAGGGAGCACGACATCCTCTTGGACAAGTTCCCATCCAGCATGATTATGTCCATTTTGGGTCGTCAGAAGATTGAGATTACCATCGTCACCTCGACCCGGACCGAGGACGCCTTCAAGACGGGCAAGGACGACGACGTAGATGTCTTCCAGAAGCAGCCAAAGCCAGCGGAGAAGTAACATGAGATACGGGTCGAAGTGGATCAACGGACGGAAGTTCTACGGGGAATGGCCCTCTGAGGGTAAGGGATTAACCCTGATCGAGGTATTGGTTCTCGTGGCCATCATCGCCATAGCAGCGGGGCTGTTGTTGCCCGTCCTGAGCAGAGCAAGGCAGTCCGTCCGTGAAGCCGCCCAAAAGGACAAGGACGGGGCCATCCCCGTAATGCCAGTCCAAGCGGAGAAGTCCCCCGTCTTCCCATCGGGACAAGAAATCGTCACGGTAGGGAAAGATGATTTAGAGGGGTATGTCTCCAAGACAAATAAGCGCATTGTGTCCGTGACTCCGCTCTGGAAGGAGACGACCGTCCGTGACGTCCCGTCGCATTACCTGATCGTCATGGAAGGCAAGTAACATGTGGATTTGCTACGTGATGGCGATCATCCCATTGGTCATCGGGATGGCGTTCTGGCTTACGAGCAAGAGAATTACGCTCCCCGAATGGGGGCTATCCTTCGGGGTAGGAATCGTAGTCACCATCATCGTACACCTGATTTCCATCTGTGGGATGACTGGAGACGTCGAGACTTGGTCTGGTCAGATCAGCCAAGCGAGGTTCTCCCCTGAATGGGTCGAGGAGTACCAAGTAGCCATATACACGACGGTCACCAAGCACAGGACGGTAGGGTCGGGTAAGAACCGCAGGACCGAAACGTATACAGAGAGCGTTTTCAGCCATTGGGAGACTAGGCACAGGACCCATCCAGACGAATGGGACGCCAAGGATACCTTGGGACAAGGATTCGACATCAACCGGCAGACATACGAGGAAATCAAGGCCAACTTCGGGGGCAACCAAGAGACGAGGAAGGGACTAAAGTCTGGTTTTGACTCGGGCTCTCCAGAGACGTACTTCGTCCATAACCAGACTGGATACGTCTACCCTACGACGACGACCAAGAGCTGGACCAACAGGGTCAAGGCATGTCCTTCCGTGTTCAGCTTCGCCAAGGTTCCGGAGAGCGTACCCGTTCTGTCATACCCTCAACCAGCAGACGGATGGAAATCGTCCAACAGACTCCTCGGAAGTTCCGCAGGCTCAGTCTCCATCAGGGAATGGGACCAACTCAACTCAAGGCTGGGTCCCGTCAAGAAGGTCAACCTGATCGCCGTCGGCTTGGGCGAGGACTCCATGCTTGGCCAGTACCAGGAGGCGCATTGGGTTGGAGGTAAGAAGAACGACTTGGTCATCTCGTTCGGAGGCGACCCGAAGAAGCCGACATGGGTCCACGTGTTCGGGTGGAGCGAGAGCTTCCAAACAAAAAGCCTGATCGAGGGGATCGTAGTCGAGAAAGGGTTTGTTCCAGAAGTCCTGCCGTTAATAGAGAATGAGGTCATGTCCAATTACGAGATCAAGGACTGGACCAAGTTCGACTATCTGACCATCGAGCCTCCGACATGGGCCTATGTGACCCAAGTCATCCTCATGATATTGTCACAAGTCGGCGTATGGATATGGGCGTGGAAGAACGACGTGGAAAAGGAATCGGAGCCGTTGCTCAGGGTTTAATCTTCAAAAATCCCATACCATCTTCATATAGGTAATGAACTCCATCGTAGTACCAAGACTTGGTTCCATTGCTGTACTCTACGGCCGGACCATGGCGCCGATGAAATCCGTCTTGCCTCGTCCATACCCTGTCAGATCCATAAATCCACGTACGAGGCTTGCGGTAGAACGCCTTGGGCCATACCTTCCTGACAATGGATTTGAGCATCTTGTTCATATATCTTCTCGGAGCATCATGCTCATCATCCAGACACCTCGCTCGTCTTGGTATGCTTCGATATGCCCATCCTCGATGATCGGCCACCCGCCTTCACGCCACCTGAGGTCATGCCGGTACCACGCCTTGTATCCGTCTGGCCACTCAACCGCTGGGCCATGGACTCTGTGAGTACGGCCAACGGAGTCCTTCCAAACCCTGTCGCCCTCGCTTAAGCCTCCATGGATTATGATTGGCCTCTTCATCGTTCTGAATGCTACTACTGAAGTGCCGTCATGTCAACGGTTGACACTTGACTTGGTCATGGTAGGATCGCTCCATGAAAAGGCCAACCTCGACGGGGCTACAAAGGGAGTGGCGCACCAATAACAAGTTTCACAGGAAGCATGGACCAGCTATCGAGGGCATTCACGGCTTCAAGCAGTGGTACTTGTATGGGCAGAGAGTCTACCGAGTTTACTCCAAGTTCTACAAGGGCGCCATCGAGATGGTTGAGGAGATGCCTGAGGACCAGCTTTGAGGATGGCGTCATGCTAAGGCCAGAACACGACGACAAGGGGGTACGGACTTGGAAAGAGTTTCGTCCTTATGGCCCTTACGTGGAGCGTCCTGACGGCTCCAAGTTCTGGAGCAACGATAAGGGGCACCTGCACCGGGTAGATGGCCCAGCCGCCGAGTGGTCCGACGGGGAGCAAAAGTGGTTCTACAACGGATCGCTTCACCGCTTTGATGGTCCGGCGGTATCTCGTCCAGACGGGTACGAGAGATGGATGATTCATGGGTTGGAGCACCGATACGTAGGACCAGCCATCATCTACCCCGTTGGCACCAAGTTCTGGTACGAGAACGGCCGCTACGTGAGGATGGAATGCTTCCAATGAGCATCTACGGACGCTTGCTGGGATGGCTTTGGCGTAGTCCTACAAAGTACCCGTCCAAGAAGTCTCATAGCCATGGGATACGGCTCTGGAAGAACAAATCTGGCTTTCTACACAGGGATTGCGGCCCAGCCGCAGAGTGGCCCAACGGAAGGAAGGAGTGGTATTTGGAAGGAAGCTATTCCCGGGAAGGTGGACCCATAGCGGAGTACCACGACGGAGTACTAAGGTGGCCGTCCCCTATTCCAGACGGCTGGGACCGCTTCACCTACGGATACAGCAAGATGGAGCTCTATGACTAGGCCCAAGCGAGTGCCATACATGAGCCGACCCGAACATAGAAAGAGGGTCTGGAAGACGCCTGGCGGATACCTCCACCGATGGCATGGTCCCGCCATCGAGGAGGACGACGGCAGCAAGTGGTGGTTCCTAGACGGGACCATGAGCAGAGTCGAGCTGGTTCCTGACAACCCAAGATACAGGGTCCAAACCCTAGGGTTCAACAAACAAACTCAACTCTACGACATTAGGATCAACCCAGACCAATGAAGAAGCCCCAAAGGAACTTTGCCTACAGGGTATGGTGCAGGGGAAGGACGGTGCATAGGACGCACGGCCCGGCCATCGAGCAAGACAACGGGAACAAGATGTGGTTCAAGATGGAGAAGCTTCACCGGCTCGATGGGCCAGCTCAAGAGGGTACCTTCCTTGATGTTGACCGTTGCGTATGGTGCGTCAACGGCAACGAGATAAAATGCAGGCCCGACTTCACGGACGAAGAAATGGATGCCATCGTTTATCGGCATTCTTGGTTGAAAGTTGTTGGCAGAAGCTTGTGAGCTAGATTCACCAGAGCGCCTTGCGGTCTTCTTCCTTGGTTTCCTCGACTGGAAAGCGCCAAGCCCACGCTTTGCTCCACGGTCCCTGCTCTCGGATTCTTGGCTCGCTTTCGCCATGCCACATCCAGTGCTTGTTCCCGTCCTCGCCCTCGGATGCCGGTCCATGGACTCGGTGCATCATGCCCTCCTTGTCGTACCAAGTCCTCTGCATGACTCCAAGCAGTTCGAATCTACCCCGCCGGTAGCCGCCCTTGATCCCATGCCCGAACCTGCCGATTGGGCCCATGCCCCTGTCCTCCTAGAGCAGGATCGCCCCGCTGTACTGCCAGTCGTACCTCAGGTGCCCGTCGGGGAAGAAGATCAGGTTGCGAAGCTCGGGATGCCTCGCATGACCAAAGGTATTCAGGTTCAGGCACTCGCTGTAGCAGACATTCTGCCCTTTGACGTCGTAGACGGTCGCCCCATGAAGGAGGTGCATGAGGACGGTAACGCCTTTCCGCTCGCTGTCTACGTCGAAGAAGCCTCTTATCCCGTTCAGTTCACTTGCATCTAAGGCGTGGCTCTCGGCCCACTTCCAGTGCTCGTCATCCTTCTTGGCCGTCGTCCGGTTTACTGGCGTGAAGGTCAGTTGCTCGACCTCATGATCCTTGGCGTACTCGATCATGCCGATCATGGACTTGACCGAGTCGATGTATCCCTTGACCAGGACGCAGGACAGCCTGACGGAGAATCCGATGCCATGCAGGTACCTGATGGTCTTGCTCAGGCTTGGGTACTCCTCCTCGTACGGGTTGTAGATGCGGTTGTTTAGCTCGTCGGCGTAATGCACCACCGAGATGGCGACGGTGCTCAGTCCGTCCTGGTACCACGACTTGACGTGGTTGTCCAAGACCAGCCCCATGGGGCCCTTCTTGCTGAAGAGGATTCCATTTGTCTGTAATTCTACGAGGGGTAATTCGTACCTCTTCACTTCATGCAAGAACTCGTCGATCTGATTCGGGAAGATCGTCGGCTCCCCCTTCCCTGTTATCATGACGGTCGTCACCCCCGACAGCAGGGCGAGGCGGCAAGCTTTGTGGAAGTTTCGCCAGTTGACGACGGTCGTCCCCGGTTTTACCCCGTTGGCGCACGTCATCTTGCTCACGCAGAACGGGCACCTGGCGTTGCACTCGGTTGACCCTGCTACGATGCTCAGCGTCTGAATCTTCATGGGCCTTCTCCTCCGTTAGTCGCACCAGGAGGAAGGATACCTCGTAGGCACGGCATGTCAAGAAAAATGTGTCTAATACTACTGGAGGGAACCCTTGACGACGTCGGGGCGCTTCTGGAAGGGGATATCGCCTGGACCTATCTCATGCGCAACTCCGTCGCTGACGAAGTAAACCCATGCGTTCTTGAGCCTGGCGTGCCAGCACGCCTCCAGGGCAGCTTGGTACTCGTCCGCCCCAGGCAAGCAATGGAAGACGTCCTTGCCACGGCATGTCTCTCGCTTGGTATGAACCAGCTTCTCGGACAAGGCCGAAACCAAGAGGCATTCTGAGTTTGACGTCCTAGACAGGCGCAAGAATGAATCCTCAGTCCTACGACTTCATTCTTCAGGATTGTCCCCGATCCTTGATATTATAACCCATGGAAGATTCAAGGAGGCTACCATGGAAGACAGCGCACGGGTTAGAAGCATGCAGACGATGGTCGACGGACTGCCGCTGCTCAGTCAGGTCATCGACGAGGACGAGAGGGTCATCGTCGGAGGGATAGAGGTTGAGTTCGTCGACCCGGCCACGGTTCCAATAGACAGCAAGGCTATCCCGACGACCATCGACGTCATGGTCAAGATGGTCGCCTCCCAGGAGCTGGAAAAGGCCGTCGCCGGAAGGAGGGACGTCTTCCTGTACCTGTTCTACAAGCTCAGGTTAAATACCTATCCGTTGTTCGCTGTCAGGGTAGAAGGGCAGCGCATGGACCCGGTGGTCGAAAAAATCCGTTCCCCAGCCTAGAGAACTCGATACGGTACCGCATGCCGTGGTCGTACCATTCCTTGGCACCGTCCGCCCATTCCGCCGCGGGGCCATGTTTCCTATGCAGTCTCCCATACTCGTCCGTCCACTTTCTTCGGCGTATGACGATGTTGTTGGGTGATTTGATCTCTGGTCTCTTCATTTTATGTAGTTCGCCAATGCCAATATCTTGGGGAGCAAGTCCTCCTCGGCGGCGAACCTCGACATCTCCATCTCGGTATACAGGCGATCAACTCCCGGAATCGGGAGTATGTGGTACTGCCCGTTAAGGTACCATCCCATTTCTCCAGATGGAGCTTCGACCGCTGGGCCGTCGGAACGGTGGCACTCTCCATGCAGCATCCACTGCTTGCGCCCATTCGGAAGCTCGACAGCAGGACCATGGCGTCGGTGGAGTCCACGAACCCCGTACCATAAGCGTGACAACGGAACCGGGTCAATCCCCTTGTCCATCGTAGACGGCGAGTGCTCTGGTAGTTTCATGCCCGGTCCTCCCCGATCATTACGGACATGCCCATAGGGAACCTGCCGACGACGGACATGGGCATGACGGGCATGGCCTTCCCCCCGCCACACCAGAACCCGATGAACCCTCCCTCCCAATACGGTGTGTGGTGAAAGGGTATCGCGCCTCGTACTTTCTTGCTCAGCCTCTTCCCGCTCTTGTACCAGAACTTCTCTCCGTCCGAGTACTCCAAGGCTGGGCCTCCTGTCCGGTGGATGAGCCAGTTTCCTTGGAGCCATACTCGAACCGTCCTTTCCCCGGCCCTCATCCTGAGGGGCATGCTCCCTTCTGATTGCGGGGTTACGGACAGGGTATATTCAGATTCCCTTGGACCGTAGTATTGCATGTTGACCATGAACGGTTCCATCATAGCAACTCTCCCGCTAACCACTCCCCTATTTCCCTAGTCAGTCTTCCTCTTTCGTACCAAGCACGACGTCCAGAGGGCATCTCCACGGCGGGCCCATCAAAGCGGTGCCTGGTTCCATGACAGTACCACGACTTGTACCCATCATTGAACTCCAAGGCCGGTCCATTGAGTCGATGCTTCTTGTCCTTGTCGTCAAGCCACTGCCTTCCGTTCCACCCCAAGCGGTATGGCTTACGTAGTTTCTTCTTCACTGTCGCTTTCCCTTATCAGTACGTCGTTCTCGATCCATACCTTGTGCCCGTCGTTGTGCTCCCTCGCCGGTCCGCCAATTCGATGCCACTTCCCGAACTGCAACCACCCCTTCTCCCCGTTTTCGGCTTCGATGGCGGGTCCATGCTCCCTGTGGTACTCGCCCAGCGAATTCTTCCATTCCCTGCCGGCCAACCAGTGCCACTTAGTCTCGTGCCTCTTTGATCTCATACACGCTCCCTCTGCTCGTCCCGTGTTCTTTGCCAAGCAAGAACCAAATGCAGAACCCGTCTGGCATCTCCATGGCTGGCCCGCCCTCTCGATGCCTCTTGCCATGAAAATGCCATTGCTTCTCGCCGTCTCGGTCCTCGACGGCCGGGCCGTTGGTACGGTGGCAGTTACCGTCATTGTCGACCCAGAACCTTCCAAGCCCGCTCGTAAGCTTTTTCATGGGTTGTTTATTTCCTCGGTAAACTTGTATGGGTACCTTGATGGAGTCCTCATCGTTCGTCCTTGTACAGGTTAAACCTCTCTACGCTATGCTCGACCGGGCCGTTGAAGCTCACGGCTTTGTTGTAATCGCTGAATGTCCAGCCACCTCCGTCTTGGACCATGAAGGTATTATCTCGATGCCAAACCTTGCTCCCGTCGTCCCACTCTGTAATTGGCCCATAGGTTCTGCGCCCGCCCCAGTACCTGTAGTCATGTTCCCTAAATGGTCGTTTCATGGCTTGGCCTTCTCGTACCCAGGGGCCCAGAACATGGCCTTGGCATGGTCCCTGCGTCTCCTCTCGTGCAGGCTCTTGAACTTGGACTTGAGGCAGTACTTGGAGCAGACGTTTTCCCCGCCTTGGGTATCGTCGCAGTAGACGATCTCTCCGTTCCACCACCACGACTTGCTGCCGTCCTCCTCCTCTATGGCCGGGCCTCCACAACGGTGAAGCGTGCCGTCCTTGCGCATCCAGTGCCTCCCCGGGATGGACCACGAGTCATCGGTCTTGGTTGCCTTCCTCATGGCTTGGTCTTCCTGTACAGCTTGATTTTTTGTACGCCGCAGCCGGACAACCCCGTCTTTGCTGGGCCATCGATGTATACTAAATTGTTGTTCTGGTGATTCAAAAGCTTCCACCCATTCCCGCTCTGGAGCATAAGTATACCTTCGCACTTCCATAGCTTGTGCCCGTCGTCCCACTCGGTCTGAGGGCCTTGGCTCCTGGCGTCATGCCAGTAGCGACGGTTAAGGTATCTCTGTGCTCTCCTCATCGCTTCGCCTTCCCGTACCCGTGGAGCAGGTTCTTCAGTTTCCCATCCATGTCAAACGAACTGGCCCTGAGGCCGTCGAAGATTCCCTTGTTGGACTCCTTCAGCCTAGCGAGGCCACGCCGACGCATCATCCAGGGAGCCGTGATTGTCTCCTCGTACTGCCAGGCTCCATGCCAGAACCAATGCTTGTCCCCATTTGAGCACTCGACCGCCGGGCCTCCCCAGCGGTGCTGCTGCCACTTGGAGTCCATCCACGTCCTCGCACCTTCGTAACGAACGGGGGCGATCCTAGTCACGTGGCCTCCGTACCGGGATGTCCGGGCCTCGTAAGTCCTTGCCGTCAACCAGAAAGGCATTTGATTCTATGTACCCTCCCTCCCACATGATCGCGCACTCCGCATAAACCTCCTTGCCATGGACGGCCCATGTCTTGCGCCCGGTGTGGCTCTCCAGGGCTGGTCCGTCCAGGCGGTGGCGAAGTCCGTTCGAGTCGAGCCATTCCCGCCTTCCATGCTCGTCGTGCGAGGCTTTCATGTTCGTTCCCTCGGCCTCGAGTACCCCGGCGACCAGAAGTTGTCCTTCATCATGTCCTCAATGAACCTGGGACCTCCAGTCTTCCTCATCGAGTCGTCGGTCGGCATGTAGCACGTCGTCACGATGTCTCCGTTGGGGAGGGTCCTGTCCTTCTCGTCGTACATCATGATCCCATGCCAGAACCAAGACTTGTCCCCGTTCGGGTACTCTATCGCAGGTCCGCCATCCCGATGGAAGTTGCCACGCCTGTTAAACCAATGTCTAGTCCCATCCGGGCCATGCGGTACGGGATTCCTCATCGCCTGCTCTCCCTCTCCGGCTTGGAGTACCCAGGCGGCCAGAACCTGCCCTTTCGCTCGTTGTCCGGCCAAACCCTCCCATGCTTCCCCTTGTAGTGTACGCATACCATCCCTTGGAACCCGCTGTCGTACTCGCTGTACAGCGCCCTCCCCTTCCAGCACCACATCTTCGTCCCGTCCTCCCACTCTACGGCAGGGCCTCCAAACCGATGGTGTTTTCCTTGGGCGTTCTTCCATCGTCTGGCTACGCCTTCTGGCTGGTCTGGATCATGCGTATGGATTGGATGCCTCATCGTTCCTCCTTCGGAGGAAGCGAGTATCCAGGAGCCCAGAAGTTACCCTTGCCGTAGTTCGTGGCAGGAGTGAAGAATCGATGTCTGCTTTTATTCGGCTTCCCAAGGAACCATTTAACGCAAGACCTTCGATACTCCGTGTAGATTGGGCTACCATGCCACCACCATTCCTTGCGCCCGTTGTCGTACTCTACGGACGGCCCAGCCCATCTATGGAACTCGTCTGATGTCTTCCACCATCTCCTGCTGCCATCCCTTATGGGTCGCCTGTCCATGCGGTGCTCCTCCATTCGGAGCATAACACAATGAATGTCCATGTCAATAGGGATGGGTTATTGGGTATCGTATCCAGGGAACCTGAAGTTCTTCTTGTTTGGGTCGCCAAACATTCCCCATTCCTTGTCATTTGTATGAATTCGCTTCATGGGCCCCATGCTCCGACCATCCTCATATTCAATGCGACCGTGGGTAATCCATATCTTGGTCCCACTTGGGTTCTCTATGGCCGGACCGCCCCATCGATGGAGGATGGACTTCTCGTCAAGCCATCGCCTGATCCGGGTTAGTCCCTCCCCGTCGTAGTAGTAAGTTGGTTTCTTCATGTTGGCCATGGCCCCTCAATCCACTCCCTGCCCATTACGGTGACCGTTTTGTTCTTCCTCCTTCTCCTCCTGTCCGTCCTTGAGGAATAGGTTCCCCCTTGGGCCATCCGCTCGACCCCGTGGGTCAGCCAAACCTTCTGCCCGTTGTCGCCCTCCAAGGCCGGACCGTCACAGCGATGGAGGAACCCATTCTCGTCGAGCCACCTCCTCGCCACGCCGGGAGAAAACAGGTACCCAACCTGGTGGACTGGCTTCCTCATCTCTTGTAACTCCAATACCCAGAACTCCGTATCCACTCTCCAGGAGGACCTCCCATGCCAATGGTTACTCCGTCAGGAAAGGTCGTGCTGGAATGCGAACCACTCTGGTATCTCAGTCCGAGTCCGTGCGAGTACCAAACCTTGATGCCGTTGTCGTACTCATGTGCCGGTCCATTCAAGCGGTGTGCGTTATCGCTCTTGTCAATCCACCATCGTCCTGGGCCATAGTACGAGGTAACATGTATCCCAGGAATCCTTATGGGTCTTCTCATTTTTGGTTTCCCTTGGGCAGGACCGAGTACAAGGACCGTTGCTCCTCCTCGGCCTTCTTCAGGTCATCCTGCGCCTTCTTGAGAGCCTGCTCGGCCCTGATCTTGTCGTTCTGCGCCCTGGCTCTTGCCCGTTTGGCCTCCCTCGCCTTCTCCAGTTCCGACGACGGTGACCGTGACCTTCAGGTATGACCTCCCTTCTTGAAGTCGCCCTATCCCCTCGCATTGCATGCTGACCATCCTCTGCTTGAATGTAGAGTATGAGTATCTGAGCGTCCATCCTGAGTGCTGGGTATACTCGCCGTGCGTCGGCTCCCCGCTACTGTACCAGACCTTGCTCCCGTCGTCCATCTCCACCGCCGGACCGCCGGTCCTGTTGATCGAGCCATCACTGGAGCGCCATCGGCGCCTGGCAGGGGACTCGGAGTATTCCCTCGTCGGCCGCTTGGTCCCAGTCATTCCTTGCTCCTGACGTCGTACCACTTGTATCCAACGGTCCTCCCGTCATGCCCAACGGACTCTGACATGTACGGCTCTCCGTCCTTGTACCAGCCCTTGCTCCCATTGTCGCCCTCGAACGCCGGGCCGTTGCTCCGGTGTATTTTCCCAACGGAATTGATCCAGAACCTAGCCGTAGCAATGTGTCTCCCATTATCGAATCGGACCGGCCTCCTCGTCCCGCCTGCTATCCCAGCCATGGCGCCGAAACCCTCCTGCCGTGCTGGTACCACTCCTTGACCCCGTTCTCGCACTCGAGGGCCGGGCCGCCGTCCCTGTGGACCATCCCGTTCCCGTCGGACCATATCCTCGAGTACTCGGACATCAGATGAGTCGAGACTACGAGGGCGTAGACGGAGTTTACCTTGACTCTGGATACGCCTCCCCTCGCCTTCTCCAGTTTGAAGGTCATCCCACCCCAGTACTCAACTATCAGAGAGTCCTCCGTCACAAGATCGTCCCCCTTGGGTCGGCGATCTCCTCGCCATGCCGGTACCATCCCTTGAACCCGGAGTCCCACTCCATGGCCGGCCCGTCCTCTCGGTGAACCCATCCCTCCTTGTCAACCCAAGCCCTTCCTCCGGACACGGTAAACCCCAAGGCCGTTCCTCCTAGGAACCTGCCCTTCCCGTTCTTGGCCCCGCAGAAAGCCCACCTGCTGGTCTGGTTAGGCACGAGCGAGCAAATCAGCATCAGCCCTAGCTCCTCGAGTCTTCATGCCATACAGGCACCACTCCTTGGCCCCATCGTCCGACTCGACCGCTGGCCCATGTACCCTATGCAGCTCCCCGTCGTCGTTGACCCAGAACCTGGCGCCCGGGGCGAACAGATGATTTATCTGAGCGAACTCCGAGTACGGGTTGAACCTGTACATGCCCCTCCTTGGAGCCCCGTTAACTCCCCATGCCGGGACAACTTCCTTGCCCCCATAACGAAACTCCTTGAACAGGCTCAGGTCGTTCATGGTCTTCCTGCCTCGACTGCAAGATGCGCCCTCTGGTCGGAGCAATTTTCTGGATCCATCCAGCATCCGTTAATCCTCCATGCCCGTCCCCACGTCCAGCAACCCTCCCAGTTGCATGTCATGAACTTGCAAATGGTATCGTTGATGGGTAGGCCAAAGATACCGCTTGTATTGGGGAACTCCTCGTATACGGGCTGACCGTTCCAGTACCATCGCTTCGACCCGTTCACGTTCTCTATGGCCGGACCCCACTTGCGATGGAGTCGGCGTTTGTCGTCCCGCCACATCCGGTCCTTGAACGGCTCCCGCCGGTACATTTTGAGCCTCATATTCTGGTCCCTTGGTCGTCCAGCTTCTGCCACCTCTTCTGCCCGTCGTCCATCTCAAGCGCCGGTCCATCTCTGCGGCTGATCCTACCGCCCTTGTCTATCCATACCCTCGCCCCTATGACTCTTCCATGAAAGGTCGGGACAACGACCCTATTCCTGCCTCGTCTGAACCAATTACCCCTAAGAGAGTATTTCACGTCTATGGCTCCGCCGAAGCGCGAGAAGATTAACATTAACCTGGGGACCATATCTCATCTCCACCTGCCTGCGTTTCCTCGTACCCAGGAGCTGAGAACCGTTTCTTCCCTTGGTCGTGCTCGGGATTGCCATTGGGGTAGCATAGGCATACCATCCCATCCGGTACCGACCAGTTCCCGATGCTATCTCCCTCGTAGTACAAAACCCTTCCCTCCACAAACCACCACTTCTCCCCGTCGTCATGCTCTACGGCCGGGCCACTGATCCGATGAAAAAGATGGAGACCCGACCCCCACCTCCTCCTATTGAGTTCTCGCTGTGGCCTCGAACCTCGCATCGGCGTTTCTCCCGACCGGCGTTTCCGCCTTGGTCATCCGTCGTTTCCGTCGGCGGTTATGCCGGCGGTTATGCCGACATTTTCCGGCGGCATGATGTCTGAGTCAACGAACGCCATCGGGAACGAAGGGAAATGACGTAGAATCTTCCACCCGTCGATGGCCCAGCCCTTTCCCCCGTCGTCCTCCTCCACGGCCGGACCATTGCCTCGATGCAGGAACCCGCTCTTGTTGACCCACGCCCGTCCTCCAGGAGCCCCGAACTCGTCCATGCCATACCGGTACTTCCCGGCCCTTGGCTTGAGGGGATTGGCTTGGCGCTTCTGGAACGTGACAAGCCAAGTCCTGACGCTCTCGTCTGGAATGTTGGTGTTGAGGCAGATCGACTGTAGCTCGCCCATGTCAGCCTCCTGATGGCGGGGGAAATTCCCTAGCCGGGAAGGCGGTATACATCCGGCATCCTCGCACCATCCACATCTTGTACCCGCTGCTCGACTCGACGGCTGGGCCATTCATCCTGTGCGCGAGGCCCTGCTTGTCTATCCAAACACGGACTACGTCCAAATCTTCGAACTCTTCTCCTACGATGGAACAGTAAACCTTGCCTGGACCGATTGCTTCGGTAACAAACCATCGCTTGTCTGTATCAAAGAATATTTCCTTGGACGAAACAGGCTTGGGGAGCCCGTACGTCATCCCATACATTGACCTCAGTTTCTTCATGCTATCCCTTGGTACGAACGTCATTGACCCACCAGACCTGGAACCCTCTCATCATCCACATCTTGGCTCCGTCTTGAGTCTCTACTGCCGGTCCATGCATGCGATGAACCCATCCCTCCTCGTCCGTCCAAACACGGGCTGCTTCGACTGCTCCTACGACGCAGTCTTGCTTGCCGCCCTTGGGCTTGCCGGTAACCCGCCAGCGAGTAGACCCGTCTCGGAATCCACCCTTTGGCATGGGAACCCTTGGAATCCCCTTTCCCCACTCCAGATATGCTGACACCATCACTTCCATGCCCAAAGCCTACCCATTTACATGGGCAAGTCAACCGAAAAGCACTTGTCCGACGAACTCTAACACTCGCATGGTTACCGTTCAGACTCGAGGTTATCTCTATAATCAGAAAGAGGATATGAGGAACAAGCCAATGGGAATGGAATGGTTCGAGTGGCCGCATGACCCGATAGTGGTGAAATGCGACGACCTTGACGACATCGTCCGCCAGGTCAAGTCCAGAAGGGCACCGGTCGTAAAGTCCATGGACGAACCCCGCAAGTTGTGGATCGGATTTTATGTCCCCAAGACTAACGAGTGGTTCGTCTGCGGCCTGTCGCAGATGAAGAAGGGGGAGAGAGACAGGCAAATGGCCCTGCTCTACTCTTCCGAGGAGAGGGAAGCCTTTGCTCGGACGATGGAGTCCAAGGACGAGGCATGGCAGTCCGAGTCCATCTGATTCCATGATGGCACCCCTGAGGTTCGGCTGCGTTCCCAAGCGATGGCACCCCTGAGGTTCGGCTGCGTTCCCAAGCGATGGCACCCCCTGAGGTTCGGCTGCGTTCCCAAGCGATGGCACCCCCTGAGGTTC
>Ga0315274_10006116_pt1 | contig 17552 bp, 31 predicted proteins | sample YL17G02_20_MG_FD_203700 | JGI IMG/M metagenome (GOLD analysis project Ga0315274, IMG submission 203700) | Sediment microbial communities from Yellowstone Lake, YNP, Wyoming, USA - YL17G02_20 | ecosystem: Environmental > Aquatic > Freshwater > Lake > Sediment | place: USA: Wyoming | collected...
GTTGTCTTACCTTCAGCTACAGGGTCAATAGATGCATAATACTCTCCAAATCCCGGAGTACCTTGTGGCCTTTCGTATACTACTAATACTCCTGTTTTATCTTCAGTCTTTTTAGTCATTGGAAATTCTCTAATAGGTAGCTTATTACTATCTCTAACTTTTACCTTACCTGTTTCATCTCTAGATATATCAAGATACTCATATCCATATTCTTTATCTTCTATTCTTCTTATTTGAGCTGTTACTAAATGAGATGGGAATTTAGATACTTTTCTATGTTTAAATGCTTCCGCAATATTTCTTGGATGCTGGGATATCTCTAATTGATAATCTTCAGGATCCATAGTTCTTTTAATCTCTTCAAAATACTCATCTAAAGCTTTTAAAGATTCTTCTACTAAAGAGTTACCATAAGGATCTATGTAAGGAGGCATGGACCATTGTTCAGGTATAAATAATCCTGACATACCTATAGTACCTTCTTCATCAATAAGATTACTTTCTACAGCATAAATTTCATTAGCTCCTGGATCCAGAATCATTTTCATAAGTGGTTCACATTGATCTAAATCACCTACAGAACCTGCTGCAATAAATAATCCTGTAGTAATCATACCTGATTTTAGTGCAGGTTTAATATAACCATATGTAACATTCATCTTTGGAGCAATACCAGCTTCCTCATGAAAAAAGAATTTAACCGGTCCCCCTACTCCATTTGTAGGACTTTTTTCAAAAGACATACCTTGTATAGTTCCTTTTAAACCTACTTCAGCTTTTCTATCTCCTTTTCTTACTTCAATCTTTTGTTGCCACATCATTACTTTATCAGGAGACATTGGTCTATACCAAGCAGTATGTTCATTAAGAAAAGCTGCATATTCAGATAGAAACTTCCAAGTACCTTTCTCATTTATATAATCTTTTAGATTGGCCCCCATTTTAAGTGTGACACCGGCCTCAAACCATAACTGATTTATAAGCTTACCTGCGTGAAAATATGAAGAGGCTATCTGTCTTTTCTTTAGAATAGCAACATGCTTATAAAATAACTCAGCTAGTATTTCATATAAAGCCATATGATATTGTGCATCTCTTATCTGGGCAAAGTCAAACTTCTGTTGTTCTTTATCAAAGATAGGTAAGAAGTTTAACCACATATAATAGTCTCTAGAAAGATACCATACTTTATCTTTAGATTTGACTAAGACACCTAATCTACATTTAGTTTTTTGATCTTCCCAGTATGTTACAAAATCTTTAGATTTAAAAGGAGCTAAGCAATATACTTTATCATTTCTAAATTTAGTTGACTCAATAATAAATACTTCATTACTTACCTCATCAAATTCATATTCACCGGGTGTTTTAAATAGAGTTAGTACATAATCTCTCCAAGCATCTCTTGATTCAAATGATGTAGTTGTCCAAGTACCATTATCCCATGTGGGTATATCCGTATATATATTTTCCATAATTAAGAATCATATGCTAAACCTTGACCACCTCTAACTGTACTCTTCTGTTCTTCTTGAAGATCTTTATAAGCTCCTTTAAAGGACCCTCTAATAGCTTCATATTTAGCAGCCGCATTAACTAATGCTGTAATATTACCATCCCGGCCATCTGTAATAGATGTAGTTTCCATATATCTACCTAATCTATCTAACATAGATGCTATACCATTATATGCTCTGGATGTAGGAGTCTCATACATTCTTTCACAAAACTTTAAAGCAATAAATATAGAATCATCTTCAGTAGAAAAATTTCCTTCAATTTGTTTTAATATAAGATCTTCTTTATCTAATACTGGTGTATAAAAAAAAGGATTCAGATCAGGATTAGGACAAGTCATATAGAATAAGTACTGATAAATTTTTAAATAATTATCCGGATACTCTTCCATAATATCTTTTAAAGCCTTTAATGAATAACAATGTTCTGTAGGTATCAGTACATTATTTTGTATATCAAATAGTTTGATTAACATAGTTTATGGATTTATTAGCGCATCAATAGCCGCATATGTTTCATTTACTGTTATAGGTCCTGTTCCTACCATCATTAATGTTGTATAAGCAGGTATTAGTACACCGTCAAATTGAACATATGTAAAATAAGCTACTACATTATTTAATTCAATTGTTGCAGGTGATAATATGTAACTAACACCAAGAGATCCAATGTTTATTGTTACAGTATCTGTATCTAATTTATTTATATAAGGCATAATTATTTTTCTTTATTTGAGTTATCATCTATATATTTTTTGTAGATATAATTAAATTCACCATATGATATGTCAATACAGTAAGTATCTCCGTATTCTGTATAGATTACAGTATATTCTTCAGGAATACTATCATCATCAAGTGATTGTCTATATGCAGTAACCATGCTTATATCAAAAGAAAAAGGCATAAGTACAATTGAATCTTGTCCGGTTAATTCTCTTACTTTTAAATTTGTCATTATAATTTTACAATCTACTATCATACAAAAGGATTTACAGGTTTTGGTTTAGACTTTATATTAAATAATTTTTTAAAACCATCAATAAATCCAGTTGTTATATAGGGGTTAAAAAATAAATTTTCATTATTAACTACAACATAACCTTTTAAATATTCTTGTTCACTTTCTGAATAGTTTCTGGTTAGTTTTTTATTTGGTTTAATCTTTACAAGTATCTTATCTTTATATCTAAATAATACTAAGCCTGAATAACCTAATATAATTGTTCTTCCTGGATAATTCTTGTCATAATGCCTTACTTGATATAACTTCATAATTATTTCTTTTTAAGTTTATGTTTGTTATCATGTAACCAGTTAACTATACTAATTACTTCATCTTTTAGATATGGTACTTCAATTGGAATAACTTCTTTTACAATAGGATTATTATCTTGATCATACTTAGTAATAGGATATCCCCATTTATCTATATCATCATTTTCAAATGTTATGTGATGTAAATACATCTTGCCTACTTGTAACTTAGGATTATGTTTTAATATAATGTACATGTATATACTTAATTGTAAAGCATAGTGTACAAAACTACAATCATCTAAATGTGCTATTGGAAATAACATTTTTTTAGATACACCTTCCCAGTTTTTATAAGATTCAGTTTTGATTTCTTTGTTAGTTTTATAATCTATTATATCTACGTGACCATTTACTATTTCTACTAAATCTGATTGTCCACATATACCGGCTGATTTTAAATATACCATATGCTCAGGATATATACCATCTGTAATCTTTTGATTCGGTGCATATTTAATACCATCTGTTTCAACAGGCGTATATACTGGAAGCGGTATACCTTCTCTTTCTATAGATGCTAAACTACATAAGTCAGTTTCCCGTTGATTATGGTAAAATGTACCTAAACCACTTGCTCTATCAGATTCAGATTTCCATATTGCCCGTATAGATTCAGGAGTTAATCCAAACCATTTAGAACTTTTTTGTTTAGAACATTTAAGTGCAACTGCTTCTGCATCAAAAGGTTCTTTAAATTGAGATATTAATGTAGTAACACTTGTCCAATTTATAGGATTATCATGATCAAGACTAGTATAACTGTGATCTTCTGCTTTAAAATATATACTCATTTTCTTTTAAATTAGTTATTATTTTAATGGTTATAAATTATTTAATTTAGTCTCATCTTTTTCTGTTATCAATGCTTTCCATTTATGTGCAGGACAGTCTGAAGATAGAGCTCTTACTTTAAACTTAAGTGAACATCCACATAGTGAACAACAAGGTTGAGTACCTGGCATTACACATTTACTACCTTCTATATCTTTTTTAGGACAAGCATGACAAACTATTAGTCTTTGTTCTGCAATTGTTTCTACAAATTCATCACGAATAATACTATTTGTAACTCCTTCAAGAATTTGTTTTCTATTCTTCCAGATTGTTGTTAATTTTCCTTGCATTTTTTTCAATTAAAAAGGTTTCTTTTTTCAGTCTATTTTCATCTAACTTAACTTTAATATTATAAAGGTCTTTTAATCTTGATGTTAACCTGACTTTATTATGATAATTTTTATAGGAGTATGTATTAAGTTTTGCAATTATTCTTTCATACTTTAATATTAAATTATCTACAGTTCGTGGTTTAACTACAAACTGACCTAACCCATCAATATTTATTTTAGTATGATTCATTGATGTTAGTTCTTGTCTAACTTCTTTATAAAAGAAAGTTATAATACTATCTACTAATAACTCATTTAAATCATTATCTTCAACTAATTGCTTTATAATTTGTTTAGGTTTTTTTGGAATCATTTACCTAAAAATTTATAATCTAATAATATATCTCCTGTTGTTTGTATTTTTAATTCTGGATTAATCATAATAAGTTTTTTATTATCCTTATCCTTTACAACTAAGTTATTTTTTTCAGATTTATTAATAGCATTTCTCACTGTTTGAGCAGATTTAAAAATTGGATCTTCTTCTGAAGATGCATCATAACAAAAATGTGTTAATTCAATAGAACCTGTTATACTCAACAAGGTTAAACATTTAAGATCAGATTCACTCATTGTTATATTATTTAAGTAACAATGAGTGATTATCTGAAATTTAATTATTTCTTGCTTAGTCATAACAGCACGTTTTTGTACTTGGTTAACTAATGCCATTTTATTATGATTTTTTTAATGTTCTTTTAGGCTCTTCAGTTTCCTTTTCTTCCTCTTCCATTTTATACTTTTCCATGCCAGCTGCATGTTCATGTTCTTGCTGACTCATTCTAGCATACTGCATTTGAATTTGAGTTCTTTTAAATCTAGCTTCATCAATACTAGCAAGTAAAGTCTCATATTTTTCTTGTGCTTCTAAGTAAGGTAAAGATTCTGTATAGAACTTTAGCATCTCTTCTTTCTTAGCTGTTAACTCTTCTAGAGTTAATTCTTCTTCTACTTCATGTTGGTTTTCCATTGTTATACTTTTAAAGTTTAAACAAATATATACATTTAAGTTTAAACTTCAAATATTTAAATGCAAAAAACCCAGATACTTATGATACCTGGGTTAATGTAATACTTTATAATATTAATGATTTGGTCTATGGCAATTAAATTGATTTTTTTTGCATTTATTATTTTTTTTACCTTTTCTTGTTTCGTTACCACCAATACTTAACATAGCTTCTGGTACTCTAGATGCATTACTTGTTATCATATTTGTAGTTGCTTTGTTACCCGATGCAAAATCAAATGTATTTATTCCTCCTACAGCATACGTGTGAAGTCCTTTAAAATTTTTCATAATTATCTATTTTTAATTGTGAAATTTAATATTGTTATCATGTAGAATTCTCTAGATATATCTATTTCTAAAGTAAATACATCTATAGCACCTAATCTACATCTAATGGCAAACTTATCCCATTGTTTATTTCTTGCTTTCCAAGAGTTTCTTATTTTCATTACGCTTCGTTTTTACTGATTACCCCTTTAGCATCTAAATGAACCTTACGGACATTTGCTGGTTGAGCAACTTTCCATGCTGTTCTTCTTGCTTGATATAATCTTGATTTAACAATTCTAGTTACTGATACTGCATTTCCTTGATTTCCACCAAGTACATGATAACAATCTTTATCTTCTCCTACATAGATTCCAACGTGACCGCCACCATCTCTTTTGAAGGTAAGTATATCACCTAACATAGGTTCAGTAACTTTAGTTCCCCATTTTGCCCAAGACAAAGCCCATAAAGGTTTGTCTATTACTTCTAATCCTGCTTTATGACAAGCATACGCAATAAATAATCCACACCAAGGAATCTCATCTGCTGTATAAATCTTTTGTAAGTCAAGGTCTTTAGCCCAAGCCATAATAACTGGATTATGAACTTTTCCTACAACCTCTTTCACCCCTATAAGCTTAACTGCTTGAACAAGAATCTTTGGTGATTTTTCTGTATTTAAAAAACTATAACTCATTTAGGTTCTTTTTTATGTTCTTAGCTTTCATTACTAAATCAATAATCTTCTTAAGAAAAGAATATCCTTTTACAGCAGTAAAATTTTCATCTATACTTTTTACTTCAATAGAAAGAAGTACAAGCGCAATTACTTTTGTAAATAAGAAGTCTATGCTTATTACAGAATGTGTAATAACATTTATCAAAAGAAAGTCCGCAGCATATACTAACATTATAGCAACTACATAAGAAATCATTTTAGGGATTAAGCCATGTCTAAATATTTTAGATGAAACACCTTCTCCTGTCTTGTATGCTCTCCAAACACCAAAACCTGTATCTATTAAGATTGATAATATAACAAGTATTATAATTCCATTAATAGGCGCAAAAAATAAAAGTAGTGTTTTCAAAATAGTCATTATGTTTGTAGAGATAATAGTCTTCATTTTAAAATAGTTTAGACTTAGCTACCTTGTATAAAGTGTAGATAACCGTTATAATTAGTAAAAATACAAAAATCCAATTGATAATCTTTTTCCATAGCGGAGTCTTCTCATATATTCTTATTGGAATCTTTCTTGTAACTATCTTGTCAATGTACACAGTATCACATTTACCTTGGATGTAAACCTTATTATATCTATCCATCCATACTTTTACTTTAAGTTGTTCCTGCTCTAAGTAAACTGTATCATATAACTGTTGTAGTGTTACAACGGTATCTAAGTGTACTTCAGGAACTATTACTCTAATAGTATCATGAATAGTAATAGAATCAATAGAAGTAAGCTCAGGGTGCTTTCTAAGCAATCTTTCTAGTCTTCTCTGTGGGGTACAAGAAATAATTAAAGTAATTAATAATAATATGTAAAATATCTTTTTCATTTTTCTATTTATTAATTTACAAACACTCCTGATGATGGTCTAACATATGTTGGTAATAAGTCCCAATTTAATGTATTTACAAAAGAGCCTTTATAACTGTAAATTCTCCTACCTAGTGAGGAGTCTATATCTGTTGCATTAACAAATCCTACGTCAATTGTTGCTCCTGGATCAACTGTAAAAATAGCTGGAGAAGCTGCAACAGTAGAAGATAAAGTTATTGGAAATGCAAGTGTTCCTTGAGATGTAAAACCTGCCCTAACTCTATAAGTTTTTGTAGAAACTAATTTTGGATTTCTAGCAATAGTACCTGATGAATTAAGATTAAGGTAATAAACATCAAATGTTCCATCTGTTCCACCAAAAGTTAATTGTGAATTATCTATTGTTAAAGCATTTGAAGCAATAAGTTGATTGTTTAATGTAATACTAATTACGTTTGTTCGAGCAACTACATTATACCAAATAATAATACCATCATTCATTGTTGTTCCTGATAAAATAATATTTAATGTTGAACCTGTAGTAACTATTGTACCTGCTGTGTAAGTGAATATACCTCCACCAAGATTAGCACTTATAAAAAGTAATACTCCTGCTGTGTTAATAGTAAAACTATTTGAAAAATAACTATTTATTGATGGTGCAGTCCATGTGCCTGTCCCAGCATATGTAAAAGTTGTTGTTCCTGAATAAGTACTACCACCTGATTGAATAATATTGCCATTTATAGTAATTGAATTAGTATTCAATATACCAGCTAAAGCATTTACAAATTCTATATTTTGACATACCCAAGCTGTAGGTAAAGTTGTAGTTCCTGAGTTACCTAATTCTAAATGAGTAAAATTTAAGGTGTTTCCACCAAGAACAAATGATGTTGCATTTGGACCCGTTGTTCCAAATGTAATTGCGTTGATATTACTTGTTAAAGTCATTGTTCCATTGACAAGTAATTTATTCCAAGTTTTGCCTGATATATTTAATGTTGACGAAGTAGCTATAATCACAGTTGCTCCAGTGTCTATAATTGTTCCAGCCGTGTAAGTAAAAAGTCCTGTTGCTTTATAAACTATTCCTGAAATGGTTAGCGTTCCTGCTGTGTTAATAGTTAAAATATTACTTATTAATGATGCTGTATTTGAAGCAGTCCAAGTACCTGTTCCTGCATAAATTATTGCAGTTGTTCCTCCAACAGAATTATTTATTGTAAGATTTTCTGTTATTGTTAATGTATTTGCATTTATACTTGCATTTATGCCTGTTATAGTTAATGTTTTAAATGTTTGATTAGAAGGCATTGTAAAAGTAGCCGTTCCTGCTAACATATTTAAGTTAGCATTTGTACTTATTAAATTAAATCCTCCTAATACAAAACTTGTTACACCATTTCCTAAACTTAATGTTCCTGTTAAAGTTAAGTTACTTCCTAATGTTATAACTACTCCTGTGGTTGTATTAATATTATTCCAAGTAATACCATTAGTAGTTAATGTTGTTGCGGCTCCAATATTTAATGTTGAACCTGTAGTTATTACAGTTCCAGATGTTCTAGTTAATGTGCCTGTATCGTAATAAACATTGGTTCCTATAGTTAAAGTACCTGTAGTGTTTATTGTGGTATTATTTCTAATTGATCCAGTACTTGAATTACTCCAAGTGCCTGTACCGTTAAAGTTGAATGCCGTTGTTCCTGAAACAATTGCAGTTGTGGTTTGGGTTAAGGTACCACCAATATTTAAAGTATTACCATTTATAATAACTGATGTTGTACCATTTATTGTTATATTCCCACTTATCGTCCAGTTATCTGCTAATGTAAAAGTTTGGGATACACCCGCAAATGTAAATAATCTAGACCAAGTTACTCCTCCCGATGTTAATGTTGATGTTGCACCTGCTATTAGTCCACTTGCACCTGCTTGTGTATATCCACCCGTACCTAGATTTATTGCTCCATTTACAGTAAGTGTATTTGTAAATGTAATTGTATTTACATAATTAGTAAAATTTATTCCAATACAAGTTGAGGCAACGTTAACTGTGAGTTGTCCTGATGTAGCTGTAAATGCTACCGTGTCTAATGTGGTACTCGGCACGACACCTCCCACCCAAGTTGCACCAGTGTTCCAGTTACCACCAGCATTTGATACAGTTATTATAGCCATTATTCCTCTGTATTAGATAATTTTTTTTCCTCTGTAATTCCCATATTGTAAATACCTGTTTCAATATCCTGTTCTGATTGAGGATTGAAATGGTTTATTTTAACAGTAACCTTTGTTTGATAAGTAGGGAAGTCATATTCTACTAAAGTATCCACCATCACATAATCAAAAAATGTTTCTGTTCCAGGTATTGGATTACCTTCTTCATCATACTCCCAATAAACTTGTTGTTGAGGAGTTGTTACTGTTTCTAATACTATCCAAGTAAAATCCATCTTAAGGTAGTTTAGTTATGAATACTGTTAACCAAGCTCTAGAAAGTACAGATATTGAATCTAGATTTATTGCTACTATATCCCCTGCTGTAACAGCCGTTGTCCAAGTAGTTAAAGCTAAATCTGAATTTATTTGTTGTGCAACAAGTTTAGGTTTTTCTGTTCCTGCAATAGTATTTGCTACAGTAGGAATAATACCAGCTGCAGTTTTCCATACATCAAATCTACAAGTGCCTACTATATCTCCAACTATTTCCCATCCTGTGATAGTTCCGTTGTAAGGAACAATGATATAACCTATTAATCCTGTTGTAGATGCATCAGCTACAGCTCCAAAAGAACCTTTATCTGAACCTGCTGTTCCACCACCTGAACCTGCTATTTGAATAAATGTGCTCATTAATATACTTTTTGTAGAACAAAGTTCTGTGATTGGATTGAATTAGCAACATTTGCTAATCCCCATTGTGCCGTAATTGTAAGTGCATTTGCTATTGTAGTATCAAATGTAGTATTAGACACCAAGGCAAAGTTAACTCCGTCAAGTTGAGTATTAGCATTTTGATTATATGCATACTGACCATTAACGTGTAATTTTCCCACACCTGGACCACCAAGCTGAGTAATTGTAAAGTCAACAACTAATTCAAAGAATTTATTAGTAGTAATTTTCATTTGAAAAACTCCTGCATCTGCAATTACAACTCCATTAGATTTAAGTCTAATACGTATTGTTTCATTGTTAGCACAAGATAAATTACCACACATTTTAACAGTAAAAGAATCTCCTACTTTAAAACCATTTGCAGGAACTGATAATGTACCAACACCAGCACCTACTAAAGAAGTTTCAACTATAGTGTTGGCTACAGGAGTTCCTAATGCTGTTTGTGCAAATAGTCCTCTGCCGAAGCCACTTAGAACAGGAGTTATATCTATATGCGTAGACATTATTATGTAAGTGTAATAATTATTAACTCTGAGCCTATTGTTGTTGTATTATAAGCTACTGCTCCTAAAGTATTATTTAATGCTCCTGCATCAAAATTTATTGTTTCTCCAGGCTTAAGTATCATTCCTCCAACTGTAGCATTACCCGTTCCTACACTAGCAAAAGACATAGAAAATGTGCCTGCTGTAATTGTACCTGAAGAGCCTGTAGGTCTTAGAAAATTAGGAGTTCTTGCAACACTTGTAGTATTAGTTTCTATTGCTTGTAATGTAGCTTCTGTTGCCAATCCTGTTGTGTTAATTACAATTTGAGCTAAGTAAGTATTAGGATTAATATAGGTAATAGGAGCTAAAGGAATACCTGATGTATTTGATCCTGCTGGATAATATACGGGTGGATCAAAAGTTCCTGTATCAGGATTATAAATTCTTATTTCTAACCAAGTAATGTTATTAGCATCTACAACTAACATTGCTTCATAATCTTGTTCTGATTGAATAGCCGCAAGAATTTGAGCTAGGAATGGTTCTACAGTATCTGTGTTATCTGCTATTTCCGTTAATGCATCACAGGCACACTGTTGACCCATTAGCATCTTTAGTTGCCAAGGAAAATTAGTTCCTTTATTTCCTTGATCTTTTAAGTTTCCTATTGACATAATTTTAAATATTAAATATTGCTGCTAAATTATCTATTTTCTTTTTATCAACAGTAGATAAAGTATTATAATCTATTGTGACTGTATCCAGCTCTACTGAATCAGGAGTAACTCTATTTGCACTTAACTCATAAGGAGTATTTAGGATGGTTAGGTTTGAATAATTTCCTGTGAAATTAAAGAAAGCATCATACTTTGTTTTTAAAGCATTACTCAATGCTATTACATCAACATTTTGATCTATACCATTATACATACCCATTAGTACATTTGTTGTTTCAGGAGCATTTGAGCCACTTAGTATATTGATTTCCATGATTTAGAATTTAGGAGTTTTTAATAAAGCATCAACTATTAATCCTTGAGCAAGTTCGTTTACTACATTTGCAGATAAAGGTTTATTTGACACACAGTTTGTAAATTGATTAATTGTTCCTGCAACGGAAGCATTTATAAAATCTACTCCTGCAGTTTCACAAGTTATATTTTTCATGAATACTTTTGAAGTAACTGTTGCTTGTAATATACACTCTCCAACTAAATCAGAATTTAATTCAACATCTGTTAACCACACGTTTCCTGTTGAACCTACATATCCTAAACGCTGAACACTCCCTCCTAAACTTTTTAATGCTAAAAGACCTCTTTTTATATAAATATTTCCAACACCATTACTGACAAAACACTGGATATTTGATTCAATACCTCCTTCAGCAATAATTGTTCCTGCTCCTGTATTCCAAATACCCATTCCTTGAATAGCGTATATTTTACCATTAACTATAACCGTTCCTAAACCTTGGTATAAAATCATTGTTGAAGTTCCACCTAAGTATGTTGGTGTTTCGTTAATTAACAACCCATTAAAAGTAAGTGTACTTGTTAAAGATGATGCAGAGACATACGCAATTTGTTTAAAATTTCCACCATAAACATTAGCAGCTGTCAATATATTTCTAGGACAATTTATTTCAACATTTCCTAAATGACTTGCTCTCATTTCTTGTTGAGAGTGTGGAGACTTAATATATTTTTTTACATTTAGTGTACCATTCACATTGTTTCTCCAACTAAAAGCATAACCATTACCTATGGTTTGAGATGATTCCATTGAATTAAAATTGTAAGTAATATCAATTGTCCCAATTGTTACATTGTAACATAAAGATATTGCACCTGTATTAACAAAAGAGTCTCCTTCAACTAAACCAGTACTTGCATATTGCCATCTAAAAGCTACAGAACTCATTGTTAAATTCCATTTAGCAAAACCATACCAATTAAAATTTACACCACTGCCAATATTCATATCTGTTAAAAAGAAATATTGGTTGAATACAACCCCGGATTCACAATAAACATCTACATTATTATATGCGTTGCCTGAAAAATTAGCAATCTCACCTTTACGAACATACACCAATGCTCTATTTGTTAAAGTTGGAGCAGTAGCATTAGCTGCATTTAAAGCTGATTCTATTGTTAGATAAGGCTTTGTGAAATCTCCAGACATTGCTGTAGCATCAATACCTTGTATAGGATCTACAAAAAATACATTAGAATATTTAACAGAAGATAATGCCGATAAGGGAAAACTCGGAGTTCCATTTCCAAAAATAGTTACACCATCTACACTAACTGTTTGTAATCCACTTATTTGTGCAGCAAAATCTTCTGCTGTAATTACTGTTGGTTTATAATCTCCTCCAAATCTATCATCACGTGTACCTACAGCAATTAAATCTGCGGGTTCAAGTGTTGTTTTAACTCTTCTTAACTTAATAAGATTAGAAAAATTAGTTAAATTTTGTAACATAATTTAAAAATTATAAAGCTCATAGTATAAATAGAATTTTCCTTTAAATTGACTAAGTCCTGCTGGTGATGGATTTGCATTATAAATATCAAGGTTAATACCAGTTGGAGCTCCTCCTGTAGATAATACATATGGTATAAAAGTATCATTTGCAGTTTGACTATAGTATGTTGAAAACTGTATATAAACTTTGTCTAGATCAATAAAATCCATATCTGCATTTGCAATAGTTAATACTACTGATGAAACAAATGCTGGTTTTGGAGCTGAAAGTGTTTCATTCATAGTAATTTCAATTACTCCTTTTTGAGTAGTAACATTTACTACACTTGTTACAGCTAGATCTACAGTGTAGTAGTCAGTATTTGCAACATCTCCAGCAACTGACAAATCTTGAATTGTCATTGCATAAGTTTGATATCCATCTCCACGTTGTGTAAAAGGAACTTCTGCACCTAATGCAATTAAATCTGTTGCAGGATTGTTTGCTTTTGTTCTAATTAATTGCTCTTTGCGTAAGTAGAGCCAGTTTAAAATATCCATGATTGTTTTACAATTAGTTATATTATTAATATACAAAATATTTATGTAAAAACAAAATCCCTAGAAACATATTTTCCAGGGATCTTCTTACCTAACCGATAACAAAAATTTTAACGTATACAAATATACTAATATTACCAGATAATAGCAACATCTCCTTCATTTACCATTAATCTTACTGTACCATCTATGTCAATCTTTTCTGATCTCTCTAAAGATGTATAAGGAATATATACTACATCACCTGCTGATACATCTGTACATTTATCACCTGCTGCATATACAGTAACCTTATTCCAAACTTTCATAGCCTCATACATAATAGCATCCTCATCTTTTTCTGATAGCTTAATACTTGACTTTGGTTTTTCTGGGACATCTATAATAAGTCTCCAACCTCTTAATACTTTAAACTTGCTCATCTTCTATATATTGTTTTAACGTTAATACTTTTACTACTGACATTTGTGCATTGAGTATCTCTCCTATAGCATGATCAAACAGTAAACTCTTCATTGGAAATCTAGTTTCCGTGTAATCCTTTTTTAATATCTCTGCCAACTCAGCACATAGAGTTTTTACTCTAGTAATAGTTGGATCTCCTGACGGGTTAAAATCTAACCCCACTAATTGCTCCCCAAAGTTAGGGATTCTTTTTTCATTAACTGTTATTTGTTCTTCCATTATATGTTGGTTTATTAAATTACTTCTTCATAGGTTTCATAAAATACTTCTGGAGACTGTGGATAAAACCTACCTTTATGTCCTTTAACAACAAAGTCTCCTATACGTGCAGTATCTGGGCCATGTTCTCCACCAGTAACTGCTAATACCGGTTCATTGTTTCTTTCATAACTAAAACAAGATTCACAAAACTCTAACATCTCATTTAAGTTATTACCTAACCATTGTACAGCCTCAACCTCAATTGGTTTCTTTCTCCACTTCTTCATCCGGATGCTCATTAAATATTTGATTAATAAATTCTTTAGTATAACCCTCTAATAATAGAGCTTGTTCAAATGCTTTCTTTATACCATAAAAACTATGTGCCTCATCAGTATTAATAGTAAACTTAATACCTTGTTGATTTACTATACTAATAATCATGCGTCATAAACTTTAGTAGGAGGAACCTCATACTTACTCGTAGGTATCTCATTTAATATATTAAACTTGATTTGTTCTAAGATTCCTACAAAAACCATCTTGTTCATGTTATCATCTTCTTTAGCTAATTCTACTTCTAGCTCTCCAGTATCCGCAAGAGATACCTTTAAAATAATTCTACTCTTCATATTACAATTTGTTGGTATAACAAAGTTAATATAAAAAACAAAACCTCCAAGTTTCCCAAGAGGTTTTATTAACAATTAAATCAAAAAACAAATTATGAAAGTAAAGTATTACAAATATAATAAAATTATATTCTTACACATATAAAAAATATAATTATTTATATATCATATCTAAACACATATAGAATATACATAATGTAAAGAAAATACTTTACAAAATATGTAAAGAAGTAAAGATATCTCTTGACAAAATATAAACCATATTATACAAGACACTAGAATAAGACCTAATATGCAAGTAGAAACTCAAAAAGGTACTTATGAATAAATACTTTTTTGGGTATATTGGAAAAATTTTTTTTGGTAGAATTTTTTAGATGTATTCCAGGTGGTGAATGGGCATACTAGAGCAACCCCCGGCCCACTGAAAAGTTTGGGGGTACCCCTATCGGGATTTGAGAAGCTTCACTGTGTGTGTGATACACTTCTCAAAAAAAAGCTACAGCAGAAAGTATTATCTACTGTAGCTATGATCTAACTACTTACTACTATTATTAATTATTAATGTAGTATGTATTAGATTAGTGTATCAATGCTGAACAAGACTTGCTTGTATATGTATGCAAGTCTTGTATCATTATACTACATATAGAACAACTTACTACTGTTTTTAATTATAAATTAAAACTAATTATTATAAAAAAATTACTAGCTTATACGCAAAGTTTAAATGATTTAAACTGTGTAAAAGAAACAATAATGACTATAAATAATAGAATCCGTGAAATCGGTACTATTATTATATCTAGCAATGTTGCTTTAAACGCTCATAGTAGTGAACTACAATTCATATATGCAATTGGAATTCTGAATTCTCAGATTCTTGCATGTAAAGAATTAGATATTCCTACTAATGACCGTGAAGCCACTAAGTTAGATTGTAAAGAATTAATGTTTCTTGGAAAAGAATTAATTGAATGGTCTAACTTCAAAAATGAATTAGGCTCATACAATAATGAAGTTTATGATTTACTTGATGATAAGGAAAAATTCAGTTTACTGAAATACCCTACCAAAAAGTAAATAATAAGAGAGAGCAATCTCTCTTTATTTTTAGTATAAACAACTTAATACTAATATTAAATATTTAATATAATTATATATGATAACATTATGTTTAGGCCCTTCTATAAAGGGAACTCCATCTGAAAAATCACAAGCTTGGGCTTGGTGCATCATGATGGACTTAGCATATATCTTACCTATGATTTGTTAAGATATTAAAACAGTAAATGAGGTGAGGGTAAAAACCCAATAAAACTCATTTACTTTTTATTAATTTAAAAATATATTGTATGAAAACAATTACATTTTTACAGTTAATCCTAACACTATGTTTAGGATTTGGTTTTGTTATTGCTATGTTTGGCAATGACTTAGGAGTATACATGATTGTACTATCAGCAATATGCTGTAGTATCATGTACTATAAGTTGGAAACAAAACCTAAAGAAGAAGAGAGTTAATCTCTTTTTTTTAGCTACGCAGCTTTTAACAACTTAAAACTGTGAGTAAATATTAAATTTATTCTTATGAAAACTAAAACTAAAATTAATACTGCGCAATTGCGTAGAGATGTTAATGCAGAGATAAACTCTGGCAGAATCATAACAGCAACAAAAGTTGCAATGAGTTCCTTTGATAGGAAATCTCTAAAGTTAATGAAGTCTGAAGAAGAGTCTTTTGACACTGCATTAATATCAAGATTGTTATCCTCTAGAGGAGGATATAGAATCTCAAATAGAAGAACTTAGGTTCTTTTATTTTTTTTTTCATTAGCCTGCGGCAGCTTCTTCTAAACAACTTAATACTGATTTGGATTAATTTATTTATTAACCCTTTTAAATCCATTATTATGGCACAAAAAGAAAACGCGGTTGTAGCTACGGCTCCTGCAAAAGCAAAAGACGAAGTACGTAAGTGTACTATCAAGTCTATTGACGCAGATATCCAAACCAACATCAACGGGAAGAGATACCGTAAGTGCACACTTATCACTGCAAGTGGTAAATTAGCACGTGGTATTATTCACGAAGTAGTTTGGGACAAGGTATCTGTTGCAGATGAAGTTAACGTTGCACTGTCTTTGACAGCAGACGGTAGCATCATCCCAAGTGTCCTTGGACTTCCAATTCCTCCATTAACAATGGATGATTTCGGAGTTGCACCTGATTTCAAGGTAGGTTAATCGCTACCACTAAATAACTTTAACATAGAAATATGTTAGAGTTATTTTTTTTCATATGATTTAGCCTTCGGCATCTTATTTAACAACTTGATACTGATAATAATATTATAGTGCCCTATGGTCACTTGGTCACTTGGTCACCAAGAGGTATCTATATCACCTATGCCATTAGGCCCAAGTCATTAGAAAGACATAATGGTCACATAGATAAGTAAGCTACATTAGATATATAATAATAGTTTGGTCATAGATAAAGTATTATACTTAAGTCTCCCACGTGTGTAGGTTTGTGCCTTTTAAATTGTAAGTGCTTGATTATTAAGGGATTAATTTTTAGATTAAATAGAGATAAGTGTGTCTGATTAAGGGACTGAAACACTATCCACACTTTAATACTCTTCAACATCCTTACTAAATCCCCCTTATAGTAGGTACAGTACATAGTATATAGCTATTAAGCCCTTGTACATTAGACCCTCTTACCTATAGTAATTGTTTAAGTAGTACTATATCTATCTCTATTAGTATTAACTAGAGTATTACAGTACGCACATCCGGAATTAATATTAACCCCTAAAACATATACATATGAATGACTTTATTACAATATTTAAAGTACTATGGTTATGCCTTACAGTATACATGCTTGTTAAAGATAGTATAATCGCACACCTAGCAATTAAAGCTTTTTTAGATACAGGTGCATTAGAAGAAAAAGTAAAAGGAATACCTAGTACTATAGG
>Ga0315274_10006117_pt1 | contig 17551 bp, 15 predicted proteins | sample YL17G02_20_MG_FD_203700 | JGI IMG/M metagenome (GOLD analysis project Ga0315274, IMG submission 203700) | Sediment microbial communities from Yellowstone Lake, YNP, Wyoming, USA - YL17G02_20 | ecosystem: Environmental > Aquatic > Freshwater > Lake > Sediment | place: USA: Wyoming | collected...
AATACCGCATAGCAGAAAAGGACGGCGGGTGGCGATGGTGGTCGGCGCGCGGCACCGTGCTCAGAGACGAGCAGGGTCAACCTCGCGGCTGGATCGGTGCCGTAACCGACATCACCGAACGCAAGCGGACGGAAGAGGAACGCGAGAAAGCACTCGTGCGGCAGCAGGGCGTCAGCCTGCTTCAGCGCTCGCTGCTCACGCCAGTCCCGCTGGCGGATAAACTCAGAGCTGTGACCGACAGCATCGTCCGCCTGTTTGACGCCGATTTCTGCCGCATCTGGCTGATTCGGCCCGGAGATCTGTGCCAACAGGGCTGCAGCCATGCCGCGGTGCAGGAGGGGCCGCACGTCTGCCGTGATCGAGCCCGGTGTCTGCACTTGCTCGCGAGCTCCGGCCGCTACACTCACACCGATGGCCAAGGCCACCGCCGCGTTCCGTTCGGCTGTTACAAGATCGGACTCGTCGCCTCGGGCAAGGAGCACGGGTTCATCACCAACGACGTACAGAACGATCCCCGCGTTCACAACCGCGAATGGGCGCGCGAGCTCGGACTCGTCTCGTTTGCAGGATACCAGCTCCGCGTCCCCGGCGAAGAAACGCTGGGGGTTCTAGCCCTCTTCTCCAAACACTCCATCTCAGCCGATGAAGATGCCATGCTGGACGCGCTCGGCAGCGCTGTCGCTATGGTCGTCCGACAAGCGACAGCCGAGGGGGCGCTGCGCCTTTATGCCTCGGAGCTGGAGTCCGCTAAGGCCGCGCAGGAAGAAAATGCGACTAAGCTTCGCCAACTAGTGGAGGACCTGAGGGAGGCGAAGCGGCAGGCGGAGACCTCCACGCGGGCCAAGAGCGAATTCCTGGCCAACATGAGCCACGAGATTCGCACCCCCATGAACGGCATCATCGGCATGACGGAACTGGCGCTCGATACCGAGCTCAGTCCCGAGCAGCGGGAGTATCTCATCATGGTCAAGGATTCGGCCGACAACCTGTTGACCTTGATCAACGATATCCTGGACTTTTCCAAGATTGAGGCGGGAAAGCTCGGCCTCGATCTCATCGACTTCAACCTGCATGACACGCTCGGCAATACGATGAAGACGCTGGCTCCGCGGGCGAGTGCGAAAGGTCTGGAACTCGTCTACCGGACTCCGCCCAGCTTGCCGCGGGATCTGGTGGGCGACCCCGGCCGCTTGCGGCAAATCTTGGTCAACCTGGCCGGCAACGCTATCAAGTTCACGGAGCGGGGGGAAGTGGTCGTCCACGTCGAGGCACAGTCCCAGAGGGAGGAGGGGATCGAGTTGCACTTTGCCGTCACCGACACGGGGATCGGTATTCCGCGCGAGAAGCAGCAACTGATCTTCGAAGCCTTTGCGCAGGCCGATGCCTCGACGACGCGAAAGTATGGGGGGACGGGGCTGGGTTTGGCGATCACCTCCCAACTGGTGAAGATGATGGGAGGGCGCATCTGGGTGGACAGCGAGCCCGGCCAAGGGAGCACCTTTCATTTCACCGCCCACTTCGGCCTGGCCCAGGCCCCGACGAAGCCGCACGCGCCCCGGGAAACGGTTTGCCTGCGCGACATGCCGGTGCTGGTGGTGGACGACAACGCCACCAACCGAAGAATCCTGGAAGCCATGCTCACCCACTGGGTGATGCAGCCCACCTTGGCCGAGGGCGGACGGGAGGCCTTGGGCTACATGGACGCGGCCAGGAACGCCGGAAAACCTTACCCCTTGGTGCTCATCGACGCTCAAATGCCCGACATGGATGGCTTCGCCTTGGCCGAGCAGATCAAGCAGGATCCGGCGCTCGCGGGAGCCACCATCATGATGCTGACCTCCGCTGGCCAGCGGGGCGATGCCGCCCGCTGCCGGGAGTTGGGTATTGCCGTCTACCTGATCAAGCCGATTCGCCAGTCCGAGCTCTTGGAGGCTATCCTTCTAGTGCTCGGGAGGCCCTCCCGGGAGGGAGAGCGGCCCGCCGTCCTCACCCGGCATTCCTTGCGGGAAGCCCGGCGCAAGCTCCGCGTTCTAGTCGCAGAGGATAACGTCGTCAACCAAGCGCTGGTGGTCCGCCTGCTGGAAAAGCAGGGGCACACGGTGGTGGTGGCCCGCAATGGCAAGGAGGCGCTGGCCATCCTGGAGAATTCCGCCGGCCGCGAATTCAACTGCGTGCTGATGGACGTGCAGATGCCGGAGATGGATGGCTTCGAGGCTACCAAGGTCATCCGGCAGAAAGAAGAAGCCAGTGGCCTTCACCTCCCGATTATCGCCATGACGGCGCATGCGATGAAGGGCGACCGGGAGCGTTGTCTGGCGGCGGGGATGGATGGCTATGTGTCCAAGCCCATTGAGCCTCAGGAGCTCTTTGAGGCGCTGGAGGCTTTCGAACCCTCTCCCCGTAAGGATGAGGAACGCGCGGACGGCCTGGGGCTCGTGGAGCCAGTCTGGGACTTCTCGGCGGCGCTGGCGCGCGTTGACGGCGATGCCGAGCTTCTAGGAGAATTGGCGAGGCTTTTCCTCGGAGATTGTGCGAGGCTGGTGTCGGCAATCGAGGCGGCGGTGGCCGGTCGTGACAGTGAAGCCTTGGAGCGCGCCGCTCACGCGCTGAGGAGTGCGATTGGCAACTTCGGTGCACAGGCTGCTTGCGAGGCCGCCCTGAAACTGGAGATCATGGGCCGCGAGGGTCACGTGGCAGAGGCCGAGGAAGCCTGCGCGGCGCTCGAGCGACAGGTGGAAGGCCTGAAGCTGGCGCTCGCTCATTTGGGCGGAAGAGTGGCGCTGTGAAGATCCTGGTCGCCGATGATGATGCCGTCTCCCGTCGCTTGCTCGAAGTGACGCTGAAGAAATGGGGTTATGACGTGGTGGTGGCGGATGACGGCGACAAGGCCTGGGATGTGCTCCAACGGGAAGATGCTCCGCAGTTAGCCATCCTCGATTGGGTCATGCCCGGCATGGACGGCCCCGAGATCTGCCGACAGGTCAGAACCTTCGGCGATCAACGTTATATTTACCTTCTTCTCCTGACCGCCAAGAGTGAGAAGGAAGACCTGGTCAAGGGCATGGAAGCCGGCGCGGACGACTTCCTCACCAAGCCGTTCGATGTTCAGGAACTGAGGACTCGCCTGCGCGCGGGGACGCGCATCCTCGAATTGCAGGAAACGCTGCGGGTGCAGGCGACGCACGATTCCCTGACTGGCCTGTGGAACCATGCGGCCACCCTGGACTTCCTGCGCCGAGAACTCAACCGCGGCGAGCGCCAAGGAACGCCGGTCACCGTCGTCATGGCCGACATCGATCATTTCAAACAGATCAACGACACGCACGGGCACCTGACCGGCGACGTAGTATTGCGTGAGGTTGCCCATCGGCTTTCTTCCGCCGTGCGCGCCTACGACGTGACCGGGCGCTTTGGGGGAGAAGAGTTCTTGCTTGTCTTTCCGGGCTGTGCGGTCCGGAATGCGGTAGATAGGGCCGAGCAGTTGCGGGCCTGCGTCAATCGGGAGCCGGTGGAAACGCCCGAAGGTCCCATTTCCGTCACGCTCAGTCTGGGGGTAGCAGGGAGCGAAGCAGCCCTGGCGACGGATCCTGACTCATTGCTGCGGGCCGCCGACGCCGCGCTCTATCGGGCGAAAAGTGGCGGGCGCGACCGCGTCGAGGTGGCAGCAGGCGAGGAACTTCACGCTCAGCCTTCTCCTCCGGACCCAAGGAGCCGCACAGCCCAGCCGCACTAGAGTCCGGTTATCCTTGCGCTTCCCTGTGTGCGTTGACGGCGAAATGCGATTTCGGGGAAAATTGGCGCGCCGTTTCCTTGACGACTGTGCGAAACTGTAGCCCGCGGCAGAGGCGGCGGTGACCTGCCGCGAGGCGGATGGGGCACCCACACGGGCGCCGCTGCTTCCGCCCCGAGACTTGAGATGGCGGGCTAGCACCGTCACGTGGCCCAGCGGAGGAAACCTGCCTAGCTCCAGGTGACAAAACCAGATGCCTCCAGGCGGTACTTGCCCCCCTGGAGGAGGAGGCCTACCCATGAAGATCCTGATTGCCCAAGAGGAAGAGGTTGTCCGCGGCATGCTGGAAACAACACTCGCCAAGTGGGGACACGAGGTCGTCGTGACCTCCGATGGAGGTCAGGCCTGGAAGGAGCTTCAGAAGGAGGGCGCGCCCAGATTGGCCATCCTGGACCACACACTGCCGGGCATGGATGGCATGGCGGTCTGCCGGGAAGTCAGGAAGCATACGGAGACGCCTTACGTCTACATCCTGTTGACCATGGCCCAGGGCCAGGAGCAGGAGATGCTCGAAGGGATGAAAGCCGGCGTGGACGACTTCCTGATGAAGCCGGTCAATGCGGATCAACTGATGATCCGTGTGCGCATCGCCCGGCGCATCCTGGAGTTACAGGAGGAACTGCGCACCGCGCACGAGGCCATCGGCTATCAGACCACCCACGACCCGCTCACGGGCTTGTATAACCGCACGGCCATCCTGGACAGCTTGCTTCGGGAACTGGCCCGCGTCCGACGCGAGGGGAGCCACGTAGGTCTCATCCTCGCCGAGGTGGATCACTTCAAGAGCATCAACGACACCTACGGGCACCAGGTGGGTGACGCCGTGCTCCGCGAAGCGGCGCGCCGCGTCCGTTCCATCGTGCGGCCTTACGACACGGTGGGGCGCTGTGGCGGGGAGGAGTTCCTGATTATCGTGCCGGGCTGCGACGCAAAGAACGCGCTGGCCCAGGCCGAACGGCTCCGCACCTCCCTCGTTGGGGAGAGCATGGATATCTCTGAGTGGGGGAAGTTCACTTCGGCCAAAGAGGGAAAGCTTCAGGTCACGTTCAGCTTGGGTGTGGCCGCGGCGGAAAAGATGAAAGAGACGGAGCCTCTCCTCCATGCCGTCGAGACCGCGCTGGCGCGCGCCAGGACCGCCGGGCACAATCGCGCCGAGGTGGCCGCGGAGGCGGACTTCAAGTAGGCCCCCCTCCGGGCATCATTCCACGGCGATGTGAGTTTCCGTCCGCTCGACGCCCTCGAGCTTCTGGATCTGGTCGATCACCAGCTCGTTGAGTCTCTTCTCGCTGGGCGTTTCCACGTAAACAAACACATCCGGCAGACCCCAGCAGGCGTCGGCGTGCCGCACCCCTTCCATCTGGCTTACCGCGGCAACGATCTCCCGCACCTTGCCAGGCCGCACGTTGACCAAGATGTAGGCTCTCATATTCTTTCCTTCCGGCAGGAAGGGAACTGACGTTTGTGCCGGGCCAGTCTCCCCCTCCGTCCCGCCCTCTATCGAATTGAGGTGCTCCCCGAAGGCTCACATTCTAACACCACTCCCCAGGCAACATGGAGTGCGATTGCAAAGGCCTACCTCTCCCCAAAAACAAGGGAACTTTTGGGCAGGCCTTTGCGTTTCTCCAGATAGCTGAAAGAGAGGAGTATGCCTTCCATGAGAAAGCTTCTGTTTGGACTAGCGATGATCTTAGTGGCGGGATCCTATGCGCTGGCTGCGGACCGCTGGCTACACGTCAAGGTTGAAGAGAGCGGCGTCAATGGTGAGACGGTGCGGATCAACATGCCGCTGTCTCTGGCGGAGAAGGTTCTCCCCGTCATCCACACCGACAAGCTGCGCGACGGCAAGGTGAAGGTGAACAGCACCGATATCCATGACCTTGACCTGCGGGCCATCGTGGAAGCGCTGCGCACCATGCCGGACAACGAATTCATCACCGTGGAGAGCACGCACGAGAACGTCCGCGTGGCGAAGGCGGGCGGTAACCTGCTCATCAAGGTGCGGGACTCGCACAGAAAAGGGGCCGCCAAGACGACGGCCGAAACCAAGACGGTTGCCGAAACCGTAGATGTCATGATCCCCTTTCCGGTCGTCGAGGCTCTGTTGTCCGCGGGCAAAGACGAACTCGACGTCCTGGCCGCGGTGCGGGCCCTGAGTGCGGTGGGCGACACGGTGCTGGTGGCCGTGGACGATCAACACAGCAAAGTCCGCATCTGGGTGGACTCGCGGAACACGATGGAGTAGGAGGTGCGCTATGCCGACAGGTCCAGCAACAGTGGCTGGCGGCGCGGGCGCCATGGTGCTCGGAACGTTACTCGTGGCCGGCGCTTTTGTTTACGACATGGGCGCCATCAAGGTGTCCGTCCAGGGCAAGAAACCCGGGGGAGAGAACATCCGCCTGATTGTGCCGGCGGCAGCGGTGCCGTTGGCCTTGCCGTTTGTGCCGGATAAGGATTTGCAGGAAGCGGCGGAACAGGTCCGCCCCTGGCTGCCAGCCATCGAGGCGGCGACCGAGGAACTGGCACGCTGTCCCGACGGCCCCCTGGTCCAAGTGACGAGCGCGCACGAGAAGGTCAGCATCGTCAAGCGCGGAGATTCACTGGTCATCGATGTGGACGACACGAACGAGACCGTCCATGTCACCGTGCCTCTGAAGCTGGTCAGCGTGGTTGCCAACCAGATCGCGCGAGTCCCGCCGCCCAAAGCCGAGCACGCGGCGGAGTCGACGCCTTCCGAGGCTGCTGCCTTGTAGTCCTCGCGGCGGGCGCGAGAGCTTCACTCTGCGGCGTGCCCAGCACTTGGTTCGGGCGCATGATCGTGCCCGGGCGTCCAGGATGTCCGCGCGCCGCAGTCAACGAATCCGACGTAGGTCTTGCCACGCAGCGTCATGCCAGCGTCTTGCGAAATCTCCTGGAACTCAGCCAAAGCGTGATGACCCCCATAGCGGCCAGCGCCACCATCTGTGGCCAGAGGATGCTGGGGCCCACCCCTTTGAGGAAGATGCCGCGGATGATGACCAGGAAGTAGCGGAAGGGATTGAGATACGTCAACCACTGCACGACCCTCGGCATATTGGCGATGGGGAACATGAAACCCGAAAGCAGCACGGCAGGCATGAAGAAGAAAAAGGTGGTCATCATGGCCTGCTGCTGGGTCTGGCTGACCGTTGAGATCAAGAGGCCGATCCCAAGCGTCGTGAGCAGGTAGAGGGCCGTGGCGAAGAGCAGCAACCCGAGACTGCCCCGGATTGGCACTTCAAACCACAGCACCCCCACCAGCGCGACGATGATTACATCCACGAAGCTGAACAGGGCAAACGGCAGGGTCTTGCCCAGGATGAACTCGGCCGGCGTGATGGGGGTGACCATGATCTGTTCCATCGTGCCGATTTCTTTCTCGCGCACCACGGCCATGCTGGTCAGGAGCAGCGTGACCAACGTCACGATCATGGCGACCACGCCGGGGACGTAGAAGTTGCGGCTTTCCAGGTTCTCATTAAACCAAGCCCGCGTCCGGAGTTCCACCTGTCCGGGTTGCCGGGTGCTACCCAGCAGCCGGCGAAGCTGCGCGTTCAAGACTTCCTGCGAGAACTGGCCCGTGATCTTGGCGCTGTACCCGAGTACGATTCCGGCGGTGTTCGAATCGGTACCGTCCACCAGCATCTGGAGTTGGGCCGTTCGTCCAGCCCGCAGATCCTCCTCGAAGCCCTTGTCCATATGGAGCACCACCCGGACTTCACCCCGGTCCAGCAACGCGCGCGCGCGGGCTTCGCTCGTGACGTGCTCGACGACGTCAAAATAGCCGGACTCCACGAAGCGGCTCACCAGTTCACGACTGGTGACGCTGTGGTCGAGGTCGAAAACCGCGGAGGTGACGTGCTTCACGTCGGTGCTCACGGCATAGCCGAACACCAGCAACTGCATGACGGGCACCACGAAAATCACCGCCCGCATCCGCGGGTCGCGGAACACCTGGATGAATTCTTTGATCAGCATGTGCTTGAGGCGTTCGCGCATGGCTACACCAGCTTCTTCTTGAACGTTATGCAGGCCAGGAGCACCATGGCCGCCCCGAAGATAGTCAGGAGGGCTGCCTCGCCAGCCAGAATCTCCAGCCCGACGCCCTTCAAATAGATGCCTTTTAGCAGGGCCACGAAATACCTTGCCGGGATCAGGTACGTGATCAGCTGGAGCGGTTTCGGCATGTTGGCGATGGCAAACACGAAGCCGGACAGCAAGAGTGCCGGGACAAAGGTCATCACCATCGCCAACTGATTGGCCAGGAGTTGGCTCTTGGTCACAATGCTGATGAGCAGGCCCAGCGACATGGCCCCGGCCAGGAAGATCGCCGCGCAGGTGAAAAGCAGCGCGACACTGCCGCGCAGGGGCACGCGAAACACGAACTCACCCATCAGCACGGCCAGCAAGACGTCGAACAGCCCGATGGAGAAGTAGGGGATGAGCTTGCCGAGAATCAACTCCCGCCCCTTGACGGGCGTCGAGATGAGCTGTTCCATCGTGCCCCGTTCCCATTCCCGGGCTACCGTCAGCGAAGTCAGCATCGCGGCGATGACCATCATGATGACGGCAATCAGACCGGGAATGATGTAGTTCCTCGATTCCATGTCCGCGTTGAACCAGACCCGCGGGCGGAATTCCAGCGGCGCGCGTGGGACGCGGTTGCCGTGCCGCTGGATCTGCCCCAGGGCCACCTGCTGCGAATAGGCCAGCGCCACCGCCTCCGCGTAACTCACAGCGAGCGTAGCTGTGTTGGAATCGCTCCCATCCACGATAAGTTGGACCGAAGCCACTCGCCCCGAATCGACGCGTTCGGCAAAGTCCCGCGGAATGACGAGGGCTCCCAGCGCCTGGGCAGAATCGATGGCCTGTTCCACCTCCCGGTAAGTGCGCACATAGCCCCGCACCGAGAAGTAGCGGGAGCCATCGAACCGGCTAATGAATTCCCGGCTGGCCGGGGACTCGCTCTGGTCCCAGACCACCAGCGGGACGTTATCCACGTCGAGCGTCAGGGCATACCCGTAAAGCATCAGCAGCAGCATGGGAATGGCGATGGCCATCCCCAAGCTCCGCGGGTCGCGGAAGATGTGGATGAATTCCTTGCGGGCTATGGCCCGGACTCGACGCAGTTTCATGCTTGTACCGCCTGCTGGGCCTGTTCGGCCCGGTCGCGCGCCTCGATGAGCGAGACGAAGACGTCCTCGAGCGAGGGTACGATCTTCTCGACTCGCTCCACCGCGAATCCCTTCTTGGTCAGGTGTTCACGGATGCCTTCCGCCACCGACTCACCGTCCTCGGCCACCACATGGAGGCCGCGGCCGAAGAGCGCCACTTCTTTGACACCGGCGAGCGCAGCAATCCCATCCATTGCGTCCTGCGGGCGCTCGGAGAGGACTTCGAGGACTTCCTCCTGCATCAACTCTGTCTTGAGAGTGGCGGGCGTGCCGAGGGCGATCAGTTCGCCGCGATAGATCAAGGCGATGCGGTCGCAGTACTCGGCCTCATCCATGTAGTGGGTCGTGACGAACACGGTGACGCCGCGGCCGGCGAGTTCGTAGATCAGGTCCCAGAACTGCCGTCGGCTGATGGGGTCCACACCCGAGGTGGGCTCGTCGAGGAAGATAATCGGCGGTTCGTGCAGGATGGCACACCCCAGCGCCAGCCGCTGCTTCCAGCCACCCGAAAGAATGGCCGTGCGGGAGTGCCGGTGCTCCCTGAGACCGGCCATCTCAATCACCCATTCCTTGCGCGCCTGCTTTTTCTCTGGCGCGAGCCGGTAGATGCCGCTGTAGAAATCAATGTTCTCCTCGACGGTCAGATCTTCGTACAAGGAGAACTTCTGGCTCATGTAGCCGATGTGAGCTTTGATCATCTCGGCTTCCGTGCGGACATCGAATCCCGCGACGGTCCCGCTGCCGCTGCTGGGTGCGAGAATGCCCGTGAGCATGCGGATGGTGGTGGATTTGCCGGCGCCGTTCGGCCCGAGGAACCCGAAAATCTCACCCTTCGCGACTTCGAAACTGATGCGATTCACAGCTACGAAGCTGCCGAAGCGCCGCTCCAGGTCTTTTACGACTACGGCCTTGTCGGTTCCAACCCTGTCCATTGCGTTTCATGTGTAGCGCCGGCATCCTGCTACTGTGACGTAGCGGCGGTGTCCCCACCGCCGCTACTGCCGACGAGGGCGCCGGCGCAACTATTTTCCTCCCTCGCCCAGCACCGAGATAAAAACATCTTCCAAGGTCGGCTCGATGGGCCGGATTTCCTCCGCCTTGAGGCCTGCGGTAATGAGCACGTCCTCCGCCTGCTTTGCCGCCGTCCCGGGATCGTCGGTGACGATGTGCACGCGGTCACCGAACAGCCCCACCGAAATACCGGGGAGTTGCTCGCGCAGCAGGGCCGTGGCCTTGCGCGGGTCGGCCGAGCGAATCTCGAGAATCGTCCCGCGCATGAGCTTTTTCACTTCGTCCGGCGTCCCGACGGCCAGAAGTCTGCCGCGATGCAGGAGTCCGACGCGGTTGGCGCGCTCGGCTTCGTCCAGGTAGGAGGTCGAGATGAAGATGGTGACCTTCTCGCGCAGCAGTTGATACAGGATGCGCCAGAAGTCGCGCCGCGACGCGGGATCCACGCCGTTGGTGGGCTCGTCGAGAAACAGTACCTTGGGCGTGTGAATCAGCGCGCAGGCCAGGCCCAGCTTCTGTTTCATCCCGCCCGAGAGGTTCCCCGCCAGGCGCTTCTTGAAAGGCGTCAGGTTGCTGAAGGCCAGGAGGCGATCAATTCTCTCCTGCCGGCCCTCGCGCGGCACGCCATAAATGTCGGCGTAAAACTCGATGTTCTCCATCACCGTGAGGTCCGGATAGAGCCCGAAGCGCTGGCTCATGTAGCCGATGTCTTCCTTGAGTGCCTCTGCCTCTTTCACGATGTGATGGCCCGCCACCCAGGCGTCTCCGGAGGTCGGTTCCAGGATAGCGGTCAGGAGCCGCATGGTCGTGGTCTTCCCCGCGCCATCCGGTCCGACCAAGCCGAAGATTTCGCCTTCAACGATGTTGAGAGTCAGTCCGTCGACGGCCCTCAAGCTGTTAAAGGACTTGGTAAGCTGCTCCATCCTGATGGCGTCCATCACTTACCCTTCTCTTCGAGCAGGATTTCCGCGTCGGCGGGCATGCCCGGTTTCAGTTCCATATTGGGATTGCGGATGTCCACCTTGACGCGATAGACGAGCTTGACGCGCTCTTTCTCAGTCTGGACGTTCTTGGGTGTGAACTCTGCCTGCGAGGCGATGAAGGAGACGCGCCCTTCATAACGCTTGCCGGGATAGGTGTCAGCCGTCACGCGCACTCGTTGCCCGACCTTCACCCGCCCCAGGTCAGTTTCGTTGATGTAGGCGCGCAGCCAGACATTTTCGAGGTCAGCAACGGTCACAACCGGAGTGCCCGCGGCGACGAATTCACCCGGCTCCACGTTCTTGGAAAGAACGACCCCCGAGAGCGGCGAGGCCAGCGTGGCATAGCCCAGGCGAGTCTCCGCCACGGCCAGCGCTTCCTTAGCTTGTTGAAGGCGGGCGCGCGCCTGGTCAATCGTCTCCCGGCGCGGGCCTTTCTTGACCAGCAGGAATCGCTCTTGAGCCTGCGACCAGGCCGCGCGGGCCTGCTCAATCTGCTCGCGCCTGGGGCCTTCTTTGACGAGCTTGAACTGCTCCTCGGCTTCGCGTTGGCGAGCGAGCGCGGTCTCGTAAGCGGTGCGGGCTAAGTCATATTGCTGGGCGGAGACTATCTCCTTCTTGTAGAGCCCTTCATACCGCTCGGCGTCCAGCCGGGCGCGTTCGGTTTCAGCTTTTGCCCGCCGCAGCACAGCTTCCGCCGCCGAAAGTTCTTCGGGCCTCGAGCCGGCAAGCCTCTCGTCCAGCCGGGCTTTGGCCTGCTCGGCGGAGGCTTCGGCTTGGGCAATCTCCTCCGGCCGGGAGCCCGCTTCCAATTCGGCGAGGACGGCTTGGACCGCCTGAACGTCCGCTCTGCGAACGGCAACTTCCTGGGTAAGCTCCACGCTGTCCAGCCGGGCAACAGTCTGCCCGGCCTTGACGGTTTCGCCCTCGTCCACTAGGCGCGCTTCCACCCGTCCCGGGATCTTGAAGCTCACTTCGGCGTCCGTGACCTCGATGTTGCCCGAGACGCGGATGACGCGTCCGTCATCCGACCTGCCCAGGATGAAGTAGGCCAACACGGCCACCAGCAGAATCGCTGGAACCAGGATGGTCAATCTCTTCTTGTTCTTCATTGCAGTGTCTCCGTGCTGTCAGTGCCTTGCCCCGGCGGAGCGGCGACTCCTGACCAGAACAGATCTAGGGTCGTGTCCAGCCGCCCTTGAAGTTGAGAGGATGGGTAGAGTGCCCACAACAAGAGGGCGCCAAAGAAGGTTTGCTGGAAGTGGCGCACGAATTCCGCAGGTTTGATGTCGCGACGAATCTCACCCCGGCGCTGGCCTTCCGCCGCGACCTTCGCCAGGAGCCTTCCGCCGCGCGCCAGGTTCCGGCGCATCAACTTGAGGAATGATTCGCTGGAGAAGTTGGCGGCGAGCAGACCGCGCACCAGGCTGGGGCTGCGGCCTGGCTCCTCCGCCAGGACGCGCGCCAGGCGACGCAACACTGCGCGTACCGGCCCGGCGCCTCGACGAGCCTCGGCCAGGGCGGCTTGCACCTTCGACACCTGGATCTCACCGAAGCCGGCCAGCGCGTGCTCTTTGGAAGGGAAGTAGTTGAAGAACGTTCCCTTGCCCACGTCGGCCGCCTCGGTGATCTGCTCGACAGTGGTCGCAAAGAAGCCTTGCCGGGCGAAGAGGTCGAGCGCGGCACGGAGGATGCGCGCGCGGGTCTCGGCTTGGCGGCGGGCGCGGCGGCCGGGGCGGGCCGGCACGGGGTCGATGGTGGATGCGGGATTCATTGGTGACCTCAATTCATTTATGACCTATGTTCATAAATGACTGTAGGTCATCATAAGTCGTATTGTCAAGAGGATATTATGTCCCCCCAATCCCACCCTTGGGTCAGTACGGCTCACAATGTGCGGTTTGGGCAGAACGAGCTATCACGGAACAGAGGCGCGCGCCCACAAAGCTGCGCCCTGCGCGAGGCCGTCACCTGCTGCAGCCATCGCCTTCCTCCGCCGTCTTTGTGGTATAGTCCCCGGGAATTTCCCAGCAGTGAGTAAGGACAACCCGCGATGAGCATCGTGGAACAAGTCGAGAAAGATCTTCCCGCCGCCCTGAAGGCGCAGGAGGTGCTGAAATTGAGTGTCCTACGCATGATGAAGGCGGCGCTCAAGAACAAGCAGGTTGAACTCGGCAAGCCACTCGACGACGCGCAGGCCGTGGCAGTGCTGCGCACGCTAGTGAAGCAGCGCCACGAATCGGTCGAGCAGTTCCGCAAGGGTGGGCGAAACGATCTGGCGGACAAGGAAGAAGCTGAAATCAAGATCGTCGAGAGCTATCAGCCCGCGGCCGCGACTGAGGAGGAAATCGACGCTGCCGTCGTCGCCGCCATCGCCGAGACCGGCGGCACCGGGTCTAAGGATCTGGGCAAAGTGATGAAGACCGCGATGGCCAAACTGGCGGGCAGGAACGTGGACGGCAAGCGGGTCAGCGAAAAGGCACGCGCCAAGCTTGGCGCCTGAGGTAGCGGCGGGTTTATCCCGCCTTCGAGAGGCTGGCGACCTGAAGCCACCTCTACATCCTCCTTGCTTGGAGGCAGACTCATGGCTGCTGAATCGCCCGAGAAATCCCAGGGGACCACGTTCCAGCCCTATGTCCCGGCAGACGCAACGGTTTCCGAGCTTACAGTACGCGCGGTGGTATTGGGGGCGTTGCTGGGGATAGTCTTCGGTGCGGTAACGGTCTACCTCGCGCTGCGTGCCGGGCTGACGGTGAGCGCCTCGATTCCGGTGGCCGTGCTCGCCATCAGCATTTTCAAGAGGCTGGGGAAGTCCACCATCCTGGAAAACAACATCGTGCAGACGACGGGCTCCGCGGGTGAATCCATCGCCGCCGGAGTGGTTTTCACCCTTCCCGCGCTGATTTTCCTGGGCTTCTCGCTTGACTACCCCGAGATCCCGCGCGTGTTACTGCTGGCGCTGGTGGGGAGCATTCTGGGCGTGCTGTTCATGATCCCGCTGCGGCACCAGTTGAACGTGGCCGAGCACGGCACGCTCACCTACCCGGAGGGCACGGCCTGCGCCGATGTGCTGATTGCGGGCGAGAAGGGCGGCAGTTTCGCCGGCAAGGTCTTCGCGGGATTCGGTCTCGGCCTGGTTTACAAGTTGCTGAATGAGGCCCTATTCTTCTGGCGGCCCCGGCCCATTTACCAGCCAGGCTGGTACCCGGGCGCGACGGTCGCCGCTAACGTCACGCCAGAGTACCTGGGGGTGGGCTACATCATCGGGCCGCGCACGGCGGGCATGATCTTCGCCGGCGGCGTGCTCTCCTGGCTGGTGACGATCCCCATGATCAAGTTCTTCGGCCAGGGCCTCGCCGAACCCATCTTTCCCGGCACGGTCCCCATTCGCGAGATGGACGCCTTTGCTATTTGGGGCGCCTATATCCGGCCGATCGGAGCGGGCGCGGTCTCCATGGCGGGACTGTTCACGCTGTCGCGCACGCTGCCTACTATTGTGCGGGCCCTGCGCACCACGATTGGGCAGTTGAGGAAAGGCAAAGCAGCCGAAGCGGCGCCAGTTGCCGTGCTGCGCACCGAGCGCGAACTTCCCGGAACCGTCATTTTCGGGGGCTCGCTGGTGATGATCCTGATCGTGTGGGCGTTATTGGGGCTGCGTATCAATCCCGGCGTAAGCGGGAACCTCATCGCTTCGATTTTGGTGGTGATCTTCGGCTTCCTGTTTGTGACGGTGTCGGCGCGGATCGTGGGGCTGATCGGCTCCTCGGCCAACCCCATTTCGGGCATGACCATCGCCACCCTGATGCTCACGGCGCTGCTGTTTGTGGCGGCGGGCTGGACCTCGGGAGCTTACCCGGCCGTGGCGCTTTCCATTGGCGGCATCGTCTGCATCGCCGCGGCGGTGGGCGGAGCCACGTCGCAGTCTCTCAAGACCGGCTTCCTGGTGGGCGCCACCCCGCGTCACGCGGAAGTCGCCATGATCGTGGGGGCGCTGACCTCGGTGTTGGTGGTCGGCTTCACGCTCGTGCTTCTGAATCGTGCGTATACGCGCACTGACGCCCAGGTACTGGAAAACGTGCAATTGACCGCGGAGATGCGTGTGGTGGGCGAGAGCGTCCGGGAAGGGAAAACGTACCAACTCATCAACGTCATCGGCTCGCGGACGATTCCGGATGGCCGCTACCTCTATGACCCGGCGGCCAAGCGCATCGAGTTTCAGGAGCGTGTGGGCATCGGCTCGCTGGAGCTCCCCGCACCGCAAGCGGTCCTGATGAGTACCGTCATTAACGGCATCTTGCGCCAGAGCCTGCCTTGGGGTCTGGTGCTGCTCGGAGTCTTCATCGTCGTGGTGATGGAGCTGTGCGGCGTTCGCTCGCTGGCTTTTGCCGTCGGCTCCTACCTGCCTATCGCCACCACCGCGCCGATCTTCTGTGGCGGCGTGGTGAGCTGGCTGTTGACAAAGATTACCAAGCGCCAGGAAGGTGAAGTTTCGAGCGGCGCCCTGTTTGCCGCGGGCCTCATCGCCGGCGGTTCCATTGGCGGCTTGATCCTCGCAGGCATCGTCGGCTCCAAGCTGGATACCCGTCTGGGTTTCGACCTACTGAAAGGAATCTCGGTCGGAACCAAATATTGGCCGGGCATCGCCAACTCCAGCCTGATCGGCCTGCTCGTCTTCCTGGCCATGGCCTCGGCGCTGTTCGCTGTCGGGCGGAAAAAGCTGGAGTAGCGGAAGAGTCGACAGTTGGCAGTTGACAGCACGCAGACAAATCCAACCGTGAGTGTTCACTCTTGACTGTCGACTGTGAACTGTTGACCTGCCTTTACCACTTTCCACCCGCCACTGCTCTTGTGGTACGCTTTCGACGATGCCCCGTTATCGCCAAGCTCAAGTGTCTTTCGGCCCGCCGCTGTCGCGGATGGTCAAATACCTCATCATCGTCACCACCGCAATCTTCGTAGTGACTTACCTCCTTGAGGTAAGAGGCTGGGCGAACCCCGTCGCCTGGTTTGGCCTTACTCCGTACCTGGTCACTCACCGCCTGTTTCTCTGGCAACCGCTGACCTATCTCTTCCTGCACGGGAACTTCTGGCACATTCTCTTCAACATGTTCATGCTCTGGATGTTCGGGTCCGAGCTGGAGTACAAGTGGGGCCACAAGCAATTCCTCTTCTACTATTTCTTGACGGGAATGGGCGCTGGCCTCCTGGACATCCTCGTCCATCCTTCCGCGCTCTCCACGACCGTAGGCTGCTCAGGAGCCATCTATGGCCTGCTGATGGCTTACGGATTGCTTTTCGGCGACCGCCCAGTCCTGTTTTCTTTCCTCATCCCCATGAAGGTCAAATGGATGGTCGCCATCATGGGCGTCATTGAATTCCTCAGCGCTTTGAACACGCGGGGATCGGCGGTCAGCCACATCGCCCACCTGGGCGGGATGCTCTTCGGCTTCCTCTACCTGCGGGGCGGAAGCCTCCCCTACCGTTTCCAACTGCGTTATCATGAATGGCGACGCGCCCGGCTGCGCCGGAAGTTCGAGGTTTATACGCGCAAGCACGAAGGGAAAGACGATGCCGGGCGGTGGATCCATTGAAGTGTGAAGGATGAAGGGTAAAGTGTGAAGACGACCCGAGGATTTCACACTTCATACTTCACACTTTGTTGATTTCGTCTCTCGCCTGAGAGGAGGTACTCCATGCCATCCCCAGCGCCAGCCGTCCTGAGTGTTGAAAGGGCCATGGTCCGCGACTTCAATGCGGGCAAGATCGAGCAGCTTCTCGCCCATTTCCACCCGCGCGTGGTGGGATTTTCCTCCACCAAGCAGGAGAGGATTGTGGGGCTGGCGGCCATGCGCAAGACCTTTGACTACTATCACCAGGCATCGAGCCACATGCGGTACCACATCGCCAAGCCCGAGGTTCACGCCTTCGGTGACGTGGCCGTGGCGACGTTCTATTGGACCGTGGAGTTGGGTACCGGCCGTCCTCGACACGCCATCAAGGGCCGGGGCAGCCACGTTTTCGCCAAACACGACGATAAGTAGTTGATCGTCCACGAACACTTCTCGCGCGCCCACTGAGGCAGTGGCGGGTTCACGCCGCCAAGTGTGGCGGCATAAAGCCGCCTCCACCTGTTCTTTCGTACACCCGATGCCCGAAAACGACTCCGCAATTCAGTGGCTCCTCGGAGGCGACCCGGCCATCCGCTGGCAGACCCTGCGTGACCTGGCGGGCGCGAGCCAGCGCCTTGTCGCGCGCGAACAACAACGCGTTGCTGAAACCGGCTGGGGCCCGAGACTGCTCAGCCGGCAGGAAGCGTCGGGTCAATGGGGCGGCGGGGTCTACACACCTAAGTGGACTTCGACCACGTACACGATGGTGCTGCTGCGCTCTCTGGGCTTGCCTCCGGAACATCCCCAGGCAATGAAGGGCTGCGCACTGCTGTTTGACCGGGGCTTCTGTCGCGATGGCGGCTTTAACTGCTGGCGTGGATACAAATACAGCGAGTCGTGTGTCACTGGCATGGTCCTGGCTGCGGCGGCATATTCTCGCTTTGCCGATGATCGTATGCACGCCTTCGCCGAATA
>Ga0315274_10006118_pt1 | contig 17551 bp, 14 predicted proteins | sample YL17G02_20_MG_FD_203700 | JGI IMG/M metagenome (GOLD analysis project Ga0315274, IMG submission 203700) | Sediment microbial communities from Yellowstone Lake, YNP, Wyoming, USA - YL17G02_20 | ecosystem: Environmental > Aquatic > Freshwater > Lake > Sediment | place: USA: Wyoming | collected...
ATCAGCGAGATCATGTACCATCCTCCCGACGTCTTCACCCAAAACGCCTACTGGGACAACACCGAGCACGAGTACGTCGAACTCCTCAGCCTCACGAACGTCGCCGTCTCTCTGTTCGACCCGAACGTCCCCACGAATACCTGGCGCTTGCGGGATGCGATCCGCTACCACTTTCCGACCAACCAGACCCTCAATGCGGGCGAACGGATCCTGGTGGTACCGTTTGATCCGGTCGCCGACCCCGTCGCCGCCGCCGCCTTCCGCAACCAATACGGAATCAGCGCCGGGGTCCGGCTGTTCGGACCCTATCAAGGGAAGCTGGCCAACGGGAACGATTCCATCGGACTGGTGCAGCCCGACCAGGTGCGTTTCTATGTCACGAACGTCGTCACCACCGCCGTGCTCATCGACCGGGTGGAATATGAGGACCAACCCCCGTGGCCATTGGGCGCCGATGGCTTCGGCTTTTCGCTGCAGCGTGTGGTCGAGTCGGCCTACGGCAACGATCCAACCAACTGGATCGCCGCCGCGCCCACGCCAGGCGCCGCCCTGGCGCCGGGAGTCGCGCCGACGATTCCCGAGAGTCCGCTCAGTCAGACCGTAGCCCCCGGCAGCGATGTGACGTTCAGAGTCGAGGCCACCGGGCCCGCCCCCCTCCTTTACCAGTGGCGTTTCGAAGGCGAGAACCTGCCGGGCGCCCAGGGAGCCACCCTGACGCTCACCAACGTTCAACCCGGGCAGTCCGGCGGGTACCAGGTGGTGGTATCGACGACCGCCCGCTCGACCGCTAGCGCCGTCGCTGCCCTTCAGGTCGCCCAGGCCCCGACAATCCTGACCCAGCCCGCGTCGATCGAAACCTGGCCGGTGGATGCGGTCACCTTCTCGGTGATTGCCGCCGGCAATCCGCCGCTCCGTTATCAGTGGCGGCGCAATGGATCACCGGTCCCCGGCGCCACGGAATCCATGTTGCTGCTTACCAACGTGACCGCTCTCCAGGTAGGCGTTTACGACGTCGTCGTCAGCGACGCGAACCGCGCCACTTCCAGCGATCCCGCCACCCTCAGGGTGTTGGGCACTCCGGTGATTGTCCGGCAACCGCTCGAGACCACCGCGCCCCTGGGCAGCGCCGCTGCCTTCAGCGTTGAAGTCACGAATAGCGCGCTGCTTCCCATCACCTACGAATGGCGCAAGGACGGCGCGACCGTGTCGCGCCGCACGGCGGACTCGCACACCGATCTGCTCGCCTTGACCTCGGTTCAACCGGACGATGCCGGCGTCTATTCGGTCGAGGTCAGCAACCCGGCCTCGGGCGTACCGGGTTTCATGAGCGACACCGCCGCGTTGCAGGTCGAGGATCTGATCGACACCGACGGCGACGGCATGCCGGACGCGTTTGAATCGGCCCACGGGCTGGATCCAAGCAATCCGGCTGATGCCCAAGCCGATCCCGATCAAGACGGGGCTTCGAATCTCGAGGAATACCGGGCCGGCACCGATCCACAGGATCCGGCCAGTGTGCTGAGGGTGGATGAAATCGAGCTCACCGGCGCCATCGTCGTTCGCTTTTGGTGTCAGGTCAATCGCACCTACACGCTGCTCTGCCGGGATGCGGTGGGCAATGGACCGTGGCGGCCTTTGGCGAGCGTCCCGGCGATCGGCGGCACCGGCACGGAACCGCGGCTGGTTGAGGTTATCGATCCGGAAACGCCCCTCGCGGGCGAGCGTTACTACCGGATCGTGACGCCGGCTACCCCGGGACCTTGAGGCAGCGCTCCCGCAGCACCTCGGCCGCCGGGGCACTGGTCCAGCCTGCGGCCGTGGGAGCGGATGAGGCCGCTACTCAGTAGGGAGTCACGTCGAGGTTGAAGGGCCGAGTCACGTCGAGGTTGAAGGGCCCCTTCGCGGCGCTGCTGCCGCCGGCATAGAGCGCGATCTTCGCCTTCTTCTCGAGCGCGGCCAAGTCGAGCTGGCCAGCCGCAAACGCGTCGGCGTCCGCCTTCTTGACGCGGATCGTGAGGAGTGAGCCGCGCGCAGCTGCGGGCTCTTCTCGACCCACCACCAGGACCTCCTCGGTCTCGACCTCGGCTTTCTTGTCTCCATCGCCCTTATCCACGCGGACCACGCGCTTGCGCTGCGCGTCACCGCCCGGGCCGCCGAAGACGCAGACGGTGATCGCGTCCTCGGGTCGCAGACCACGGATGTTCCGCGCGTTCTTGAGGGCGCCCAACAGGGCCTCCTTCAGGCCGTCCACCTTCTTCGCGTCGTAGTCTGCCGACGTCTCGCCCTGGAATTCAAACCGCATGAACCGGTCGTCCTCGAGGAACGGCTGTGTTCCGTACAGCTCGCGGCGGGCCCGCTCCCAGGCGGCGTCGGTTTCCGACTTCTCCTTAGCCGGTTCGGCCTTTTCCGGTGGGGGCAGCAGCGCCATCGGGACGTTGAGCAGGAACACCGCGCCGTAGTCTTCGAGATAGAACGCGCGTGGCCTGTTACCGCCGGGGCCGAGGAACACGTCGATGCCCATGGCGCGGTTTCGGCGTTCATCGCCGAGTTGCGCCGTCGCGGCCTTGTCCAGCACGCGCGCCATGACGGCGAGGTCTTCCTCCAGCGCCACCTGAGATTTGGCCTCCGGCTCGGAAGACCGGATCACCACGGTGTCCCCCGCCCCCCGTTGCCGGCTGCCACCCAGACGGATGTTTGTTTCCGTGCTGCGGGAAACCGCCGGAGGATGGGGAGGCGCGGTAACCGCTTGGGCCAGCTCAAGCACCATGTCGCGGGCTGCGCCGATACCTGCCCGGGCTTCGTTGAGCTGGACGTGCTGGCTGCCCAACTCCTGGTGGACACGCTCGATCTGCCGAGTCACTTCAGCCTGGGCCTGCTCGACCCGCCGGGCCACTTCGGCATCGGCGTGCGCGACCGTCTGGGCAACATCCTCGGGCGGAGGCGGCGGGACGGGTTCGGTGGGCTCGAATGACCGGGCGGGGATCCCCGCGGCGGCCAGCGCCAGAGAGGCGGTGAGGAGTACGGTTCGGAGGTTCTTTTTCATAGGTCAGGTTCGAGCGCTCGCACGCGCCGGGATTGATGATCAGAAGTTGCTTTGGGTTGGGAGGGAGTAATCGGCCAGTTGATAGAGCTGCTGCCGAGTTTGCTGGAGCCCGGCGCCGGTCAGCACCGCCACCGTTTCCAGGTCGCGACGGTCCGTGAGCCGCTCCTGACGCAGCGCGGTCAACGCGGTCCGGATGGTTTGCCAGTCCTGTCCGCGCGCCTGCTCGGCCTGTGCGGCGAAGCCAGCCAACAACTGCTGCGTCTCTTCGCGCGACGTGTTGAGGGTGTCCGCCGAGGCCTGGGCCAGCTCGGCGCGAATGGTCTCGGCGAACTCGGTTCGCAGTTGCTGGCGAAGCGACGGCTCGAGGGTCGCGCGGATTTGCTCGACGTCGGCGGCGGGCGCGGAAAGCCGCCCAACGCCGAAGCCGACACTCAGCACGATCACCGCAGCCGCTGCCCACTGGACCAACGGCTGGAACAACAACCGGGTCGCCTTCCGGCGGCGAGGCAGTTTCCAGGAATCCAGCGCGGACACCGTCGCGCGCCATCCGGCGACGTGATTTTGACATTCCGGACAATCGGCCAGGTGGGCCGACGCCTCGGCGCGCTCCGGGGCGCTCAGTTCGTCGTAGAGATACGACATCCAGGTTTCACGACTGAGGTGCTTCATAGGATCGGACATTCTTGGTTTTGACACTCGGGCGACCGTCCGGGTGGTGGTTTCCCCGCCAGCGCGGGCTTCAGCCACCGGCTCATCTGGGTCAACGCCTCGGCCATCCGCGACTTGACCGTGCCCTCGGGCAGGTCGAGGACGTCCGCGATCTCGCGGAACTTCAAATCTTCGTAGTGGCGCAGAATCAACACGCTCCGATACACCTCGGGCAATCGCAGCATCGCCTGCCGCACCAACTCGCCCCGCTCCTGGGCCACCAGAGCCTCATCCGGAGCCGGGATCGGTGTGACCCAGCCTTGGGCCTCGTCCAGCACCGGGGCGTCCGCGCGGTCCAGCGACTCCTCGCCACGTCGTTTGAGCCGGCGCAATTCGTCGTAGCACAGGTTCAGCGCGATGCGCCACAGCCAGGTGGAGAACTTGCCGCTGGGCTGGTAGTCATTGCGCCGCGCGAACACGCGGGCGAAGGCCTCCTGCGCCAGGTCCTCGCCGCGGTGCGCATCACCCAGCATCCGCGCGCACAACCGGCGGAGGGGTTCCTCCCAGCGCCGGACGAGTTGGGCGAACGCGCGCTCGTCGTCCTCGGTCTGGACGCGCCACATCGCCTGCTCATCGGAGGTGGCAAAGAGCGATTGCAGGAGCGCGAGGCGAGGGGTCCGCATGCCACTACCTCAGTCCGGGCCCGCAAGGATGTTCGACGACTGCACTACGGATAGTCATGCCTGATGATTTTTGACCACTCGCCCGCGCATCTGTTTCAACAGGTATAACGCCCGACCGAGCGATTTGGTTCGGAAGAATCTCTCGAAATGACCGCCCCGGTCGCAACGGCGCTGACGGAGGCGTCGTGGTCCCGGCTCTTTCGGGTGTTGATCCTGTGCGCCTGAAGGCGAGCCCGTCGCGCCGCCTCAAACCGGCGGTCAGGTCAAGTCCCAGCTTGATTCGCTTCACACCCGCGACTGTAATGACCCCCGCGGCACGCAACCCATGACACGACACTTCGCGAACCCCGTTTCCCCTTCGCCCGTCACTGGCGCCGACGGCGTAGGCAGGTTGAGACAGGCGATTGCCGCAATCGCCGCGGGAGCACTCCTTCTGCCTGCCCTGGCCGCCTCCTCTCTGGTTTACGCCCCGTCCCCGCCGGACAATCCCCTCAAAGGCTTCGTTCCCTACCCGGGTTCGAGCGCAGGCAACCGCTTCCCGCACAGCCTCGAGTGGGACTACACCCGCCTGTCGGAGGTGATGACCGGCCCGACGAACTTCAACTGGTCGCGCTTCGAGGCGAAACTTGCGGCCGCGGGGGCGCGCGGGAACCAGTTCTTCGCCCGGTTCTATCTCGAATGGCCGGGTCGGCCGACCGGCGTCCCGGAATACCTCGTCGCCGCCGGTCTCACCCTGCGGCGCTGGACGAACACAAACACCCAGCTGTTCCAGCCGGCGGTCGATCACACGCCCGACTATGAGGACCCCAGGCTGCGCGCCGCGCTGACGAACTTCATCCATGCCTTCGGCGCGCGTTATGACGGTAATCCGCGCCTGGGCTTCGTAGGGCTGGGACTGCTGGGCACCTGGGGCGAGTGGCACAATTACCCGAACCAGCAGTGGTTCGCCTCCCAGACCGTGCAGCGGGAGGTCATGGATGCGTTCGAGGCCGCCTTCAAGAAGACACGCTTGGTCATGCGTTATCCCGCCGGCCCGGGTGACCCGACGTATGCGGACAACGGCCGCCGCGCTATCGGCTACCACGACGATTCCTTTGCGTGGGCCACCGTGCATACCGGGCGGAAGCAAGACGAGTGGTTCTTCGAAACCCTCCTGCGTCGTGCTGGCGCGCTCGATCAGTGGCGCTCGCAGCCCATCGGCGGCGAGGTGCGGCCCGAAGTCTGGGATTGCCTTTTCGACGAACCCTCCTGTGCACCCAAAGGGCAGGAGTTCGATCTCTGTGCAACCACCACTCACGCCTCCTGGCTCTGCAACGAAGGCGTGTTCCGCGCGAAGCTGCAGGGACCCGCCCGCGAGCGCGCCCTCCAGGGAGCACGCCGTTTGGGCTACGAACTCCATGTCGCCAGCGCGGACTTTCCCGCCTCCGCTTCGCAGGGGTTCCTGCCGGTGACCCTCGCCGTCACCAACACGGGCGTGGCGCCGTTCTACTACGATTGGCCGGTGATCCTCGGCGCGCTCGAAGTCGGCGGGCAGGTTGCGGCCACCTGGCATCCGCACTGGAAGTTGACGGGTATCCTGCCGGGTGAGCCCGGTTCCGTGTGGCGACATGAGGCTGACGTCTCCAACCTTCCTTCGGGTCAATACCGCCTGGCGGTGAACGTCCCGAACCCAATGCCGACCGGCAAACCGCTTCGTTTAGCCAACGAGACCCAGGACCAACATCGGTCGGGCTGGCTCACCCTCGGCACTTTTTCACGCTGACCCTGCCACGGCCGCAGTAGAGACGCACCGCTTCCACCACACTGGCGACGCGCAGTCGCCGCAGCAGCCTGGCGCGGTGGACTTCAGCCGTCTTCTGGCTGATGCCCAGCCGGGCGGCGATCTCCTTGATGCTCCAACCGGCCGCCAGCAGTTCGAGCACCTGGCTGCAGCCGGGCCGCGCGATCCCCGCCCGGTTTGTGCGTCGAGCGCTTCAAGCGAGCCTGCCCATTGGGTTTCGGAGTTCACGCAGGATATCGGCCGTCGTGCGCAGACGGGCGAACTTCCGCTGCCAGATCTGGAAGCACGCGGCCTGGAGCCCGTCGTCCAGCGTGGCGACGCCATCGGTGATAACCGTCACGCGGTAATTCCGATTGGCCGCCGCCAGCACCGTGCAATTCACGCAGATGTCGGTGGTGACGCCAGTCACGACTAGGTGGGTGATGCCGCGACTGCGCAACGCCAGGTCCAGCGGCGTGCCGTAGAACTTGTCATAAGTGTGGGTCTGGATCACCAGTTCGTCGGGCCGGGGCGCGAGTTCGGGAACGATGTCGGCCGATTCTGCGCCCTGGCTGGCGCGGGGACCAACCAGGCAGTTGCCCGACGGCCGGCCAAAACCCGTGGGCTGGCCGGGAACGGCCGGCAGGTGCTCGATCCCGAACGGATCGCCGCGCAGGCACGGCACGGCGGGCGAATAGACAAACTGGGTGAATACGACGGGCGACCCCACCGCACGACAACCGTCCACCAACCGGCGGAGGTTCGGAATAATCTCGCGGCCCTTGGGTACTTCGAGTGACGCGCCTGGATCCAGAAAGCCGTGCTGCATGTCCACCACGAGCAAAGCGGTACGCGCTGGATGGCAGCGATGGATGAGTTCGATTCGATCCGGTTTCATCCGGGCCGCTGGCTGCTTCGCTGAAGGCATGGAACGAGTATGCCGCAATGCCTGCGTTCGTTCGAGTAAGGAATTTCCTTACTTCAAGCCCGAGCGTAGCTGACGTCGGCTGCTACGAGCGTTTCGTTGCCGACTCAGCCGCCAGCGGAGCTTTTGGTTCGCTGGTGGGAGACCGACGCCTACGCCCACGCCGACTCTCCGCGAAGGCGTGAATGTCCTTCTCTCCCGAACGGAGGAAATCGAGAAAGCCCAAGTATTACTTGTGAATGATCAATTGGCTCCGGCTCAGTTCGATGAACGTGTGCTGGGCCAAGAGACGAACGAGGGTCTCATCGTGCCGCGCGAACACCGCCAGCAATTCATCGTTTCAGGAACTTCACGCGGCCAGGGGCCGAATGCGGTGGACACTGGAGAGCCGGGCGGCAAAGGCCAGACAGGCGCTGATGTCCTCCCGTTCGAGGTCCGGATAATCAGCGAGAATCTCCTCCGGCGTCATGTTCCCTGCCAGGAGTTCCAGGATCATGCTCACGGGATAGCGCAGCCCGCGTACGGTGGGCTTGCCGTGGCAAATCGCTGGATCAACCGTAATGCGTTTCAGCGCGTCTTTCATCGAGCGTTACGATGCCAGACCTCCAGGCGTGTGACAAGCCTGTGGAGAAGTCACGAAAGGCCGGAGGAGTCTTTCCGCCCCCGCGCCCGCGGAATTGACTTTGCCCAACAGAATGGTTCAATGCGTCCATGACGGCGACGTTGGAACAAACACAGTCCGACTTGCTCAAGCTGGTCAACCTGGTCCAGCAAGGCGAGGAAGTGGTCATCACCAGCCAGGGGCGCGCGGTGGCCAAGCTCAGCGCTGTGCCGCAAATCGCGCCCTTGCCCAACCGGCAGGCCTGGCTGGCCCGGCTGCGGCAGTTGCGCGAAAGCACCGCCACCGGCAAAACCTCGCCCACAACCGAGGAGATTCTGGACGACCTCCGGTCGGAGCGCGGCTAAATGAGCTACTGGGACACGTCCACTTTGGTGAAGCTCTACGCGCAGGAGCCGGACTCGGCCGCTTTCGAGAGCTACGCCCTGAACGCTCCCGCCAAGGCCGTCACCTCCAGAATCGCCCTCTACGAAGCCCGCGCCACGTTCCAGCGCAAGGAGGCGCAAAGCATCCTCCAACCCGGTTGCGCGCAGAAACTTTACAGCCAGTTGATGCAGGACGTCGCCGCCGGCGAGTTGCGGCTGGTGGAATTGGGAGTCGACGTGGAACGGGAATACGGACAAGTGCTGAGCCAGTGCTACCAGCAGACTCCGGCGATTCCACTGCGCACTCTCGACGTACTGCATCTGGCCTCAGCGCGTGTGGCTGGCGAGACGAAGGTTGTGGCCACCGACAAGCGGATGCGCGACCCGGCCAAGCTGCTGGGTCTCTCTTTATTCCCTGTTTGGGACGATGGCGCACCCCCCCGGCCCGCGACGCGTAAAATGAAAGGGCTGGGACAAGGCCCGGCCCGGTGCTGACTTCCGACAGTGGGCGGGCTGACGGCGTTTGTGTCCTGGGCAAAGAAAGATCAGAGCGCCGTGACCTCTACTCGCGGCCCAAGCTGAGGTGGAGGAATCCAGCGCCGCGTAAAGGCCGCCTCCTGTGGCCGACGTAAGGAGGCTCATTCTCCAATCCCTCAACTCTCAACCATCAACCAGCCGACCAGAGCCTCGTCACCTCGGCTGCTACGACTGCCGGTCAAGGCACCTCTTCGAACCGCGGCACCGGCCTCAATTACCGCTCCCTTCACAGCAAGATCAACGCCTTCGAGCGCGGCCCTCACGCGTGCCATGGGCGAGGGAGCCGCGCCCTCCGTAAAGGCGACTTCGGCATGCTGGCCGGCAGGAATCTCTGCCGCGAGCGGCCCGCGACCTGCCGGAGGTTCCGCTCGTCGCGATCCTCGATGCCAACAAGGACGGCCTACTGGAAGAACTTGCGGACAATCTCGCGCGGCGTGGCGATGATCGGAACGGCCAGTTCAAAAACGGCCAACTCGAAACTGAGAGCTTGGAAGTCAATGGTGCGGAGACGCTCGTCGCTGGTCGGAAGGATCGAGCAGCCCGGCAGTCGGCGGCGAATGGTGGACATGGCATCCAAGACCCACTCGTGGCCCTGGGCCAGGTCCATCCCGACATTGGTAGCACCGGCGAGGAGTTGGGGCGCTTTCGGGTTCATGGCCGAAGGCAAGCTGCATGGCCCGGTCCCGCAGTTGCTGGCGCTCTGCTGGCGTCAGCTTGTTCATGCGCGGACGGTATTTTTCCACGATCAGCGTCCCCGGAGTTCGGCGACGATGGGTCAGCTTTCACGGAGCCTGTATCCCCCAGCAGGTGATCAATGTCAAACCATGCGCACGCCCAACTCTCCAATGGTGTCCTCGCTCTCTGCTTCTGGCATACGTGCGGGCGAGCCTAGCCGCAGTGGCCTGAGGAACCCAGCGCCCCATGAAGGCTGCTGGGCAGAAAGCCCAAGCAGGTTGGGGACGCTTCCTGACTCCTGCAAGCCGCGATCGGTCCAGCCTCCATTTGACCGTTTGACATCTTTCGCAATATTGCGATGATGATGGCGCTGCGATGCCTAGTACGAAAACTGTCCTTTACTGCGAAGGCGACGGCAGCGTGCCATTGCTGGACTGGCTCGACACTGTCCCAGACAAAGCGCGCGCCAAGTGTGTCGCCCGGATCGAGCGACTGCGAGAGATGGGCCACGAACTGCGCCGCCCCGAAGCCGACTTTTTGCGGAATGGGATTTACGAACTTCGCGCCGCCTTGCAGGGGATCAATTACCGCGTCCTCTACTTCTTTCATGGCCGCGAAGCGGTCATCCTGTCGCACGGCCTCGTCAAGGAACGCGTCGTCCCGCCGAAGGAAATCGAGTGGGCCATCGCCCGGAAGCGGAAGTTCGAAGCCGCCCCGCAGAAACACACTTACGGAGAATTTGAATCATGACACCGAAACGCAAACGCACGACCGACGCCGTCGCAATCCTGCATCGCCGCTACTACACGGGCCAGCCGGAACGGTTGGCCGTGCTGGAAGAGGAGCGCGCCAACGCTGACGTGGCCCGGCAGATTTGCGCCCTGCGCACGAAGGCCGGGTTGACCCAGGCCCAGGTCGCCAAACTGATCGGCACCGCCCCATCCGTCATCAGTCGGCTGGAGGATGCCGACTACGAAGGCCACTCGCTCTCCATGCTCCGCCGCATCGCCGCGGCGTTGCAGAGCCGCGTAGAAATCCGATTCGTGCCGCTGAAAGGATTGCTGCAAACGGCTTGAAAGCTTTCTCGCCAAAGAGGAGTGCAAAAAGAACGATCAGAGCCTCGTGACCTCGGCTGCCACGACTGCGGGGCAAGCTGCCACAAGGCGGCTCATTTCCCCGCCGGCGCATCCGCTGGCGGGACTTTCGGTTCGCGAATGGGTGACCGGCGCCTGCGTCCAGGCCGACTCTCCGCGAAGGCGTGAATGTCCTTCTCGCCTGAACGGAGGAAATCGAGGAAGTCCAGGCCTATGTATTTGCAGGTTTCGCAGAGGCTCAGGAGAACCAGGTAGTCCTGGATGCCCTTTTCGGTGGTGACTCCCCCAATGATATGCCGAAGCTTGGCAAACGGTTTGACGGCGTGTTCAGCGTTGTTGTTGTTCCATGGTACCCCGTCGAAGTTCAGAAACGTAAAGAGCTTGTCGCGGTTCTTCTCCAACCGCTCCTTGAGCTTCACCGCTGTTTCGCTGTGCAGGGTCAGTTCGGAAATCTGCCGATAGAATCCATCCACAGCCGACAGATGCTTTCTCAAGAAGTGGCATTTGAGGCCGTATCGATCAATGGTTTCCACCATGGGCTTGAGCAGGACCGCAAACGCCAATGCGAGCCGCTTCAGTTCCTCGTCGTAGGGGTGCTTCAACACATCGTCGTTTAGGTCTCGGATGAGATGGATCAAGCACTTCTGCTGCGGGCACTGGATTGCATCGTAGGCGGCGTAGAAGTCGGACACCAAAACGCCCTTGAAGTCTTTCAGCATGGTCTGAAGCAGGTCGCCCTCCCGCGTCTCGCTATACACGTAGGCCACTTCTTCCATGTTCGCAAACACCCAGACGAATCCATCATTGCCTCGAATGCTGATCTTCGTTTCGTCGGCATGTAGTAGCCGGCCACTACACAGCCCCTTCAAAAGTGCTTCGTACGTGTCTCGGTACGTCTTGGCTGCTTGTTCTTTGATGCGCTGGGTGGCCTGCCCAACTGCCAGATCAAATCCGAACAGCCTATTCAAACTCTGGTCCACATGCATTTGCGGTAGCCGCAACTCAATGTTCAGATAGAGTGCGTAGGCAATGATCTCGGAGCCGAACGTGCCGCGTGCCCAGGATTTCTCTTCAGGCGGGAAAACTGCTCCGCACTTTTGGCATTGGTACCAATGGAACCTGTAACGAGTAATCCACCTCTTCACACCGCAACGCATGAATTTGAGATCGAAGACAGTCTTACAGTGCTTCGTGTGTTTAAAAAAGTCGCGCGAGTTGCACCTCGGACAGTAGCGGGGTCTGGCACACTCGACGGTCTTGTTGGGGGGTAAGACCCGCGCGGATCTCGCCTTTCGCCTTACTGCGTGTTTCAAACTTCTGCCGGATTTCACATAGACCCGCTCCCGCTGGTAGTCCCAATAAGCCGCGTTGTTTATGGCATTCATTTCCGGGAAGGCGAACGTGTTCCGTTTGAAACCGTACGGGTGCTCCCGCTTCAGTTTTGCCGTATCTACGACCTCCCCGTGGAAGGGAATCCCTGCCTGCGGGGAACTCTGATGCAAATCCGGAAACTTGTGTGCTACCGCTTCGAGAGCAGCGCAATCCTCGGCGTTGTAAGTGATCAGCCCCTGTTTTGCTGCGGACACTCTTGATGCCTCCCATTCTTGTCGCCAGACGACGGTTCGAATCCCGGTCGCGGTCGGGTCTGACCACCGGAATCCCAGATTCCCAGCGATCTCCTTCAGTCCGTTGGAAAAGGTGGGGAAGTAAACCTGCGCGAAAGTCACAGACAGGAGGTTCACCGCAGTCTGGATGGCTTTGGCTGCCACAGAGCCCTCAGCCGGTTCCCCGTATCGTTCACACATTCGGTGGAGGAAGGTGGTCTCGTAGCTCCCGTAGTGGATCAGCACCGGTTTCTCGACGGTTTTGAGGATGCCAAGGAACTCCCGCCAAATCTTCCCCTCGTCCTCGACGGTGTCCGCCCACAGGCTGTGCTGGACGGCGGATTCGCCATTGCCGATGCGCAGGCCGATGAGGTAGTAGAAATCCCGGTCGGGCAGTCCCTCGACATCCAGATAGACGGGCGTGCCTTCGATCTTCAGTTCCGGGCTGCCGACGATGTGGATTTTCTTCTCCCGGATCGCCAGCGCCTTGAGCGAGTGGTGATACTTCTCGCGCTTGTTGCGCAGTTTCTTGGGCCGGCGGCGCGGCCGGAACGTGTAGGAGAGCTGAGTGACGGTGAAGATGCCTTTGCTGCGGAGTTTCTGGCGCTCCTTCGCGCTCATGCCCGCCAACAGGCTGAGGTCGTCCTTCTCCACCGCCTTCTGCCGGCAGCGGGCCTGGAACTCGCACTCGGCGCAGTGCCGGTTCAGGACGAGGTCGGGCGGCGCCGGGCTGGACAGTAGCGCGGCCAGTTTATCGAGGCTCTTCCGCACTTCGCCGGCCAAGGCCGAGGTCTTCACCTTCAGCGTGGCGTGATCGTCGCCGTGAATGATCCTGCCGAGGGCGATCTCGCGTCCCAGCGCCGCCGAAAGCACGAAGGTGTCGAAGGCCAGCAGCAGTCGGTCGTCCTTGGTGAGCTTGTTTCTGAAAATGAAGCGAACGGGGATGAACTGGGCCGCCCGGCCCCGGCCTTCCGAGGGCACGCGCTCCACGGCGTGTAAACGGGTCTCGATGATGAAGTCGGACTGAGCGCCATCACCCTGATGCGTAGCAGCCGAGGTGACGAGGCTCTGATCGGCTGGTTGGGAGTTGAGGTTTGAGGGTGGAGGGGAGGAAGTTTGAGCCTCCTGACGTCGGCTGCTACGGGGTAGAAGTGGTCCCGACGTCTGCATGGGAAGATCCACCGCGAGGCGCCACTTGCTGGCCTTCAGATTCTCCGGAGACGGCGAACGGGCGGACTCGCCGGGCGGAGTCTCCGCAAGCAGTCGTTCGGTTTCCTTGGCGCGGAAGGACTCATTTTGCGCCTGCACCCATTGCGCGTAGGTGTTGCCAGTGGGCAGTTCGCCGGTGGCCCGGAGCCAGCACGTGGTCGGGCATTTCAGGAAGGCTTCAAAGAGATCGGCGGTAGTTTTCATAGGGAACCAGCCTATTCCTCAAGTCGGCGATGGTCATTACCTCTCAAGCTCACCGGGTAAGGAAATTCCTTACTTCATGCGCCGAAGGGAAGCCGCTAATCTGCCAGCATGAAACCGTGCAGACGTGCTCTCGTCACCGGAAGGACGGCGCTCGCTGGACTGCTGCTAACAACCACGTCTGGACTAAGCGTCGGGGAGCACCCGCGCGCGGTGTTTGAGTGTCGGGAGCAGCTCAACCGCGACTGGCCTCGAACGCTGCTGATCTACCAGCGCGAGTTCCCGGCGGGTGCTGCACGGGTCGGGGAATTCCGTTTGGTGGACGCAGACGGCCAAGAGCAGCCGTTTCAATTCTGGCGCGTGAAGCAGCATCCAGATGGGTCGATCGCCTCGGCACGGATTTCCTTCTCCGCGGAGTTGAACCAAGGCGGCAGTTTTCGCTTCGAGCTTCAGTCGGGCAAGCCTGGCAACAGCCAGAACGCCTTGACGGCGCATACGGAGGGCGACCTCACAACGCTGGACAACGGTCTCGTCGCTTTGCGTCTGCCCAAACCTGGTGAGTTCAAATTCGATCCCCCCCTGGCGATGGGCGAGGACCAGGCAACGATGGTCGCGGCCTACGGCCAGCAAATCGCGAAAGGGATTGGGCCAGGGCCAATCCAAGGGGTGCGCTTGGCGGACGGCCGCTGGGTGGGCGGTAGTTTCTTCTGGGCGGCGAAGCCGGATGCGGCGCCCAAGGTCACCGGCTACACCTGCCGCATCACTGAGCAAGGGCCCCTGTTCGTCGAAGCGTCCATTCGCTATATCTTCTCGCACGGCGGTTGGTACGAGTTCACGGCGCGGATGCTGAACGGCGATCCGGCGGTGCGCATCGACGAGCAGTTCGACATGGGCGCGCCCGGCTCGATGTGGGATTACCGCCTGATGGTTTCGTTGGCCAGCGGCTGGAAGGACGGAGGCTGGAAACCGGATGCAGCCTGCTGGATTTCTGCTGAGAACCGGCTCAAGGGCGACGGCGACCTGTTGGCGGTGAAACTCCGGGAACTCGGTCTGACGAACGCGCCCGATTGCGCCAGCGGCCCCGTCCGCTACGACGAGCCGTTCAAACACGTGTTCGACGTGGCCGTGCGCTATCCGTGGCATCCGAACGCGCACTTTTTCGGTCTCGTGAACACTGCCGACCTCACGCGCGACACGATCGCGTCCGGCAAGGTGCCGTTCCTGGCTGTCGTGCCGATCCACACGGGCAACTGGCGCGGCTCGATCGACCCGATGGACGGGATGCTTTTCTCCTACCAGCTCGGCGACATCTGCCTGAACTGGCGTTTGCGCGCCAGTCCGCATCCGCGCACCATGCTGCACACGGGCGAGTATGACCCGGACCAATCGCTCACGTTCTGTCGTCGGCAATGGGCGTTGATCGGCGGCACATTCCAGCCGTTCGAGAAGCTCTGGACCTTCCGTGCCCAGGAAGGCTGTGTCACTCTCGATGACTACAAGGACTGGCTACTCGACTGGCCCGCCGATCCGAAAACCACCTACCCACGCCTGCTCTTCAGGCGCGCCGATGTTGAGCGACTGAAGCCGCGGCTCGACCGCTTCCCGACGGGCGACACGTTCCGTCAGTATCTCTACGTGAAGGACACGGACGCGCGTCGTAAGGAGCTCTGGAACAAGCTGACGGGCGACAGTGAATGGAGCAGCCCATCCGGCGAAGCGCGGCACGTCCTCAGCAAAGGCGACCCGTCGAACATTCCTTGGGCGATCGGTTATCGGGTGTCGCAGATGACCGGTTGGGCCGGCGACATGGACGAGTTGCTGAGCAGCGACCGGCTCGCGCCCGAGCAGCGCGCCCGCCTGCGCGCCGACCTCGCCGCCTTGTGCTACGCACTGACTGAGCCGGATGTGAACCCGCGCGGCTGCATGACCCACCTGGGCAACCCGAACATGCCCATCAACCGGTTCTGTGGGCTGGCGTGGGCGGCGGCGCTGATTCCCGACCATCCGATGGCAAACACGTGGCTGGACACCGCGGCGAAGTATGTCCGGTACAAGCTCGCGATGAACACGGCGCCGGGTGGCACTTGGGGCGAGCTTCTCACCTATTATGCCGCCAGTGCGCCGCACCTGATGCAGACGGCGAGCGTGCTGGCCCGGACGGGACGGCTGGACGATTCAACGGCCCGGCTCGCGGTGATGCCAGCCCAGTTCACGGAAAATCTGCTGACGCCGCTCGATCCTCGCTTTGGCGCACGCATCCTGCCGGGCTGGGGACACGAAGGCATCAAGCAAGGCGTTCACTTCATCGTCGCGGCTAACACAGTGCGCGCCGTGGATCTGCCCCACGCCGGGTCGTTGGCTTGGGCCTGGGATGCGTTTGGCCGGCCGATGAATGGACATCACGACGCGGGGTTCAGCCCGCGCGCCCAGGCGCATGCCGACCTGCTGAAGGAATTGCCTCCGGGATTCGTATCACCGCAACTGCAGAGCATCTGGTTGCCCGGATTCGGCGTGACGATGCGCGCGCATGCCGGTGATCCGAACGAGACCCAGCTTACCTTGCGGCAAGGCTACTCCGTCAGCCACTGCGACGAAAACCAGGGTGACTTCACTCTGTATTCCAAGGGCGCGCCTCTCGTAACCTTGAGCTTGGTCGGATACGCCATCCATGGCGACGGCCCTTTCGCCCAACTCTACAAGAGCTTCGGCTGGCACAGCCGCGTTCGGTTCGGCGCGCAAACGAATACAGGTGGCTGGCCTGGCGGCGGCGCGCTGGGTGGCGTGCCCGCCCACGCCTTCAGCGATTCGATGGACTACGCGCGTGCGGTGGGTGACTACGGTCCCCAACGCTGGTCGCGCCAGGTGGCGTTCCTCAAGGGGAAGTCAGCGTCCGGCCCGAACTATTGTGTGTTTCGCGACAGCGCCACGCCGCGGGAGAAAGCCACCGCCGGCCTTGAACCCAAGTGGTGGTATCTCCGTACGCTCGGTCGCAAGGACCAAGTGCAGGCCGGCGATCACGATCTGAACTACACCTCGGGTTTCGGCGCGAAGCTGAATGCCCATTTCCTTCAACCAGCACAGATGCAAGCCGAGTCGCGCCATGCGGCCCAGCAGGTGCCGCTGTACTTCGTCACCGCCCGGAACTGGGAGCGGGCCGGTTCGCCCGTCGTGCGAAAGGAAGGCGAAGACAACGTCACCGTTGAAGACACCATGACCGTCACCGCCGTCGGGCCGGTGCCGCCGGGCGAAGATGTTCTCGTCGCGCTTTACCCGCAAACGAAGGACGAAGCGGCGCCGCGCTACGAATCACTCGCCAACGGTGCCGCGAGAATCACGACGAGCGAAGGCACGGATACGGTCTTCCTCGCGGTGAAACCGATGAAGTTTGGCGACAGCGAGGTGACGTTTGAAGGACGCGCCGGAGCCGTGCGGGTGTTCCCGGGGGAGGTGCATCTCATCATCAGCGAAGGCCCGGCGGCGATCTCCTATCGAGGCACCACGCTCCGCGCGGAGACGCCCGCGGTGAAAGTGATTCCCGGGGCGGCATTGGCCAAGAAGCAGACCTTCGACGTGCCGTTCCAATGGAAACTGACGAACACCACTTTGCCAGGCGGTTGCCGCATTGAAGGTCCGGCCCGATGTGAACTGACCGTTCAGTCGGACCGCATCAGCGGCCGCAGCGAGGGTTGCGGCGGCTTCCTCTACGCTCCGATGCCCGTCGGCATGAAAGTGCTCCCCACGCTGGTGATCGATAGCCAGACCTACGCCCCCGGCACAAGCGGCGACACGCTCATTATCCCGCTGCTGCCCGGCGAGCATGCGTTTGAAGTGCGCCCGCTCGAGCAGCCGCCCATCTTCCACAAGTGGCAGGCGTGGGACAGGTAGAGAATCGTCTTATGTGCAAGCTTGTGATCCGGTGTTTCGGAGTGTTTCTGACGGCGGCTGTGATCTGTGTTGCTCAAGCCGCGGAACAACCCTTTGGAGACCAGCACCCGTATGACAGCATCCAGTACTGGAACGGCGACGCCTGGTCCAGTTGCGCCTCGGGCACGTCGATCGGCGCCAACAAGGTGGACAGGTTCAACCCCACTCGTGTCCAGTTAATGTGCCGCGGACCCTGATTTGAGCCCTGATTGTGCTGGAGATTTCGGCGGTACCCCTTGTTATCGACAGGGAGCTCAGGAGAACC
>Ga0315274_10006121_pt1 | contig 17545 bp, 16 predicted proteins | sample YL17G02_20_MG_FD_203700 | JGI IMG/M metagenome (GOLD analysis project Ga0315274, IMG submission 203700) | Sediment microbial communities from Yellowstone Lake, YNP, Wyoming, USA - YL17G02_20 | ecosystem: Environmental > Aquatic > Freshwater > Lake > Sediment | place: USA: Wyoming | collected...
TCAACAGGGTGACGACCAGGACATTGATGAAGAGAAAACCGATATCTCCGATGAGATAGAGAAAGATATGGTGAAGGTCGCGAAAAACGAGATAGTGAAACGCATAGACAATGAATGATGCCCCGATAAGGACCAGGGACATCGTTAGGCGCCAGCTCCATTTCTTATTCATGGCCTGCCATCCTCCTCTCCCTATCATCATACAAAAATTTTGCCCAACGGTGTAAGAAAATTTATACCATTGCCAGAAAACCCCAGGCTTTCAAGCCTGGGGATGAATGGCACCCGGAGCGAAGCGGAGGCCAGTCCTCTTCATGGTATGAAACTCCGGCCTTTAGGCCGGGGAGTTTTCATTTTTTCCTCTATCCAGGCTGCGAATTGACAGGTTTATCTACTTGTTATAAAATAAAATACGACTTGCCCATGCCGTCCGATCATCCCAGCCTGCACAAGGCCATCGAATTGCTCCTGTCCAGGGGCAATCTTCCGATTTTGTTCTGGCTGAAGAAGGACATCCTTGAAGTCCCCGTGGACAGGGACTTCAAGAATCTCTCGAAGCTCGGCGCGCGGCTCAGGATCCTGGCGGCCCAGCGGGAGGACGGCAGCTGGCCCAAGGATAGGGCCAATGCTCCCAACCTGGAAAACAAGCCGGAGTTTCTGATCGAGACGCTCAAAAACGCTTATAAGCTCCACGATTATGGATGTCGGCTGGATAACGACGAGGTCCGGAACTCGATCCGTTACCTGTTTTCATCCCAGTCGGCCGAGGGGGATTTCCGGGCGACGGCTTACAACGAGTATTCCCCCGGTTTTCATGCGCTGACTCTCGAAATCCTTTGCCGATATGGTCTGGACAAAGACGCCAGGATCCAAAAAGGCTTTCATTGGATCCTGAAGATCCGGCAGAAGGACGGCGGCTGGGCCATCCCGTGCCGGACGATCAGCAAAGACCAGGTCGAGCGACGCTACCAACGGCTTTCCGGGAGCAAGAAGAGTCCTTTTAAGCCCGATAAATCCAAGCCTTTTTCCCATTTCATCACCGGCATGGTCCTTCGGGCCTTGGCCGAATCAACGACCCGGAAGGGAAGCAAAGAATGTCGAAAAGCCGGGGAGCTTGTTCTCAGCCGTTTTTTTAAGGAGGATCAATATGAAGACAGGAGGGCGGCCTCCCACTGGGAAGAACTGACCTATCCGTTCTGGACGACCAACATCTTGAGCAGCCTCGATTCCTTGTCCAAAATCGGATTTCCGGCTGACCAACCCATGATCTCCCAGTCCCTGGACTGGCTGTTCTCGAAACAAAATCACCTCGGATATTGGGAGTCGGATGCCAAGAAAGCGAGCTTGGAGGACCATCTCTGGATAACATTCGCCGTGCTCCGCGTTTTCAGAAGATTCGGGCTTCTTCACATCTGACCGCATCCTTCATGATATATTTTCTCAGCCTTGGCAGCAATCTCGGAGATAAGAGGAGGAACCTGAAGCGGGCCATCGGCCATCTAAAAAACGCTTCTGTCAGAATTCTCCGAGCTTCATCTCTCTACCAAACCCAGCCGGTCGGAAATACCGATCAGCCCTGGTTTGTCAACCAGGCGGTCGAGGTCGAGACAGATCGTACTCCTTGGGCTCTCCTGGTCCTTCTTCAATCCATCGAAAAAAAGATGGGGCGGACGAAGACGATCCGGAACGGTCCCCGGCTGATCGACCTGGACATCCTTTTAGCGGCAGATACCATTATGGACACTCCCGATCTGGTCATTCCCCATCCGCGAATGGCGGCCAGGAATTTTGTCCTTGTTCCCCTATGCGAAATCGCCCCGGATGTCCTTCATCCCGTCCTGGGCAAGCCGGCAGCGGCTCTTTTGGCGGAATCCTGCGACCGCTCGGGCGTCCATAAAATCGGACGTTGGTCAAGCCGAAGCCGACCATCCGAACCCAGGCAAGAAATAGGATCTTTCTCTAAAACGCATTCTCGAAATGGCGGATCATGACCTGCCGATCGTTCCCAATCATCACCGAAAGCACGTCGAAGCGGCAGGGGACGTTTTCCAGGCGGTGTTTGGCCAGATAGCCCTGGGCGATCTTGCGGATTTGGGCCTGTTTGGCCGGCGTCACGGATTCCTCCGGAAAACCGAAGGCCAGGCTCGTCCGCGTCTTGACCTCGGCAAAGACCAGCGTTGTCCGGTCGTAGGCGAGAATATCGATCTCACCTCGGAGAAGACGAAAGCCGCGTCCGACGATTTTATAGCCCCTTTTTTTAAGATAGCGGACGGCCGCTTCTTCACCCGTTTTGCCCAGGCTCAGCCTATCTTTTTGAGGGCTTTCCATCGAACGCCGTCTTTGGTGTCTTCGAGGGCGATGCCCGCCTGGAGGAGTTCTTTGCGGATTTGGTCGGCCAACCCGTATTGCTTTGCCCGGCGCGCCTCTTCCCGCCGCTCGATTTTCTTGACGACCTCCTCCGGCAGCGATGCCTCCTGTTTGGCAGGCAGAACGGCCAGGACGCCGTCAAGACGATAGACGAAGGCCGATAGGGTTTCTGCATCACCCGCCCGGATTTTTTCTTCCATGATCAGGATGTTCGCTTTTTTGATGAGCTCGAAAAGGGCCGTCAGAGCCACGGAAATGTTGAGGTCGTCGCCGAGGCCTCCGATGAATTTCTCTTGGGTTTCTTGGATTAATTTTGTGATGGAAGGGCTGTCTCCCGCTGGAAAGCTTCGGCTTTCCAGCTCGTAGAGAAAGTCCTTGATCCTCTGAACCGAAGCCTTGGCCTGGTCCAGGGCCTCGAACGTGAAATTCAGCACTTTGCGGTAATGCGTAGAGAGGAGAAGAAAGCGAATGTCCAGAGGATCGGCCTGCTTTTGCCTCAAATCCCGGAGGGTGAAATGGTTTCCCTTGGACTTGGACATTTTTTCGCCGTTGACGATGAGATGATGGCAGTGGAGCCAGGTGTTGACGAAGGGGTGCCCGGAATAGGCTTCGGACTGGGCGATCTCGTTTTCGTGGTGAGGAAAGATGTTGTCCACGCCGCCGCAGTGGATATCGAAGGTTTCCCCCAGGTACTTGGAGCTCATCGCCGAGCATTCGATGTGCCAGCCGGGCCGGCCGGGGCCGATGGCGGTATCCCAGAATGGCTCTCCTTCTTTTCTGGCCTTCCAGAGGGCAAAATCCTGGGCGCTCTCCTTTTCATATTCATCGTCCTCGACCCGCTTCGTCGATTGGAGCTCGTCCGTGCGGATCTTGGACAGCTTTCCGTACTCCGGGAATTTGGCGATGCTGAAATAGACGGAGCCGTCTTTGACATAGGCATAGCCCTTGTCCAGGAGCCCCCTGATAAGCCTGACCATGTCGGGAATGTGTTCCGTGGCCCGCGGATAATGATCGGCAGGGGCGACCCGAAGGAGACGGGTATCCTCAAAAAAGGCTTGGATAAATTTCGCCGTGTAGTGCTCCAGGCTGACGCCCTGGGCCTCGGCCCCTTTGATGGTCTTGTCGTCCACATCCGTAATGTTCATGACATGGCTGACCCTGTAACCGGCGAATTGGAGGAATCGCTTCAGAAGATCCTCGAAGAGGTAGGCCCGGAAGTTTCCGATATGGGCGTAATCATAAACCGTAGGCCCGCACGTATAGAGTTTGACTTCGCCCGGAACGATGGGCCGGAAAGTTTCTTTGCCTCCGCTGAGCGTATTGAAGAATTGTATCACGAGGGCTTATTATAATACCTAAAAAGACCAAAATAAAGGGCTTCTTCTCGGCCCCCGTTCAATTGACCGGTTCGCTCGTTTATGCCATAATTATCGTTCATTCTTTCGTGTTTATCCATATCAGACGCCGTCATGACGAATATCATCGGAATCCGAGCCGAAGACAAAAACCCCTGGGAACGCCGGTCCCCGTTGACCCCGAGCCACGTTGGAGAGCTCATCCGGGCAAGCGACCTGGATATTCTGGAGATGCGTATGTTGGCAAAACTCCGCTATCGGCTCGAGCCTTGAGAAAGGAGGGGGCATGAGAAGAAAAGCAGCGGTGGCGGGGCATTTTTATCCGGCCCGCGCCGGCGAGCTGCGCCGGATGCTGGCCCAGATGGTCTTGCCCAAAGAAAAAAAAGAGACGGCCAAGGCCGTCGTGTCGCCCCATGCCGGTTTTATCTATTCCGGACCGGTCGCCGGCGCCGTCTATTCCTCTGTGAAAATCACGGATACGGTAGTCCTTCTGGCGCCCAGTCACAGGCCGATCCGGCCGACATTTGCACTTATGACAGAGGGAGACTGGGAGACTCCGCTCGGGACGCTCCCGGTGGCCGGAGAACTGGCCGGCCTGATCATGGAATATTCCAAATACGTGCGGGATGACCCGTCGGCCCACCTTCAGGAGCACTCACTCGAGGTCCAGCTTCCGTTTCTCCAGTTTTTCAAGCCGGAATTTTCCATCGTTCCCATCTCGATCTCCTATCTGGCTTCGTATGACGAGTTGGAAAATTTGGGCGGGGCCGTAGCCCGGGGAATCCGGGAGCTCGACAAGGACACACTCATCGTCGCCAGCACGGATATGAGCCACTATATCAGCGCCGAGGAAGCTCGGGAAAAGGATTTCTTAGCCATCCAAAAGATCCTGGACCTTGATCCCCGGGGGCTCTTCGACGTCGTGAAACGGGAAGATATCAGCATGTGCGGCTTTCAGCCGACGACGGCCGCTCTGGTCGCGGCCAAGGACCTCGGGGCGGACAAGGCCGAACTCATCAAATACGCGACGTCGGGCGATCAAACCGGCGATTATCGGGAAGTCGTCGGATACGCCGGAATCCGAATCCGGTAGCAGAACAAATGAGACGACTTCTCTAATTCATATCAGGCAGACCATCATTGCCCTGCAGGGATGGATTGACCACAGGCTTTTGGGGAGGAGCTTTGGAATCCGCCGAAAAATCTCGTTGGGGAGAGAATCCTTTTCAACGCTCCGCCGTTGACACCCGGTCAGGAGTCCTGTAAAATTCGGTGAGAACGCCGTGAAAAACCTCGTTTTGAGAGAAAAAGACAAGCTCGTCCTGAGCGCGATTGCCGAGAACTATCTCAAGATCGGGAAACCCATCAGTTCGGGCTTTATCTACCAAAAGAGGATCCTCGCGGATTCCCCGGCGACCATCCGGAACATCATGTCCAAGCTGGAGGACCTGGGGTTCCTGTCCCAGCCCCACGCCTCCTCGGGCCGCGTTCCGACGGACAAAGGCTTGAGGTTTTACGTCAACAGCCTCCTCGAAGAGGCCCCGCTCTCGCTCGACCAGATGAACCTCTTCTCCCGGGAGCTTTCGGTGAAAAAGGGGGACTTGAAATCGCTTCTCCATCAGGCTTCGCGCGTCCTGGCCGAACATTCCGACAGCCTGGGCTTCGTCCTTTCCCCGCGGATCTCGAAGATCAACCTGCATCACGTCCGGTTCATCAAGATCGCCGAGAACAAGGTCATGATCATCCTTCTGACATCCTTCAACATGGTTTTGACCGAGGTCGTCGCCTCGGACGCCTATTTTGACCAGCTCGAGCTCGACCAGGCTTCCCACTACATCAACCAGAACTTCCATGGGAAAAACCTTCTTTCGGTCAGGGATTATCTTCTGGGCGAACTCCCCAAGTACCAATCCAGGTTCGAAAGCGCCTTCAAAAAGCTGATAACCCTGCTTCGGGCGTCCATCTTCCAGGAGGAGGAGGAGAGTCAGATCATTCTTCAGGGAACGGCCCAGTTGATCGACAAGTTCGGCATGTCTCATATCGACCAGCTCAAATCCCTTTTCCAGAACTTCGAGGAGAAGGCCAACCTGGCCAGGCTCCTCTCGGATTTCATTGCCCTGGACCGGGTCAAAGTCCTGATCGGGTCGGAGTCCAACGTGCCGCTCATCTCCGACTGCTCGCTCGTCCTGTCCCATTATGGGGACAAGCTCCAGGTGCTCGGCTCCTTGGGGATCATCGGCCCCAAGCGCATCCCCTACAAGAAAATCATTCCGCTGGTCGATAATGTGGCCAGGAAACTGAGCCAGACCATCAGCCAAAATCAGTGACAAGGTGAATTGCCATGAATTTTGAAGATTCCAAGGTCAAAGACGATATCTACGAGATTTCCGAAATCCCCGATGAGGACGATACCGCCCTGAGAGAGGCGATGCTTCCCAAGAAGCCGGAATCCAAGGAGCCGGCTAAAGACCACAAGAAAGTGGAAAAGCCCGAGCATGATGAGGCGAAATCCTTCAAGAACAGGCTCAAAAAACGGGACGGCGAGATCAAGAATCTCAAGAAGGAGAACGAAGCCCTCCTGGATAAATACATGAGAGCCGTCGCCGAAATGGAAAATCTCCGCAAACGGCTGGAGCGCGAAAAACGGGAATTCTATCAATTCGCCCTGGGCGAGTTCCTGCGGGAGATCTTGACCGTCCTGGACAATTTCGAGCGGGCTCTCAAGAACAAGGACCAGACCGATGGAAAGAGTTTTCAGGAAGGGATCGAATTGATCGCCAAGCAGTTCACCGACCTCATCCGGAAACGCGGCGTGGAGGCGATCGAGGCGGTCCAAAAGAAATTCGATCCCAATTTTCACCAAGCCGTCCTGACCGAAGAATCCGACCAGGTTGAGGAACCGCTCGTCGGAGAAGAGCTGCAGAAGGGTTACACTCTCAGCGGCAGACTCCTCCGCCCGTCCCTGGTCAAGGTGATCACTCCGAAAAAGGATTAACATGGGTCACGTCATCGGCATCGACCTGGGTACAACATATTCCTGCATGGCTTATCTCATCGGGGAATCGGCCAAGGTGATCCCCAACCTCGAAGGCGCTCCGACCACGCCGTCCATGGTCAGCTTCACGTCCTCCGGCGAGACATTGATCGGAAACCTGGCCATGCGGCAGGCCGTGACGAATCCCGAGAACACCTTGTTTGCCATCAAACGTCTGATCGGCCGGAAATATAATTCGCCGGAGGTGAGCGAAGCGCGCCAGCGGATGCCCTATAAAATCGCCGAGGCGGCCAACGGAGACATCTTGATCGAAGTCGGGTCCCAGCTCATCACGCCCCAGGAAATATCGGCCAAAATCCTGGGATACCTCAAATCCTGTGCCGCGTCCTACTTCGGCGAGGAGGTCAAGGATGCCGTCGTCACCGTGCCCGCTCATTTCGATGACCATCAGAGACAGGCGACCAAAGACGCCGGCACGATCGCCGGCCTCAATGTTCTACGGGTCATCAACGAACCGACGGCGGCCAGCCTCGCCTACGGCCTTAACCTGAAGAAGGCCGGAGCGGTGGCCGTGTTTGACCTGGGAGGAGGTACGTTCGACATCACCATCCTTGAAATCAACAACGGCGTCTTTCACGTCCTGGCCACGAACGGCGATTCCTATCTCGGCGGCGAAGACTTCGACCGGCGCATCGTCGACTGGCTGTTGGAAGAATTCAGGAAAGACCACAAGATCGATATCTCCGCGGATAAGTACGCCCTCCAAAGAATCAAAGAGGCCGCCGAGCGGGCCAAGCGCGAGCTGTCCTTCACCCAGGAAACGGAAATCAACCTGCCTTTTATCGGCTCCGATGCCGGCGGCTCGAAACATCTGCGCAAATCGCTCAGCCGATCTCTCCTGGAAGAGCTGACAAAAGACCTCGTCGAGAAATCCATACCCCTGATGCAGCTGGCGATCGAGGAAAGCGGGCTCAGGCTCGAGGCGATCGAGGATGTCATCCTCGTCGGCGGCCAAACGCGGATGCCCTTGGTCAGGAAACGGGTCGCCGAGTTCTTTCAAAAAGAGCCCAATGACAAGCTCAACCCGGACGAGAGCGTGGCCATGGGGGCGGCCATTCAATCGGGAATCCTTCGCGGCGAGCTCAATGAGTTGGTCCTTCTCTTGGACGTCACATCGCTTTCCCTGGGGATCGAGACGGAAAACAACGGTTTTGAAAAAATCATCGATAAAAATACCACCATTCCCACAAAAAGGACAAAGCCCTTCACGACGGTAGAGCATGACCAGCGGCGGGTGAGGATCCATGTCCTCCAGGGCGAAAACCACCATGCTTCCGAAAACACATCGCTGGCCATGTTCGACCTGGTCGGGATTTCCCCGGCTCCGGCCGGGGTTCCCGAGATCGACGTGACGTTCGAGATTGATGCCGACGGCATCGTCAAGGTCTCGGCCCGGGATATTTCCTCGGGCAGAGAGCAGAAAATTCTGATCCAGCCGTCGTCCGGGCTCAGCCGGGAAGAGCTGAACAACATCGTGGTGAGAGAACGGGAAAAGGAAGCCAAGGAAACGACCTCGAATGGAAAAAAGGGATTACTATGACATCCTCGGCGTCTCGCGGGGCGCCTCCGCTGAAGAGATAAAAAAAGCTTATCGTCAGCTGGCCCTCAAGCACCATCCCGATCGGAATCAGGGTGACAAAGAGGCCGAGGAAAAATTCAAGGAAGGCGCCGAAGCCTACAGCGTCCTCTGCGATCCTCAGAAGCGGGCGACGTATAACCGGTTCGGCCATGATGGCCTCCGGGGCGAGGGCTTCACCGGGTTCTCGGGCTACGATTCGTCCGTCTTCGAGGATTTTGAGGATATCCTGGGCAACTTCTTCGGATTCAGTTTCGGCTTCGGGGATTTCTTCGGGACCGGGGCCGGGCAGCGGCGGCGCTCTCCCCAGAGAGGCCGGGACTTGGTGCTCGAAATCGAGATCAGCCTGGAAGAGGCGGCCGCGGGTATCGAAAAGGAGATCTCGCTCAACCGAGCCGAGTTCTGTCCCACCTGCCAAGGGACAAGACTCCGTCCCGGCGCCAGGAAAGCCGCCTGTCCGACATGCGGGGGCAGAGGCCAGATCCGTCACCAACAAGGCTTTTTTGCGGTGGCCAGAACCTGCTCGCATTGCGGCGGTGAAGGCGAGGTCATCACGGCGCCCTGCGAAGGGTGTCGGGGCTCCGGGCATATCCGCCAGAAGCGGACACTGAAAATTCATATCCCGGCCGGCATCGAAGACGGCTCGCGACTCCGAGTTTCGGCTGAGGGCGAAGCGGGTGAGCGAGGGGTTCCTCGCGGCGATCTCTATGTCGCGGTCAGGGTCAAGGAGCATCCTTTCTTCGAACGCCAGAGCCAGCATCTATCCTGCGAGATCTTGATTTCCTTCGCCCAGGCCGCCCTGGGCATCACCGCGGAAATCCCGGCCCTCGACGGAAGCGAAAGCCTGAAGATACCGGCGGGGACGCAGTCCGGGGAAGTCTTTCGCCTGCGGGGAAAGGGGATGAGGGACCTGGAGAGCCGACGAACCGGAGATTTATTCGTCAAGGTCCTTGTCCAAACGCCGGCCGACATCAGTAAAGAACAGAGGAATCTTCTCCGGCAGCTGGCCGAGCTGCGCGGAGAAAAACTGGAGCGGCTCGACAAGATCGATATCCAGAAAAACAAAAATCTCGTCCATTAGAGCGGCGCTTGACATCGAACCATTTCTTCATCCAAAAAAGCCCGGCCGGCGGGCCTTGGCTGTGCCTTAAAGGCCGCGAGCATCATCATCTGAGCACCGTCGCCCGGCTCCGGCCCCGAGAGGAGATCTGGCTTTTTGATGAAGAGGGCGCCCGATACCGGGCAATGGCGGTCCTTTCACATTTTTGGGATTCCTGATATGTTTCTCCAAGGGCAGAAAGTCGGCAAATACGAAATCATCCGTTCCCTGGGAAGCGGAGGGTTCGGCTCGGTCTTTCTGGCCAAGGATACCTGGCTCGACATCAAGGTGGCGATCAAGGTCCCCCACAAGCAGTCCACCGAGCTCTACAAGCTCCTGAAAGAGCCTAGGCTCCAAGCCGCCCTGAACCACCCCAACATCGTCCGAATGATCGCGGCCGAGAAAGAGGACCACACCTTTTTCATGGTCATGGAATATGTCCGGGGAAAAACGCTCGAGAAAATCCTTCAGAAAGAAAAGATCCTGGAAATCGACCAGGCCATGGATTATGTCAAACAAATCGCTGCGGGGGTGGATCATGCCCATAAAAGCAAGATCATCCACCGCGACTTGAGGCCCTCCAACATCATAGTTTCGGAGGAGGGGACGTTGAAAATCACCGATTTCGGGACATCTGCCTGGCTCAACAATGTCCCCTATGCCACCACGCGCATCGGCTCTCCGCCCTACATGGCCCCAGAGCAGTTTCAGGGCAAGGCCACATATGCCTCCGACATCTACTCCATCGGCTGCATCCTTTACGAAATGATCGTCGGGCGGCCGCCGATTTTTGACCCGGATCCTTTCAAGATATTGGAGAAAGCCCAAGAAGGGAAAATCACGCCGCCCCGGTTAAGGAACAACAAGATCCCTAAAGAGCTCGATGAGATCATCATGAAATGCCTGGCGGCCAAGGTCGAAGACCGCTACCAAAGGCCTTTCGAGATCATCAGGCACATCTCCGAGATTAAAGGAGATAAGCCCAGGAAGGCCGAGATCGACGATATTTTGGGGAGGATCAGAGCCCGGGAGAGAGCCGTTCGAGGACAGTGCTCGAACTGTCGGAGGCCGTTGCCTCTGCGGGCAAAGAATTGCCCGTATTGCGGAGAATCGGTTTAAGCTAGAATGTTTGACTCGAACAATGGATTATGGGTAAGATAGCGTCTTGGCGTCATTCACATTTTTCAAAAGGAGTCCTCGATGAGCCCTTTTAGAGAAGATGGAATTGTCTGGATGAACGGCAAGCTTGTTGCTTGGAAAGAGGCGAACATCCACCTGGCCTCGCACGTCATCCACTACGGAAGCTCGATTTTTGAGGGGTTCCGCGCTTATAAAAATGCCAAGGGAACGGCCATCTTTCGCCTGGAAGCTCATACCAAGAGGCTCTATAATTCGTCCAAGATCTACCGGATGGAGATTCCCTACACGCCCGAGCAGTTCAAACAGGCCATCATTCAGACCATCCAGGCCAACGGGCTCAAAGAATGCTACATCCGGCCTATCGTCTACCGAGGCTACGGGGCTCTTGGCGTCGATCCTTTTCCCAACCCCGTCGATTGTGCCGTCCTGGTCTGGGAATGGGGCAAGTATCTCGGCGAAGAAGCTCTGGAGAACGGCGTCGACGTTAAGGTTTCGACCTGGCAGAGAATGGCGCCGAACTCTTTGCCGGCCTTGGCCAAGACGGGCGCCAATTACATGAACTCCCAGCTGATCAAAATGGAGGCCAAGCTGGATGGATACGCCGAAGGGATCGCCCTGAACATCCGCGGCCACATCAGCGAAGGCAGCGGCGAAAACATCTTCCTGGTGATGAATGGCCACCTCTGCACGCCGCCCCTTTCCTCGTCGGTCCTGCCGGGAATCACCCGCGACTCCGTCATCAACCTGGCCAGGGATATCGGCTATAAAGTCATCGAAGAGACCCTCCCGCGCGAGATGTTGTATATTGCCGACGAGGTCTTTTTCACGGGCTCGGCGGCTGAAATCACGCCGATCCGGTCGATCGATAAGATCCAAATCGGCGGCGGCCGGCGCGGTCCTGTCGTCAAAAGGCTCCAGGAAGAATTTTTCGGGATTCTCAAGGCTGAAAGGCCCGATAAATTTGAATGGTTAACGTATATTACCGTTTAACCGAAAGGGACAATCCATGATTATCGATGACCTTTTAAAAGTCGCCATCGAAATGGACGCCTCCGACGTCCATCTGAAAGTCGGGAATTATCCTCAATTCCGCATCCACGGCACGCTCGTCCCTCTCCGGCAGCTGCCGCGTTCGACCTCCAAGGACCTTGAAGAGATGGCCAAACAGATGATGAACGAGTACCAAGTGAAAAAGCTCAAAGACGACCTCGACCTCGACCTGGCCTACAGCCTGCCCGGTTTCGGGCGGTTCCGCGGCAGTATTTTTTATCAGAGGGGTTCGCTGGCCATTTCGCTCCGGCTCATTCCTTTCGAAGTCAAGCCGATCCGCGAGCTGCTGCTTCCGGAGGTCTTGGAGAAGATCGCCAACTACGAGCGCGGCCTCATCCTGGTGACCGGCACGACGGGAAGCGGCAAGACCACGAGCCTCGCCGCCATGATCGATTTCATCAACACCAACCGCCGTCAGCACATCATCACCATCGAGGACCCCATCGAATACCTCCATAAAGACAAGAAAAGCACGATCTGCCAGCGGGAAGTCGGCAGCGATGTGAAGGGCTTCTCGAGAGGTCTTCGGGCAGCTCTGCGCGAAGACCCGGATTGCATCCTCGTCGGCGAAATGCGCGATTTGGACACCATCGAAACCGCCATGCTGGCCGCAGAGACAGGCCATCTGGTCCTCAGCACCCTCCACACCTTGGACGCGCCCGAAACCATCAACCGGATCATTTCCGTCTTCCCGCCCCACCAGCAGCGCCAGATCCGGATCCAGCTGGCGAGCATCCTGGTGGCCGTCATATCCATGAGGCTGATCCCCAGGAAAGACGGCCAGGGGCGCGTCCCCGCCGTCGAGGTCATGATCACGACCCCCTACATCGCGGATTGCATCCTGGACCGGGAAAAGAACTTTCTGATCCGGGATGCCATCGCCCAAGGCGTCTCGCAATACGGCATGCAGACATTCGACCAGTCCGTCTACCAGCTCTATACCCAAGGCTATATTTCCTTCGAGCAAGGGCTGCGCTATTCGTCCAGCCCAGACAATTTCCAGCTGCGCGTCCAAGGCATCCAGTCCACCCTGGACCTGGCTTTGGAGGATATGGAAAAGAAAATGAGTCCCCTCGATCGGAAGAAAAAGGCCTCCGAAGAAGAGAGGTAAATGAAGGCGCAGAATATCCGTGAGGTCTTTTTAGACTTCTTCGCCAAAAAGAACCACAAGATCCTTCCCAGCTCTTCTCTCCTGCCCAAGGACGACCCGACCATCCTATTCGCCAATGCGGGGATGAACCAGTTCAAAAACATCTTCCTGGGCTTGGAGAGGCGAAGCTATAAGCGAGCGGCCACGGTCCAGAAATGCATGCGGGTCAGCGGCAAGCACAATGACCTGGAACAGGTCGGAAAAACCAACAAACACCACACGTTTTTCGAGATGCTGGGGAATTTCTCTTTCGGCGACTATTTCAAGAAAGAGGCCGTTGCCTTCGCCTGGGAGCTCATGACCGACGTTTTCAAGCTCTCCCAGGACAGGCTTTATGTGACGATTTATGAAGAGGATGACGAGGCTTTTGACATTTGGACAAAACAAGCCGGAGTCCCTCCAGAAAAGATCTTCCGTCTGGGGAAAAAGGACAACTTCTGGGCCATGGGAGAAACCGGGCCCTGCGGCCCCTGCTCGGAAATTCACTATGACTTGGACCCTGCCTATGAAGAAGGCGAGCCGCGCCTCCTGATCGAGAAGGGGAGCGACCGGTATATCGAGCTGTGGAACCTGGTCTTCATGCAATATTTCCAGGACGAAAAGGGGGTCATGCATCCTCTGCCGGCGCCCTCGATCGACACCGGCATGGGCTTGGAGCGGATGGCCGCCTCTCTTCAGGGCAGGACGAGCAATTTCGACACGGACCTTTTCCGGCCGATCATCGAAGAGATCTGCCGTTTCTCGTCCCGGGAATACCCCGGCCAGGATGAGGGCGATATTTCGGTTCGGTTGATCGCCGACCATGCCCGGGCCGTCGCCTTTCTCATCGGCGACGGGATCATGCCGGCCAACGACGGCCGCGGCTATGTCCTGAGGCGCCTGATCCGGAGGGCTTTCCGGCACGGCAATCTGATAGGCATCGATCAACCGTTTGTCTTCAAACTGGCCGGTGTCGTCAGCGATGTCATGAAGGACGCCTACCCCGAGATCCTGGCCTCTCTGAATTTTATCTCGAAAATCTGTTTCGCCGAGGAAGAACGGTTTTCCCAGACTCTTTCCTCGGGCCTTCGGACCTTCGAGCTCTATGTCCAGGAAGCCAAGCAGACCGGATCGAAAAGGCTTGCCGGCGAAGACCTTTTTAAGCTGTACGACACGTTTGGTTTTCCCCTCGACCTTTCCGCCGAGCTGGCCTTGGAAGAAGGGCTGTCGATCGATGAACCGGGTTTTCGACAGGAATTGGAAAAGCAGAAAGCCAGGGCCCGGCAATCCTGGAAAGGGGATTCCCTGCAGAAAGAACGGAAAGCCTATGAAAGCCTGAAAGGCATGAGCGTTCATTATGTCGGATACGACCAGGGCCGGGTTGCGGAAGCTACGGTGATAGCCGTCTTTGAAGACGGCGCCCGGGTCCCCGAGCTTCGTCAAGGAGCCTCCGGCGAGGCCGTCCTGGATGTGACGCCATTTTATGCGGAAGCCGGCGGCCAGGTAGGGGATTCGGGATTGTGGAAAAATCCCCATTTTTCCGGGCTCGTGGAAAACACGTTTTTTCCGATCCCTGAGATCATCAGCCATAAGATCAAGGCTCTCTCGGGAGTCCTGAGGGAAGGCGATCGAGTGGAAGCGACCGTCGACTTGCCCAGGCGGAAAGCGATCCGCAACAATCATACGGCCACCCATCTTCTCCATGCGTCTTTGCGACAGGTTTTAGGAGACCACGTCAAGCAAGCCGGCTCGCTTGTTTCTCACGTCCGGCTGCGGTTTGATTTTACCCATTTTGCCCAGCTCTCCGCCCAGGAAATCCGGACGATCGAAACCCTCGTCAATGAGAAAATCCAGGCCAATATTTCCGTCATGATAAAGGAGACTACTTTAGAAGCCGGCGTCCAGGAAGGGGCGATGGCCATTTTTGAAGAAAAATACGGCGAAAAAGTCCGGATGGTGACGGTCGGCGATTTCAGCAAGGAGCTTTGCGGCGGCGTCCATGCGTCTTCGACCGGAGAGATCGGGCTGTTCAAAATCGTCTCGGAAACGAGCGTCGCGGCCGGGATGAGAAGGATCGAAGCCTTGACCGGAGAAGAAGCCACAAAATATGTCCAAGAAACGGATGCCCTTCTCCAGGAAGCCCAGCTCTCTCTGAATACTTCAAGGAAGGACCTCTTGACCCAGATCGATAAGCTCAAAGAGCTTCTTAAAGAAAAAGAGCACGAAATCAAGGCGCTGAGGCAGAAAGCTCTCCATCAGAAATCCGAAAAGCCCGAAGATTATGTTCAACGGATCAAAGGGATCTCCGTCTGGGTCCAAAAAATGGAAGATATGGACCCTGGGGAAACCAGGGATTTGACGGACAAGCTCAAGCAGAAAATCAAATCCGGGATCGTCCTCCTTGGCTCCGTCAAGGGGGACAAGGTCTTTCTCGTCGCCGGTGTGACAAAAGATTTGACGGGTCGGATTTCGGCAGCCGACATCATCAAGCAAGCGGCGCCGCTCATCGGAGGCGGGGGAGGGGGACGCCCCGATTTTGCCCAAGCCGGTGGGACGAAAGCCGACGGGCTCGATCAAGCCCTTGAGGAAAGCCTTTCTGTCATTGAAAAAAAGCTTTAGCCGGGAGGCTTTGCAATGGCCGCTGGGGGGAGAAAAGACCTGCCCAAAAATCACCCCTATAGGCTATTGAAGATTACAGAGACTTTGCTCATGATATAAGCGCTCATGAAGAGCCATAAGATATTTTGCCGTCTGCTGGTCATCTTTGCCTTGGCCTGTATCCCTCTGGAAACAAGGGCGGTGGGCACGGCCGGCCTCCTGAAAAACCTGCCGTTCGACAAACACGTCAAAGAAATCGCCAAAAGGCATGGGATCGAGCCTTCGCTCGTCCATTCCATCATTCTTCACGAATCCAACTACAATATTTATGCGGTTTCTTCCAAAGGGGCTCTTGGGCTCATGCAGCTCATGCCCGAGACGGCCAAGCAATACGGCGTCCTGAACGTGTTTGATCCTGTCCAGAATATTGAAGGGGGAGTCCGATATTTAAAAGACCTGACCAAGCTCTACGCGAAAGAGAAGAGCAGGGACAGGCTCATCGTGGCCGCCTATAACGCCGGCCAGCAGGCGGTCAAGAAATACAATGGGATTCCTCCCTATCCCGAGACCAGGTCTTATATCAGCCATGTCATGGCGACGTATGCCCTGCTTCCCAAGACAAGAAAAATCATTTCTTTTATTGACGGCGACGGCAAGGTCCGGGTGACGAATGATATTCGCTATGCCTCTCTGAAGGGAGCGGGAAAAGACTAGAGATAGCCTTTAATCAAAAGGCTCCGGGGGATGATCTCGAATATCGCGGGCAGGGTTCCCAACTGCTCTCCATCCAACTCGATAAGAACGGTCTCGTTCTCGTCCGGAACGGCCTCTATTTTTCGGCCTCGCATCAGGAAGATCTTGGGGTGGGTGAGGTGTGTCCCCAAGAATATTTTCCAGCCGTGCCGACAGAATTCCAGGAATTTCATTCCTTTGATGCAGACAAAATCGAACAGGCCGTCGTCCAGTTTAGCTTCGGGGGCGATCTTCATCCCCTTGCCGAAGATCCGCCCGTTGGCGACGGCGCCGATAAGATATTCTTCTCTCGGCAGATCCCGGCCGTCCACCCGGATCCGGATGCGCTTGTTCTTATACTGGACCATGGTCGAGATCAGGCATTTCACGTAGGACGAGGCTTTCCGTTCCAGCCGCTTCTCGTTGACTTTTCGAACGACTTCGCCGCCGACGCCGAAATCGGAGACGTTGAGAAAGAACCGCTCCACCATCTCGCCCGAATAGGATCTAAACGTCACTCTTCCGACGTCCATCGGGCTGGAAGGGGCAAGGGTGATGACTTCCATGGCATTTTTGAGCTTGGAGGGAATATTCAGGCTTCTGGTCAGGTCGCAGCCGGTTCCGGACGGGACGATCCCCAGGGCAACTTCCGGGTTGATGATCTTTTTTTCTTCATAGAATCCGTTGGCGATCTCGTTCATAGTCCCGTCGCCCCCGACGCCGATGACGAGCTCCGTGCCGTCTTTGATCGCGGCCCGGGCCAGCTCGATGGCATGAAAGGGCTTTTCGGTGAACTCATACTTGAATTCCTTAATAAAAGTGCGGATCCCTTCCTTGATCAGAAGCCAACGCTTCCGCGTTTGTCCTTTGGCCGACTCAGGATTGACGATGACCTGCGTCTTGAGGAGTTTCATTTTTTGTTCCTTGGCCTGGCGGCTGGGTCTTCTTGCCGAAGAGGGCCATGCCGATGATTCCTCCCAATGCCCCGAGGACGGCAAAGATGGCCGCCGACAAGACGAGCCCCAGCAAAAGCCCGGCTATAGATATAGGCCCTTCACCGAGGCTAAAAACATCCTTCCATTCGGAAGGCGTTTCTGGGACATATTCGCTCAACCGTTCCATGATTTTTCGGAAAAGCGCGAATTCGACAGCCCGGAATGGTATGCTTAAGAATAATCGAATGAAGGCCGCGAAGATCCCGGTGAATGCTCCAACCACGGCGCCGTCACCTGCTTTTAAAGAGACCGGAGAATCCTTGGCCGCGAGGTAGGAAGCCAGGATCGCTCCGCCGATAATCCACAGGCAGCACAGGCAGTTGAGGACCGGAATCCCGGAGAGAATCCCTGCCACCGCTCCTCCGATGAGCGCCGGCATGAACACGTTGGGCTTTTGGCCGTTCATTCTCGCCTCCTCATTCTCTTCTCAGGACCGCCCTATTCTATGC
>Ga0315274_10006124_pt1 | contig 17545 bp, 28 predicted proteins | sample YL17G02_20_MG_FD_203700 | JGI IMG/M metagenome (GOLD analysis project Ga0315274, IMG submission 203700) | Sediment microbial communities from Yellowstone Lake, YNP, Wyoming, USA - YL17G02_20 | ecosystem: Environmental > Aquatic > Freshwater > Lake > Sediment | place: USA: Wyoming | collected...
GACCAAACCCGCATTGACATTGACACAGGTGGCCCAAGAATATCCGGGCACTCTTTTAAAAGAGGCCTCCGCCCGCTCTTTTTTAATTAGTTCGCTCGCCAAAGTCTCTATTTCATCGGCCTTGACCCCCTCTCCGACCTTAGCAAACAAAACTTTTTTAATTCTCGCCAATTTTTGACCGCACTCCCGGATAATTTCAATTTCTTCTTTGGTTTTTATATAGAATTTATACATTTGACTAAATCTTTCTGAATTTTAGCAATCGGCCTTTCGCCGTTAACTCTTACTAATTTCCCTTTCTTATCAAGATAGTTAATTAATTTTTCGGTATTATCTTTGTAATATTCAAAACGCACTCTAACTCCCTCCGGCTCATCATCTTTCCGGAGAATAAGCTTCCCGCCACATTCGCAGGTATCGGGAACTTTGGGGGGGTTAGTAATTAAGTTATAAACCTTGCCGCACTTTTGACAGGTACGTCTTGCAGAAATTCTTCTTATCGCCTCTTCTCGACTTACGTCAAGCGAAAAAACAATATCAATATCATCTCCGTTAGTCTTTAAAAATCCCTCCAAAGCTTCATACTGAGGAATAAATCTGGGAAATCCTTCAAAAAGAATGTTTTTGAGATTCTTTTTTTCTTTTGTGAGAAAATTAATGACATACATCGTCATTTCTTCCTGGGGAATGAGTTTCCCGGAATCAATAATTTCTTTAATCCGAGTATCTTTTTTAGCTAGTTCTCTTGAAATGTCCCCCGTAGAGAGGTGATAAAGGCCGAATTTCCGGCATAAAAGATCTGCCTGTGTTCCTTTTCCCGACGCCGGCGAACCGAGTAAAACAATATTCATCTTATTTAAATAAAAGATTCGTACTTTCTCATGGAGAGTTCTCCTTCAAGCTCCCGGGCGACTTCCAAAACAACCGAAACCACGATCAAAATCCCCGTTCCCCCGATGGCCAAATTGGCCACCCCGATTGTTTTTTGGAAAAAAGACGGCAGGACCGCCACCAGTCCCAAAAACGCTCCCCCAATCATGGTAATTCTGGAAAGAACAAAAGATAAATACTTTGAAGTTTGCACCCCCGGTCTTATCCCCGGGATGTAGCCTCCTCCTTTTTGAAGGTTTTCCGAAATTTTATCGGGATTAAAAACCACGGCCGTATAGAAATAAGTGAAACCGAAAACCAAAAAAAAGTAGGTAATGTTATAAACCAAAGACTGCGGACTAAATATCCGGCTAACACTTGTGGCCAGACTGGCAATTTGCGGATTGGCGGCTTTTGACAAAAACTGGCTAATAAGGGAAGGGAGTAAAACCAAAGAAACCGCAAAGATAATAGGGATGACCCCCGCCTGATTTAATCTCAGCGGCAAATAGCTTGAAATTGGCGACATCTCGCCGCGTCCGGTGCGCCGGGAATACTGGATGGGGATTCTTCTGACGGCTTCATTCATGAAAATTATTCCCCCGATGATTGCCAGGGCCAAAACCAAAAAGATGACGATTTTAAGGATGTCTTGAGATTGAAAAACCGTTACCGATTGGCCCAGAGTGATCGGCAGTCTGGAAATAATCCCCACAAAAATAAGAAAGGAAACGCCATTTTTGACACCATATTCCGAAATTAAATCCCCAAACCAAACGGCTAAAACAGTGCCTGCGGTCATAGTCAATATCAAGGACAAAATAGAAATTGGGGAAAGGGTGGGAATGACGTGCTGGGACCTTAAAAGTGAATACATCGCAAATCCCTGCAGAGCAGCCAGAGGTACGGTGATTAACTTCGTATATTGATTTATTTTCTCCTGCCCATATTCGCCTTCTTTTTGCAGTTCTTCCAGTTGGGGGACAACATAACCCAAAAGCTGCATGATGATTGAGGCGTTGATATAAGGATTTAAGCCGAGGGCCATAATGGAAAAATTAGCCAGGGTCCCGCCGGAAAAAACGTCCAAAAGGGAAAGCAGAGGGCTATTGAAAAACAAAAGCTTTAGAGAGTTTCTGTCAATTCCCGCCGCCGGGATGTGGGCAATAAACCTGAAAGCAACCAAAATTACGGCGGTAATGACCACCTTCTTTCTGACTTCCGGAGACTTAACTATCTTTGAAAAAAACTGGGCAATTGACGTCAACATCAAATTAAATTACTTTTCCCCCCGCTTTCTCAATTTTGGCCAGAGCGGATTTGGAAATCGGTAGTTCAATGGTTAATTTCTTTTTAATTTCTCCATTACCTAAAACCTTTACCCCATAGCGCCTGGCGTCTTTTTCATCCACAATTTTCGCCTTAATGAGAGACTCTATATTAACTTTTGTCCCTGCGGGAAGAATATTCAAAACCTCGATATTTACTACCAGTGGTTTTTTTCCGCTTTTGAACTTTCCTTTGCCTCTTTGAAACGGCAGCCTTTTAAGTAAAGATTTCTTAACCTTCACCCCCTCAAAGAGAATTCCGATTGAGGATCTTGCTTTTTGCCCCTTTTCTCCACGCCCAACGGTGTGCCCTCCTTTGCCGCTGCCATAACCCCGCCCGAGTCTTTTTTTTCTTCTGTCGACGGTTTTAGTCAATAGGATATTCATTTGTTATCTTCCCTTCTTTTGGCCATTGCCGAAATAGTTTTTAAGGCTTGAAGTGTCGCGTAAACATTTGAGATCTTATTTTTGGTGCCCAAAATCTTGCCGACAACATCTCTTATTCCGACAGCTTCCATGACCACTCTCATCGCCCCCCCGGCAATAATGCCGCTCCCGGCCGGTGCCGGTTTAACCAGAACTTCGGCGGCGGAAAACTTTTCTCTCACCGAATAGGGAACGGTCGTGCCCACCATAGTCACTGTCATGATTCTTCTTTTGGCCTTATCGATGGCTTTTCTGATGGCATTTCTGACGTCGGTTGCCTTGGCGAGCCCCGCACCCACCCGACCTTTTCTGTCACCAACAACCACCAGGGCCGAAAATCTTATTTGATTTCCCCCTTTGGTTTTTTTGGAAATCCTGTTGATCTGAACCACGGTTTCTTCAAACTCTTTGGGAGCCTGCGGTCCCCGATTATCGCTTCGGTTGTATCGACGATTGTTCATTTAAAAATTAAGGCCTCCTTTTCTGGCCCCTTCGGCTAAAGCCTTGACTCGGCCGTGATACCGGTAACTGCCCCGGTCAAAAACTACTTTAGCGATCTTTTTCCCCTTTGCCAGTTTGGCCAATTCCTCGCCCACCCCAAAAGCAAGTTTAGTCGCTTTCTTGCCGGAAGAAGAAACTAAAGTTTTTCCTTTTTCATCATCGATGATTTGCGCATAGATAAATTTATTGGATCTAAAGACTGAAAGGCGTGGCCTTTTTCCCACTGCCCGAATTTTAGATCTCACCCGGCGCTTTTTCTGATCAAAATTTTTGTTTGTCATGCGGTTACCCCTATTGTTTTGGCGGCCTTACCCGCCTTTCTTCTGACAACTTCATCCTGATATTTAATTCCTTTACCTTTGTAGGGCTCCGGGGGTCTCACGGCTCTCACTGTCGCCGAAATTTGACCGACGGTTTCTTTATCTTGGCCATCAACCGTAATTAGGGTTTTTTCGACCTTAAAAGTAATGCCTTCAGGCGCTTCGATTTTCACCGGATGGGAAAAGCCAACGGTTAAAATCAGGGTCTTGCCCGAAACTTCAGCTTTATAGCCGGCGCCGACCAACTCCAAAACCTTTTTCCAGCCGGTCGAGACTCCCGTCACCATGTTGGCAATTAAAGCCCTGGTGGTTCCGTAAACAGCCGAAATCGAGGAAGAATCCTTTTTGGGGGCAACCAATAGCTCCCCATCTTTCTCAACCACCCCAATCCCCCTTGGCAGACTTCTTACTAAACTTCCTCTCGGCCCGGAAACAACAACACTCCTGTCGTTTATTTCGACAGTCACTTCCTTAGGTAATTTAATTGGTTGTTTTCCGATTTTACTCATATAAATATGTTTTTACCAGACTTCGGCGATAATTTCCCCGCCAATCCCCAGCTTAATTGCTTCTTTCGAGGTAATCACCCCTTTGGGGGTACTCACCAGAAAAATAGATGGCCCTTTCTTTTCCCGCAAATCTCCGGCCGTGAGATAAATCCTTTGGCCCGGTTTTGAGACCAGTTTGATATTAAGTAAGATAGGCTCCTTATGGCTAAACTTAATCCGTAGCGAAAGAATCTTGTCCTTGACGGAAAAATCCTCGACAAAACCGGATTTCTGCAGGGTTTTGGCTACCGCCAACTTAAATTTGGTCGCTTGAGTCACGACTTCGTGCCGTTTAACCAAAGCAGCATTCTTAATCTGTGTCAAAAAATCTCCGACTTGATAATTTGTCATGTTATTTTGTTACCAACTCGCCTTTCTGACTCCGGGAATTTCGCCGTTATGGGCCAGTTCCCTAAAACAAAGCCTGCAAACACCAAACCTACCCAGATAACCTCTGGATCTGCCGCACAAACGGCAACGGTTCCTGTAACGGACAGTATACTTCAATTTTTTATTTTCTCTGACTTCTTTAGCTACTGTACTCATATTTTTTCGAACGGCATACCTAAAAGCGTCAATAATCTTTCGGAAACCTTCTTACTTCCGGAATTTGTAACAATCGTCATTTCCATTCCATGGGTACTACTTCTGGCAATATCTACCTCAGGAAAGACAGAATGCTCCGCAAAACCCAAGGTATAATTTCCATCCCGATCAAAGCTCTTTCTGGAAACGCCTCTAAAGTCTCTTAGTCTCGGTAAAACTACCGAAAAGATCCGATCCAAGAAAGCATACATTCTTTCTTTCCTCAAAGTAACCGCTAGGCCTACCGGCATGCCGATTCTTAAACTGAAGCTGGCGATAGAAACTTTGGCAACCCTCACAGAGGGCCGCTGGCCTGTAATTGCCGCCAGATCTTTCTTTAATGATTCCACCAACTCCTTATTTTTAATCACACTACCGACGCCGATATTGACAACAACCTTCACAATTTTCGGAACGGCCATCTTGTTTTTTATACCAAACTCTTTAACAAGTTGCGGTATAACCTCTTTCTCGTATTTTTCTTGTAATCTAGATTTGTTCATGGCACTTTTTACAAACTCTCAACTTTTTATTTTCAATAATTTTAAAACCCACCCTTGTTCCCTTTTTGCATTTAGGGCAAAGTAGGGCAATTTTGGCAAAAGAAAGCGGCCTCGGGACATCATAGATTCCGCCCTTTTGACCCTGGGATCCTTTCAGGTGTTTTTTGTAAACATTAATCCCGGGAATTAAAACCGTTTGCTCCTTAGGGAACAGTCTTTCAATTTTCCCGTCTTTACCCTCATCTTTTCCGCTCGTAATTTTGACTTGATCGCCAACTTTAAATTTGTTCATCAGACTACCTCCCTAGCCAGAGACGCTATTTTGTTGTAACCTACTTCCTTAATTTCTCTGGCAATCGGTCCCAAAATCCTCGTTCCCCGGGGAAGACCTTGTTTATCAATCACCACCCCGGCATTGTCATCAAACCTAACATAACTCCCGTCATTTCTCCCAACTTCTTTCTTGGTCCTGACGATAAGAACTCTGACTTTCTCATGGTCGGTCACAATGCCTGCAGAATCCGCCCCTCTCACCACACAAAGAACCACGTCTCCTACGGAAGCTATTTTACCTATTTTGGTCGAAATGCCGATCACCAGTAATCTTTTCGCCCCGGAATTATCGGCCGGGACCAACATTGTTTTAAGTTGTATCATTTCATTACTTCAACTACCTTCCATTTTTTGAGCTTGCTATACGGTTTTGTGGCCACAAATTTAACGACCTTACCGACTTTTGCCCCCAACTCATCATGCACATGATATTTTTTCACCATCTTATATCTTTTAAGGTAAAGGGGGTGAACCACCATTCTTTCCACTTCAACGGTGGCCGTTTTGGCCATTTTATTCGAAACCACTTTCCCGGTAAAAACTTTCATTTTTGGAAAATCTCCTTTTCTTTAATGATTGTTAAAACTTGGGCAATTTCTTTTCTTAAATTCTTGGGCTTTTTTAAATTTTTCTCTCCACCCGCCACTTTCTTCAAAACTAATTTTAACAATTCACTTCTTTTGATAACAAGAGTCTTCTCCAATTCCAAAGGCTTCTTCATTTTTAAAATCTTTAAATCGTTTGTTTTCATGGTAAATTAACCGTCTTTCTTCACAAACTTTGTTTTGATAGGCAATTTGACCGCCGCTTTCTTAAGGGCACTTCTGACAACTTCTTCGGCCGCTCCGGCAACTTCAAAAATAATTCTTCCCGGCCTAACAACCACCACGTATCGATCAATATCTCCTTTGCCACCACCCATCCTTTTTCCGGCCGGCTTGGCACTAACCGGCTTATCGGGAAAGATTCTTATCCAAACCCTCCCCCCTTTTTTAAGTTCATGGGTAATGGCCCTCCTTGCCGCCTCTATCTGTTGCCCCGAAACCCAAGCGGACTCTTGAGCCTTAAGGCCAAATTCGCCAAAGGCCAAGCTTGCGCCGCGGGAAGAAACCCCTCTCATCTTTCCCCTAAAATCTTTCGCGTATTTTCTTCTTTTTGGTTGCACGGAATTATTCCTCCTCTTTCTTGTGAATCCAGACCTTTACTCCCACATAACCTCTTTTCAAAAGAGCCGGAATCTGGACATAATCGATTATCTCTCTTAAAGTCTGGGTGGGCACCGACCCCAAATGATACTTTTCCACCCTGGAAATTTCCGCCCCCTGGATTCTGCCACCAAGAACCACTTTTATACCCTTGGCACCCGACGCCATTACCCTTTCCATCGCCCGGGAAACAACTCTTCTCTGGGGCATCCGTTTTTCAAGTTCGGCAACAATTCTTTCAGCCACTAGGCGCGCAGAAATTTCCGGATTTTTGACTTCATTGACCTTAAAATCAATTTTTAGGTCGGGGGTTAACTTTCCCCTCACCTCCCCGATCTTGGCCAAAATAAATTTCTTAACTTCTTCTATCCCCGTTCCCCCCCGACCGATCACCACTCCCGGCCTGGAAACGGCGACCGAGATGACCATACTTTTGGGCAATCTTTCTATTTCAACCGAGATAATCCCGGCCAATTTTAATTTTTCCATGAGAGCCCTTCGGATTTTTACATCCTCCAGTAAATATTTCTTGAAATTGGCATCATCGGCAAACCAACGGGACTTCCAGGGCAAAAATGACCCCGTTCTGATCCCTATCGGATTAACTTTTTGTCCCATTTTTACTGCGAAGCAGCAAGCTTCTGCTTATCTCCTTTCACCGGTTTCTCGGCTGTCGTTAAGACAACCCTGATATGACACATTCTTTTTTTGATCGGGTGCCACTGTCCCCGAGATACGGGATTTCCTCTTTTAAGTCTTGGCCCTTCACCGACCTGAATTTCTTTAAAAACTAAGTCTGCCTCACTAATCCCTTTGTTTTTTGCGTTGGCAATGGCCGAAAGGATTACTTTTCTGATCGGTTCCGCCGCTCTTTTACTAACCAAAAACAATGACTCGGCGGCTAAAGTCGGCTTTAATTTTTTTATCATTTGAACAACTACCCTCACCTTTTTGGGCGACATCAATAAATATTTTTGTTCGGCTTTTATATCCATATGCATAACAGCGGATTACCGCTTAGGTTTTTTCCAGTGTCCGTTTAACAATTTCTCCGTGACCTCTAAATGTTCTGGTGGGAGAAAATTCTCCCAGTCGATGGCCCACCATGTCTTCGGTCACAAAAACATCAATAAAAATCCGGCCGTTATGAACCTGAAAATATTTCCCGACAAATTCGGGGGAAATCTGGCAAGCCCTTGACCAAGTCTTGATGGGACTTTCTTTTATTCCCATACCGGCAGAAACTTTCTTTACCAGCCTCTCATCTACATACGGTCCTTTTTTGCTACTTCGACTCATGTTTTTTAATTATGCGGCCCTTTCTTTCGATGCTCAATAATTAACTTGTTCGAATACTTTTTCTTGTTTCTGGTTTTTCCGACCGCCCGTTTTCCATAAACGGTCTTGGGATATTTAAGCCCAACCGAACTTCTGCCTTCTCCGCCGCCATGAGGATGGGCATGCGGATGCATCGCCACGCCCCTGACGGTTGGCCTAATCCCCATCCATCTTTTCCTGCCGGCCTTACCTAAATTAATGAGTCTGGTTTCAATTTTGCCCAATTGGCCAACGGTTGCCCAACACCTCGGATCAAACCTTCTGACCTCTCCGGAGGGAAGCTTAATCAGTATCCACCTATCTTGTTTCCCCTGTAAAACCGCTGCCGATCCTGCACTTTTAACTATTTGGGCGCCCATTCCCGGCCTGATTTCGATATTATGAATAATCGTTCCAATCGGAATTTTATCAAGCGGCAGGGAGTTTCCCATCTCAATTGGAGCCAGACCGGAAGCAATAATTTTCTTGCCAACCTCAAGGCCGTCGGGAGACAAAATGTACGCCTTTTTCCCGTCTTCATAAACAATCAGGGCGATCTCGGCCGTTCTATTGGGGTCGTACTCGATCGCTTGGACTTTTCCCCAAACTTCTTTATTTGATCTTTTAAAATCAATTTCTCTAAAATATCTTTTTGATCTTCCACCTTGATGGCGGACGGTGACAGTGCCAACGCTTCTCCCCGATTTTTTAGATAATAGCCACTTGATTTTTTTCATTTTTTCTTTCCCTTGACTTCAAAGGCGTCAATTTTTTCGTCTTTGGCAAGATCTACCACCGTTTTTTTCCTGGCCGGGACCTTGACTTTTCTTCCCCTGATATTCTTCTTGACCAAGCCTTTATAAAGGCTTGTTTTTATGCCGGTGACGTGCACTTCATAAACACTTTCGACCAGCTTCCTAATTTCATTTTTAGTCAGACCGGGGAGAACCCAGAAAGTAAACTTGCCGATTTTGGCCAAATTCAAACTTTTCTCCGTTAGAATGGGTACTATTCTCATTTTTTAGCCTTTCCAAAGACAATGCTGTCAAAAAATAAAACTCCGCCGCGGAAGACCTCAAGGGCGTTAAGGGATTTATAGGAAACGATTTCAACCCCCGTCAGGTTTCTTAAAAATTTTTTAACGGGGAGGTTTTCATCGCTTAAAACAAAGGTAAAATGTTTGGCCGCGGTTTTTTCGGATTTGGAAAACTTTTTCAAAAAGACCTTAATCTCGGCAGTTTTTTTCACTTTTTCAAGGCCACTAAGAATCACTATTTCCTTGTTTTTTAGTTTGGCCGTTAATGCCTGATCCACGGCCTTTTGAGCCATCTTCCGGGGCATGGTGAGTTCTCTTCTTGTCAGTTTTGGTCCGTGGGCAATGCCGCCGCCGACAAAGATCGGGGCCGACTTTGGCCCATGCCTGGCTCCACCTGTCCCTTTTTGTTTATAGAGTTTCTTGGTGGTTCTGGATACTTCACCTCTGGTTTTGGTTTTGGCCAAACCCACATGAGACCTTTCGTCAGACACTCTTATGGCCTGAGCCAAAAGATTGATGTTTTCTTTCTGGCCAAACTCTTTAGGTAAAGAGGTGTCGGTAAGTTTTGTTCCTTTTATTGAATATGTAATTGCCTTGATCATTTCTGTTCAGCCTCCCCGACCGGTGCTGGTTCGGGCTCGCCTTCAACCACCTGAGCCACCACTTCATGTTCCAATTCCTGTAAACTCCCGGCTGACAGTTTTTTAATAACCACTAAGTTCCCAACCCTACCGGGCACCATTCCCGAGACAAAAATTTCATTTTTTTCCGGATCAAGCGAAAGGACGTGTAAATTTTTAACCGTGATTTTATCTCCCCCCATCCTGCCAGCCATGTGTTTACCTTTATAAATTCTGCCCGGAGTGGTTCCCTGGCCGATTGCTCCCGGCGCTCTTTGTCTATCGCTCTGGCCATGAGTTTTAGGGCCACCAGCGAAATGCCATCTTTTGACAACGCCCGCAAAACCCTTACTTTTAGAGATTCCCGTTACGGCAACAACGTCCCCGATACGAAAAATGTCGGAGGCTTTTATTTCGTCTCCGACTTTTGTCTCCTGTTCTTTATCTAACCTGACCTCTCTTAAATATTTGGTCTTCCCGGTTCCGAACCCAAGCTGAACTGCCCAATAACCGTCTTTGTCCTTATTTTTAATTTGGGTCACTAAAGAAGGACCAACCATAATTTTTGTTGCCGGAATACGCATCCCGCCAACATATGTTTGGCTCATTTTTCCTTTTGATCCTAAAACCGTGTTAATCATCTTTCTACAATAAAAAAAGCGCCAGATAGGCGCCTTTATAAATCTAATGGCACTTCCTATACCCGGAAACTTCAAGTGATCATATTTGCAATCACTCCCACCACGATGACAGCAATTATACCAGATTAATCTCAAATCCGCAAGATAAATCCGCTAGCCCGAAGAAATTACATTTTTATTTCGATACTGACACCTGCAGGAAGATCTAGGTTGGAAAGGGAATCGATGGTTCTTTCCGATGGATCCAAAATATCAATCAATCTTTTGTGAACTAAAATTTCGAAGTGTTCCTGAGCGTTTTTGTCCGTAAATGGAGACTCTTTAACGGCCCACATCGATCTTTTGGTGGGGAGGGGAATAGGGCCTACAACTTTTGCACTAGTCGCCAGTGCCGCATCAATTATCTTTGCAGCAGCCTCATCTATGACCCTGTGGTCGTAGCTTTTTAGCTTGACTCTTAGTCTTCCTGCTGGCATAGGCTCTAGTTAAGGTGCAAATAATGGGGGTTACACTTAGGCAATAATTTTGGTGATCACTCCGGCGCCAACCGTGCTACCGCCCTCACGAATTGCAAATCTAAGTCCTTCTTCCATGGCCACGGTCTGAATAAGCTTAACTTTCATTTTGGCGGAATCTCCGGGCATCACCATCTCAATTCCTTCAGGAAGAGTGACGTCTCCGGTGACATCTGCCGTTCTGACATAAAACTGCGGCTTATACCCCGTAAAGAATGGTGTGTGGCGTCCGCCTTCCTCCTTGGAAAGAATATAAACTTCAGCTTCAAATTCTTTATGCGGGGTAACCGATCCCGGCTTAGCGAGAACCTGTCCGCGTTCAACGTCGTCTTTTTCAATTCCGCGAAGAAGGACGCCGACATTATCGCCCGCAATTGTCTCGTCGAGAGTTTTCCTAAACATTTCCAGGCCGGTCACAACCGATTTCTTAGTTTCTCTTAGGCCGACAATTTCAACTTCCTCATTAATCGTCAGTTTCCCTCTCTCCACCCTACCGGTGACCACCGTGCCTCTTCCTTTAATAGCAAAAATATCTTCAATCGGCATCAGGAAAGGTTTGGCGGTGTCTCTAACCGGCTCCGGAATAAACTCATCAACCGCTTTCATCAGTTCCAAAATCTTCTTTTCGGCTTCGGCGTCGCCCTCCAGGGCCTTAAGGGCCGAGCCTCTTATCACCGGCACTTTGTCACCCGGGTATTCGTATTTCTTTAAAAGTTCCCTCACATCCGCCTCAACCAAATCTATAATTTCGGGATCATCCACCGTATCGCACTTATTAAGAAAAACAACCAGGGCCGGGACGTTAACCTGACGAGCCAAAATGACGTGTTCTCTTGTTTGGGGCATGGGGCCATCGGCAGCGGAGATAACCAGGATAGCTCCATCCATCTGGGCCGCTCCCGTAATCATATTCTTAATATAATCGGCGTGTCCCGGAGCATCGATATGAGCATAATGTCTTTTATCCGTTTCATATTCGATGTGGGAGATATTAATAGTTACTCCTCTTTCTTTTTCTTCCGGAGCATTATCAATTTCGTCGAATTTATAAGCTTTAGTTTTATTGCCGGGTTGCTTGGAAAGAACCGTGGTAATTGCCGAAGTCAAAGTTGTTTTACCATGATCAACGTGACCAATGGTGCCGACATTGACATGCGGCTTGGTTCTTTCGTATTTTTGTTTTGCTTCTCCTGCCATGTTCGTTAGTATATAAAACTTTCGATAAAGAAACAAGGGCAACTTGCCCTTAACTTCCCGTATTATAATTGAGGCTAAAGATGGGTGTCAAGCCCCATCTTATTTATTGGCCTCTGGCCATTTCAACCTTGCCTGGACGAAATTTACCAAATCGTTTCTAATGGAAACAAGGATCTTAAGACTTTGTCTTTTGTAACCAAGGGGGTATTAGTTGCTATTGCAGTTGCAACGATAATCCTATCATGGATATCCATTTTTACCGGAAGCTTAAAGCATTGTGTCAGAACCTTGTTATCAAAGGGAATTACTCTAATATTAGATTTTTTAATTGACTCTAAAAATTTAGAAAAAGTGAAACTTTCGTGCTTCAAACTTATATAAAATGCTTCAAGTATGACCATCACCGAAATATAACAATTCGCTTCACCTCTAAAAACTTTGCGAATTATTTCCTCCACTTTGGAAGAAAGCGTTTTTTGGCCTCGAATATACCAAACTAACGAATGTGTATCCAACGAGTAACTATCCAATTTTTTGTATTGCCTTTTGCCAATCTAAAGAGGCCTTTTTTATCTCTTTTTCTGTTATTGGTTCGCCTGGAAGCGTCCCATACGGATCACCAAAAGAAATAGATTTATTTTGCACAAAATCCTTAAGATAACCATTTACAACAGCGCTTAATGTTAAACCCAAATCAGAGGCTGTTTTCTGAGCTTTTAACTTCAGTTTCGAGTCTGTTCTAACAACTACCGTACTTGTCATATATACGCAGTATATATAGCGTATATATTGTTGTCAAGAAGAATTTTACCCCCTCGCCATTTCAACCTTGCCGGCTTTGGCCACAATTTGGTCGGCAATATTTCTGGGCACTTCTTCATAGTGGGATGGCTCCATGTAATAAGAAGCCCGGCCTTGAGAAATTGATCTTAACTTGGTGGCGTAGCCGGAGAGTTCCGCCAAAGGAACCTGGGCCAAAATTATCGTCATCATGCCCCGTTTATCCGTCCCTGAAATTTGAGCCCTTTTTGCCGACAAATCTCCGATGACGTCCCCCATAAATTCTTCGGGGGTTGAAACCTCGACCTTCATAATAGGTTCCAAAAGAGTCATCTCGGCCTGCCTGGCGGCTTCTTCCACCGCTAAGGAGCCGGCAATCTTGAAAGCCATTTCGGATGAATCCACTTCATGAAAGCTGCCGTCAAAAACCACGACCTTCATATCAACCATCGGATACCCCGCCAAGATTCCATTATCCAATTTCTCCTTAACCCCTTTTTCTATTGGCGAAATAAACTCCGAGGGAATTGCTCCTCCTTTAATCTCACTTTTAAAGAGAAACCCTTCACCCCGCCCCAGAGGTTCAATCCTCAATAAACAGTGCCCATATTGCCCATGACCTCCGGTTTGCCTGATATATTTCCCTTCCCCTTCGGCAATTTTCTTGATGGTTTCTTTATAGGCAACCTGCGGTGCCCCGGTTGTCGCCACAACGTTAAATTCCCTCTTCATCCGATCAACCAAAACTTCCAACTGAAGTTCGCCCATGCCCGCAATGATGGTTTGTCCGGTTTCGAAATTTGACTTGATCCTAAACGTCGGGTCTTCGTCGGAAAGTTTATTTAGGGCCATTCCCATTTTCTCCTGATCGGATTTGGTGGCCGGCTCAATAGCCAAGGAAATAACCGGCTCCGGGAAAGAAATCGATTCCAAAAGAATCGGGTGCTCGGGATCACAAAGAGTGTGCCCCGTGGTGGTATCTTTCAGCCCCACCGCGGCCACAATCTCGCCGGCAAAAGCATTTTCAATCAGTTCCCTTTGATCGGCATGAAGAAGAACCAATTTCCCAATTCTTTCGGAATTCTGCTTGGTTGAATTATAAGTCACCTGTCCCGAAGAAAGTTTTCCGGAATAAATCCTAAGGTAAACCAGCCGGCCAACATGAGGGTCGGTCATCACTTTAAAGGCAACCGCCGAAAAAGGTTCCTCGACCTTTCTTTCCCGAGTCTCTTTTTCTCCAGTTTTGGGATTTATTCCGATAACTCCCGGCAGATCAAGAGGGGACGGCAAATATTCAACCACTCCATTTAAAAGGAGTTGGGTTTCGGCGGTCCTGTTATCTCCGCCAAAAATCGGGAAGAACTTCCCGCTGATCACTCCCTTTCTGATCGCTTTTTTAAGAAGAACTTCATCGGGCTCCTGACCTCCCAAAAATTTGGTCAGGGCTTCGTCGTCAAACTCCGAAACCTTTTCGATCAGTTCATGCCTGTATTTTTTGGCCTCCTCGAAAAGTTCCGGGGGAATTTCGCTTTCGGTCAGTTTGTTATCCTCAATCGCCGTATAAGTATAAGCTTTCATTTTCAGAAGATCGACAACGCCTTTATGTTCATGTTCCAAACCGATCGGAATAATCACGGGGGAGGCGTTAGCCCCGAGCCTTTCTTTGATGGATTTTAGGCTGGCTTCAAAATCGGCCCCGATAAGATTTAATTTATTCAAGATGCAAATCCTGGGAACTTTGTATTTATCCGCCTGATGCCAGACGGTTTCCGATTGGGATTCCACCCCGGTCCGTCCATCAAAAACCATCACCGCCCCATCCAAAACCCTTAAAGAACGCTCAACTTCGGCGGTAAAATCGATATGGCCCGGGGTATCAATGATATTGATTCGGTAGCGACCGGAGTTGGCGGAGGTCTTGTCTTTCAAATCCCAAAAGGTGGTGATGGCGGCGGAAACGATAGTAATTCCCCTTTCCCTTTCTTGAGCCATCCAGTCGGTCACTGTTGTCCCCTCATCAACCGAACCAATGCGGTACGTCTTTCCCGTTTCAAAAAGAATTCTTTCGGTGGTGGTGGTTTTCCCCGCATCGATATGGGCAATAATACCGATATTTCGGATTTTTTCCAATGGTACCTCACGGTCCTTAGTCACCGTTACAACCATCGCACTTTTTTTCTTCTGTACTTCTCCGGCCATGTTAATAAAAGATACTAGAAGCTACCACTTAAAATGCGCAAAGGCACGATTGGCCTCGGCGATTCTTTCCATTTCCTGCCTTTTCTTGACTGCCGCCCCTTCATTTTTGGAAGCTTCCATTATTTCTGCTGCCAATTTCTCCGCGTACGTATGAAGTTCCGAATTGCTTCGTGAGTTAGCAGCAATAATCAACCATCTAATCCCCAATGATTCTTTTCTCGGCCCCCTAACAACCATCGGGACCTGATAGGCAGCCCCTCCCACTCTTTTGGGCCTAACTTCCATGTTGGGTTTAATATTCTCCATCGCCAGGCCAAAAACCTTGACGGGATCTTCTTTGGTTTTTTCTTCAACCACCCTAAAAGCTTCGTAGACTTCTTTTTGGGCAACTGACTTTTTGCCGTCACGCATGCTCCTATTGATCAGTTTGGTGACAATTTTACTGCCGTAAATCGGATCTGGCTGGACTTCTTTTATTCTTGCCGGGCCTTTTCTAGACATGGGCTACTGCCTCCTTTTTAGCTCCATAACGGCTTCTGCCTTTTTTGCGTCCGACGACTCCCGTGGTATCATATTTCCCACGGATAATGTGATATTTTACCCCGGGTAAATCCTTAACCCGGCCTCCCCTCACCAAAACGATCGAATGTTCCGCCAGTTCGTGTCCTTCACCCGGAATATAGGCGGTCACTTCCTGCTTATTGGAAAAGCGGACTCTGGCCACTTTCCGAAGGGCGGAATTTGGTTTTTTGGGAGTCATAGTTCTGACCGAAAGGACAACGCCTCTTTTAAGGGGCGATGACTGTTCGGAAAACTTCCTCTCACGGGCATTAAACCAACGCCTTAAAGACATCGTTTTCGTCTTTTTAATAATCGTTTTTCGTCCGTGTCTTACCAGTTGTGATATTGTTGGCATATTATTTTACTTCTTCCGGCATGGGCATCACGGGAATTAAGCGCCCGATGATAACATTTTCTTTAAGCCCCAAAAGCCTATCTTCCTTACCCAAAAGCGAGGCTTCAGTCAAAATGTCCGTTGTTTGTTCAAACGATGCCGCCGAAAGCCAGCTTTCGACGTACAAGGCTCGTCTGGTTATCCCTAGGATAATCTGCTGGGCGGAGGCCGGTTCGCCGCCTGCGGCCAACGCTTTCTCGTTTTCCTCTTCGAAACTGGCCTTATCGACAATTTCGCCGGGCAAAAAGATTGTATCACCATAGGTCACGACCTTAACATCATCACTCATTTTTCTGACAATCACTTCAAAATGTTTATCATTGATGGGAATCCCTTGAGATTCATAAACTTTTTGAATCTCGTTAACCACATACTCCTGGGCGGTTGCAAGACCTTTTATTGAGAGAATCTCCTTAACGTCCAAGGAGCCGGAGGCAAGTTGGGTTCCTGCCTCAATGGTTTCACCGTCTTTGACCACTAATTTAATACTTTTGGGGATGATATATTCTCTTTCGTCTTTAATCTTAGGCTCTTTGGAAGTCACCACCAATTTCCAGCCCTCATTAGTCTCATTAATCCTAACTTTTCCGGAAACTTCGGAAAGCGGCGATAAAACCTTGGGCGTTCTGGCTTCAAATAGTTCTTCAACCCGGGGCAGTCCTTGGGTAATATCGACTCCGACAACACCCCCGGAATGTTTGGTTTTAAGGGTCAGCTGGGTTCCCTGTTCTCCAATTGACTGCGCCGCGATCACTCCGACCGGTGTCCCTGAAACAACAATTTCCTTATTTGACAAATCCAGACCGTAGCATTTAACGCAAAGCCCGTGCCTTAGTGAACAGGTTAAGGGAGATCTGATCACTACTTCCGAGACAGATGCCTCCGCATCTACTGTCTTAGCATCGGCCTCTTTAATTAAATCCCCCTTAGAAAAAAGTTTTTTACCTTTGGCACCCACTATATCCTCGGCCAAAAATCTGCCCATAATCCTCTGGGCAAAAACGGCCGGCCGTTGGTTTCTTCTGATAACAAAACCTTCCTTAGTACCGCAATCTTCATCCCTAATAATTGCGTCGTGGGCCACATCCACCAGTCTTCTGGTCAAATAGCCGGCATCGGCGGTTTTGATGGCCGTATCCGTGAGCCCTTTTCTTGAACCCCTGGAAGAAGTGACATACTCGAATTCGGAAAGTCCTTCCCTAAAGTTTGATTTGATGGGCAGTTCAACAATTTTTCCGACTGGATCCACGATAAGGCCTCTCATTGAGGCCAACTGTTTGACTTGATCGCGGGACGTTCGTCCCACTTTGGCGTTAATAACAATCTTAATCGGATTGGTATCTTCCAGGGCATTCCAGGTCTTGTCAACCAATTCTTCGGAGGTATTTATCCAAACTTCTTGAGTCAGCCTTCTTTTTTCTTCAATGGTGATTAACCCTTGGGCAAAATTAACTTCAACCTTTGAGATCTCCTTTTCGGCCGCCGCCAACATTTTGGCTTTCTCGGGCAAAATCTTCGCATCGGAAATTCCAAAAGACAAACCCGAAAGAGTGCCTCCCCAGAATCCGAGATCTTTGATCGCATCAATCATATCGACAACCGACTGCCTCTCTTGAGTATTGAAGGTTTTGGTTAAAAGCTGCTTAATAAGAGTTGAGGTGACCGC
>Ga0315274_10006126_pt1 | contig 17544 bp, 16 predicted proteins | sample YL17G02_20_MG_FD_203700 | JGI IMG/M metagenome (GOLD analysis project Ga0315274, IMG submission 203700) | Sediment microbial communities from Yellowstone Lake, YNP, Wyoming, USA - YL17G02_20 | ecosystem: Environmental > Aquatic > Freshwater > Lake > Sediment | place: USA: Wyoming | collected...
TATAAATTAATCTTTATTATTAATAAATAAATTAGGTTAATAAGGTGCTAAAATCTAAGCATATTAGAGCTTAAGGAGCCATCACCTTTTAACTTTACAGAACCCAAAACAATAAGCTTTAAAAACAATAGACATCTAAATAAATTTAAGCCCCTGTAGTCTAGTGGCCAAATTCTTTTTCAATTGAAAAGAAGGCTATGGATACAGCCTTTTCGAGGCTGGGACCCGGGTTCAAATCCCGGCAGGGGCATTAACCTATTATGCGACATTTAAGGGATGTACAAGAAAATATACAGGCTGTTTAAAAGAAAGCCTTGCATTGTACTCCCATGAAAAAGGACCCATATAAGCATAAAGAACGTTATTTAAAGTGGAAAGAAGAGAATAAAGAAGGCATTTCCGGTATAAGCAAGCAGAATTCTGATTTAATTCTTCAATACTTGGATAATATGGAAAGAGGCACAAATATCGCATCAATGAGCTCAAAGGGGGCTCGCAGTTATATTCGGTTAAGCTCATTAAGAGAAAGAACGATCTTTTTTGCCAAAAAATTTAAGGAGCTATATAATCTTGAGAAGATAACAGATATCAGTGAAGATCAGTTAATTACCTTCTTCTCAGATATGAGGAATGGCACTATAAAAAAGCAAAATAAGGCACCCTATAAATCAATAGATACTTATGCTAAGATATTCAAGGCTTTCTGGCATTGGCATCAGAAAATAAATAAGAAAAATGGCATAGAAATAGCAGATATTACTCTAGACCTGGACACTAAAGAGGATAAACCCGACTGGGTCTATCTTACTGAAAACGAGGTTAAGCTTCTTTGTGATAAAGCAAATTATGAACATCGAGTTCTTATTATGTTTTTATTTGACTCTGGGATAAGAGCCCCAACAGAGATGTTAAACATAAAAGTTTCTGATTTTTTCAACGATTTTAAAGAACTGAATATAAGAGAGGAAGTAAGCAAAACATTTGGCAGAAGAATAAAGCTAATGCTTTGCTCTGAGATAATCAAGCAGTATGTTTCTGAGAAACAGTTGAACCATGATGACTTCTTATTTAGAATGAACCCGCAAAGAATTAATGAATATTTGAAAAGACTTTCAAAAAGGGTGCTTGGAGATAAGACCAGCCCTGCGGGGCAGAAATATTCAGAATTAACAATGTACGATTTCCGACATTGCTCCTGTTGTTACTGGCTCCCTCGTTATAAAAGCGAATCAGCCCTGAAATACAGATTTGGCTGGAAAAGCTCCGATAAAATTCATTATTACAGCGAGCTTTTAGGCATGAAAGACACGATTTCCGAAGAAGATTTGTTAGTTGATACAACTAAAACAGAAATTGAGCAAAGATTGCTGCAATCTGAAAAGAAAAATGAGATTTTGCAGGATAGAATTGCAAGCATGGAAAAAGAAATGAAAAAAATCACTGATATTGCGAATAAATTACATTTGGAGGTTTCAAATTAAAAAATGAAAAAGCAAAAAGAAAAAGATTTAGAAAAGAGTCTTAAAGAACAGCAGGAAGAAATTGAAAAGCTAAAGAAAAAAGCCAAACGCCAGAAGTGGTGGAATGTGTGGCTGGTGTGGAATAAATAATTTTATTTTATGTCTCTATGAAATAAATCTAACCAAAATTTGGCATTTAATTTAATTACCTCTATGTCCTCTAAATAGACAGGAACATAATTATTTATTGCTTGAAAAAGACTTTGTGAACTTATCATAGGTATATCCTCTGTAAAAATTTCTCTTTTTAATTCACTTTCAATGGCTTTTTTGATTTCCTCATTTTTTTCTTTTACAATTTCTCTTTTTTCGGCATTTAGAGAAGTATTATCTGAAAGAAAGAAAAAATTTGGGATATTTATGATGTCCCTAATTGACATGTTTCTCTTCTTTTGGAGGTAACTAAGACCTTCGGAAAAATTTAGTATCTCTTCAGGATTTATAACCTCAATTAGAGTGTCGTATCTCTTTTTAGTAAGAGAATCATTTTTTATTGATATTGAGAACCTTAAATCTATTAGTACAATAAAAGAAAAGATATATCGATGGTTTTTTGGAATTTTTTTAATAATCTTTTTCTTTATCCATTCTTCTATATCTTTCTTGTTCTTAAATGCAGGGAGATACGAAGGTGGCAAAATATAAACTCCTCGAGAGCCATGTATAAAACGAAAACCTAATGAGGGCAAGATATCATCTCTTAAGGATTTTAATTTTGCATTTTTAAGGTTTGCTTCTTCAGTTTTATGAAATAATAGACAATATATTGGTGCGTCAATTTTTCTTAATAATAACTCCTTAGAGAATTTCTCTTTCTGGAGCTCGATGCTTACCCTACCCATTAGTTGTGTTAATTTTGTTTCGGTTACTTCAGACTTGCGTATTTTCTCTATTTTATTGCTAACCTTTATCTCTGATTCTTCAATTTTTTCAAAAATCTGATTATGTTGAATTCTATTTTCACTTAGATTTAGATTAGTTGTTAAGTCAGCTTCTCGCTTCCAGATGAAACCCAAAATAATTGTGATTATCGATAAAAATAGGAAAATAAAATTAAGGTAGGGATTAAAATAAAAGAACAAGATTAAACTAAATAAAACACTGATAAGTCCTAATAATATTAAAAGGGTGGAATATTTCATTTTCAAGTTTCCATTATTTTATTTAATCTTCAAATAAGGGTCTACATCCACAACCTTTATCAGCCCGCTTATCAACTATTCTGTGGATCATACAGATGTTCTTGCCTTGTATTGCTTTTTCCCTGATGCCTGTTCTTTTTAGAATTTCACTGGCTATAAAATCACAATCTTGTTTGCTATGCCTAAAATTTCTATGCTGACATCCTGGAAATTTAGAAGCTGGTTCGTCCATCCATTTGTTGACGAATTCACACATTCTCTTATCATACCCCTGTTTCTTGCAAATTCTGTTATGCTCAAAATTATTTGGCATTTTTTCCTCCTAATCAAATTTAATTTCTAAAAGAAGTAATCAGAGAGGCTCTTTTTCAGGAACTTCCCCGATCACCTCTCCTTTTTGTTAAAATAATTAATATTCATTAGTATTTATAGTTTTCTCTTAACCTTTTTTTGGAACATATCCAGGACGGCATCCAATACAACCTTCAGAATGACAATTTTTCATTAAAGTGCATTTGCCATCATAACCAACATATCCAGGGCATGGCGGTAAAGAGCCTATATTTGTATCTTCTTTTTCTAAATTATCCAATATCGATTTTATCTCTTTAGAGATTTCTTCAATCTTATTAAAACTAACTTCAAAAACTTGGATAAAATCATCAAAATTTGGGTAAACCATAAATATTAGCCCTCTTGATTTTTTATAGCTTGAGCAAATTATACCAAGTTCTGCTAAAGAGTAAGTGTCAGGTTTACTGAGTGACCGCTTTTCTCCCGATAAACTTACTCTAACAGAGTATGGAACAATTTCTTCTTCAGAACTTTTGGAAGTTTTTAACTTTGTCCATCGGTAGGGTATCAAAACTCGTGGCTCAATAGATAATTTCTTAACCTCTTCTTTAAAAGAGATGTCTAAATTTATCCTGAGTTCTCTAATTAAAGATTCCATACAAGCTCTATATTCTGCTTTCTTATTTTGCTTAGCTCTTATTTCACTATCCTCATCGTCATCTCCAATCTTCCCAAGTCCAGCTCTTTTCTCAAGGTATTTTCTAGGGGCAATAACATTATAAGTTGTGAATATATCAAACGGTAAATTTTTTGCTTCTATTATGCCTTGCATCTTATTTGTAAATTCTTGGTCGATGGTAATTTCTATAGCTTTTCTAATTAAATCGGTCTTTTGAGGCTCTAGCTCTTCACAAGAACAAATGGATTTCTCATGAAATTCACATCTTTTTTTGTAGTATCTACATTGACCTAATTTAGAAGGGTCTTTCTTCTCTAATGCCTCATTTAGTTTATCAATCCTAGAAATCAATAGAGATTTTATTTTACCTAAGTCTTTAATTGCTATTTTAAAAATTTTAATCTTGTAGGGTTGAGAATCTGTCAAGAAGATTAAGTAATCTATTTTAGGATTTTCTGGGTGGATAACTGCATAAAAAGCAAGCTGTTCAATATCTTGGGGATAAAGAGAGAAAATTTCTTCTTCATTTTCAGGCATTTTGCCCCTTTTAGTTTTTAACTCTATTATAGACTCTCCTATCATATAATCTATACTCCCCCTCACACCAGGGATTCCTACAAAAATCCCGTCTATCTTGCCCTCGCAGACTCTAAAATTTTCTAAATTCCCGAACCAGAAACTTGAAAGCTTGTGTAATTTTTTACCCCAGTTAAGCAATCTCGCTAACTCGGGGGACTTCTCTATTTCAGGAGAGACGTATGACCAATAAGTATGCATAGGGTCACAGAGTTGCTTTAGATAAAAATAATTTTTAGGTAATTTTTCGGATCTAATCCTGTTTTTCATTTGTTTTCTTAATAAACCCGCTAAACTTTCATTTGTCTCAATTTTGCCGACAAATTTAGTGATTGTGTTTATTACATTTATGCGGGTTTCCATTTCACTTTCTCCTTAGCTTTATCTCTCCTTTTCCAAACTTTCCTCAATCATTTTCTTTTAATGATCCCATTCATTATAACTTAAAGGTTGTTTGTTTAATTCTTCTTTAAATTGTTTCCATCTTGGCATAAATGAGTTCATATACGCTTTGAATTTATCCGAATGAGTTTTTTCTAATAAATGTACCATTTCATGAACAAAAATATATTCCAAGCAGTGCAAAGGCTTTTTTGCTAACTCTAAATTTAACCAGATTCTTTTAGAATCAGGATTGCATGTTCCCCATCTCGTCTTCATCTTTCTAATTAAAACTTCTTTAGGCTCTACTCCGATAACTTTCTCCCATTTTTTGGTGAGGAGGGGCAATTGTTTTTTTAACTCTGCACGATACCAGTCTTCAAGAATTTTTTCTCTCTTCTTATGAAGACTATTTGGTTTGATATACATATTAATATAAGTTTTTCTTTTTATCTCTATTCTTGGAGAGGGACTAATATAAACAACATTCAAAAGATAACGCCTTCCAAAATAATAATGGCTTTCTCCAGACACATATTCTCTTTTGGACTGTCTTTCTTGGTTATGAAATTTGGATTTCTGCTTTTTTATCCATGCTATTTTAGAAATCACAAATAATCTTATAGCTTCATCACTTGTCTTTAATGGAACGGCTATTCTTACTCTTCCATTTGGTGGGTATACTCCCAAATGTAAATTTTTAATGTTCTTTCTTACTGTAATTATTTCAATATTACCAATTTTTATCTGATCTGATTTAATATTCATTTTGATTTTTTACAAGCTCCAATACTCTTTCTGCCTCATTTTCATCTTTTATATTAAAATCGTTCAATACTTTTTTAATTGCATTTCTCACTTGTTTTTCCTTAATCCTATTTCCTCTCCATCCATCCTGTTTGCAGTGAACAATATAATCATGTAAGACTAAAGCAAGTTTTTCATTCTTGCCTAAATTGTCAAAAAGAGCTTTCTTAGCATTTGTATTTAGCTCTTTAGGATAAGAAACAAATCCAGAAACATCTTTTAATTGCTTTACAAATTCAACTACCTTTTTCAAGTATTTTGCATAACTTATTGCATTTTCTTTTCTTTCTTTTATTAACTCATCCAAAAGAACAGACATGTTCTCATAATATTTTGGATTTTTAGGTTTTTCATCAATAATCAATTTACGGACATTATTCTCAATCACTTCTGCTACAGCTTCTTTATTCTTTCTAACGTTTTGTGGTAGCTTTTTGACAGCTTCTTCTCCATTCTTGATTATCAGGTCAATTATCGTTAAATTATCAAATGCAGAAATTACTTTGCTTTCGTCAGCATCAATGTAAGAATCAATTAGATGACGCATTGCTGGTTCGTATGCCTTCAGATCAATATAATCTCCACTTGCTAATTTTGTTGTTTGTCTTATGTCTTCATAATATTTAACTTCAGCTCTTATCTCCTCAGCTTTCTTTTGTGAATATCCTGCTTCAATTATTTCACTTGCAATAGTAGCATAAGCTCTTACTAGTTTAGATGTTAGTTTGTATAATACTATTCTTTTTTTTTCATTATTCTTGAGATCTTGAGGTTTTTCAGTATCTCCACAAAAATACTCTATAAACGCTAAAGAATCTTTAGGAGTTTTCACTGGTTCACAAAGAGCTCTTATACTCTCAAGTGAAGAATCTAAATTTTCTCTTCCAATCTTAATTCTGTCTTTTAATAATCCTTTAACATCTCCTTCATCAAATCCTTCGAATGCTCCTGAAGTATAGTCTTTTACAGCTTTATCTAAACTCTTAAACAAGTCTTTGTAATCAATAATATATCCATAGTTTTTACTCTCATCATCCAGACGGTTTACTCTGCAAATAGCCTGAAACAATCCATGATCCTGCATACTTTTATCGATATACAGATAAGTTGCTGGAGGAGCATTAAATCCAGTTAGTAGTTTATCAACTACTATCAACAGCTTCATTTGTCCAGGCTCTTTGATAAACTTCTCTTTTATGACTTTTTCAAATCCTTTTGTTTTTATATCTGGATAAAGACATTCATAGTATTCATACATTTTTTGATAGGTTTCGTATTTCTGGAGACTGTCTGTTTCCTCTTCAAGATCAGTAGTTTCTCCTTTTATCGAGCTTTCATCTCCTTCATAAGAAGTAATTATGGCACATTTCTTTAATCCATGTTTTTGAAATAACTCATAATACTTACATGCTTCATATATACTTCCAGCAATCAAAAGAGCGTTACCTTTTCCACTTTGAAGCCTGTCTTTAGTAGCCATATCAAGCATAATATCTGCCACAATTCTGCTAAGTCTAGATTGAGAACTAAGAACTTTTTGCATAGTTCCCCATCTCTTCTTTAACTCAGCTTTGGCAAAAGGAGTTAGTCCTCTTGTTTTTGCTTCAAACCACTGATCGATTTTATCTTGAGAAGTTAATTTTTGATCAATTTCTCTTGCTTCATATTGTAAATCAAGAACGACTTTATCGTAAACCGCTTCATCATACTTGTAAGTATGAATATAATTTCCGAATATTTTTTTGCTCAATTTTTTATCTTTTTTAAGAATAGGTGTTCCTGTGAAACCTACGAAGACAGCATTAGGAAGAATCTTTTTCATTGCTTCGTGTAATTTGCCAGATTGAGTTCTATGGCATTCATCAACAAAAACATATATATCCCCCTTTGCTTTGAAATTATCTGGGAGATTTATCTTAATCTCTTCGAGAAACTCATCAAAGCCATATTCAGCATTTCGTCCAAACTTATGAACTAATGAACAGATAAGCGACTTTTCTTTTTTGTTTAATTCATTAATTAAGTCTTTTCCACTTTTGGTTCTATAGATTTTCTCGTCAACACCATTAAAGAATCCTTCAATTTGCTCATCTAATTCTTCTCTATCAGTTATTATCAAAACACGAGAATCATCTATATTTTCTCTAATCCATTTAGCAATCCAGATCATTATAAGGCTCTTGCCTGATCCTTGAGTATGCCAAATTATTCCTCCTTCTCTTTTCTTTATATTCTTCTGAGAAGCCTTTACTCCAAAATATTGATTGTGTCTGCAAATCTTTTTAACTCCGCTATCAAAAACAATAAAATCGTGAATGATTTCCAAGAATCTTTCTTTATTACAAAGCAGAGATAAGTTTCTATCCAATTTATTTCTAATTTTTGATTCTTCCTTCCAAGTAAGATAATATTTTTCAGGTGTTTCTATTGTCGCATATCGTAATCCTTCCGAATCATTTCCAGCCATTACAAACTGTATTGTCGAGAAGAATTGTTTTATAAACATCTCTCTTTGATTATCAAGATTTTGTCTTATTCCTTCTGCAACTGAACTTGTGCTTCTTTTAAGTTCTAGTACTCCTAATGCAATCCCATTGACATAAAGAACAATATCCGGTCGCTTATCATATTGCCCTCGAACTGTAACTTCTTTAGCTATACAGAAATCATTATTTCCCCATTCTTTCCAGTCAATTAACCAGACGGTTTCCTTGTTTTCTCCAATATCCTCTTTAACTTGAACTCCATACCTAAGTAAACTATAAACTTCCTTATTTGTATCATATAAACTTCTATTTTGGACTGCTGCTGTTTTATTTAGTTCATATAATGCTTTTTTAATTAAACCTTCGCTATAACCTTGTTTTTTCAAGAATTTGACTAATAGCTCTTCTTCTATATTATTGTTATCTTGTCTTTCTTCCCAGTTACCAAGATAAGTGTAGCCTAATCCTTCTTTCTCTGAGAACAATTTGATGATCCTGTCTTGAGTCTTTCTCTCTATTTGTCCGACATCTGAGGTTGTCATTTTAATCTTATTCTCCCAATCAATAACTGTTGCATCATTCCATCTTTAAGAAGTTTGACTTTATCTCTTTTTTGTTCTAATTCTTCTATTTCTGCATCCATGTCTGACAAGACTTGGGCTATGGCTTGTTGTTCTTCTGGATCTTTTGGGATATTAAGAGATAATTCCTTTAAATTTTTACCATAAAGATGAATTATTGTAATCCCTTGTGCGATTTCGGCTATTTTATTTTTTTTAACATAAGTTAAATAATCAGCTAAAAATTCCGAATTACATAAATTATTTTTTGGTCTGATAATATTTATATCTCCTCCCAATAATACTTTATCTTCTAATAATGCAGAGGCTATAGCTAAATCAATCCCGATAGTAGTTGTTGAGCCAGGCATAAGAACATCCCCTTTCTTTGAAAAAGTCCCTTCTTTATAATTAGTTCTATTAAATACTTTTTTTATCACTCTTGAATATGTCGTAAATAATTCTCCATAGAGTATACATTTATATTTTCCATCAGGAATAATTTTTGTTTTAGATAATCCGCTACCTTTTATTATTTCTGCTATTTCCTTTAGCTTCTTAACTTCCCATTCTTCTTTAAATCCAGATAGTCGTTTTTTTCCCGTAAGAAGCTCTTGCATAGATCCTACCTTAAGATTTTTCTTTTTCACAATCAATTTATCAAAAGATTCAATAAGTTTGTCAGTATCTGATAAAACTTGAGCTATTTTGGTTTGTTCTTCTGGATTTGGGAAAGCAACTTTATAACCAGATACTTGCGGAGCAGTTAATTGAGGCACTCCTGTGCTTTCTATTGAAAATTTAACTTTATTATTTAGGTATTCGGATATAAAAAAACAGCTCATTTTCTGTAAAGGTTTTAAAATTAAAACTCTAATAATAGCATTAAATTTGTGATCTCGAGAATTTGCAACTCCCAGTGCCCCCCTTCCAGTTATAGTTACGCAATTTTCATTATATTCATAATCTGAAGAATAACCATAAAGTCCCTTGTTTAATAAAGAATTTGAATATATAGGATAAGGATGTTTTTCATCTTTTATTTCAGAGAACAATTCTTTTTTTAAATCTCCCCCAGCAGTTATTGAGAAAATCTCATTTAATTTCTTCACATTCCAATCTTTAGGAATAACTCCAACTTCGGTTTGTTTGTATCCTTTTTGTAATGTTTGTGTTACCATTTGAATCCCATTCTATGTAAATGATTATCAACTTTTTTTGTAAGCTCTTCAACTTCTATGTTAAGTTTTGGCAAAGGAGTATCATATCTTTCCGAAAGCTCTTTTATTCTCCCTGCAAGTTTTTGAGAGACTCTTTCCATTTCACTCTTGATTAAATTATACAAATCATTCATCCATTTATCTTCTACAACCAATTTCTTGATTTCTTCTCCATTAAAAGCTCTATATTTTACAAGTAATTTCTTATCAAGATCTTTTTCAGCATCTTTAATTTTATCATTTAATTCCTTTTCCTTATCTAAAAGATCAAGATAGTCATTCAATACTTTTAGTTCATCTTTATATTCAGAATCGTCTTTAATCTCTTTTATTCTCATAGATAATTCTTTCCTATTTACTTTTCCTGCATCGTTTCTTGAATCAGAAAATAGATCATCTTCTCCAGAGTTTTCTTCATCTAATGTTTGCATCTGTCCAGATATATCTTCAAGCTCAGATTGTAATTGATCTATTGCTTCTTGTTCTTTAGAAAAGTATTTGTTAATTATTATTTTTTTAGGGATAAGATCGCAATCCCATCCTGTCTCTTTTCCCTTTTTACTTTTTAGTATAGTTATCTCAATTTTCCATCCGTTTACAGCAATAAGATATGCGTCATCTTGCATAGTTTCAAACCAATAATCCATCAGATGCTGATAAATATCATACTTGTCCATTAGTTCAACTTTCGAAAATGTATCAAGAATGTCTTCAGAGATATTAATAATGAGTTCTTTAGGCTTTGAACCTACTTGAACGCCTTTTAAGACTTTGATATTCCTTATCCTCCAATCAGAGAACACTTTTTCTATTCTTTCTGAGAAATTTATAAATTCTGGATGTTCAAATATGGCTGACTTTATCTTTGACTGCTCCAATTTTATTGTGTAATAACCAGATCTTTTACTTGGACTAAAAAGTGTCTTTTTTAGAGAAGGATATACTTTCCAATAGCTTTCTAATTCTTCAACATCCTTGTTAGGTATATCTCCCTGTAAGTGTGCATTAATATCTTGAATATCCTCTTCTTCTTGGCTATTAATATATCGTGGAATGTTTAAGTTAAAGTCATTCTTTTCATCGCTAATCTCAGATAAGGAGACCATTCTCGAATATTTAGGAATTTCTAATTGTTTTGTAAATACATCTACAATCTTATGAATATCTCGAGATCTTAATCTGTTCTTATTTCCATCTTTGTAGAAACCTTTACTGGATTCTATCATAAATATCCCTTTCCTACTCTCGGCATTCTCTTTATCAATGATAATTATACAAGCTGGAATACTAGTTCCATAAAAGAGATTTGTGGGAAGTCCAATAATTCCTTTGATGTATCCTCTTTTAATTATATTTTTACGGATTTCAGCCTCAGCATTTCCTCTGAAAAGAACACCGTGAGGTAAAATAACTCCTACTTTGCCTGTGCTCTTTAGTGACTTGATCATGTGCAATAAAAATGCATAATCTCCGTTCTTCTTCGGAGGAATGCCAAAACCTTCAAAACGTCCAAATTCATCTTCTTCAGGATTTATTCCATTACTCCATGATTTAGTAGAAAACGGAGGATTAGCTACAACAAAATCAAACTGTTGCAGAGTTCCATCTTTATTCTTAAAGTGTGGAGCTGAGATGGTGTTTCCTCTCCATATATCGGCAGTTGGATTATTGTGTAATATCATATTCATTTTCGCAAGTGCTCTTGTAGCAACATCATTCTCTTGTCCATATATTGTAATTCCATGCTCAGTTTCATCTGCAGCTTTCAAGAGTAAAGATCCAGAGCCACATGTAGGATCATAAACTGTCCAATCCTGTCTTTTTGCGTGATGGATACCAATTACTTTAGCTATAACTTTTGATACTTCAGAAGGAGTATAAAATTGTCCTTTGCTTTTGCCTGACTCTGTAGCAAAATGTCTCATCAGATATTCATAAGCATCTCCTAAAATATCGTCTCCTTCAGCTTTATTTTTACTAAAGTCAAGAGAAGGATTCTCAAATATGGCAATAAGATTAGAGAGACGATCTACCATATCTTTTCCTTTACCAAGTTTATCTGGATCGTCAAAGTCAGCTACATCAATCACTCCGGTCAAATCATTTGCTTCAGCCAGTTTTTTGATTATTGTGTTTATGCCTTCGCCGATATCGGGTTTACCTTTTAGTGCAACCATTTCTTTAAAGCCACCACCTTCTGGAACATCTATCAAGAAATCCTTATCTGTTTTTGCTTTATCAGAAACATATTTTATGAATAACAAAACCAAGACATAATCTTTATACTGCGATGCATCCATCCCTCCTCTAAGCTCATCACAGCTTTTCCACAATGAACTATACAATTCTGATTTCTTTATTGCCATGATTAATTTAAAATAAAAGCATATAAAAAACCATCGCTTACTGATTTTTCTCCTTCACCAGCCACATCAAAATAGGCACAGCTTCTCCCTCTCTTTTTAATTTTCTTATGAATTTTTCAATATCATTAAACTCATGGTAAAAAATCATCTTATAGCCAAAACCAGAAACTCTTTCTTTTAGTTGAGGAAACTCGCTTATTATTTCTTTTCCAAGACGTAAAAAACACCAAGAGTGAGTACTTTCACGATAAGATAGCTTTCCTTTAACTTCTACCCTATCTCTTCTGGGTCTGAGTATCTGCTCTTCCATGCATTCTAAAAACTTTACAATTATATAAAAGCTAAGTGTGCAAATATATAAAAGATTATACAAATGCTTAAATAACCCAAAATTATATAATTTTAGCCCTAATGGGAAATTGAGTTCTGTGATAATTTAGAAAATGGAAGATCTAGATAAAAAGCTTGAATTTTCAGCCAGCATAGGGAAGATTGGTTTGATTACTCTACAAAATATGGTATCTTTTTTAAAAGGAGATTTACCTGAAGCATCGTTTGGAAGACATATAGAACCAGCAAAAAAAGAGTTAATCGCTTATGGAGAGGACCCTAAACAATGGGAAGGGCGTGAAGTTCAAATGTGTGCATATCTAACCTCTCATTTCAATTTAGGGATTTTTAGGTTAGCAGAAGACACAGAAGGAATCAAAAGAACAGAGAGCCTCATGAAAGAAGCAGGCATATCTTATAATCCTAAACTTGAACTTCTAATTAGGGAGAAATACTCCTCTGATTACAAGAAGATGGAAAAACTTCTGCGTTCAAAAGGATTTAATATTATCTTTGGAAGCTAAGATGAGCCAAGAAAAAAATTTATTCCTAGATTACGGAGGTCTTATTGTAAATTACGATTTTAATAAAGATACTCTCGCCAGAGCCCATGCTCTTGCATTATCACGTATAAATTGTGGTGGGCAAAGATTTGATATCGAACAAATTTCAGAAGCGCATGGCAAGGCAATACAATCTTATCTGGATGCAAGAGAAAGGGATAATTCTGAATGGTCTATGGATAAAATTACTAGATTGATGCTTTCGAATTTAGGAGCAGATACCTCTGTTTCAGATATATCAGAAATTTACAAATTTAATGACCACAACAGCGAGCCTATGCCAAAGGCTATTTTAGTTTTGGAAAGGCTTTCAAGCCATGCGAATCTTGGTATAATATCCAATCTGCCTCATGACTCTCTTATTTACGAATTAAAATCTTATGGTATTTTGAATTTGTTTGATCCTATTGTAGTCTCTTATGAGGTTGGTTTTAGAAAACCGCATCCAGCAATTTACAAAGAAGCTTTGAGAAGAGCTAATGCAAGAGCAGAGGACAGCATTTTTGCTTCTCATGACGTAGAAGAAGTTAGAGGGGCTAAAAATGTGGGGATGAGAGGGATTTTAGTTAAATCTATTGAAGAAGTGATAGGAATTTTATGAAAATAGTTTATACAAATATAAGCCCAGTCACAAAAGCATACACAAATTTTCAGCATATCTTTTATCTTAAAAAGCAAAAGCCGCAAAAAGCTTATATTTGTGTTTGGGATAGTTTTGTATTTGAGCACCCCGCTATTGAAAAAAGTTCAGATAACCATACGACAAAAGCAGATAAGCTAAAAGAAAATGTAGAAATGTTGGAAAAATTAATGACTTATCTTAAAATTGACTACAAAATAATTTATCTTTCTGAAGCAATGAACCGACTTTTTAAAAACTCTGAATATCTGCAGGAATTTCAAAATATTTTATCCAGCATAAAAATTGAAGAGCTGGCAAAAGGCGAGGATTTGGAGTATATCCCTTTTAAGCAAATGAGCCTTTCAAAAATCAATTATATTATTTCAGATTATCTTATAGCAACTTATCTGCCAGAACTATTCCCAGAGATTTGCTCAAGCTCCCCAGATTTTTATTTAACTTCTGAAAGATTTAAGGTGTTTAGCGGGACAATAAATCATTCTCTAAAATTAAATTTTTTTAAGCATTATCCTCCAAAGCCAATATATGTTACAGGAGTTCCTGTAATAATTCATCCTGAAAAAGAAATTATACCTTCTGCTGAAATGTCTCTTGAGAGCATAAAAGCAATTGTTGCTTCTTATTATAAAAAATTGCCAAATGAAAAAGAGACAGAAGACACAATAGAAGTTTTGTCTACTATCTTAAAGAAATTTAAGTTTAAAGGAAAAAACTTTGATAAAGAAAGAATAAATATAGAAATTAGCAATGCTTCGTATAGGGAATATATTGAATTTGTTTCTTCTAATCTGTATAATTATTTTGAAGAGCTAATGCGAATTACTTCTAAAGTAGAGATTCAAAAACAAAAAAAGAGCCTGTTAATATCAAATTACAAAGAGTTTGATAATTATCTCAAGTCAATTAATAGCATAAAACTTCAAATCTTAAAGCATTGCGATGGAAAAAATACAAGCTTAGATATTTCAAGAAAAACTAAATTAAAATTAAGCACTGTTTCTCCTTATTTAACTCATTTGAAAAGAAAGGGGTTTATAACAGGCTCTAAAAAGCCAAAAAGACTGATTGACAGTTTTGTTTTGGATTTAGAAATAATTGAAAATAAAATTGGGGAGGAGTTAGCATGAAACTCGTTTTGATAAACTCTCCTTTGCAAGATTATGGAAAAGTTAGAAAAAGAGAGTATTACACAACTCCTCCATTAGGTTTAGGGTATTTAGCAACAATTGCCCAAAATAAAGGCTGTGATGTAAAATTAATAGATGCTGAAGCATCGGGTTTGTCTCCTCAGGAAATTGTAAGATTGACTAAAGAATATAAGCCAGACGCAGTTGGAATAAACTTAACTGCCCCTACATTTGAAATTGCAAAAGGTGTTATTTCGGGCATTAAGCAAAAGACTGGGGCAATAACCCTTTCTGGCGGACCAGACGCCACAGTTCGCCCAGAATTCGTTTTGAGGGGCGTTCCTGCAGTAGACATGGTAATCAGAGGAGAAGGAGAAAAAACTTTAGATGAGCTTATTGATAGCAACTTTAATCCCGATGCTGTTAATGGCGTTTATTTTAGAAGAAACAGAGAAATAGCTCATAATGCCCCAAGAGAGCTTATAACAAATTTAGATTCCCTGCCTTTTATTAACAGAAACTTTTTTATTAATGATCCTCATAAAGAAGATGGAAAATTAAAGTCAGTTGTTATTGGCTCAAGAGGATGCCCTTATCTGTGCACTTTTTGTGCAGCACCTGTAACTTCTGGCAGAAAAATAAGGACAAGAAGCGTAGAAAATATTACTGATGAAATTGAACTATTAAAAGAGAGCTATGGGATCACTGCAGTTCACTTTATAGATAACGACTTTATTTACAATAATGCAAGAATTCTAAGTTTTGCAGACGAATTAGAAAGAAGGGGCACAAAAATAAGCTGGCGTGCTCTTGCTAGAGTGGATCTTGTTTCAAAGTTTGGCAGAGATTTTTTAGAGAGAATAAAACAAGCAGGATGCTATGAGTTAGTTTTCGGAATTGAATCTGGGAGCCAAAGAATTTTAGATTCAGTTAAAAAAGGAACAACACCAGAGCGGGCGAGAGAGGCTGTTTCTTTATGCAAACAAGTTGGAATAAAAACAAAAGCATATTATATGTTTGGCTTTCCTACAGAAACTTTACAAGAAATGGAGCAGACATTAAGGCACGCAGAAGAACTGGACACAGATGTCGCATGCTTTTTGTTAGTTAAAGCATATCCTGGCACAGAAATGTATAGGCAGTTAGCAGAAAAACATGGCGAAGACAGGCTGCAGGGATATAGCCATTTGCAATCAGAAGTGGCTTTGCCTTTTGCAGAAAACTTTGATAAATATCACATCAGAAACAATTTCTCATTCTCAACTTTAAGCAATGAAGAGTTATCAGGGATGCTGAGAAAGGCTTATAAGATGTATTATTCTAATGGTAGAAGAAGGATGGTAGCGTAAAAATGGATAACCAAAAAATAATAGATAAGTTGAATGAACTAAAATCTTCTTTTGAGGATCTAAAGAAACAACATCATTCAAAAGGAGAGAGAAAATTCGATTCTGATAGGCAGGTAATAGAACGAATAATTGATAGAGTTTATCCTGAAAAAGATGCAAAAGAGCTTAAAGATAAATTAGTACATAAGGCTTGGATAATCTCTGGAAACGAAACAGATGAGTATTGGCAAAAATTCTATTTAACTAAAATAGATTTAGCTCTAGGAGTAATCAATACAATTTTAGAAGAATATAAGCTATTTGGATTTGATGATTTTAAACCTATTAAAGAAAAAACAGAAACGGAAATTCAAATTGGGTCTAATAAAATAGGTTTTTGGAGGAAGAAAAAATCAAAATGAGAACCATTTACATAGCATATAAGTTCAAGGATTCAGATCCAGTTTTGTTAAGGCAAAAACTAGAAAAATTAAGCAAAATAGTAGAAGAAGCTCTAAAATGTAAGACTTTTATCTTTTTTAGAGATGCTCAAAAATGGGGCAAGATTAAAATGCCTATTAAAGAAGTGGTTGAGAAGGCATATAAAGCAGTGGAAAAATGCGATGCTCTTCTTGTTGAAGCTTCGGAAAAAGCAAATGGGATTTATTTTGAAGTTGGTTATGCTAAAGCATTAAAAAAGAAAATCATAGTCATACATCAAGAAGGCACAGAAGCAGATTTTTTAGAAGCGGCTGCGGATATCTCTATAACCTATAAGGATTTTGAGGATTTAAGGGAGAAGTTGAAGAAAAACATATAAATAACTAATGTCTGCTAAAATAGAGGTGAAAAACCTCAGATATTTCTGAGAAAAATTAAGCAAATTGATTAAAAATGAATGAAGAAATAGAATATAGGTCTATAATTGAGCATATCTTATTTGCGATTGTCTTTAGTATAATAATTTATATAATAATCTTTATTAAAATATCAAATGTCTCTTGGAGAACCTCGTTGATATACTCTTATACTTTCTTAATAACTTTATTTATGTTAAGTAGAATTGGAGGGTCTTTTTTATATAAAGATTGGCACATACACAACAAAGTATCAAAAAATTATGAGCCAAGTGTTAGTTTTGTTATTCCCTGTAAAAATGAAGAAAAAGTAATATATAAAACAATAAAGCAGTGTTTTGGGGTAGATTATCCAAGGCGTAAATTAGAAGTAATAACTATAAATGATGGCTCTGATGATAATACTTTAAATGAAATGCTAAGATTTAAAAAAGAAAATCCCAATCTAAATTTAAAGATAATAAACTTCAAATATAACAAAGGGAAAAGAGAGGGAATGTGTGCTGGTTTTAAATCCGCAAGAGGAGAAATAATAATCCAAGTTGATAGTGATAGCTATCCAGCAAAAAACTCTATAAGGAAGATAGTTGCACCATTTATTGATAAATATATTGGGGCTACTGTAGGTCACACAATCCCGGAAAATAGAAATAAAAATATCCTTA
>Ga0315274_10006128_pt1 | contig 17542 bp, 15 predicted proteins | sample YL17G02_20_MG_FD_203700 | JGI IMG/M metagenome (GOLD analysis project Ga0315274, IMG submission 203700) | Sediment microbial communities from Yellowstone Lake, YNP, Wyoming, USA - YL17G02_20 | ecosystem: Environmental > Aquatic > Freshwater > Lake > Sediment | place: USA: Wyoming | collected...
GTCTCTGAGATGCCTCCATAAATGCCGCTCTGTATCCGTAGAGTGTTTCCTGAGTCTTCTCGCTATGCCCGTCAAGTCTTTCACCCCCACCCTGTTCCCTCCCCCCTCAAGGGGGAGGGTTTTCATTTTCTTTCGGTATGTTACAGAGCGGTTTTTCATAGAACTTTTGACAATACCTGAAATTGGACGGTTTCAGAGTTTGATTGAGTTTAAGTCCTTTCATTAGGCTTCTAAAGCTGCTTGTAAGCTCGTTTTTCTCCTTGCTCTCCATTCAATAAACAAAATGGGAAGGGCTATACAAATACCCGTGACATCTGTAATCGTACTCGGATACATGAGGGATAAAGCTCCAGCAAACAAGGAGATCCTCTTCCACAGATGGAGTGGTCTGAAAAGGAATCCTTCCAACCCAATCGCTATCAGACTTATCGCTATCCCGGTAGCGATGCATGCTTGTATAATTTGCAAGACATTTCCTTCAAGAATCAATCCGGGTCTATAAGCGAAGATAAAAGGGACCAAATAAGCAGCGACCCCCAGCTTCATTGCTTGAAATCCGGTCTGAGTCATATTCGATCCTGCGATGGAGGCAGCGGCATACGCCGCAAGACAAACTGGAGGTGTTAGGAAAGACAAAACCCCATAGTAAAATACAAAGAAGTGGGCGAGAAGTGGAGAAATTCCCATTTCAACAAGTGCTGGAGCAGCAAGGACAACCATCAATAAATAAACGGCTGTAACAGGCATTCCACATCCCAGGATACTTGCTCCGATTGCAGAGAGAAGCAACAACAGAAAAACACTACCCTTGGCCATGCTTATAAGAAAAGCCGAAAACATAAAAGCAAGTCCGGTAATACTCAGCGCCCCGATGATTAACCCAGCACCTGCACACGTGACCCCGACCTCTAATAAGCCTTTCCCTCCGTCTCTAAACATCCATAATAATTTTTTTATATTCATACCCGTTCTCCTCTTCAGCATAAAGCCAAGAAGAACGGTAACTATAATGCTGATGAGGCCTGCCATCTCTGCCTCCATCCACATGACAAAAAGCGTATATACAAGGACCAGGAAGGGGATCGAAAAAAGCCAATTTTTCTTTAGCACATTCCAAAATTTTGGGAGTTCCTCTTTAGGCATCCCTCTGAGATTTTCCTTTGCAGCCCTTAAGTCTACTTGAATGAAGACAGCCACATAGTAAAAGATCGCCGGAATTGCCGCGGCAAGAGCAACTTTGCTATAAGGGATACCTAAAAATGTGGCCATGATAAAAGCCGCAGCTCCCATGATCGGGGGCATGATGGCTCCACCTGTTGAAGACACTGCTTCGACGGCTCCCGCAAAGTAGGGCTTGTACCCTGCTTTCTTCATCAATGGAATTGTAAAGACTCCGATGGTGGCTACATTCGCCACCGGACTCCCCGAGATCATTCCAAAAAGAGAAGAAGCAACGACTGCGACTTTTGCAGGCCCCCCCCTAAATCTCCCCATGAGAGCCGTGGCTAATTCATTAAATAACCTACTTATTCCAACACTGCTGATCGTTTGGCCAAAAAAGATAAATATAAGAACGATGGTTGTTGCCACCTCAAGGGCCGTGCCCAAAATACCCTGGGGATCAAGATAGAGGTAGGTAGCAAGGTTGTCGAAGGGGATGCTCTTGGTGCGTAATCCGCCAGGAAAATGGGAGGCGGAAAGGGCGTAAATGATAAAAAACAGGATGATACCTACAAAAGGCAATCCTACAATCCTTCTCGAAGCTTCCAAAGTCAATAAGACGGCAAAGGTTCCCAGGATCACTCTTTCAGGCATCATTAAACCTATATCTACGGCAATCGTTTTATAATTGATAGCAATATAAAGGCCTGTGATGAGTGAAATAACAGAGCATATTAAATCATACCAAGGGAGTTTATCTATCGAATGGCCTCTTTTGGCAGGGGTGATGACAAAACAAGAAGCAACCACAAGGCCGAAGATGAACCCTATATACTGTTGAAGGTGGAGGGAAATTTTAAAATAGGATGGGAGATTGATCACACCGATAATTCCGGTGATCGGGATGAAGGCGAAAATGACATCGGCATATAGCTTGGAGATTCCTTTGAGTTGCCTGTATAAGGGGCCCTCTTCCGTTTTCATATCACCCTCACCATATTGAATTTTAGGTTAACGCCGAACCACCTCTTCTTTATCAAAATATGCCAGAATACCCCCCAGCTTTGCTGGGGGGATGAATGGCCTACCCTCTCCCCTGGGGGGAGAGGGTTAGGGTGAGGGGGAAATGATCTAATCATCACCCCCACCTTAATCCTCCCCCATCAAGAGGGAGGAAAGTTTTTTAGAGAATTAGATGCCCCGCAGCTCTGCTGCGGGGTACTTCACTTCTTTTTTTCGACAAGACTTTTTTGTAACCGATCCATCTCCTCGTCCCAGACTCCTTTTTCTTTATAGAACTTAATCCCGCCTGGATGATAGGGAATCATTGCATTTTTGGAGACAAACCTGCTGGGGGTCCAATCTTTTAAAAGTTTGTGGACTTTCTCAAACTCCGTAGAGTTTTCCCACAGTACTTTTGTAATAAGATAGGCCGCTTCGTCGGAAACCCTATCATTGATGATGAGGTAGATATCATAGGCCCACAGATATTTTTCTTTCTCTATGCCTGTATTCGCTGGTCCAGGTTCTACTTTAACCATATAGCCTGGATGGAACTTTCTCATCCTCGCTACCGCTTCCGGTGAAGGGTCCATGGGTAGAAATCTTGCCCCTTTTTTAGCGTTCAATTCTTCTATGACCGGTGTCCCTAAAGTGATCGTTCCAGAAGAATCTGCCCTGCCTTCCATCACCATCTTCACTCCTTCGACAACAGAACTCACCGGCACAGGATTGATCTCTTTCCAGCTTACATTTCCATTGGAAAGGAAGGCTTCGGTTTGAAGCTGCAAGGATGGTGTTGGAAAGTTTCCACAAACCCTCTTCCCCTTTAAGTCGGAATAGGAATGTATCTCAGAATCCTTCGCCACCATGAGTCCAGCTGAATTCCAGATCGTCACACAAAGAAGACGTATTGAAAATCCTTTCTTATTCGACAGCTTTTCATAAACCGATTCGCCGAAATATCCTTTTTCAGCATCCCACACATTTAAGACGCCTAATTCAACATCTCCTCTTTCCATGTAAGGAAACCATGCCGTTGGACCAGCCATCGGTTTGGGCATAGCCCTAATCTTTGAATGCTCCATGATGACTTTTGATGCTGCAACACCGATCACATTAAAAAAGGAACCAATCGGATGTGTTCCAATACTGATTACCTGAGGAATCTTTTCTTCGGTTTTCCCGACAGGGGGGAAGAACAAAACAAAGATTGAAAGAATGATAAGGAAAATTAAGAATCTCTTCATGGCAAACCCTCCTTTTTTGTTATTTTGATGATTCAAATTTCAGTAAAATCAAGGGAGTCTTGAAAGGAGAAACTCCCATTATTTGGCTTCAGATTTGACCTTCTTTAAACCTTCTTGAATCTGAAGAATGTGCTTCAACATCAATTCGTAAACTTTTTGAGAATCCTTTTCTTGGAATGCCTTCAAAATCTTTTTGTGGTAATCAATCGCATGGCTGGAGATCTCTTTTCTTTTTGGTAAATTATCCGTGGTTTCTAAAGTCATTTCTTTCACGACATCGAACAGAGTCTTCATTGTTAAACTGATAACCGTATTATGGGTTGATTCAGCAATAAGAGAATGAAACTCAATGTTCTGCGTGGAGGTTAAAGAAGGAGAATTAGATTTTATCGCCTTAGAGGTTTCTTGAATATTTTGTTCCAACTTGAGAAGGTCTTCGTTTGTCATTCTCTCAGAGGCTAAACTTGCAATGTTTGGTTCCAATATGATTCTTGCTTCTGTTAAATCATTAATAGAGGTCTTTTGGATTCGAAGGATGGAGGAAAAGGATTCACTCAATGGCTTTGAATTGGCTTCAGCCACAAATACCCCAGAGCCAGGTTTAATGGTTAATAACCCGGACGCCTCCAGACCTTTAAGGGCTTCCCGGACGGAGATACGACTGGCTTGAAATTTTTGAACTAATTCCCGTTCAGGGGGAAGTCTATCCCCTGGTTTCATCATCCCATTGAGAATAGCACTTTTTATCTGTTGGGCGATTCGTTGAGAGATCTTTCTGCTTTTGACAGGACGGAAGGGTTTCATAAATTGGTATGACAACTGTCCTCGTACCAATTTCGAGTATTTTTGTCAAGAAGAAAAGTTTCACAAGTTTACTGCAAGGGAAATAAATATTTCACCTCATTGCTGTCCAAATTAGATAGGGTTTGTTCACAGTTGGGTTGATATCGTTGGCTATTTGGATTTCTATGCGCTTCTTTCAAATCCAGGTTCACCAGGCGCAGAGAACGCTGAGGGGATGTTCTTATGATCCAACCCCGCGCTTCGCGGGGTTGGATCATAAACTCTCACCCTTTGGGAATAGATTCTGGGTTGTGTTCCATAGCTATGGGGCTGCAAAAAATGCTTGTTCTGACACAAAAGAGAGCTTTTTATTTGGCGACCTCTCACCGCCAAATAAAAAAATGACTTCTCTGCGTCCTCGGCGTCTCTGCGGTGAAAATTCTATTTTGGACAAGAATGATTTCACATCCAAATGATGATGGATTGCCCAACCAGGCTCCTTGACAAAGCTTGGGTCTTTTTTTAATAATGAAATGAACGGACAGTTTACCTGACAGTTGCAAAACGGACACGGGCAAACCGCCCTTCAAGGCTTCGGAAGGCGGTTGTTTTGAGAATTTAAGGGTATCGGAGGACATCACTCCAAGTGAATTCCAGCAGGGGAAGGGGACGAGAGTGCCGATTCGGCCAAAGGTTCGCCTCGAAGCCTCTCCGAACGGCTTGCCCATGTCCGTATCGTCAAAAGTTTATGCAACGTTAAGGTTTATATGGAGGAGGGAAGGTGATGCCGAATGAAAATTTAAATGCAAACCCAGAGAGATTATCTGTGAGGCGATTGAATCGTATTCTTGCGATGCTTCTTTCGGAGATGAAAGATCTTACGGATGAAGGAAGGGATTTTCCCATTCGTTGGAACATGATGCACATGTATTCAAGCTCCCAACTTGCGAAATTATTAGCCATGCGACGTGGGATAGACCCTGAATTAGCGGGGATCGCTGCAGCATTACACGATATCGGTGTAGTGATGACTAAAAAACATGAGGGTCACGCTGAAGCCGCTTCCCCCTACGTCTATGATTTTTTGGAAAGATACAATCAAGAATCAGGAGCGAAACTCTCTAAAGTGGCCAAGGAAGAGATGGATGCCATCGTCAAGGCAATTATTCACCATAGTGAGAAAGAATTAGATTCTAAAGATCCTTTTGTTGAGCTTTTAAGAGATGTGGATTCCATAGATGCCTACCTCCATGGAGTTGAAATCGAAGGGGGACGCCTCGAAAGATCTAAAAAAGTAATGAAAGAACTTGGGATAGAGATGAAATAGCAAATAGGATCCTCCAGGTCGCTCAAAAAGAAAGAATGATGAATAAAGGCCAACAAGTTCGATCCCTCTTTTCCTTTTGTACCTTCCATTTTATTGACGATGGTTTTACAGATTCCGTCTATCTCCTACTACCTTTCATTGCTGCTGAATTGAATCTTTCCTTCGGTCAGGTAGGGTTGCTCAAAGGGGTCTTCTCGGGGGCGATGAGCCTCTTTCAGGTTCCACTAAGTCTTCTGGGTGAAAAGATTGGAGAGTTGGCAGTAATCGCTGCTGGAACTTTTGGCCTAGCGAGTGGATTTTTGTTCCTTAGTCGGGCCTATACTTTTCCAGCAATTTGTTTGTCACTCATTTTTGCAAAGGGTACGGCTGCAGGCCAGCATGGATTAGGCTCTTCCGTCCTCTCCAGGGTCTTCGAAGTTTCTGGACGTCGGGCAGCCATGGGAACTTATAATTTTTCTGGTGATATGGGTAAGGTATGTATCCCTTTCGTATTGGCAGTGATGATCAGCCTCTGGGGGTGGAGGCAGGCGATCTTGATCCTGTCCATTGGGGGACTTGTGGCAGGTGTTTTTCTCTATATTCTAACCCAACAGAAACGGGACCACCTCCTTTTGTCTCAACCCGATAAGGAGTTTGCGCTGAAAGGGAGCGGTTGGGGAATTCGGAATCGTAAAAGCTTTTCAGCTCTTCTGACCATCGGAATTATCGATATGATGACGCGCAGTGCATTGCTTACCTTTCTTCCCTTCCTGTTTTTGCAGAAGGGGATTCCAGTGGGGAAGGTCGGTTTTGCTCTCACCCTTCTTTTTGCAGGGGGGGCTGTGGGGAAATTCGCTTGCGGAATTCTTGCCGAGTGGTTCGGAATCATCCCCATGGTAGTAGGTACAGAGATCTTGACCGTAGCCGGGATTCTGTCTTTGACGTGGTCTCCAGCTTCAGTGATTTGGTTGGTTCTGCCTTTGGTGGGGGTTGTTCTGAACGGCACCTCTTCTGTGCTTTATGCAACGGTTGCAGAGATCATCCCTCCCGAGACACGGTCAAGAGGATATAGTTTTTACTATGCCATCACATTGGGGTCCGGGGCAATATCTCCAGTGGTCTATGGTTTCCTCACCGACTCCTTGGGTCTCTCTTTTTCCATCATGAGCACGGCCTTGATGCTCCTCGTCACAATTCCTTTGAGCCGTTATCTAAAAGGGGGCAGACCTTGATCGAACAAGGCCAAAGGCAGAAATGGGATAGGATGTCTGAGATGGAGGAGGGTAAAAAAAGCGATGAGGGATAAGGAAACCCGACAAACCCTTTGGCATGGGAAAGTTTTTGATTTTAATTGTGAAGAATTGTAACACTTTAGCTCTTTGAAATGAGATGGGATTAGTCCCCCGGTCAGAGATGCTTCCAAAGTTTTAGAATGCGGTCTTTTATATTTTTAGTAATGAAATGGAGAAAGTGAGCAAGAGGCTGCTATACTTTTGGAGCCGTCTGATTGATTTAGTAAGAGGTTTCCGCCCTAAAACTTTTCCAGCATCCCTAACCGGCGTCCTATGAAGGCGATTTTACAAAGCGCTAAAGTTTGACGAAGAATTCAATTTGCCAAATGGGAGAAGTATGGAAATGGGGGTTATCCACCACCCCGGATCTTCAGGAGTCATTCCTATTCTCAATGGAAATTCAGTGATCCTGATCCATCAATACCGGCCTGCCATTAAAAATTCCATATGGGAAATTCCATCAGGGACCATGCTTCCCGGAGAAGACCCTTTAGAATGTGCTAAAAGAGAACTGCAGGAGGAATGTGGATTCCTTGGTAAAAATTTTTAAAAATTGGGACAGATATGGATTGCTCCTTGGTATAGTGATGAGCAAATCCATCTTTTTGTGGCCACTGAACTGATTCCATGTGAACAGAATTTGGATGAAGATGAGATTCTAACAAAACATATTTTCCCCTTCGATTATGCTATGAAAATGATCGAAAATGGAGAAATTCAGGATGCGACCACGATTATTGGAATTAAAATGGCCTATCCGATTTGGCAGAAGAGAAAAGGTTTTGAGTACTCTCTTTAATTGCAAACGCCAAAACTTGACTTGACAGACATCATCCGATTAACCTCTGACTATCAACTTCACTAATGTTCACTCCAAAATAACCTGGGTGGTCAACGATTATGGGTAGAAAGCAAGCATAATGTTTTTTGAATAATCGAGTTTATGTGCTTTCATTGGACTGAATATAGACATCATATCGTAACTTTTTGGGGTTGTTGGAAACAGTGCATAGATAGCAGATACTGATCCTTCGAAAATAAGACAAACAATTGGAACTTTTTTTCTTCACTCCTTTCTGCCCAGGAGCAGTTTGGCTTCGCTGGCGATGCCCTGTAGCAGGGTCATGTGGTCTTGACTGGCAGGGTCAGTCCTCTCGGGCCTCTTGCCGGTGAATTCGCAGTAGGTGGTCAGGATGATCAGCCTCTGGAAATCCAGCGGGATGGCATCATCGGCAAAGACCTGTAGAGCCGCATCGTAGCTCATGCTCTGCTCGACAGCTCAGGGGGTTAACCTCATAGATTTTGTGAATCAATCTGGCCCAGTTTTTCCTGTACTTCTTGGTCCCTCCTCAGACTCAAGGATGCAGGGTATGACTTCCTCCAGGTTCAGCTTGCTCCTTTTCCCCTGGGAGACGTTACTGTAGTAGCCGTACTAACGAACCATCTGTCCTTTTTTTCGCCGCTCCTTTTTTTAAACTAATTTTTCTAGTTTCATTGATTAGTTGTTTTTTCTTCGGGAAAAAGCGCTAAATCAATTTCTTTGACCAGTGGTCCAAAATCTCCAGTGCCAATTTGGTTTTGCATAGCAGTTAAGACAAAGTTGTTTTTCACGTCGTAGATAAAGATTGAGCCATGTCCCGCAGAACCACCAGTATGTACCCAAACAAAATCATTGGCTGATGCGTTTGGCGTAAAGGCAGGTACGCGCATCAGGCCGCAACTATATCCAGTACTTTTGCCAAGTTTTGGAGCTAATTCTCCTGCCTGGCAGTCTGTTGTGCTTTGCGTGCAAACCACATTGGTCATTCGTTGGAATTCTCGAGGTGCAAGTACTTTTCCCGAAAACAAGGCGCGGACCCATTTGGCCAAATCTTCGGTGGTGGCAATAATTGCTCCCGCAGCTCGCGCAGCCGATAAACTGAAATCGGTAACGTCTTCAGTTGTTTTGGTATCTTTGTTGTAATGATAAGCATGGGCAAAGTCTTTTATCGTGGCAGGATTTTTTTCTGGATCGTAAATTGCGGCATTTAGTTCTAATGGTGCCAAAATTCTTTGCTGCATTAGTTTCGTAAAGGATGTCCCACTAGCCTTCTCAACAATTCTTTCTAGCAAAATATAATTGGTATTAGAATACGACCAGCCTTGACCTGGTTTTTCGGCGCAAAATGGAGTGTGTATTTTAGGATTATTACGAGTGCAATTGGGCCCGTTTTTATAACACAAGTCGTTTAATTCTTTAGTGGTCCAAATGTGAGTTGGATTTTGCCAATAAATTTTCTCAAAAATGCCGCTATCGTTATCAAAATAATCAAAAGTATTACTGGTCATATTCAAAAGGTCATTGACCGTGTTATCTTCCCAGGCGGGATATTCATCGCCGAGCCATTTGCCAACCGTATCTTCGAGGTTGATTTTTCCTTCTTTAACTAATTGCAAAACAATTGACGCAGTAAAAGATTTGGTAGTGCTGCCAATTTCAAAACGAGTATTGGCGTCGACCGGGTTTTTCCCATCAATCGTTTTTGATCCGCTAGAAAAAACTTGCATGGGTTGATTGGTGAAACTTAAAGTGGCTTGTAATCCAGAAATGTGATTTTTTATCCGGTAATTATCGATGATGGTTTGAATTTTTTTGATGCAAGCGGTATCGCAACTAGCATTTGGTTTGGGACTTTGATTTTCGGCAAAAACACTCAAAGAAAAAACTAAACTGGCAAGAACAATCATTGGGGAATGAATTTTCACAATTAACCTCGATTTATGTTTTGAAAAAATAAGAGCATGAATTATACGTTTTATCGATTGCAAAGGCAAAGAAGGAAATATTTGCAAGCGCAAGAATAATTAATTAACATATTTACATGGGCTCTGCCTCATTTTGTACAACACCAAAATGGTGGTTTTTAAACGGCACCTTTTGTTAGACAGCAAATAGGCATATTAGCCTTCCGAGCGGGAGCCAATAATAATGACAAGAACTCGCTTCGGGGTAAGTTGAATATATAGAAAGAGAGGTTGCATGTCAAGCAAAAAAGAACCTGGTATATGAAGGGAAATTTGGATCCAGCATTTTAGGTAACGATTGCCAAGTAAAATCTTGAATCATGGTCAAAATCTGTCAGGGAACGATTACAGGAAGGAAGTCAGCAGGGAAACACCCCGATATGATGGGGATCTTTTGGGTCTTCAAAAGCGAGAGTATCTTGCCAATTGTAAGACCATGAAAGGGTAAGGGAAAAGACTCAATCTGATCTTCAAACCTTAGGGTTTTGGGAGTTAAATGGGCCCTGTCCATGGCAGCTTCTGAACCCTTTTGAGAAAAGGAATCCCGTCTCACCCCCTTCGGTCATTTCTTTTACCTGCCGTTGCTCAACAGTGGCATCTTGAACTGAGGATTATCACCAGAAGAATGGGTCATCCTCTCCTGCGAGAAGGAGGCTCAGATGATGTATCGAGCCAGATTTTCTGTGGCATCTTCCTGCCCGGGTAGAATCCTGGGGTCCATAAAAACCTGGAACCCCGAATACCGCCAGAAGAGATTTTCTGAATCAATCTGGCCCAGTTTTCCTGTACTTCCTACGCACACCCGGATTACCCGATGGATTTCTATGTGAGTTGACAATGGATATTATTCGGGCAGAGATCTTGTCTTGGGTTTCCACTATTTTACCGGAAAATTTTCTTACCACGCTCTTCCCCGGACGCTGAAAAAAGTACCCATACCTTGTGGTTCTTTTCCTTGACATTCAACTCCGTTTTTCGCATATTCAACTTAAGCTCTTGCGCGCCGAATAGGCACGCTCGGAGCGAGGAGGGTAGAATCACTCACAAGAAAAAGCCCACCCGTCCGTTGAAGGAGGATTCCATGCTGCGCCGTCTCGTTCCCATCGGTTTCGTCCTTGCGTTCTGCATCTCGTTGGCGGCGGCGGACAGCCCCTCCAAGGCGGTCCAGAAACTGGAGAAACAGCTCAAGGACAAGGACTCGAGGGTCCGCGCCCGTGCCGCCTGGGATCTCGGGCAGATGGGCGCGGCCGAGTCCGTTCCCGCGCTGACGCAGGCCCTCGACGACTCGTCGGAGGCGGTGCGGGCCAACGCGGCCGCCTCGCTGTGGAACCTCGGCGCCTCGTCGAAGCCGGCGATACCGGCGCTACGCAAGACGCTCGACGATTCCTCCGCCACCGCGGTCGGCAACGCCGCCGGGGCGCTCAAGATGCTCGGCGTGCCGATGGCGGAGCTGATCCCGGCGTATCGGCGTCTGCTCACGGTGCGGGACTGCAAGTCCCGCATCATCGGCGTGAAGGGGCTGGTCAATGAAGTTCTGCCGACGGCGCTGTTCGAGCACGCATGGGAGTGCGAAGAGGCTCCGGGCGTCGACTCGGACACGAAGCGGGATGCCCGCGAGGCGCTTCGCAAGATCGTCAACCGTCGCGATCGAATCCTGGTTCCGCAAATCCTCGAGACGCTGAAGACGCTGGGGAGCCGCGACGGGAGCGATCTCACTTGGGCCATCAGCTCGATCCAGCCTCCGGTGACCGAGGCTGTCCCCGTGCTCATCGCGCTGATCGACGCCCACAACGAGTATACGCAGCGAGGGGCGATCTATGCCCTGGGGCGCATGGGCACGGCCTCGATCTCCGCCGTGCCGCGTCTCGTCGAGTGCCTGCAATCCCACAAGGACGCCGATGCGCGCGAGAAGGCGGCGGAAGCCCTCGGCAAGATCGGACCCACGGCCGCCAGCTCCGCCGTGCCGGCTCTCATCCAGGCGGCCGGGAACGACAAGTGGCCCAAGGTTCGCAGGGCGTCGCTGTCGGCGCTGGGCGAGATGGGACCGACGGCGCGCGAGGCGATTCCCGTGCTGCGAGCGGCGCTTCGGGACCCCGACAGTGGGATCAGCCTCGACGCTCGTAACGCACTGTTCCGCGTGGACCCGAGCTAGCGCGAGGAGGTGGCCGCCATCTCCGACACGTCCCGTCCGGAGCAGGAGGGAAGCCTGCTCGACGACCTATCGCAGCTACAGTCGACGCTCCCCAAGCGCGTCTCCGAGGCGTTCGAGCTGATCATCTACGATCAGTTCGCGATGGTGACGGCGCCCTATGCCGAGAGCAAGAACGGCCGCGGCCAGTTCACCTACAAGGCAGGGACGGTGACCGGGCCGCAGGACGCGATTGGCGTCCAGGACTGCACGAAGAAGATCGTGCTTTCGAGCGTCGATTTCTCGCTCGTGCCCAAGCTCGTCAAGCAGGCGCCGGGATTGCTCGGCGCGCCGTCGGGAAAGGTCACGCACGTCTCGCTGAGCGGCGGCGTGTTCTGCAAGACGATCGGCTGGTTCGTCTACGTCGAGAACGCGGGCTTCGTCGAGTTCAAGCTCGACGGCAAGGTCAACAAGGTGAGAAAGATGTGACGCGCCTGGAGCGGCGCGCGTTTTAGGGCAGCTCGGTCGAATACACGCTCCCGCCGGCGGTTCCGGCATACAGGCGCGCCGGGCTGCCGCCCGCGATCGCGAGCGCACGGACGTTGGTGTGGACCAGGCCATCGAGGAGTGCCGCCCACGTTGCGCCGCCATCCGTGCTGCGAAACACGCCGTGGAAGGTCCCGGCGAAGGCCTGGCCGTCTCGCGACACCGCGATCGCCGCAACGTCGTCCCCTTTGAGCCCCTGGGTCACCGCACTCCACGTCTCGCCGTTGTCGGTGCTGCGGAAGAGGCCCTTATTGGTTGCGGCGAACACGCGCTCCGGCTTGGTCGGATCCACGGCGAGATCCTGAATCTCTCCCGGACGCACGAGACGCCAGCTCTTGCCGCCGTCGGTGGTGCGGAAGATGCCGTCCTTGCCGCCAACAGCGAACACGTTCCCCGGGGCGGCGGAGCGCAGGAGCGTCACGCTTCGGCTCGTGATCCCGGCTCCCGCCGGTTGCCATTGTTTGCCGCCATCGATTGTCTTGAAGACGGCCGTGCCGGGGTCGCTGCTCGACCACGAGCCCGAGTAGAAAATCTTCGGGTCGACGGGATCCTGCACGAGGCTCTTGAACTGGGGTTCGCTGAGCTTGCCCTTGAGCATGTCCCTCATGCTCGCCCGTGGCACCTCGACCTTCCACCAGGCGCGGCCCGCGTCGTCGGAGCACCACCAAGACGACGCTTTGTGGGCGTAGATCCTCTTCGGCGAATCGCGATCGAACACGATGCCGTCGATCTTGGCCGTCTCTCCCGGTGAGAACGGCGCCTGGATCTCCGTCCAGGAGGCCGGTTCATCCATTCGGAACAGGCCCACGCTCAACTGCGCGAAGGTCGGGCCCGCGCCGGACGACGGCGCGTAGATCTTCTCCGCCCAGCCGGCAGCCATGCCCTTGCCGAGCGGCTCGAAGGTCTCGCCGCCGTCGATGCTTTTGAAGAACCCGGTCCCGGCCGTGCCCGCGTACACGCTGCCCTTCCGCGCGGGATGGAACGCAAACCCTTTGCAAAGGTAGCCGCCGAGACCCGCTCCTGCGGAGCTCCAGGTCGCGCCCGCATTGATGCTCTTGCGCAGGCCCTGTTTCGTCGCCGCCAGCAGCGTCTGCGGATCGTGTGGATCGATCTCGAGGCTGTAGATGTCTTCAGTGCCGCGCAGGCCCAGCTCCAGCTCGCTCCATGTCGCCCCGCCGTCGGTGCTCTTGTGTACGCGGCCGAATCCAGAGCAAGCGATAAGCGTGGACGGGCTCGCCGCGGAGACACGAAGGCTCTTGATGCTGCTGTCCTTGGGAAGCCCCTCGCCGAATGGGTGCCACGTCTTCCCTCCGTCCTGGCTGCGGCTCATATTATGCTCGGAACCGCGCCCGCCGGCGTAGACGATGCGCGGGTTCTGGGGATGAATCGCGAACGCGTACACGTCCTGGTTGGGAACGCGGAAGCTCTCCCACGTCTTTCCGCTGTCGGCGCTCTTGAAATGGAGGTTGGTGGAGGGGACGTAGATGATACGGGGGTCGGAGGCGGCGAACGCGATCGGCTGTCCCACCGCGAAGGAGAATCGGTCGACCTTCACGTTCGTCCAGGTCTTGCCGCGGTCGGGAGAGCGCCAGAGACCGGAGCTCCCTCGCGCCTCGATGCCTGCCCACAGTGTCGCGGGGTTCCCGGGGTCCACCTCGATCCACTTGACGTTGCGACTCACCATCTCCTCGCCAGGCAGGGTCCACGTCTGCCCTGCGTCGTCGCTACGCCACACGCCGCCAGCGGAAGTCGCGATGTAGATCGTGTCCGGCTTCGTCTTGTCCACCGCCACGTCTACGATGGTGGCCACGAACGGGCCCTCGCTCCGCCATGCTGCGCTAGCGAGCATGGGGATCGCAAAGACAAGGACGACCAGCACTCCGTAACAAACCCTGGATCGCATCATCCCACCCTCCCGTCGTACGAATCTAAGACCCTATTCTACGGCAGCGCGCAAGTCCGAGAGCGCCTCGCTTGGATTCGGGCGGCTCCGGAGAGTAATTCCTGCTCGTCCTGACGACGCTTCGGCCAGAGACACCACTGCGGGACCCACCATGCTAGAACCCGTCTTCTCGTTCTTTGCAGTTTCCCATAATGTTCGGTATCATACCCCACTTTTCCTTTGAGGAAATTTTAACAGGGAATCCAAAAAGGATATGGTTTACTCTATCAGAGTCTTGGTAAAAAGAAAAGATGAAAAATATAGGCTGTTTTGGGGATCTAAAACCGAGGATTTCTTGCCAATATGCACACCTGCCAAAAAGTTGTGATATGGAAGAGAAATCAAAACCTAAAATTAGACGAAGAGGCTACCCTGGATTCTTTATCAATGGAAAAAGAAGAGATACCTTCTATGCATTATCAATTGTAAACGAGCATGCTCCGCTAAATTGTCCGAATCAATTCGAGGAAGAAGTGAACAACATATTTGACATTTTCTGTTAGGTAAAGCAAAAACCCTTACACATGAATCCATGTTCGAACCTCATTTCTGTGTCTTTTAGCCCCTTAGCCGATTCCTATTGATCAGTTTCTCCCAATTTCGTGCCGGTGGTTGGACTAACCAAAAATTATTACTTAAGGTTATGAAAAATATGAAATTTATTAGATTGACTCATATTAAACAACGTTTTATAAATCGCCAGTATAGCTTTTAGCACAAAATCAAGAAAGGAGAGGGAAAAGATGGCAGATGATAAGTGGGGAGATCAATATGATCAAACAGGAAGAGAGCCTTTCCATTGGCAAAGTTCGATTTCTTATAAGACCGCAGATAAGATCGTCCTGAAGGGATATGACACGACGGAGTTGGCAGAGGCGGGGTGGAGCTTCGCAGCGGCTGTCTTTTTACTTTTCCAGGGAAGACTTCCTAAGATAAACGAAGAAAAGATGCTCAATTTCTTTATGGTCGAGTTCATGGAACATGCTATGTCTCCATCGACCCTTACGGCGAGATGTTGCGCCTCCGGAAGGCCAGCCCTCAATGCTGCGATCGCTGCAGGAATCATGACTTTTGGCGAGGCCCATGGCCCAGGGCATCTGCATGGGATCATGGTCCATAAATACATGGAAATGGGTGAGAAAAATGGTTGGAACCTCACACAGATTGCTGAGCAATTGGTCAAAGATCATAAAGGGAAGCTGATTATGGGCCTGGGACAGCCCCAGCATATCCACGGCGATCCAAGGGCCATCCGGATCATGAAGATGGCGAGAGAATTAGGGGTAGCCGGAAAGTTCCACGATTTGCAGATCGAAATTGAGAAGGCTTTTGAGAAGATCAATGGAAAGAAGGTTTGGACTAACGTCATAGGCGGCGGCAACTCCGTCTTTATGGACCTGGGATTCAGCCCCCTTGCTGCCTGGGCCGTTGGAGTCCTCTGCCGCGGATTTAGTTGTGCAGCCCATGCCATGGAGGAGATGACCCGAGAAAAAGCTTGGAGAGCCTCCCGTACGACGAAAATGATCAATCTTCTCGACCTCTCTATCCAGGGCCCCAAATATTATGATGGCCCTCCAGACAAACCAGTTCCAAAACCAGGAGATCGAAAAGAATAAATTAAAGCTGAATATATTCAAAATTTTGCCCTCTCCCTTCCCCTCTCCCCATAGGGGAGAGGGATGGGGTGAGGGGAAGAAAAGGAGGTTAGATAGAGATGCCACAAGACCATAATGATAATGTTCAGGAAATGTATCGGAGGGCAAAGAAGGCTTTTGAAATCGTTGAATACTGGCCCCAGGAGAAGGTGGACGAGATGTGTGCAGCTGTGGCCTGGGAATGGCAAAAAGACGAAAATGTCAAAGCCATGGCCAAGTCCGCTGTCGATGAAGGCCTCATCGGTGTCTATGAAGATAAGATTAATAAAATCAGAAGCAAGGTGCGAGGGACCATCAACGAATTCAAAGGGGTGAAGACCTGTGGGCTGGTAAGAGAAGATAAAAAAAGAGGTTTAAAGATCTATGCCAAACCCATGGGTGTGGTGGCTAATGTTGTTCCCATGACCAATCCTGAGGGTACAGTTTGTACCATCGGCCTCAGTCTTTTAAAGACAAGAAATGCGATGATCTGCTCCCCCCATCCAAGGACCAAGCAATGTTCCTATATGGCGGTTGAAATCGCTCGGAAGGCGCTCAAAAAGGTGGGTGCTCCAGAGGATCTGTTTCAATGTATCCAATACCCCTCGAATGAAAAGACACAGGAATTGATGAAGAACGTCGATTTTGTCATGGCAACTGGTGGAGCCGCCTTGATCAAGGTGGTCTATGCGGCTGGTAAGCCTGCCCATACAGTAGGAGCTGGTAATGTTGTTTCGATTGTGGATGAAACAGCGGATCTGCTTGCCGCAGCCAACAAGATCATGCGCTCTAAGACTGCCAATAACTCCACGTCGTGTTCTTCTGAAAATGCGGTTGCTATTTACGAGCCTATTTATGATAAATTCGTGGACCTCTTGAAAAAAGAGGGTGGATATCTTTGTACGACCGAGGAACGCGAAAAAGTGAGAAAAGCGCTCTGGCCTGACGGAAAGACAATCAATAGAGACATCTTTGGCAGATCGGTCCCCATCATCGCGGAGGCCGCCGGGATCAAACCCCCTGCCGGGACGAAGTTTTTGATGGTGATGGGCGAGAAGATTGGCCCTGAAGACAGGTTCTCTGGAGAAAAGTTAAGCCTTGTTCTGACGGTATGGAAATGGAATGATTGGAATGGAATGCTCAACCGTCTTGAAAAGATCCTTGAGTTCTCAGGCATTGGCCATTCCGTTTCCCTCCACAGCAACCGCCAGGAGCGAATGGAGGAGCTTGCCCTCAGAGCGAAAGTGGGAAGAGTGGAATGCAATATGCCCCACTGTCTGGTCAACACGGGAAGCTGGTACAATGGCCAGATCTGGACGGAAAGTCTGGGCTGCGGAACCTGGGCTGGTAATATGATCAGTGAAAACATCAATTACAGGAATTTCCTCAATTATACCTGGCTATCGGTTCCTGTGGAAGAATACATCCCCCCAGATGAAGAACTCTTTGGAGATTATTTCAAAAAGTGGGGAAAGGATTAATCCTGGGTGGTTTTAAAGTTTAAAGGGGGTATGACCACACCTTGATTTGGAGATGAGCAAAAGGGTGGGCATGTCCCCCTTTTTAATAAATGGAATAACCTTTTTAATCCTTGATGAAAGGAAATCAATAATGATCCTTCGCTCTTTTCTCTTTGTTCCAGGAAATCGGATTGACCGAATAGAGAAAGCCATCGCATCTTCAGCTGACGGTGTGATTATCGATCTCGAGGATGCAG
>Ga0315274_10006129_pt1 | contig 17542 bp, 13 predicted proteins | sample YL17G02_20_MG_FD_203700 | JGI IMG/M metagenome (GOLD analysis project Ga0315274, IMG submission 203700) | Sediment microbial communities from Yellowstone Lake, YNP, Wyoming, USA - YL17G02_20 | ecosystem: Environmental > Aquatic > Freshwater > Lake > Sediment | place: USA: Wyoming | collected...
TGACGCTGAAGGTAGAGAACCTGCCGAAGCCGGTCATCGCGGCCATCAACGGCTACGCACTGGGGGGAGGACTAGAACTGGCCATGGCTTGCGACATCCGCCTGGCTTCTGACACGGCTAGGATGGGCCAGCCGGAGGCAGGCCTTGGCATCAGCCCTGGCTACGGGGGCACGCAACGTCTGCCGCGGCTAGTTGGCAAGGGCATGGCGAAGTTGCTCATCCTGACTGGGGACATGATCGACGCTCAGGAGGCGTTGCGGATCGGTTTGGTGGAGAAAGTGGTCCCGCAGGGAGAGCTACTGAGTGAGGCCAAAGCGCTCGCCGCGAAGCTGGCTGCGAAGCCACCCCTCACTCTCGCCGCGTGCAAGGAGGCCATCAACATAGGCCTGGAAGTAGATGTGGTGAGGGGGCTTTCCATCGAGTCGCTGGAATTCGGTGTCCTTTGCACGACCGAAGACTATCAAGAGGGAACCACAGCTTTCCTGGAGAAGAGGAAGCCAGTCTTCAGGGGCAGATGATGCGGGTGTGCTGGAAGGACCTTGACACCCATGATGAAGTATATTATAATGGACGCATGGCGTCCATTGGGCGCCACATATTGTCTGTGACATACTTCGCGCCGGATTCGGTTCGTGGAGCGATACCGCCGACATCGCCGTATGATACTCAATCCGCCCTCAAGGGCATCAACACCGAGTAGGTAGACAAGAAAGGAGAGAAGCAGATGGCACTGGAATGGTTACCCAGGGACAATGAGATCAAGGACCACGCACTCTGGGGGGAGGAGCATTTCGGCACGATGGACAAACCCCCATGTGTGGTCTACGACAAGAAGCCCATTGTAGATCCCAAGGGCAACCCTGTGGAGGGACTGTACGCGGCCTGGATTTGGCTCAACAACCCCAACCAGTACAACTCCTACACCACAGAGATGGTCAAAGGAGTCATCTCGGGCATGACCAACGCCTCCGCTGACAGGAGCGTGGTGGCGGTGGTCTTCACCGGGGTGGGCGACCGAGCTTTCTGCACCGGGGGCAACACCAAGGAGTACGCCGAGTACTACAGTGGGAGGCCCACGGAATACGCCCTGTACATGGACCTCTTCAACGGCATGGTCGATTCTATTCTTGACTGCAAGAAGCCGGTGATTTCCCGCGCCAATGGCATGAGGGTGGCTGGCGGTCAGGAGATAGGTGGTGCTTGTGACATCTGCGTTTCGTCTGACCTGGCCATCTATGGACAGGCTGGACCTCGCCACGGTTCCGCTCCCGTGGGCGGCTCCTCTGACTTCTTGCCCTGGTACCTGGGCATCGAGGACGCCATGTGGAACTGCATCTCCTGCGAGATGTGGAGCGCCTACAAGATGTTTCGCAAGGGCTATCTGAGCAAGGTCGTTCCAGTCCTGAAGGACGAGAAGGGCAACTGGGTCAGAAACCCCCAGGTCATCACCGACGCCTATGTCAAGGACGGGGCCATCGTCTACGGGGAGTTCAAGACCGGTGACGAGGCCAAGGCGGCCAGGGAGTTCGTCAAGGACACGCCTGCCGACTTCGAACTCCTCGACAAGGAAGTCAACAGCGTGCTGTGGACTTTCACCAATCTGTTCCCCAACTGCCTCCAGTTGTCCATAGATTCCGTCAGGGCCAAGAAGAAGTTCTTCTGGGATCAGGGCAAGCTGTACTATCGCCACTGGCTGTCGACGAATATGTCGAGTGAAGCCTTCCTGGGCTTCCACGCCTTCAACACCAAGAAGATCACGGGCAAGGATACCATCGACTTCATCAAGTATCGCCAGCTTATCGACAAGGCGGCCATGGTGGACGAGGACTTCATGGCCGAGGTGTTGGCCAAGCCTCAGAAGGAGTAGAGGCTGTCACGCAAATCCCCTGAATAGCACGACGGGGCGCCGGTTCGTTCCTGGCCCGGATGAGCGTTACATACAGTACTGGGTAGTTCACACCACCGATGTGCGGTGTGAACTACCCCTTCCAGAGCTACGCAGTCTGGGGTTCGGGCATCGCTCCCTCTCGGCGTCCAGTATCTGCTGAGGAGCCGAGGGGTGAATGGTACGCCTAGGTCGGTCCAGATGTTCAGGTGTGGTTCTCGCCGTTCCGGTCCGTAGAGGACGGTCCAGGGCCGGTTGGGACTGGTCCGGGACAGCGAAGGCCTTGAAATGACAGACGGGCGGTGCTAGAATCACCCCGTGCGGAAGGGAATGGCGAAGAGTTCTCATAGCAGGGAAGGAGGGGCAAGATGGCGGCCTGGTTGAACGTCGGCGAGATTATGAGGGTCAATTCCGTCAAGTTCGCAGACAAGATGGCTGTGAAAGGGGAGGCGGTGAAGGGCGGCTTCAACGAGCTGTCCTTCAAGGAGTACAACGAGAAGAGTTGTCGCCTGGCCAACGCGTGGGTGGACATGGGCCTCAAGAAGGGGGACAGGATCTCCATCCTGCTCTACAATGTCATGGAGTACATGGACATCTACCTGGCTGCGGCGAAGGCAGGCCTGGTCGTCGTCCCTATCAACTTCAGGTGGGTAGGGCGGGAGATCGAGTATGTGGTCAACGACTCCGAGTCCAAGGCTTTCATCTGCAGCGAGGAGTTCCTCGCAGATGTGGACACCATCAAGGGCAGCTTCGAACAGGTGGGGTCCGACAAATTCATCTTCATCGGCGAAGCGACCAAGACGCCCAAGGGATATCTCAACTACGAGAAGATCATCGCCGCTGCGTCGCCCAGAGAACCCGAGGTGAAGGTTGAGCCCAGGGATACCTGGATCCACCTCTATACCTCTGGTACGACAGGCCGTCCGAAAGGGGTCATCAGGTCCCACGAATCTTACACGGCCTTCTACATGATCAACGAGATCGACTTCGGGTATCGTCCCGACGACATCGGGATGATCGTGATGCCCCTGTGCCACGTGAACTCGACTTTCTACTCTTTTGTGTTCACCTACATTGGCGGAGGCGTGTATATCCATCGAGCCACGAACTACGATCCAAAGGAGCTTCTGGAGATCATAGAGCGGGAGAAGGTGACCTTCACCTCGCTGGTACCGACTCACTACATCATGATGTTGAATCTGCCCGAGGAAGTGAGGACCAAGTACGACCTGTCTTCTGTGCGACAGTTGCTGATCTCCTCCGCTCCGGCTCGCAAGGAGACCAAGCTCGGCATCGTGGAGATGTTTCCCAACGCCCAGTTGTTCGAGGCCTACGGCTCGACCGAGGCGGGCCTGGTGACCCTCCTCAAGCCTCACGAGCAGTTGACGAAGCTGGGATCCATCGGCACGGAGTGCGCAGGTACGGACTTGGTCAAACTGCTGGACGAGAATGGGAACCCGGTTGCTCAGGGCGAGGTGGGCGAGCTGTACTCGCGCGGGCCGATGATGTTCGATGAGTACTGGAAAATGCCGGAGAAGACGGCGAGTTCTTTCCACGGGGAGTACTTCAGCGCTGGCGACATGGCCAAGCAGGATGCGGAAGGCTACTTGTACATCGTGGACCGCAAAGACAACATGATCATCACCGGCGGCGAGAAGGTCTATCCTTCCGACGTGGAGTCGGTGGTGGCGTCTCACCCGGGCGTTCTGGACGTGGCGGTCATCGGCGTACCGGACGAGAAGTGGGGGGAGTCTGTGAAGGCGGTGGTCATCCCCAAGGACCCGGACAAGGCACCGACTGAAGGGGAAATCATCGAGTTCACCAAAGGGAAGCTCGCCGGCTACAGAAGACCGAAGACCGTGGACATCATCAAACCGGAGGAGATGCCCAGGACGGCAACGGGCAAGATCCTGCACCGCATCCTGAGAGAGCGATATCTAGAGAAAGAATAGCAGCCGCCTGATCGTGATGGGTGGCGAACTGTCGAACTGTTGATATTAGCGTTCCTGCCGGCAGTGCAAGGGCTGCACTTTCACAGGGCAGGCTGGCACTGGCTTAGCTCGCTACTTCGAGAGGAACGTGAACTCTCACATTACATACGACCTCAGCGGCGCCGTGGCCGTCATAACTGGTGGTGGCCGAGGTATCGGCAAGGCCATCGCTCGTGCCCTGGCGGCAGCCGGAGCCTCCGTAGTAGTGGCAGGCCGCAGCGGCCCCGAGCTGGAGGCGGTTGCCGGAGAAATCCGTCAGGCCGGAGGCAGGGCCCTGGCGCTGGTCACGGATCTGACCTCCAGCGAGCAGATCGAGCGTCTCGTCGAGGGCACTATTGGCGAGTTTGGCAGGATCGACATCTTGGTCAACAACGCCGCGACAAGCTATCTGGCCCCCCTGTTAGAATTCAAGGAGAAGCATTGGGACAGCATATTCAATACCAATTGCAGAGGACCGTTCCTCCTGAGTCGCGCCACTGCGAGGCAGATGATCGCTCAAGGGGGAGGGAAGATCGTCAACATCACGACGGTGGGAGCAGAACGAGGAAGCGTGGGCCTGGGGGCCTACAATGCAAGCAAGGCTGCTCTTAGGATGCTGACCATGTGTATGGCCGCAGAGTGGGCGCCCCATAACATCTGTGTGAACGCAGTGGGGCCCGGCCTGACCAGGACCGATTTCAGCAAACCTCTGTGGTCCGACGCCGAGCGTGCCGGGAAGTACCTGAGCGCTGTCCCCAAAGGTCGGGTGGCTGAACCCGAGGAGATTGTGGGGGCGGTGCTCTTTTTGTCCTCGAATGCGTCGGACTTCATCACCGGCCAGTCCATCTACGTGGACGGCGGTTATCTGGCCACGTGACCTTTTCCCGGAGTGTAGGAGGCAAGCTCATGGAGTACGTAAAAGAACTGCAGAAGATCGTGGGCGAGGAGAACGTTCGTGCGGACGAGGTCGAGTTGATGGCCTACTCTCGCGACATGTCAGTTCACGTCGGCGTTCCCGAAGCCATCGTCTTCGCCCATTCCACCGACCAGGTGTCGAAGATCATGGCCTTGGCCAATGAGCACAGGATACCGGTGATCCCGCGAGGCTCGGGGACTAGTGTGACGGGAGCTGTCCTCGCTCCTACGGGAGGCATCGTCCTCGATCTGTCCATGATGAACAAGATCAAGGAGATCAACAGGGAGGACGGATACGTGGTGGTGGAGCCAGGGGTTATTCTGGCGGCACTGAACGCGGCCCTGGCGCCCACGCATTTCTATCCTCCAGACCCTAGCAGCGGGGTTCTGGCGTCCATTGGAGGCACGGTGGCGACCAACGCCAGCGGTGAGCGGGCCGTGAAGTACGGGGGTACCAAGGATTGGATCATGGGGTTGGAGGTCGTCCTCGCCGATGGGCGGGTGATCAGGACCGGCACCACGGTTCCCAAGAGTTCCTCGGGCTTCGACCTGACGCACGTCTTCGTCGGATCAGAGGGGGCGCTGGGCGTGGTCACCGAGATCACCGCTAAGATCCTGCCCATGCCTGAGTACGTGGCTTTCACCACCATCCGCTTCAAGGACCTGGAAGAGGCGGGGGCCACGGTTACCGAGATCCTCACCCAGGGCATTCCCCTGGCGAAGTGTGAGGTTCTGGACAGGGTATCCCTGGGTGTGGTCAAGGAGGTGATGGGGCTGGATATCCCCGAAGAGGTGGGGTGTATGCTGTTCATCCAGGTGGACGGCGAGAGGGTGCTCGTCGAAAAGCAAATGGAGCGGATCAGCAAGATCGCCGACAAGCACAACCAGATTGGCATGCAATGGACCGATAATGCCCAGGAGATGGCCAAGATTTGGGCGGCTCGTTCAGGGTTGGTGGCGGCCTTGTCCAAGGTGGCCAGAGGTGAGCGTCTGATACCCCTGGTCGAGGACTTTGGCGTGGCTGTCAGCAAGATCCCGGCCGTGATCAAGGGTATTCAAGAGGTGGGGGAGAAGCACGGCTTCAGGATCGCCAGTTTTGGACACGTGGGGGACGGCAATATCCATGCCGTGCTTCTGCTGGACGCGCGGAAGCCCGAACACTGGCAGAAGGGCAGGGAGATTGCCAAGGATTTCGTCGAGCTGACCTTGCGACTGGGCGGGACGCTGACCGCCGAGCACGGCACCGGCATGGCCAAGTCACCATATATGGTGAAGGAGTTGGGCACTGGTCAGGATGTGATGCGCAGTATCAAGCAGGCCCTCGACCCCAATGGCATTCTGAACCCTGGCAAGATGGGCCTGGATGATCTGGTCGGCGATATCTACGACTACTTCGCCTTCACGGACCTGCTGGAGAAGCCTGAGGAGGTGGAGAGCTACGGGAAGCCTACCGACGACGAGATACTGGCGTGCATCCAATGTGGGTTCTGCCGTCTGGGCTGCCCCATCTTCGCCGAGACCGCTCTGGAGTCACGGAATGCCAGAGGCCACGTCATCCTGGCCTATAACCTGATGACTGGTGCTGTGGAGCCTTCGCAGGAGTTGGCAGCCAGCTTCTACCAGTGCACTACCTGCCTGAACTGCAAGGCCACGTGCCCGGCCGGCTTGGAGGTTGCGGCGATTGTGGGTGCTGCCCGCCAGCGGCTGGTGGAGGCCGGCTATCTTCCCCAGGTCTTCGTACCCATGGTGGAGAGCCTCAAGGAAGAGGGTAACCCCTTCGGTGAGCTTGCGGCAAAGCGAACGGAGACCTATCCCTCCGACTATAAGGAGAGGATCGCCCCACCCGAAGGAGTGGATGTCCTCCTCTATCTCGGCTGCACCGGTTCCTACCAGGATTTGTACATCGTGCCCTCCATGATGCAGTTGATGGACAGCCTGGGCGTGAAGTACGCCGCTCTGGGAGAGGAGGAGAACTGCTGCGGATACGTGGCGCACCTCGTCGGCGATGAGGCCACCTTCCAGGCATGCATGAAGAAGAACGTAGAGACGTTCTCCAAGTTGAAGCCCAAGATGATAGTCACGACCTGCGCCGGCTGCCACAGAACACTGCGTGACCTATATCGTGAACACGCTGGCTTCCATGTGGAGGTGCTGCACGCTGTCGAATACATGGAGAGACTGATCTCCGAGGGTAAGCTGAAGTTCAAGGGGGAGTTCCCGAGCAAGGTGATCTATCACGATCCGTGCGATATCGGCCGGCACATGAGTATTTACGAACCGCCGCGGAATGTGCTCAAGGCCATCCCCGGGCTGGAGTTGATGGAGTTTAAGCTGAACCGCGCCTTGGCCAAGTGCTGCGGCGGAGGCGGTGGACTGAAGGGCTATGACGGCGAATTGAGTTCCATCCTGGCCGCGAAACGCGTGGCCGAGGCCATGGATCTGGGTGCCGAGGTGATCGTGTCGGCCTGCCCCACCTGCAAGAGCAACCTCAAGCTGGCCGCTGCCAAGCTCCAGAGGGAGCGCAAGCAGCGGATGAGGGTGATGGACATCACCGAGGTGGTGGCAGAGGCGCTGTGACGCCAGCCGCGAGAGGATACAATGTCTGAGAAGAAGTTGCTGCGCAAACCGATAGAGGCGGCCAAACAACTGAACAATCTGATGCGGGAGTACTTCTACAGGATGGACCGCATCTCCAAGGGAGAGCAGGAGGGGAAGATCGCGTGGTGTACGAGCGTGGGCCCCGCGGAGCTGCTGAGCGCATTCGGATTCGAGATACACTACCCCGAGAACCATGGAGCGATGCTGGGCTCCACCAGGTTGGCCATGGAGTATATACCGGTGGCCAACGCCATCGGCTACTCGCCCGAGATTTGCTCCTACCTCACCAGTGACGTGGGCTGTTATCTCAAAGGGGAGACGCCTCTCGCCAAGGCTTATGAGGGCATAAAGAGCGTGCCCAGGCCCGACGTGCTGGCGTACAACACCAACCAGTGCCGAGATGTTAGGGAGTGGTTAGAGTACTATGCAAAGGAGTTCGATGTGCCGGTGGTGGGTATCAACCCTCCGCACGGCATGGCGGAGGTCTTGCCTGGCCACATCGACGACGTAGTACAACAGTTGAAGGACCTGATCCCTACCTTGGAGGCGGTGAGCGGTCAGAAGTTTGACATAGACAGGTTCAGGGAGAGCATGCGCCTCTCGCGGGAGTGTAGCGAGCTTTGGGGCCATGTGCTTGGCCTGGCGAAGAATGTGCCCTCCCCCTGGACCTTCTTCGACGGGTGCATTCAGATGGGGCCGGCGGTCTGTCTGCGAGCCACCCAGGAGCCGATAGATTACTACCAGGTGCTCAAGGCGGAGCTGGAACAGCGGGTTGTGGATGGTGTAGCCGCTGTCGAGGGCGAGCGTTTCCGCATCTACTGGGACGGGATGCCCATCTGGGGCAAGCTGCGCGCCTTGTCGGAGCAGTTCTCTGAACTGGATGCGTGCGTGGTGGTATCAACCTACTGTAACAGCTGGATCTTCAGCGCTTTTGACGAGCGCAGGCCCTTCGAGAGTATGGCCCAGGCCTACATCGAGATCTTCATCAACCGCAGCGAGCCGACGAAAGAGGCTTACGTGGAGAGGATGGTGAGGGACTTCCAGGTTGATGGGATCATCTTCCACGATTCCAAGACCTGTCCCAACAACTCCAACGCCAGGTACGGGATGCCTCAAAGGCTGGAGGAGAAGCTGGGCATTCCGACTTTGATCATCGACGGCGACTTGAATGACCTCAGGATGTATTCGGAGGAGACCACCAGGACCAACATCGAGGCCTTCATGGAGCAGCTCGAGGAGAGAAAGTAGGTCTGTTGGACAAGGGAATGGACCTGGACGGGAGATACTTCGCCGGCCTGGACTGCGGGACCGCCACGACCAAGGCCGTGATCATAGACCGAAACAGGGACATACTGGGTAGTTTCGTGCGCAGGTCCGGTGCTAATCTCATGGAATCGGCAGAGAGCGCACTGAACGAAGCTCTGAAGCGCGCTGGCCTGGAGCGGGCTGATGTGGGGATCATCTTCGCTACCGGCTTCGGCAGGCGGAGCGTGTCTTTTGCCCAGGAGAGCAAGACGGAAATAAGCTGTCACTCCACAGGTTGTTACTACTACTATCCAGAAGAGATCACGGTGATAGATATTGGCGGCCAGGACAACAAGGTGATCAAACTGGACGCGTCGGGCCGGAAGACCAGCTTCAAGATGAACCGCAAGTGTGCGGCCGGCACCGGAGCCTTCTTGGAGGAGATGGCCTACAAGCTGGATATCCCCGTGAGCGAACTGGAGGGATTGGCCAGGAGATCCACGGCGGGTACGGAATTGGGCAGCTTCTGCACGGTGTTCACCGCCACCGAGGTTCTGGATCGAATAAGAGGAGGGGAGAGGCTGGAGGACCTTGTCCGGGGACTGTTCAATTCCGTAGCCAAGCGTATCCTGGAGATGGAGAGGTTGACGGGTCGTGTGATCATGAGTGGCGGGGTTGTGGCATACAATCCTATCGTCGCGGAGATCATTAGCGAGCGTGCCGGCGTTGACGTGGAGGTCGCGCCGCATCCCCAGGAGATGGGGGCCTTTGGAGCGGCGCTATTCGCCGCGGAATCACAGGCAGACGAGATCGAAAAGAAAGACGGAGTATCGGTATGAAGGAGGTGAAGGAATAGTGGCTAGTGTACCGAAAGAGATCAAGACCTGGCAGATGTTGCAGCCCACTGTCAAAGACAGAGAGACCGGTGAGGTCACCCCTGGGAAGCTGGAGAGAACCAGCATCCCCGTGCCGGAGCTGAAGGCTGGTGAGGTCCTGGTGGAGATCGCTGGATGCGGCGTCTGCCACACAGACCTGGGGTATTTCTACGACGGGGTCCCCACAGTGACCAAGCCGCCTTTGACCTTGGGGCACGAGATCAGCGGTAGGGTGGTTGCCGGAGAGAAGGCCTGGGTCGGCAAGGAGGTGATCATCCCCGCGGTGATGCCCTGCCGCAACTGCCCGATCTGCCACATGGGTCGCGGCAACCGGTGTCTGGCCCAGAAGATGCCCGGCAATAGCCTGGACATTTATGGAGGTTTCTCCAGCCACATCGTGGTTCCGGCCATGGATCTGTGCCCTGTCAAAGACCGCAAGGGGATGCCGCTGGAGTGGCTGGCGGTGGTGGCGGACGCGGTGACGAGTCCCTACCAGGCGGCGCTGCGAGCAGATGTGCAGAAAGGAGATCGCTGCATCATACTGGGTGTTACCGGCGGACTTGGAGTGTTCATGTCACAAGTCTTGAAGGCCCTGGGCGCCGAGGCAGTGGTAGGTATCGCACGTCATCCTGATAAGCTGCAAAGGGCGCTGGAGTATGGGGCCGACTACGTGATCAACTCCACAGACAAGAGCGCCGGCGACATCCGCAATGAGTTCCGTGACCTGTGTAAGGAGCATGGTCTGCCGTCTAATTGGGGTTGGAAGATCTTCGAGATGACGGGATCGAGAGCTGCTCAGGAGATCGCTCTGGCCCTCCTGGGTTTCGTGGGCAAGCTGGTGTGGGTTGGGTTCTCGACCAATGTCAACGAGTACTCCATGTCCAGGCTCATGGCGTTTGACGCCGAGATCATCGGGACTTGGGGCTGCCTCCCGGAGTACTACCCCATAGTGCTGCAGATGGTTCTCGACGGCAAGGTGCAACTGGAGCCTTTCGTGGAGACCAGGCCGATGAGTCAGATCGCAGACGTGTTCGAAGAGGCTCACTCCACAACCCTGATGAGGAGGATCGTTCTGACGCCTGATTTCTAGTGCGCGAAGCCCGAGAGATAGCCGGGCAAGCTGGACAGGTCCGGGTGGGTGGTGTATAATACGGTCACCATTGGCGTAGTCAGTGCCGCGAATGGGAACAACGCGGTAGGCGCCGCAGATGTCCACTGATCGCGGAGGCCGTTGTGAGAGATGACTTGCCATTGTAGAGAAAGGGGGTGGTCGAGGAAGGAGCACACAAGTCTGGCTGTAGTGTGATAGGTCGAACTGTCTTGCTTAAGACAAAGGAGGAAAAGAAGTGAAAAAGCAAGCCTTTGCTGTACTGACTATGATTGCCCTGGTGGCGTTGTTGGTTGGAGGTTGTGCAACGCCGGCGCCACCTCCAGAGCCCACAACACCTCCCCCGGCGGAGGCGACGGCCACAACGGCACCGCCCACGCCGACCCCGGCGCCTGTGATCGGGACGACCTATAAGCTTGGTTTCTTCTCCAGTATCACTGGGCCCACGTCGAGCCTGGGCGTGCCCGAGCGGAATACCGCGGAGATGATCGCGGCTCAGCTCGAGGAAGCCGGCGGCGTGATTGGTCCTGACGGCGTGATCCACCCCGTCGAGGTCATCATCTACGATGACGAGAGCAACCCTGAAGTCGCCGCTACGGTGGCCAGCAGGTTGATCGAGGAGGACGAGGTAGATGCGATCGTCGGCGGCAGCGGGAGCGGCCCCAGTCTGGCGTGCGTGCCCCTGATGCAGGAGGCCGAGATCCCGTACGTGTCTATGGCCTCTTCCCGCTCCATCATCAGGAACCCCGAGACGGGCGAGACCTACGAGTGGTGCTTCAAGACGCCGCAGGAGAACCTCCACTCTGGCGGGTGGCAGGCGCGTTATGTCCAGGACATGGGCTGGGACCAGGTCTGCGACATCTATAGCAACGATGGGTATGGCCAGGACTGCCTGGCGCAGACCACCGCTGCCATGGCTACGAACCATATCGAGGTGTCGTACTCGGATAGCTTTGAGCCCACCGACACCGAGTTCCCGCAGATCGCCAGCGTGGTAGCCAGCGGCTGCGACGCACTCGTGATTGGCGCTGTCCCGCCTGGGGCCTCCCTGGTCACGGTGGCTGCCCGAGAGGGGGCGCCGGACCTGCCGGTTATCTTGGGCCACGGCGTATGCAACGCGAAATTCATTGAGGCGGCTGGGGAGGCAGCCGAGGGGACGGTGTTCCCGTGCGGCAAGCTGATGTACGCCGACCTGCTGCTCGATGACGACCCGCAGAAGGAGCTGCTGCTCAAATACCGCGAGGACTACATGGCCTTCACGGGCGAGGGACCCGAAGGTCTCAGTACTTTTGGTGGCCATGGCTATGATGGTCTGCTGTGGGTTGTCGAGGCCATGACGAGCCTGGAGGAAGGCCTGGACCTCACCGCGAGAAGAGCGGCCATCCGGGACTACATCGAGACCAACATCACCGACTGGCCGGGCACGGGTGGCGTCTTCAACATCACTCCTGAGGACCACCTTGGCCTGACCTACGAGGCCCTCGGTTTCGTCAAGGTTGAGGGCGGCACCTGGGCGTACTTCCCACCTGAGGAGTGGTAGACGCCATAGTTTCGCTGTAGAGAATGGGGGGCCGGGGCTTCGGCCCTGGCCCCCCAACTTCGCTGAGGAGAATTGAGGGCAGATAATGCAGAGAGTCTTCCGCACCAGATCAGCGAGGATAGGAGCCACAGTGGCTGCCATGGTGTTGTTGGTAGCCATTGTTCTGTACCTTGGCCATGCGAAGGGCTTCGGGCCCGTCCAGTATGTGCAGTTGATACTGGACGGCGTCCGTGGTGGGAGCATCTACGCCCTTATCGCGCTCGGTTTCGTGGTAGTTTTCAATGTCACAGGAATCATTAATTTCGCCCAAGGCGGATTCGTGATGTCGGGGGCTATGCTCGCGGTTGCTTTCAACAACGTCGATCTCCCCCTGCCTCACGCTCTGCAACTGGCCCTGGCGGTCGTCTTCGGAGTAGCGGTTACCACGGTCATCGGCGCTCTGGTAGAGAGACTGACGATCTTTCCCGCGAGACACAGCCACACCCTGACCCTCATTATCATCACCGTGGGGGTCTACATCTTCATGCAGGGTATGGCTCTCCTTATCTGGGGCGCCAATGCTTACAACCTGCCCGCCTTTACCACCTTGGCCCTGGAGGATCAGATCCTTCGCTCCGGAGGTATCATGCTCAAAGCTCAGAGCCTCTGGATCTGGGGGACGTTGGCGGTTGTGCTGGTAGGGCTGTATTTCTTCTTTGAGCGTACCCTTGTGGGCAAGGCGCTGCGCGCCTGCGCTATCAACCGCCGTGCCGCTGAGTTGATGGGCATCAACCCTAGCCGTATGTCCCTTCTGTCCTTCGCTATGGCCGCAGCCCTCGGCGCTATCGGCGGCGTCGTCCTTTCCCCCGCCACCAGGCCCATCTACGACATGGGTCTCAAGTTGGGGCTGAAGGGCTTCATAGCGGCCATCATGGGAGGGATGGTCAGTTCCCCGGGAGCGGTCGTTGGTGGGATCCTGCTGGGGGTGCTGGAGAATGTGGCAGCGGGCGTCACCAGGGCGGGTTTCAAAGACATCTTCGCCTTTGTTGTCCTGATCCTGATCTTGTTCTTCCGGCCGCAGGGCATCATTGGCGGTGGCGAACGGGGCGTTGAGCAGTAGGTAGGAGGTAGCTGCTGATGCAAAGACAAGGTTGGAGGCGCCACCAGATCAGCATCGGCATCGGTGTTTTCGCCATCGTCATCTTTCTCTTGGGATGGATTGAGATGGCAAGGCCGTTGGGGTTCGAGTTCTCGGATGTGACCGGTGGCATTGTTGGCTTTGACACACTGATACGTGTGGGCCTTCTGACCATAGTGGTTGTAGGACTGAATATGTTGATGGGCCACGCCGGGCAGATCTCGCTGGGGCAGGCAGGCTTCTATGCTATCGGCGCTTACGTCTCCGCGATCATGACTACCAGGGCAGCCAGTCGGGGCATAAACGTGCTATTCCCAGGGGTCATACGCGAGGAGTGGTGGTGGTGGCCGTGGCTGATGATCCTGGCCGGGATGGTGGTCACGGGAGGCATCGCCTACCTCATCGGGCGGCCTGTCCTGAGGCTGAAGGGCCACTATCTGGCCATGGGCACTTTGGGTGTCGGCCTCATCATCTTCGTCCTCTTTCGAGAGGGGGGCACCTTCACGGGTGCGTCCGACGGCGTGGGCAGCGTTCCGCGATTGTGCATCGGCAGCTTCGAGATGTGGCCGAGGGAGAGGTACTACTTCCTCGTCTGGGCTGTGGCTCTTGCTGTAATGTGGCTTTCTCTCAACATCGTCAACTCACGCGTAGGGCGCGGCTTGCGGGCCATCGAAGGCAGCGAGCTCGCGGCCCAGACCATGGGAGTTGACATCGAGAAGTTCAAGCTCCAGGTGTTCGTCCTCAGCACAGTCTATGCCAGCATCGCTGGGAGCCTCTACGCTCATTATCAGACGCTAGTAAACCCCACGCCTTTCGGGTTTGTGGGCTCGCTGGATCTGGTGATCATGGCCGCGTTGGGGGGCTTGGCCAGCATTTGGGGAGCTCCTTTCGGAGTGGGGATCGTATACGTCATCAAGGAGGTACTGCGTGCCAGACTGCAGACGCTCCTTCGTGGCGCCGGTGGGGAACATGAGATCATCATTTTTGGTCTTCTCCTGGTGCTGATCATGATCTTCATGCCGCAAGGGCTGAGTTATGCGGCGGGCAAGGCCTTTGGCTGGTTGCGCAACCTGAGTCGCCGAGAGAGGAAGAATCCCATTGATCGTCTGACGGAAAAGGCAACCTGATGCAGGCCGATATCGGAGGAGACGTGGCCGAGAACACGATTCTGGAGGTCGAAGGCCTGAAAAAGACGTTCGGCGGCTTGCTGGCCCTGGACGATCTCTCTTTTGATGTCAAGCGTGGTGAGATCTTCTCCATCATCGGTCCCAACGGCGCTGGCAAGACCACCATCTTCAATCTCATCTCCGGAGTGTTGCCCACGACTAGCGGAGAGATCAGGTTTCAGAGCAAGGCGATCAATGGACTCAAACCGCATGTGATTGCAGGCTTGGGTCTGTCTCGCACCTTCCAGAACCTGCAAGTCTTCAACAACATGAGCGTGCTGGAGAACGTGATGGTGGGTCGCCACCTCCAGAGCGCATACGGGATGATCAGTGCCGGCCTGAGGTTGCCGGGAGGACAGCGAGAGGAGAGGGAGATTGCAGACAGGGCCATGGAGCACCTGGCCTTCGTGGGTCTAGATTCTGCTGCCGCCATGGGTGCGTCAAGCCTCCCCTTCGGCAAGCAGCGCACTCTGGAGATCGCCCGCGCCATGGCTACGGAACCGAAGCTGCTGATGCTGGATGAACCGGGGGCGGGCCTGAACAGGCCGGAGAAAGAGGCCCTCGACGGTCTGGTGCGGCGCATCAGGGATCGCGGGGTCACGGTTGTCCTAGTGGAGCACGACATGGCCTTTGTGATGGGCATCGCGGAGCGCATCATTGTCCTCGACTATGGCGAGAAGATAGCCGAGGGCACGCCCGACGAGGTGCAAAAGGATCCCAAGGTCATCGCTGCCTATCTTGGCGATGAGGAGATACATCTGATCTGAGAGGCTCTCGGATTCTGGGTGGTGCGGTCCCCCGGCCTGGCTGCTTGAGACGTCGAAGAGGTAGAGAATGCTGCTGGAGATCAGAGACGTCAATACCTATTACGGGAGTATCCATGCCTTGAAGGATGTCTCGATACATGTCGATCGGGGAGAGATTGTGACTGTCATCGGAGCCAATGGCGCGGGGAAGACGACTCTTCTTAACACCATCTCGGGGGTCTTGCACTCAAGATCGGGAGAGATCCTTTTCGATGGTCAGGGGATTGGCAAACTGTCGCCGGACAAAGTGGTCCGAGTAGGAATTAGCCAGGTGCCCGAGAGACGGCAGGTGTTCTCAACCCTGAATGTGCTGGACAACCTGCTGCTGGGTGCCTATCTCCGCCGCGGCAGGGACAAGAAGGACCAGGTTCGGACTGATCTCGATTCTGTGTTCGAGATCTTCCCGGTGTTGAAGGATAGGCAGAAACAGATGGGAGGTACTTTGTCGGGAGGGGAGCAGCAGATGTTGGCCCTGGGTAGAGGACTGATGGCCAAACCCAAGCTTCTGTTGCTGGATGAGCCTTCCTTGGGGTTAGCTCCCTTGTTGGTCAGGGAGATCTTCAGGGTCGCAGGGGAGCTTCGCGAGCATGGAACCACCATCCTGCTGGTGGAGCAGAACGCGAGGGCTGCCCTGAGACTGGCCGACCGGGGCTATGTGCTGGAGACAGGCGAGGTCGTCGTGGAAGGGACATCTGAGGAACTGCTGGGCGACGAACGCGTACAAGAGGCCTATTTGGGAGGATTGGGCTCCTGATAACGGTGGTGACAACTCCCCAGTGGTCTTAGGATGATTGTGGTTGGGACCGTGCTGCCAACAGCTTGGCGGCTCGCACGCGAGTGGTAAGGGGAAATGGAGGTTTCTGATGAAGGCTTTGCTGTCGGGGAATGAGGCCGTGGCTCGCGGCGCCTACGAGAGCGGCGTCGTATTCGCCAGTTCCTATCCGGGCACTCCCAGTACCGAGATCTTGGAGAACATCGTGCAGTACAAGGAGATATATGCTGAGTGGTCGCCCAATGAGAAGATTGCCCTGGATGGTGCCATCGGCGCGGCCTACGCGGGGAAGCGATCTCTGGCAGCCATGAAGATGGTGGGCTTGAACGTGGCCGCCGAGGCCCTCTTCTACTCCTCGTACACGGGGTTTGACGGGGCGTTGGTCATCGTCAGCGCGGATGACCCCGGGATGCACAGTTCTCAGAACGAGCAGGACAACCGGTATTACGCCAAGTTCGCCAAGGTGCCGATGCTGGAGCCGACAGATAGCCAGGAGGCGAAGGACTTCGTGGGGCTGGCCCTGGAGATCAGCGAGAAGTTCGATACCCCGGTGATTCTGCGTATGACAACGCGCATTTGTCATTCCAGCGGCCTGGTTGAACTGGGCGAGAGGAAGGCTGGTGCGCCCGAACGTAAGCCCTTCGCGCGCAATGCGATGAAGTATTCCATGATCCCCGGCTTTGCCAAACGTCGTCACCCTGTTATGGAGCAGCGTCTCAAGGACCTGGCAGAGTACGCCGAGAGCTTCCCCTACAACAAGGCGGAATGGGGGGATCGCACCCTGGGAGTGGTGGCCAACGGCGTGGCCTACCAGTACGCGCGAGAGGTTTTCCCAGAGGCGTCGTTCCTCAGGCTGGGCATGAGTTGGCCACTACCAGAAAAGCTGATCCGGGACTTCGCCTCTCAGGTGGACAAGGTAGTAGTAGTGGAGGAATTGGACCCCTTCTTGGAAGAGCATTTGAAGATGATGGGCATAGAAGTCGCAGCAGGTAAGGATATCTTCCCCATCCTGGATGAGTTCAACCCTGGTATCGTGCGTGATGCGGCCTACAAGGCGGGGTTGGTCAAAGCGACGGTGGAGCCGCAAAAGGTGGATGTGGGCCCATTGCCGCCCCGCCCGCCCGTGCTCTGCGCGGGTTGTCCCCACAGGCCGGTATACTACCTGCTCAAGAAGTATGGGTTGGTGGTAAACAGCGACATTGGCTGCTATGCGTTGGCTGTACTGCCTCCCATAGCCACCACGGATACCCTTGGTTGTATGGGTGCCAGCATCGGAGTGGCCCACGGCATCAACAAGGCAGGAGTGGAGGAGAGGGCGGTGGCCACGATCGGAGACTCCACCCTCTGGCATGCCGGCATGCCTGGGCTGCTCAACGTCGTCTACAACAAGAGCAACACGGTGACCCTCATCCTGGACAACTTGACCACAGCGATGACGGGGCATCAGCCACATCCGGGCACAGGCCGCACTTTGATGGGCGAAAAGACGGTGAAGGGGGACTTTGAGGCGCTGGCTCGCGCCATGGGCTACGAGGAGGTTCGTAC
>Ga0315274_10006130_pt1 | contig 17539 bp, 18 predicted proteins | sample YL17G02_20_MG_FD_203700 | JGI IMG/M metagenome (GOLD analysis project Ga0315274, IMG submission 203700) | Sediment microbial communities from Yellowstone Lake, YNP, Wyoming, USA - YL17G02_20 | ecosystem: Environmental > Aquatic > Freshwater > Lake > Sediment | place: USA: Wyoming | collected...
TACTCGGCGGAACGAGAAAGGCATATAAGTATCCTTTCATGGAATTGTTAATGTTTTTTCCCCATGATAGGATATGCCTTATCCTTTAATTTTTCAAGGGTTGCTAATTATGCACACCCCTCAATTATATCAAACTAATGATTGAAAATCAAGAATTTTATCTTGACAACACGATAATATTATTTTACATTATACTCAAATTATTATGGAGTAACGGCAATTTATTAAATTAACATGGGGATAGAGCAATAATGAAAACAATAAAGCATTTTTGTTGGGTAGTCCTGATAGCTTTAACGTTGCTTACCATTGGATCATCAATACATGCTGAGGTGATTTCTCGTCATCCGTATGCTGTTCAGGTTGGTGTAAGCGTAAACTATGAAAATGCTGAAAAATTTGCTAATATAGTTAAGTCTAATGAGTATAGCCCATGGATAAGACCCTATCTATATAACGACAAAACATCCTATGGGGTATACCTCGGTGCCTTTGAGTCAAGAGAAAAAGCGGAAGATTTTGCTCAATCGGTGAAAGAAAGACTGCCGCATATAATAAATGATTACGTGATCATAGAGGTGAAGCAAAATCAGCCTGTTATCAAACCGTCTCAGAATAAGGTTCCGACTGTGAATTCGACAGCAATCTCTACGAAAACTAAACAAAAAGCAGTGCAAGCATCAACTCAGGTTGCAAAGAATTTGACCCCCGTTGCAAAATCAGACCCAACTATCCAGCCTTCAACTCAGTTATCAAAGAAGCCAGATAATAGCACGCAGTATGCAGTTCGTGTTGGCGTATTCGTGAACTACGAAAATGCCAAAAACCTTGTTAATGCACTTAAATCCGATAAATACAGTCCATCGTTAAAAGCCTATTCATATAAAGGTAAAACAACCTACTGGGTATACGCTGGCGCATTGGAGTCAAAGGAAAAGGCGGAAGATTTTGCTCAGTCAATGCAAAAAAGACTGTCATATATAGATGATTACGTGATTATAGAGGTGAAGTCAGGAACTCGCTAGAATTCCTGACTTTAGCAACTAATGTTGATAACGGCAATCTTGACAGGTCTACAAAAGTATTACAGACGCACTGTAGTTGATTGTCTTTTGCCATCTCTGGCACGAGCTCCTTCCAGTTCTTTTTCCCACGTCAAATGCCGATATTCTTCCGGAGATAAAGTATTGAACCAATCAATGAAATCTTCCCAGATTGGCAGCGACCATTCTGCGTCAATCTGGGCTGTGGTATATTTCTTTTCATCAAGACGAATGAAGCCAAATACGTCACGTACGTGTGATTTTTCTGCATCAACGACACAGGTTTCCGCCAGATGCGGTGGAATAAATAGAATACCAGCAGGTGTTCCCAGCACTACGTCACCGGGCATACAGATTGCATTCCCAATACGACAGGGGACATTCATTCCCACCATTGTTACATCCCCAATACCAGTGGGGTCATTACCTCGATAGAAAGTTTGGATCGAGGTAATCTCCATCACCTGCTGCACATCCCGAATACCACCCCAAATCACTGAGCCGCCTTGTTTAGTACGTGCGGCAACTGCTGTTGAAAGATTGCCTCCGACGTAAGTTCCCTGGTAGATCTTATCAAACAAGTCAACTACCAGAACATCATCCTCCTGAAGGGAATCCACTACCCAGGCATTGAAATAACCACGTCGCCCCTCTTCCTGCTGCCCGTATTTCAGAAGATAGTCATTTAAGTCGGGACGCATCGGCACCATGACGGCAGTTACTGCACGCCCTACCAGTATCTTATTAGGATGAATCATCTTGAAGTTGCCCTGAAACTGGTATCTATAACCTTTACCCCAGAGCGGTCCCCATGCTTCTTCTAACGTAACCTTTTCCATCCTACGCAGTATATCAGCAGGCACTTTGGGACGCCCGTTGGGAAAACGCTCTCCTTCCCAAAGTGGAGTAAGTTGGATGATGTCTTCACGGCAATCGAATTTCATGTAATACCTCCTTATATAATATGTAAATATCAAAACGTCAACATTATAATAAACTTTCACTGTTGAATCAACAAAGAAAACTCCAAGCAAAAATTTGTCAATCGCTGAAATCCAATTTCTCTAATATTGCAAAACATTGAACACTAAAAGTAGTTAAGGAATTAAAATATCAAGTTTTTTGTTGCAACTAATGTTAATTTTCTGTTAAAATGAACTACTAAGCAGTTTTTTTGTTCCAGTTGAAAAACAATTGTAAGAAACACAAAAATTGAAAACTCAAAACAGAAAACTATTTCAGAGGTAGTGGATGTCACAAAATAAAGGCGAAGCCGATTTTAACCACAGCGATTTGAATTTTACTCGTCAATCCATCAGATATATAACTGAGTTTGATCTATCTAAAATCCCAATCATAAAGACGGATTTTTTGATAATAGGAGGCGGTGCGGCTGGTTTCAGGGCGGCGATAGAGGCAGGAGGACACGGAAGTACGATCCTCATCACGAAAGATAAGCTTGGCGAAAGCAACACCCTTTATGCACAAGGCGGGATAGCTGTCGCAAAAAACGCTGGTGATCAGGTGATGTTCCACGTCGAAGACACGCTCAAGGCAGGTGATGGGCTATGCAATGAAGAAACTGTGAAGATCATGGTGGAAGAAGGCATAGACCGTGTTGACGAACTCGTATCATGGGGAGCAGACTTCGACAAAAACAAGCAAAATAACAAGCTGGCATTTACCAGAGAAGCCGCTCACAGCATGAGGCGTATCATTCACGCTAAAGGTGACGCTACTGGCGCAGAGACAGAGAAAGTTCTCATCAGAAAAGCCACAGAATCCGGCAACGTTAAATTCGTAGATCGGAAATTTGTCGTTGATCTGATAACCCTCGATGGCAAGTGCTTCGGTGTGATACTATGGGATGAGGAGACAACTTCGCTCTCAGCGATCATTGCTAAAGCCACAATTCTAGCGGCTGGCGGGCTTTGTCAGATTTACCTTCATACCTCAAATCCCGAAGTCGCTACGGGTGATGGGTACGCAGTCGCTTACAGAGCCGGTTGCGAAATGACTGATATGGAGTTTGTCCAATTCCATCCGACAACACTGTATCTTAAAGGTGCGCCAAGGTTCCTGATTTCCGAAGCTGTCAGAGGTGAGGGTGCAATACTGGTAAACGCTAAAGGTGAAAGATTCATGCAGGCTTATCATGAACTGGGGGAATTGGCTCCAAGAGACGTTGTCAGCAGAGCAATTATATCTGAAACTGCGAAGACAAATACTAAATGTGTATTCCTTGATTTGAGACATCTGGACGCAAAATTCATGAAAAAGAGATTCCCCACTATAAGCGAAAAGTGCAGCAGTTACGGTATAGATATATCAAAAGACCAGATACCAGTTCAGGTCAGCGCACATTTCATGATGGGTGGAGTTAAAACGAACCTTAATGCAGAAACTAACATCAAAGGGCTTTACGCATGTGGCGAAGTTGCCTGTACCGGTGTTCATGGCGCAAACAGGCTGGCAAGTAACTCCCTGCTGGAAAGCCTTGTTTTTGGGGTCAGAGCGACGTCTTCTGCTGTTGAGAACCTTGACTCTAAAGTGCCAGAATCCATATTCAAAATAAAATACCAGAGAAAGAAGGATGCTTCAGAGAATATTGACCACCTCAAAATCAGAGAATCTATCCGTGAAACCATGTGGGAAAAAGTCGGCATAGTCAGAAATGCGGTTCACCTGAAGGAAGCAATTGAATTCTTCAATCAGTATTCTGATTTGATTCCAACAGCGAGGAGCAGTTTTGAAGTTCAGAACATGCTGGACATATCACGCCTGATAGCTGAAAGTGCTTTAGTAAGGCAGGAAAGCCGTGGAGCGCATTATCGCTTTGACTACCCCGTATTGGACGATAAAATCTGGAATCGGCACGTAACGTTTGTAAGGACAGTTGAATTTTAATTTCTATACTTATGAAATATGTTGAAAGGATATACTGAAAGCTAATGATAGCAGTCATAGATTACGGGATGGGGAACCTGCGGAGCGTTCAGGCAGGACTTAAATCCGCAGGGCAGAAATCCTTTATAACGGATGATCCCAAAGAAATTATAAACGCCGATGGTGTAGTGCTTCCGGGCGTGGGTGCATTTGGAGATGCGATAAAAAGACTGAACGAGACTGGTCTTGGTGAGGCTTTCTGTGATTCTGTGCGCTCAGGTAAGCCCTGTATAGGTATTTGTCTCGGTTTGCAACTCCTATTCTCAGAAAGCGATGAAGGCGGGTTATATCGTGGTCTGGACATAATCAAAGGTAGGGTTATCAGGTTCACCAACAAGCTGAAAGTTCCGCACATGGGCTGGAATCAGATAAATATCAAAAAACCCGATGCTCCGATATTTCGGGATATACCTGATGGCTCTTACGTATACTTCGTCCATTCATACTACGTTGCACCGGATGACGGTTCTGTAACTGCCGCTACAACTGATTACGGCGTTGATTTCACGTCAGTTATCGCAAAAGATAACCTCTTCGGCACGCAGTTCCATCCAGAAAAAAGCCAGAGCCTTGGATTGCATATATTGCGCAACTTCGGCGCACTCGTTGGTTGATTTATTCTGAGGAAATAACACACCCCTAACCCCTCTCAAGAGGGGAATTTAAGCGTTTTTTTTGGTATATCAAGGGGTGGGGGGTTTTTATTTAGCAATCATAAGTTAGATTTGACAACAAAATCAAAATTCCCCCTTAAAAAAGGGGGATTTAGGGGGTTGTTTTTTGCTTATAATACCGGCAATTGATTTACGCAACGGAAAATGCGTCAGACTCCTTCAAGGAAAAGCCGATGCTGAAACTGTCTTTTCTGATGATCCTGTCGCTATGGCTTTGAAATGGGAAAGCAAGGGAGCTAAATTCCTGCACTTAGTAGACCTCGATGGCGCATTCACAGGTGAACAGAAAAATCTTGACGTGATAAAAAGGATAGCTGACGCTGTTAAAATCCCAATCGAAATGGGCGGAGGAATCCGAGATCAGAAGGCAGTCGAAAACGTATTTCAGGCAGGCGTAGACAGAGCTATACTTGGAACGTCAGCCCTGAAAAATCCCGATTTTACGAAAGATATGTGTGATTTATACGGAGAAAAAATCGCTGTTGGGATAGATGCTAAAGACGGCAAGGTAGCGATTAAGGGATGGACTGAAGTAGAACGGAAAACCGCAGTTCACTTCGCTGTTGAGATGATGAAAGCAGGCGTCAAGACCATAATCTATACGGACATCTCACGAGACGGCATGTTGACGGGCCCGAACATCGAAGCGACAAAGAATCTCGCAATAGCTATTCCGGGGGTGAACATAATAGCCTCTGGTGGTATGTCATCCCTGAATGATGTCAGGAAGCTAAAAGAGATAGAGCCTTACGGTGTCACAGGCGTAATCATCGGCAAGGCTTTATACACAGGTGATATTCAGCTTGAGGAGGCTATTAGCGAGACGTTTGAATAATGGATCAGTTTGAATCCGTCAGATTAACTCGCTCACCTTCACGATGTGCAATCTCGGTTTTCATGACTGGTTCATCAACCATTTAAACATCTCATCCGCACGCTTGATATATATTTTTGTTTCTTCCTTTGCAGGTTTAGCTCGCACAGAGTCAGGATAAAGGCTTTCTATATTAAAAGAATTCATTTCTGTCAAAATATCACTTTGGTGAGAGGTTAAGGTTATATTTGCTAGTTGAGCCAAATCTATAAGATTGTGAATCTTTGGGGCAAGATCACGGGTTTCTGTGCAGACATGGGCTTTTAGAATCTTCTCCAGAGCTAAATGAGCAAAAAACAGACCATGACGAAATCTGTTGATGCTCACTAGCTCTATTGCAACTTCCCAATCTTCTCTGGCGCTTTCTTGCCAATATGTGATTTGTTTTTCTACATTGAGCATTTGCTTAATCGTTATCTATTTAACATTAGATCAGGAGGCTTTGATACTTGACATTGAGAGCAACTTGTTGATGGCGTTTACGTATGCCTTTGCGCTGGCTTCGATGATGTCTGTGCTTGCGCCTCTGCCGGTGATACTGCGACCACCGTTGACAGCGATCCGCATAATTGCCTCACCCATCGCATCTTTGCCCTTTGTTGCGGCATTCAGGGAATAGCTGACGAGTTCGACTTTTACGCCGGTGATCTTGTCTATCGCTTTACATACCGCATCCAAAGGACCATCCCCACACGCCACCTCACGGATCACATCATCACCTTTACGTAAAGCTACGACAGCGACCGGGGTCGGAGTTCCACCAACAACCTGCATGTATTCTAAAGAGTACGTCTGCGGCGCCGCTGGAAGCTCATCCTGCACTATCGCCGCAAGGTCTTCGTCATATACCTGCTTTTTCTTGTCTGCAACGGCGAGGAATCGCTCGTAGACTTTGTTTACCTTATCGTCAGGGATCTCGTACCCAAGCTCTGAAAGCCTGTGCTTAAGCGCATGCCTCCCAGATCGGGCAGTCAGTATGATCTCACTTTCGCTGAGTCCAACGTCCTGCGGAAGCATAATCTCGAATGTGGAACGCTCTTTAAGTACGCCGTCCTGATGTATGCCTGAGCTATGTGCAAAAGCGTTACTGCCAACTATGGGCTTGTTTGGTGGAACGAGGAATCCCGAAAGCCTGCTTACAAGCCTGCTTGTGTTGATTATCTCCTGAGTCTTAATATCGGTATATGCGTCAAGATAATCGCCACGGGTCTTGATAGTCATGACGACTTCCTCAAGGGCTGTGTTGCCTGCACGCTCACCCATACCGTTTACTGCACACTCTACCTGCGTAGCACCTGCCTTTACTGCGGCGATGGCATTAGCGGAGGCAAGCCCCAGATCATCGTGGCAGTGGACGCTGACTCTGATCTTATTCATATCGGGAACGTTCTCGAATACGTCACGTATAAGTTGGCTAAAATTGTCGGGAATAGCGTATCCAACGGTGTCAGGGATATTGATTACCGTTGCGCCTGCTTCGATAGTCGCCTGTACCACTTCATACAGATATACTGGATCGGTGCGTGATGCGTCCATAGCGGAGAACTCTACTTCGCTGCAGTATGACTTTGCCAGCTTGACTGCCTCTACTGCCATCTTCAGAACCTCATCACGATTTTTTCTGAGTTGACCCTTGATATGTATGTCTGACGTGCCGATGAAAGTGTGTATCATAGGCTTTTCGGCATGCTTCAGTGCTTCACTAGCCCGATTAATATCCACTTCGACTGCTCTTGCGAGGGCGCATATAACAGTTCCGTTGATTTCCTGAGCTATTGCGCTGACGGACTCAAAGTCCTCCTGTGATGAGATGGGAAATCCAGCTTCTATGACGTCCACGTTAAGCCTTTTCAGTTGCCGTGCTATCTCCAGCTTTTCATCCGAGTTCAGCGAAGCGCCGGGCGATTGTTCTCCATCTCTTAGTGTCGTATCGAATATGAAAATTTTTCTTGACATTCCAATTAACTCCTTTTTATTGTTCAATAATACTTCTTTGTTATCAGATAATTCATTAAGGTGCGGCAAATCTGGACCGCTAAGTGAACCCGACGTAGTATTCAACCCCATCTTCATCACCTCCTCGTTTCTTGATACTGGATGCAGGATACTAGACTAAATCTTTCAGTTGCTCAATCGTTATTCCAATTTTCTTTATAATATTATTTAAAACACCTTTCTTAACTTCTTTATGAAGTGGAATGATGACTGAAATGTTCCTTTCCAAATTGTGCATAAATATATGGCTTCCTCTTTGATGATCAACGACAAATCCAATCCTTCGGAGAGCTTTAACTATTTGTTTACCCGAAAAAGTTTTGCTCAAAGAGTAACCTCCACTTCTCTTAGGATAGTTTTTGGTTTTGATTTTATCTGATTGACTTTTTCCAAACCCTCAAGATAGCATAGAATTGCTTCTTTTGCATTTTTTATCGCTTCTTCTTCTGTTTCACCCTGAGTAAAACAACCATCTAATGCCGGTACTGTTACAGAAAATCCACCATCCTCATCAGGATCCAGTATTATATTGAACCTCACAATAAACACCTCCTCCAATCATTAAATAATTATAAACTTACTGGAACTATTACTGTTGGTAATTTCTTCTCTTCTTCTTTCACGATAATGATTTTTCAATATATCAACTTGATATGTATTCTCTAAGCCTATATCTTAATCCTCTTCGAGTATCGAGTCAAAGAAGCTGACAATATCTTTCGTGTCCGTCTCTTCCATGAATTTCATAGCTTCTCTAGGATGCTGATTTAATAGACCCATAATCATATAGGGAATACCAAACCCCCATCGTAGCTTATCACGCATTGGCTCAATGTGATCTCTAATACATTGAAGCAAAGGGCGTAATCTGAGTTTGGGGTTATGAAGGAAGCCTACCAAAAGCTCGATTGGGCAATTCCCTGCACCTCTGCCAAGACCTGCCAGGCTTGCGTCCAGTCTATTTGCACCCTGTATTAGTGCCTCAAGCGTGTTTGCATAAGCCAACTGCTGATTATTGTGAGTGTGAATTCCTACTTCCTTACCTGCTGGTTTAGTATACTGAAGAAACATCAATGTAAGATCCCTGATCTGCTCGCTGTAAAGTGAACCAAAGCTATCCACGACGTAAATAGTTCCAACCGGGGTTTCTACCAGCGCATCTAATGCGCTTCTGAGTTGACCTTCTTGTACTGTTGAGACAGCCATCAAGTTACACGTAGTCTCGTAACCTTTGTCAGCCGCATCCTTGATCATATCAATAGCAGTAGGAATTTGATGGATGTACGTAGCGACACGGATCATGTCCAGAACACTATCCTTTTTAGGCAAAATGTCCTCATGATAGTCTGTTCGTTCTGCGTCTGCCATTACAGAGAGCTTTAAATTCCCATCATTATCACCGACTATCCGACGAATATCGTCTTCATCACAAAATTTCCACACGCCAAATTGTTGAGGTGCAAATATCTTCTTAGATGCCTTATACCCTAACTCCATATAGTCAATGCCCGCCTTAATGCAGGCTTGATAGACTGCTTTTACGACATCATCACTAAATAGGTGATCGTTCATTAGCCCACCGTCACGTACGGTACAATCCAGCACTCTAATTTCAGGGCGATAGCCGATCCAATCTCTTTGATATTGCCCTTCTTGCTTTTCTGATATTTCTTTCATTTTATCCTTTCTCCATGATTGATTGGGTTCTTTGGTGGCAAATTCTAGAAAACTTAGACTATACTTGCATTTAGGTCTAATAAATTTACCTCCCTAAACACATGTTAAGCTATGCTTCTATGAATGCTTACGCTAAGCGAATCTGTAAAATTTCCTAGAAGCCTGTTTTCATATTTGTTACCAAAGAACCATTGATTGTTAAAGAAGGATTGAAGATTAAGCATTTGAGCTATCTTTTACTTTAACAGGCTTTCTCTTTCGGTATTGCTTTAGTTTTATGCCATGTTCCGAAAGAAATTTATCAGCATCTTTTCTAACTTTTTCAATATATTCTTGTGCTGATAGGTCTTTTACTTCCTGATATACTTTTTCTTTCCACTCCTCAACTTCGACAAGAGATTTATTATATTTCTGCATTGGAAACCTCCATTGGAGTGATCAACTCCAATCTTTTAGAATAACCCAATTTCTTGTTTACTGCATTTATCCGTTCCATTTTTCTTAGATTTGCCAGATGTTTTAGATTCCAACTGATTAAAGCATCCATTTCATACACAGTTGCTATGGCAGCGTGGGTTGCATCGTCAATATTATTTAATGTTAAAATACCTTCTGATATATACTCTCTAGAAAGTATATAAGCTTCTTCATTGACTGTTATTTCTTTAGGGTTATATTTTGCGATAATATCTGAAAGCATTTCTCTTTTCTCATAATCTGCTCTCTCTATCTCCTGATAAACGACATCTGATAAGAATATCTCATAATTCTCAGATTCGATTTTCTCAAAGAATTTCAAGGTAATGTCCTTCATTTCAGGAGCATCATCAGCAAAACAGAAATTCCAAACGGATGTTTCTAAATATAATCTCAGCCTTTTCATAAACAATAACCTAGCTTTCAATTGATTTTTTTTATTGCTCAGAATCTATATCCTCCGAAAAACATCAGCCATTTCTTCAATTCTGATTTTCGGTTCATCTATTAACTTTGGCAAAATGTCATCACAGAAAGAGATATAAAGCGAGTAATATTCGTCAATCATTCTTTGCATATCTTCAATATGATCTTCAATCTGTTTTCTCGTCTTTTGGTTCTCTTTTAAATTCTCTTCTTTATTTTTATTTGTTATTATAACCCGATTCTCTTTCAATATATCTAAAAATAATTGCTGGTTTGCTATTTCGGTGCTAATTGACATTTTATTACCGTATAGCTTTCCCAATATAAGATTTACAATGGATTTTACTAAAAAGTCTTCACCAATATAACTCAATAGGTTGTAACATCCTTCTTTGAATGTTCGATAATCATATTCTGTTTTAGGTTTTCTGAATTTCGGGTCTATAATACCAAAATATACCTCATGAAGGAATTTATCTCTTTTTATATTATTCTCGATAATATTAAAAAAGTAATCTAGCGTATATCCGCCTCCTTCGCTAATATACTGTAAATGAAGGGGATGCATTTTCTCAGAAAATTCAAAACTATCAGAAAACTTATATCTTCCCAGTAACGATGGACGACTCTCAACAAAACTCTCTAAATCCTTTAATTCCCAATATTCGATTTTTAGCGGCTTTTTTGTGTCATTAAGTTTTACCACCCAAGCTTTACATGGATTAGATAGGGAGTTCGATACGATTATTAATCCCCTATCGGGCTTTTCTGCATCCAGACTACATATAAACCCATATATCTCTTTTTGCGATACAGCTTTTTTGTGGTGTTTGCACTCAACAAACCATTTTTCTGAGCATTGCCTATTACCAAATGAAAATAGAAGTTCACATTCAATATCCCTGCCACTATCAGATGAACTTGCTTCGAATCCTGTTCCTTTTCTCCAGTTCAGGTTCACAAAATTCATTGCTTTCAACAAATCATAACAAAACTCCTCAAACTGCACAGGTGTTAAACTATCGAATGAAAATTTCTTAACCATTTTTGGAATACCTCGTAACATAAATGGTTCTATACTTTTTACTTAATTGCAACGAGAATCAGCCTTCTTGCGTTGGTTTTTGCTTATTCTCTGTCAGTGAACTCACCGAAACACTTCACATCACGAAAACCTGCATCTTTTCTAACTTTTTCAATATATTCCTGAATTGATAAGTCTTTTACTTTCTGATATACCTTTTCTTTCCACTCCCAAACTTCAACAAGAGATTTATTATATTTCTGCATGCTATTTCTTTCTGCCTACGTAAATGTATGAATTGATGCTGTAAAAATACTGGTCTTTTTCTGCCAATGCTTTTATGTCATTAATAAACTCGTTATATTCTTGTTCAGATATTATGTTTCTCTTGACTAATGCCTCAAACGCTGTGATGTTCGGTTCTTCAAAAACTGTGTTAGTAAAAACGTAAGTATGTACATATCCATCAAATAATCCTGTCTGCTGAAAAATTTTCCAAAGCCTTCTACCCATCCACGAGTCACAATCATCCATCCAGGCTTGCTTCCAATCACCAAATGCGTGTACGATCTTACGTACCAGTTCCTTGTTATTACCGTCAATCACCTGAGTATCCCAATCCCAATGGGCAAAAACTACTGTGCCATCTGGCTTCAAAACACGAGCAACTTCCGTCAAAAATGCCATCTTATTCACAATACATTCAAGAAGATCCTTTGAATACACAACATCGAAATACCCATCATTGAATGGTATTGATGTTGATAGATTATGGCATATAAATTCATACCTTTGGTCATTTCCGACAAAATCTTTAGCACTGTTGATTTTATCCTTTGAGGAATCTATGCCAATAAATCGTATATCGCTTCTTCCTGTTAATTCCCCAATGTTCTTCAAATCATAACCTATACCGCAACCTAAATCCAGAACGGTTTTTGATCGTTCTAAATCTATGAAAGAGTATAGTTGTTCCCTTAGCTTTATATTATCAGGTGGTTTATTGTTCATAGCCTCATCTCACTGCAACGAAGATAAGCCTTCTTGCGTTGGCTTTTGCTTCTTCTCTGTCATTGAAATCACCAAAGCACTTTATCTCCCGAAAACCTGCATCACTCAGGAACCTTCTCATCTCGTTATACGTGGATATTCTAAGCCTGTGCCTTTCATGGTAGGTTATTTCCTTGCCGTTGTCGTTGATTATTCCGAACTCATCATGATTCCAGATCGCTGGTACATCCTCTATGGAATGCTTTATAGCAGTTTCACACACCACACCGTCCTTGATTTGTCTTCCGACTACTTCCTCTCTATATCTTCCAAAAAGCGACAGGAAATTCATTATATCTATTATTACTAACCCGCCATCATTTAATGCCCGATGAAAAGCTTTCAGTGTTTTTAGAATATCATCGTCTGTCAAAAGGTATAGAAAAGCTGAGTTCATGCAGATAACGGCGTCAAATTGGGCATCAAAGTCAATTTCCCGCATATCTTTCACTATAATACGAGGCCCAATGTTGCCTTTCTCAAGCTTGATTCTGAGTTTATTGAGCATGTTCTCGCTTGGATCAAGTCCTGTGACTTCGTATCCCGCTTGGGTCAAAGGAATGTAATGGCGACCAGTTCCACAGCCAACATCCAGAATCTTTGTTATTTTTATCTTGGCATTATTTTCAAAGGCAAACTTGAAGAATTCTATCTCTTCACCAACCTTCAGGAACAAATTTTCAGCTTTCAGATCATAATAGTCTGTATACGGCTTGGTATATATACTACCCATTGCTTCGCTCCTTTTTCATTATACCACAGATAATACTCAAAGATTAGTTAATCGAGGGGTGTGCATAATTATCATGAAACAGGGAGAACACATAGGTTCTCCCCTACAATTCAGATTCCAAACGTATGTAGGGACAGACCTATGTGTCTGTCTTTCTTCGCAATTATGCACACCCCTCAGTTAATCCCTGGGCATCCCCCGTTGCGTCCATATCTTTACATCTCGATCGGTGATTTTATACTCCTCTCCCTTTTTCGCCTTATATGCCAGTATGCCTAAAAGTAATCCAAGCACATTCAGCGCATCGCCCGGTGAGATTGCGCTTTCCGCTATCATCCTGAGAAATTCATCCTCCACGACAACTGCATCACCCATTCTCAGTTCATCCATAGTAACTTTCAGAATTTCGTATAATTGGTCATGGGTTAATGGATAATCTCGCTCTATATCCAGTATTCTAAACAGGTTCTTCTGTCCTGCAAGCTCCTCGTTAGGATTGTGCCCACTTCCTATGATGAAGCACTGTGGAATATCAGTCAGTTGAGCATAGATTTCGGGAGGCATGTCACATTCCAGAAAGATCACCATTCCTTTACCTTTCACAAGTTCCAACATATAGGGGATGGCCTCTTTAAGGTTGCCTCTAACATCATCATACTCGATGTCTGCAAATGGTATATCCTTCTCACGGCAATATCTACGAAGTATATGCTGTGTATGGCTTTTACCAGCGCCAGTCTCTCTGCTGAAGAGGTAAACGTGCTTCACCTTCTCGCCTGCAATGAATCCTTCGATAGCATTTATAAGTTCATCTTCCAGTTTCTCTCTGCGGATATTAATTTGGGGTTCATATCCACGCCGAAGCCCTGAATAAGCAGGATTTCCACGAACCCTTATCCTTTCATAGTCAGATTCCTCTACTCGATGCAATTCTCTAAATAGCTTGGGAAAATTCATGTTTATCATCCTTTCTATGCGCTATAAAAGAAAGGTATACGTGGAAAATTTCAATGATGGTTTCATGAAATCAAACATTGACTATCTGCTTGATGCCAATACCAGCCATCTCCCCATTGATTGACCATTCCTTTACATACATGTCCGATTCCTCTTGATTCAGCATTTCTCTGGTCAATGTTTCGCTCATTATGTAATCTCTATGGTTTTTTAAAACCTCGTTAATAATCTCATTGGATTTCACGTATAACTTGATGCGATCAACAACGTTGAAGTCCGCTTCCTTGCGCATAAACTGTATTTTGTTGATTATCTCACGGGCAAAACCTTCCTCTATAAGCTCTTTTGTCAGTGTCGTTGACAGGGTAGCGAATATCCCGTTATCCGTTTCTGTAACGTATCCCTCTTTATCCTGACTCCTGATCTCGATTTCTTCTGGCAGTAGCTCGATTTTCCCGCCATCAATATCAAATTTAAGCACTTTATCAGTTTCCAGATCAGTTTTGGCTTTTTCTGCGTCAATAGTGGATAAAGTTTGCCCTATCTTTGGCACAAGTTTGCCGAATTTTTTACCAATCAGATTAAAAACGGGCTTCATGCTGAAAGTGACGAACTGACTCATATCATCAGCGTACTTTATTTCTTTGACGTTGATCTCGTCAACTATGAGTTCCCTGAGACGTTCAATGGATTTCTTCTCGCTATCGTTTCTTGGATTAACGAGCATAAACGCTAAAGGCTGTCTGGTCTTGTGGTTGGCACGGTTGCGAGCCGCCCTTGCGAGTACTACAACTTTACGTACGTAATCCATATCTGCTTCAAGCGTCTTATCCACGTTTTCGGCATTGAACACAGGATAGTCACACAGATGCACGCTCTCAGGCGCATTATTATCAACTGACCTGACGAGGTTTTGATACATATCCTCAGCCATAAATGGAACAAAAGGACTGATCAGCTTTGAAAGCCCAACAAGCACCTCATAAAGCGTCTTATATGCGGCGATCTTGTCTTTGGTTGTCTCTGAACCCCAATAGCGGTCCCTGCATCGTCTGACGTACCAGTTGCTCAAGTCGTCCACAAAATCTGCTATTGCTCTCGTGCCTTTATTTATCTGGTACGTGTCCATATTTTCACGCACTGTCTTGACCAGATTCTCATACAGAGATATGATCCACCTGTCAATAACTTCACGATCTTTAACAGGAAGCTCGTATTCATTGGGATTCATTTGATCTATATTTGCATAAAGGACAAAGAAACTGTATACGTTGTGCAGTGTACCCATGAATTTCTTGACCATTTCCTCAACAACTTCTTTGCTCAACGGTCGTCTCATCCATGGTGGGCTTATTGAGAAATGCCATCTCAATGCGTCTGCACCATAAATATCAATTATCTCCGACGGCTCAATACGGTTGCCTTTGCTCTTGCTCATCTTCTTACCATCGGGTCCGAGAACATGCTCAACAACGAGGCAATTTTTGTATGGTGTCCTGCCATAAAGGAAAGCAGACGTTGCAAGCAGGGTGTAAAACCATCCTCTCGTCTGATCTATTGCCTCGCATATAAAGTCAGCAGGAAAACTATTCTCGAAAATTTCGTTATTCTCAAATGGCGAATGCCATTGCGCCGTATGCATCGAACCTGCATCAAACCAGCAGTCAATGACCTCTGGAACACGGCGCATCTCTGCCCCGCAAGCATGACAAGTCAAGACTATATTATCAACGTAGGGTTTGTGTAATTCGATGTCGTCAGGAACGTTACTGCCAAGCTTTTTTAGTTCCTCGATGCTGCCAATGCCTTGTTGTGAATTACATTCCGAACAGACCCATATATTCAGTGGAGTTCCCCAGTACCTGTCACGGCTGATCGCCCAGTCAACGTTATTTTCCAGCCAGTTTCCGAAGATGCCTTCCTTTATGTGATCAGGATACCAGTTTATCTTGCGGTTCTCCTCAATCATCTTGTCCTTGTATGCGGTTGTCTTGATGAACCACGACGATTTTGCATAATACAGCAACGGCGAATCGCATCGCCAGCAAAATGGGTAGTCATGGAGATAAAGCTCCTGCCTGAACAACAGACCACGTTTCTCAAGATCCTCGATTATGGGTGGATCAGCGTCTTTGACAAACATACCCACCCATGGCGTGACTTCTTTCGTGAAATTCCCATCCAGATCCACAGGCTGAAGTACAGGCAAATCATAGACCTTGCTCATCTCGTAGTCGTCCTGACCGAAGGCTGGAGCCATGTGTACTATACCTGTTCCTTCTTCGAGGGTCACAAATTCACCAGTGACAACGTAATATGCCTTCTTATCAGGCTTAATGAAATCAAATAAAGGCTTATAACTTTTGCCTAGAATTTCTGCACCCTTCATCCTATTGACGATTTTCGGAGGATCGCTGAAGACTTTATCAACGAGTTTTTCAGCAAGGATTAGCTTTTCGCCTTCATATTCCACAGTAACGTAATCATAAGTATTATGTACAGCAAGGGCAACGTTTGACGGCAAAGTCCACGGGGTTGTCGTCCAGACCAGAAAAGAGGTGTTTTCCTCATCTGTCAGCCTCATTTTAACGTATACTGATGGATCATCAACAGCCTTGTATCCCTGAGAGACTTCGTGGCTGGAAAGAGGCGTCCCACATCTTGCACAATAGGGAACTACCTTATATGCTTTGTATAGCAACCCTGATTCCCAGAATTTCTTTAGCGACCACCAGATACTTTCGATGTAGTCATTAGTCAGTGTAATATAAGGGTGGTCCAGATCAAGCCAGTAACCTATTTTTTCAGTAAGTTCCCGCCATTCGTTTACATATTTGAATACGCTCTCCTTACATTTTTTGTTGAACGCCTCAACACCGTATTCCTCAATCTGTTTCTTACCATTTATACCGAGTTCCTTCTCTATTTCAAGCTCAACAGGTAAACCATGAGTGTCCCATCCAGCTTTTCTATTCACGTAATGCCCCGTCATCGTTCTATATCTGCAAACTAAATCCTTCATTGTACGTGCCAGTGCATGTGCAATGGTGGGCATACCGTTAGCTGTCGGCGGCCCTTCAAAAAAAACAAAAGGAGGACAATTTTCACGATTAGACATGCTTTTCTTGAATATGTCCTTTTCTTTCCAGAAGTCGAGAACCTGTTTTTCTCTCTGCACGAATGCTAACTCTGTAGACACAGGCTTAAACATATATTACCTCCTGAAATTAAAAAAGCCCACTATCGAAAACATCTTCGATGAGTGGGCTTTACAAAACTCTTAAAACTTTTTATTTATTAACTGGAAACTTTTTTGCCCACCATCAGATGCAACAAGTGTATGATGATAATAATGTAAAGAAGAGCATACTCAACCTGTTGTAATCCAATGGTGAGAAAATTATTTACGTTGGACTTTCCAGCAAAACTCATTAAACACACCTGATGTCGCTTGCAAATTTCAATGATTCCGTTAAAATACATCCTTAAAGGGTATTCTAGCACAAAAGTAATCAACTGTCAAGGAAAAAACTGGTAAGCCAAGCATAAGAATCTCGTCCGCGGGAAAAATATCACAAATATGGCATGAGCTATGTTAATGCTGACAAAACAAAATACGTGACAAAAAAAGGCACATCCTGTATAAAATATGAAGGAGGAGGA